>Ga0308157_10003167_pt1 | contig 24654 bp, 22 predicted proteins | sample PhyBR1_FD_201035 | JGI IMG/M metagenome (GOLD analysis project Ga0308157, IMG submission 201035) | Phyllosphere microbial communities from UC Gill Tract Community Farm, Albany, California, United States - DLSLB.R1 | ecosystem: Host-associated > Plants > Phyllosphere > Unclassified | place: USA...
TTGACCGGCAGACACCGGATCAGGTTTACTTCAACGCGCTTACACCAATGATGGTGGCAGCATAATCGAGGCGGTAATCCACTTAGCAAAACGCCCGAAATTGTTCAGACAAACCGAACCACCTCTCTCTGCCTGTGTCAACGGACACGCTGAAGGCCTGTGGCGAATGCGCGATCTTGCTCCGGACGCCTTTTACGAATCCGAATTTGCTTGGTCGAGTGAGGTACATCCTTGTATTTCTGACCAGGCCGGAACGCTGATAGAAGAAATTGGCTATATTATTCCACTTGGATTGGAAGAAGCCGCAACATTCTCTCTGATGCGAAACAGAAACAGTTCGCCTTTCACCACAGAGGAATTTCAGAAACTTGAAGCATTGGCGCCGATTGTATCGGCATTTATTCAGCAACATTATAAAGCGATCAATGCGGATCGCGGTGGCGGAAAACATCTCCGGTCTAATGCTGATGCTGTGTTTCTTAAGGCTTTTGGTGATCTGACCCAAGCGCAATACGCTGTAACCAAACTTATTTTGAGTGGTCATAGCAATATTTCCATTGCTAGCATTCTCGGGATTACCGAAGGAACTGTAAAAATGCACAGATATAACATATACAAAAGACTGAATATCTCGAGCCAAGCCGAGTTATTCCAATTATTCATTGAGAAATTAACCGACTGATTAAGTCGGGTGTGTCCAAGAAGTCGCTTAAGGCGAAACCTGGCTTACTGCTAGACGCTACTATGCGGTGAGTTCCGTTATGCAGTGAGTTGCTGCTTGAGCGAGAGCGCTATCGTTTCTGCAAAGATGCCCTGCTTGCTGCTTACGCATCATGTGAAATAGCTTGAGGATGACGGCAAGTTTAATGCCGGCAGCGGCCTCTGACTTGAAGCCGAGCATGGATCGGATGCGCCTTTTGACACGGGCGTTGCGGGTGCCCTATTCCGATAATAGAGCATTAGACTGTATCCCGAAAAGTGCGAAACGATTTTAGTGCTGATGCGCTAGCCGAAGTTGCGCCTGTCTAATGGGTAGCTGTAATGAAGCGGAAATATCAGCCCATAGGGGATGATGGAGATTTCCGTCGCAGGTTCTTGTTCGGGGCCTTTATAGGCCCCGGACCGGCTTTGTTGTCTCGCTTGGCTTTCATTGGACAGGGCAACAATGATCGATCCCCAGACAATGAAGGGAAGCAAGGCTATCGCGATATAAACATAGCTTGTGTAATCCATCCCACCATAATGACCCGGCTGATTTAGCTGAACAAGAAATTCGCTTCTCAAAGGCAGGTCGCTTTTAGCTTTGTTTTCTCAAATCTTCCGATGGCCGCTATTCTGCGGCCACCATGGCAACGCCCGTGTCGATCGTGAAATGGGTTGGACGTAGCGAGACATAGCCATTGCGGATTTCAAGAACATGCGAATAGACGCTTTCGCCATTTTCCAGTGTCGGCAGCTTTTCTTCATGCATGATGCTGATAACAATCGCGTCAGGGCAACGTGTCTTGAGTGCTGTGTGGAAACGCAGCTTGGATGCAGGGTCGAGCGCGCCTGTGGCTTCATCAAGGAAGATGATCGCAGGCTTGTGGAGCAAGATACGCGCCAGCACTAGCTTCTGCTTCTGTCCGCCAGAGAGCACCATGTCCCATGGAGAGCCGTCGGCATCTGGATTGTTCATACGCTCGATAAATTCACCAAGCCCTGCTTCATGAAGAACCGCAGCGATAGACAGATCGTTGAAGTCGCTCGCGTCATCCGGGAGGCAGACAAGCTGCTTGAGCGACACGGACGGGAACTTGGCTTCCTGCGGCGCATAAACCGACTTGGCCTTCTGCGGATAGATGATATCGCCTGTGCCATAAGCCCAAAGCCCGTTGAGCGCTTTGATGAAAGAGGTTTTACCAGAACCCGATTCACCACGCATATAGACCCAGTCGCCACTACGGATATTGATCACACCGGAACGCAGGAAAGGCGCTTCACTTTCAGGCCCCTGCATCAGCGTGAGGTTACGAACAGAAAGACCAAAACGAGGATGCTGCTTGGAGAAGGTGAAGCGGTTGACGCCAGAGCTTGCATAAAACTCGCTCGGTTCCTGAACATTGTCGATAGCTTGCGCCAGGCCCGTAACACGACCGGCGTTGGCCCGCAGATTGGCAATCGCTGGCATGACCTGAATAAACCACGAGCAGTCATTGATCATGGCTGCCACAAGTTCGGCGCCTGTAACATAATTGCGGAAACTGACTGCACCGCTCATATAGGGGACGAGACCCGGAATATAGGCGATGATGCGGTTCGACATGAAGCCATAGGCCTGCGAGAAGGCCAGATACGCAGCATCGAAACGGTTGAGCTTGTTCCAGGTGCCATCAACATCCTTGTAAAGACGCTTGTTGACGGAACGCTGCACGGCTTCGCCTTCTGACGCTGAAATCTGGAAGCTGCGACGCAGAAGTGTCGTCCACTCGCCACGATAGGAGCCTTCAGCTTTCTGCATGCCGAGGTTGAGGCGTTCCAGCTGGCGGCCGATCTTGATCGCGATCAGTGTACCAATCGGCACATAAATAATGATTGCCGCGAAGGCGAGAATGGCACCGCCATAGGAGCCAAGGAATTCCAGTCCGGTGACTTCGGTCGAGATTTCGAGCAGCTTCTGGCCCACGAAAAATGCGGAAAGCACTACGCCGACAACACCCATGACAAGGCCAATGGCCCCGCCCGTCATGCCCTTGATGGATTCTTGCAGGCGCTGGTCGACATTGTCGGGAAGGTTTGCGCCTTTCCCTTGCTGCAGATGAAAATGGGTGTGATTGCTATCAAGCAGGGCGTTGGAAAAGCTGTCATTGAGCCATTTGCGCCACTTGCGATGCAATGTCGTGGACAGGAGGTGGCGAAATCCAACCAGCGTCACATCCTTGGCCAGCATCAGCAGGATCAAGAGGCCGGCATTCATGGCGATTGCCATGAGCGGATTTTGAACTGGTGCGCTTTTAACATTGACGATCGAATTCATCAGCAGGCCGGAAGCTTCAGCCACCCAAACTGTGGTCTTGCTGATAAAGGCCGTGAAGATAAAGATTGCAATCGTTAGGCCCCAGGCTTCCTTCCAGCGCTCGGATACCCAATAGGCGCGCATAAGCCCCCAGAAAGACGTCATCTGAGACACGGCAGAGCTGTTCCTTGGCTGTAAGGACTGCTGATTTATCTGCCGTGTTGTTTCCAATATGCACCTCGTATCGATAGGACCTGCCGTAGCGATTGTAACGCTTTGTAACAGATTGCAACAAACTGTGGTTAACGAAGTGTTAATAGTCAACACAAATGGCGATCACATTTGCGGGCGTGTTTTGAAATACATTGCAAGAAGCTGAAATCATTGCGCTAATGAGAACGACGAATTTGTGTGAAATCCGGGTTTTGCGCTTGGTGTGGCGGACGGGCCACGCTCATTTTGGCGTGCAATCTGACGAATTTGCCGAAGCAGCATTTCACGAAGGAGTACAACTTAGCTGGATTTCGTGAATGGAGGTTGCGCGCTTGTCCGGCCTCTCGCGATATCTGACTGTCATAATCAACTATATTGAATATGTTTGATCCCAATCAAAGAGTTGGAAAGCAAGTCGGGCTAAATCTCCGTTAGCGCGGTTTTTCGGGCACCATCGTGATGCTGCAGAAGCCGGCCTATGGAGATGAGATTAAATGCGTAAGTTTGCAATCCCGTTCGCAGCATTCGGACTATGCTTTGCGATGGCTGCTCCCGCTTTGGCCGAGAATATTGAAGTTCACATGCTCAATAAGGGCGCTGAAGGTGCAATGGTTTTTGAGCCAGCCTATATCAAGGCCAATCCCGGCGACACGATTACCTTCATTCCGGTCGATAAGGGACACAATGTCGAGTCGATCAAGGATATGATCCCTGCAGCTGCAGAAAAGTTCAAAAGCAAAATCAATGAAAACTACGTCCTGTCCGTCACTGAGCCAGGTGCATATTTCGTCAAATGCACGCCGCATTACGCCATGGGCATGGTTGCCCTGATTGTTGTTGGCGACAATCCGGCCAATCTCGAAGAGATCGTTGCTGCCAAGAAGCCAAAGCCCGTTCAGGCGCGCTTGGAAAAGGCAATCGCCAGCGCGAAATGATGGGTTTCAAATATGTAGCCATGCTGCATAACGCTTTACCCCCAGAGCGCAGATAAATTGCGCTTTGGCTGCGGTTTCATGATGAGGATGCCATGACAACACAGGCAGGCCTGCGGGCCACTCCCGCAGCAATGCCCTCCGAGCGCCGTGGCGCGATAGCTCGCGGTTTTAAAAAGACTGGCCCGGCAATCTTTAGTTATGGATTTCGCCCATTCTTTCTGGGCGGTGCCATATGGGCCGTTCTGGCCATGCTGCTCTGGATACTCTCCCTCACATTCGGCCTGTCGGTTGGTGGCGCTTATGGCGCGCTCAACTGGCACGCCCATGAGATGGTGTTTGGATTTTCATCAGCAATTCTCGCTGGATTTCTTCTAACCGCCGTCCCGAACTGGACTGGTGGTCTGCCCATTTCAGGAACGCCGCTTGTCATGCTGTTAGGTGTATGGTTGGCCGGGCGACTGGCCTTTCTGGTTCCTGATCTGATTAATCTCTATGTCGCAATCGGCATCGAAAGTCTCTTTCTGCCTTTGCTTCTGTTTATCGCCTCACGCGAAATAATTGCTGGTCATCAGTGGAAGAACCTCAAGGTCCTGATTGGCGTCTCCATCGTCATGCTCGCCAACTTTTGTTTCCATTATCTGGCGATCACCAACGGCGATATTGCCGCTGCCAATCGCGCCGGGGTCAGTGCCTATGTTTTATTGGTGATGCTGATCGGTGGACGGATTATACCGAGTTTCACACGCAATTGGCTTAATCGTATGGGTGCAACGCGCTTTCCTGTTCCGTTCAATCGCTATGATGGCCTTACCATTCTTGTCGGTGCTATCGCATGCGTGAGTTGGATCGCTGCACCTGCACATTCATTGACGGCCATCATCGCAATCATTGCGGCGGTCCTACATCTCGTGCGGCTTTATCGTTGGCGCGGATGGAGCGTGGCAAAAGACAGGCTCGTGTTCATCCTGCACATTGCCTATCTTTTCGTGCCTGCGGGTTTTGTCGCCATAGCGCTGGCAGCACTCGAACAACTCAATCCATTTTCAGCACTGCATGTCATGACAGTTGGGGTCATTGGCTGCATGATGCTGGCAGTCATGACCCGCGCAACCCGTGGCCATACGGGTCGTGAACTGGGGGCTTCACTCACAACCCAGATCGCCTATCTCTGTCTGATCTTGTCAGCTCTGATCCGCCCCTTTGCGGAAATGTTGCCGAATTTCTTCCACACGTTCCTCGCGGCATCAGCACTCTCATGGATGCTGGCTTTCGGGCTGTATGTTCTCGAATATACACCCATGTTGATGACGAAACGTCGCCCGCGCGCCGAATAGAGTATTTGAGCTACAGCATTGCAACGTTCGTTCTTCGCTGGAACTGCTGTAAGGTTCACCGAATGGGCCTCTAAACGGCCCATTCCACATCGGTTGTGAAGGCAATAGTCAGCCAGCGGTTGGGACCTTCGCCACCAAGCGCATCGCCGATCTCATCGCGCAAGGCGTCCCATTCTTCGAGTTTTTTGGCAGGCTGATCTGTTGGCACGATAAAATAAAGCTCAATCTGTTTGCCGCGTCCGACCTTGGCGACATAAGCGCGATAGGATTTGAAACCATAACGCTCCACGACTTGTTTTGCGACTTGATCCACATGTTGTTTGAGATCGATGGGCGTCACCAGCAACATATCGGAAAGTGCCTGTTTGATGGTCCCGAGCGGCATGGGAATGATGACGATACAGACCAGCGCAAGCACTGCAGGATCGATATAGGGCGTTAACCAATCAAGCTCGGTTCCCTGAATCACATAGCCCACCGAAAAAGCGATGAGGAGTGCTGCTGTAATACCGCCAGACATGATCCACGCCTTGGCATCAAGCGCGATAAAATCGGATCTGAGCTTGCGGTTGGCACGCGTTTCGAGCCAGGCCATGCCGAGACACGCGATAAGAGCGACGACCGCATAAAAGATCGCATAGCTGAATTCGAGATCACGCCCGCCATCCATCAGACTGCCGATGGCATTGATGAGCGCATAGATTGCAACACCGGTCAGCATAATACCGTTGAGGCCTAGCACCATCGGTTCAAGATGCCAGAAGCCCATGGTGAAACGATCACGGAGCTTTCCGCGCGGCGGTTCCGCCAAAGCTGATAATGCAATAAGCCGAGCAACAACGAGTGCAAGCCCGCTCATTGCAGCGTCGGCCAGCATGTAAACACCGTCAAAGACAATAGAAAATGAGCCAGACAAAAGGCCAAATACAACGCCGAAGCCTGCAACAAAAATAGTAACTGCTATGGATATTTGAAGAATAGATTGTTCACTACGCAATTTTTACCCCGAATTGACACGCAGTGCGCGACAATTGACGTGCGGAGGAGAAATGCGATTGCCGGACTGCGGATGAAATCTATAGGAACCTTCTTGAAGAGGCAAATCTGCCTCGGGGTAACTTACTCAGAATGAGAGCCTCCCGGTGTTTTTCCGGGAGGCTCTTTGTTGAAATTACTGCGACTGCTGGTCCTTGACGAAGGTGCGATCGGTCTCGCCCTTGAAGAAGTCACGACCATAAATGAGCAGACAGAGAACAACGCCTGTCGCAAAAGCCCAGGCCGCGCCACGCGTGGCAAGTACAGCCCCCACAATACCGGCAATGCCGAGATCCCGCTGCGAGCGCGCTTCAAGAATGCCGACGCGTACCGAAACATATCCCTGAATAAGCAATGTCAGCGCAAGGGCTACACCGAGGATCGGCTGAACGAGTGTCACGATTGGCATTAACAGCAAACCGGTATTGGTTCCCCAGCGGAAAGATCCAGCCCCGCCAAAGAGTGAGTGCATCGCCTTCTTGCCTTGCGAGAAGCGTTCGACAATGACCACATGCATGGCCGACCAGAGCGGGCCGCACATGCAGACGTCTGGTCCAAGCACGCTCATGGCTGCGTTGCGTCCACCGAAAATCAGATGTGCACGGTCAGGGCTGTAGTCGATTTTCTCGTCAGGACGGGCTTCGTCGGCCTCTTTGAGAATGGCGCGGCTCTGCAAAACGTCTCCGAACAGCACGATATATGCAGCCAACATGGTTGGTACGGCTGTCAGGAACATCGATAGCGGCGGCATCCCGAGACCGAAGATCGTATATTCCCGCCACAGGGTGCCAAAATCCGGGCTGGTGAATGACCATTCGATTTTTGGCCACGCGGCTTCACCAAACAACGGTGCGATGATCACTGCCAACAGGATGATCGGGAAGATACCCAGCTTGCCGATAGTTGCCAGAACAGGATTGCTGTTTTTAATGCGCGCAAAATGGCGTGAGAAAATCACATAGAAGCCAAGGCCGACAGCAATGCTGATCGTGAAAGGGAAACTATCGAAACGGCCCCCGACATTGAAGACGGCGATCACGGCGGCAAAGCCCGCACCAACGATAACCCCAGCCTTGATTGCGGAAGGTATCAATTGCACAACGCGATGTGCGAGGCCAGTCGCCCCGATGAAAATGGAGAATATACCGAGCATCATTTGAAACGCTACAAGCGCATGTACGCGTTCCGGACCTTCCGGGAAAGTGGCGCAATAGGCCATCAGGAGCGGAATGGCCGGCGTGATCCAGCCTGGCACCACAGGATCACCCAGCAGGTGGTGAGTGAGATAGAAAAGACCGTTCAGAATGACGACTGCAAGCGCGACCTCGAACGGCATGCCCAGGAGTTCCGTCATCAGCGGAATGGCAGACAAGTCTACGGCACACATGAGCAAGCCCTGAAAATAATCGGGCCACTCGAATTTATAATGAACGAAGGGTAGACGGATTTTGAACGGTCCGGCAGGCCAATATGGCTGCTCCTGACCGTCGATGCGTTCAATGCTCACGATTTTACTCCGAAAGGACGAAACAGAGCTTTGGAAGAGCGGCTAATCAAGCCTGCTCTTGCAGGATGTGCTCTTGAAAATGATTGTTGGCTCAGAATGCTTCGCGATAAAGTGCCAGGGCATCCGCTTCGGTAACATCGACTGGATTGTTACCCAGCAGACGTGTCTGAAGCATCGCATCGCGCGCTAACATTTCGAGGCTTTCTTCTGTCACATCAACATCGCGCAGACGACGCGGTGCACCAGAGCGGTTCATCAGGTCTTCCATGTAATCCACGAAAGCAGCCGAACGCTCTTCTGTCGTGCCTTCCGACTTGCCGAGCAACAGGTCTGCCAGTTCTGCATAGAGATTTGCAGCGCCTGCCATGTTAAAGCGAAGGACGGGGCCAAGCATCAGAGCATTGGAGAGGCCGTGCGGCACGTGGTAATGGCCACCCAGCGGGTAAGCCAGTGCATGAACCGCACCAACCGGCGAGTTGGAGAAAGCCTGACCGGCATAGTTTGCACCAAGCAGCATGGCTTCGCGGGCAGGACGATCTTTGCCATTTTCGCAAGCTGCAACCAGATTGGCGGACAGCAACTTCAGCGCTTCACGCGCAAAGGCATCAGACAGCGGGTTTTTCTTGATACGGCTGGTATAGGCTTCAATGGCGTGAACCATGGCATCGATGCCGGTTGCTGCCGTGTGAAGGGCGGGCAGGCCGCAAGTCAGTTCTGCATCCAGAATAACAAAATTTGCATAAAGCTGACGCGAGACGACACCCATCTTGGTGGTTTCGCCGGTAGTCAGGATCGTGATGTTGGTCACTTCCGAGCCGGTGCCTGCCGTGGTTGGGATCTGAATCAGCGGCAAGCGGCTGCCCTGAACTTTGCCAATACCATAAAGCTCGGACAATTCCTGCTCGGATACAACAAGCACTGCAGCGAGCTTGGCAATGTCCATCGAAGAACCACCACCCAAACCCAAAACAATATCGCACCCAGCGGCTTTGGCCTGGCCGACACAGGCAAACAGCACCGATTCCGGCGGATCTGCCACAACGTCATCAAAGATGCTGATGCCAAAGCCCGCATTTTCCAGCGATGCGAGTGCTTCGTTTAGCACGCCAGCCTTGTGCAGTCCCTTGTCGGTAACAATCAGGATTTTGCGTTCAGAAAACCGTTCGCTCAGAATTTCGCCGAGACGCTTTGCAGCCCCCCACTCAACGAGCATCGAGCCGACCGTGTCGAACGAAAATGGCTTGATCCCTTCAGTCATATTTCCACCCTTATCCAAATTCCCCAGAGCTGAGGTCTCTCATTCCTCGCCGGCACACTGGCGCTGGGTTGATGAGCGGACTGGCTTTCGCACAAGGGAAAGCCAGTCCGACAGTTTCCCGGCGCAGCCGATGCACCGGTCGTTTGAAGAGATGCTTGGGAGGACCTCTTCTTAATTGTTCGATATATTGAACAATGTTCAGGATTATTTAGATCGATACAGGAAAGGACGCCTGACTGTCAATTTATCCCTTCGACCAATGAGGGTAATAACGCTCACGTGAACACATAACTGCTTGCAACAGGCTCTTCTCGGAACGCTGGACGTTACAAGACGGCAACTGTAACTTGGCGTCGTATTTTCATTCAACCGAGCTGGGGTTTGTCATGGAAGTAACAATCATAACAGGAGCATCTGACGGGATTGGAGCTGAGGCTGCGCGTCAGATCGCTATACGCGATGGCAGCAAGGCGGCACTGGTTCTGGCGGCGCGTAATGTCGATAAGTTGCAAGCGCTTGCTGGGGAACTTGATCAGTCGGGCTGCAGGGTTCTGGTTGTGCCGACTGACGTGACTGATCGCAAGGCCTGCATTGCTCTGATAGAAAAGACCGCTGCCGTTTTCGGGCAAATTGAAACGCTGATCGTCAATGCGGGCATGTCAGCTCACGCCAATTTTGCCGAGATCAAACCGGAAGACTTGCAGTGGATGCATGATCTGATGGAGCTCAATTACTGGGGCAGCATCTGGCCTATCCATGCAGCACTGCCATATCTAGCTAAAACCAAAGGACGCATCGTTGCTGTCTCCTCAGTTGCGGGGCTGATTGGGGTCCCTGGACGCTCAGCCTATAGCGGCACCAAGTTTGCACTTTCCGGGTTTTGTGAGGCGCTGCGATCGGAATTGGAACCGAGCGGCATATCGGTGACAATAATTTATCCCGGTGTGGTGAAAACCGACATCCGCAAGGTTGGTTATGGGGCAAGTGGCTCTGCTCTGGGTGTGAGCGGTGTTCGCGAAGACAATATGATGTCCGTCCAGCAGGCGGTCGAGTTGATGCTCGAGGGAATCAGTCGCCGCAAACGCGAGGTGTTGATGACGCGGCAGATGCGATTTGGTCGGTGGCTGAAGCTGATTGCACCACATCTTGTGGATCGGATGGCGTTGAAGGCTATAAAACCCGAGTTCCGGCCCAAGCCTATCAAACCGAGTGAGTGAAGCCTGATAGATATCCCTGCTATTCACAGGTGCCCCTCATTAAAGCCCATATTTAATTTTTTTGAACCGTCTATCCATTGACGACTTTTTAACTTCGGATACTATATCTTGTGTTCAAGGTTCTTGCGATTCGTGAGAATCAAAAAGCGAAGATGGGAATACGGTGCGTTGCATTCATGATGGATGTGGTTATGCCGTAGCTGCCCCCGCAACTGTAAGCGATGAGCTTTACGTCCATATGCCACTGGTTAAAACCGGGAAGGCGGACCAAAGCGGTGAGTCGTGAGCCAGGAGACCTGCCTTGAACGTGAACGTCCACGGGCGGGGTGTCCGGTTGGTGCGTAATAGAATGTGGCAGCGTTTTGCCATGTCTGTTGCTGCCCCCGAATATCCCCTCCAAAGCTTCGGGGTGACAAGCATGTCGAGTAATTTGAGACCAAACAGTTCCGGTCCGCCCTTTACGGGCTAGTACTTTTGGTTTGCCACTCGGGCGAGCCGCATTTCTCCAGTTTCCGAGTCTTTCTGCACGCATTCGATAATGCGTGAGCGTTATTTTGCGTCTTCATCCCAGTAAGTCGCAACCGATACAACCGATCCCCAGTGAGGAAAAAATGAACGTCACCGTCTATAGCAAGCCCGCCTGCGTCCAGTGCACCGCCACCACTCGCGCACTCGACCGTCAGGGCATTGAATATGATGTCATCGACATTTCCGCCAATGCCGATGCGTACGATCTCGTTCAGGGTCTCGGCTACCGTCAGGTGCCGGTTGTTGTTGTGGGTGAAACCCATTGGGCTGGTTTCCGTCCGGATATGATCAGCTCGCTCGCATAAAGCCCAATCGCTGTCGGGATTTCGCAATGGGCCAGATCGTATATTTTTCCAGTCGTTCAGAGAACACGCATCGTTTTGTGATGCGTCTGGGAATGCGCTCAAAACGCATTCCGCTGGAAAGCTATGAAGACGATGCTGGCTTGTTACGGGTGAATGAGCCGTTTGTGCTCGTAACCCCCACCTATGGCGGCGGCGGTGCGAAAGGCGCTGTTCCCAAGCCGGTCATTCGGTTTCTCAATGATGCCGATAACCGATCCCTCATTCGCGGTGTCATCGCCGCAGGAAACAGCAATTTCGGTGAAGCCTTCGGCCTCGCCGGTAAGATCATTTCTACCAAGTGTCAGGTTCCCTGCCTCTATCGTTTCGAGCTTTTGGGAACTGACGAAGACCTTGGCAATGTTAGAGACGGGATGGAACGATTTTGGACACGGCAGACACAACCTTGACCCGTGAGCGCGAGACGGTCGCCTCATCGGAAAAGCAGGAGCCATCGGCGTCGGCAGCAAGCAAGGCAGCAAAGCTGCCTGAAACCGGGCTCGATTATCACGCGCTCAATGCGATGCTGAACCTTTATGACGATGAAGGCAAAATCCAGCTTGAACGCGACCGTCAGGCCGCGCAGCAGTATTTCCTTCAGCACGTCAACCAGAACACGGTGTTCTTTCACAATCTGCGTGAAAAACTCGATTATCTGGTCACCGAAGGCTATTACGAGCGCGAAGTGCTGGACCAGTATTCCTTCAATTTCGTGCGCGATCTCTTCGATCATGCCTATGACAAGAAGTTCCGCTTTCCGACTTTCCTTGGCGCGTTCAAATATTACACCAGCTACACGCTGAAGACCTTTGATGGTCAGCGCTATCTTGAGCGCTATGAAGACCGTGTCTGCATGGTTGCGCTTGCGCTTGCGCGCGGCAATGAACAACATGCGCGTGAAATGGTCGATGAAATCATTGCGGGCCGTTATCAGCCAGCGACGCCGACCTTTCTCAATGCAGGTAAAAAGCAGCGTGGCGAACTCGTCTCGTGCTTCCTTCTGCGTGTTGAAGATAACATGGAATCGATTGGCCGCTCGATCAACTCCGCCTTGCAGCTTTCAAAGCGCGGCGGCGGCGTGGCGCTGAGCCTTACCAATATCCGTGAAGCCGGTGCGCCAATCAAGCAGATCCAGAACCAGTCGTCGGGCATCATCCCTGTAATGAAGCTGCTGGAAGACAGTTTCTCTTATGCAAACCAGCTTGGTGCACGTCAGGGTGCAGGCGCCGTTTATCTGAACGCGCATCACCCCGACATCATGCGCTTCCTCGACACCAAGCGCGAAAATGCGGATGAGAAAATCCGCATCAAGACGCTGTCGCTTGGCGTGGTAATCCCGGATATCACCTTTGAACTCGCCAAGAACGATGAGGATATGTATCTCTTCTCGCCGTATGACGTTGAACGCGTCTATGGCGTGCCGATGACGGAAATCTCCGTCACCGAAAAATATCGCGAAATGGTCAATGATGGCCGTATTCGCAAGAAGAAGATCAATGCACGTGACTTCTTCCAAGTTCTGGCGGAAATTCAGTTCGAGTCCGGCTATCCTTACATCATGTTCGAAGACACGGTGAACCGCGCCAACCCGATCGATGGCCGTATCACCATGAGCAATCTTTGCTCGGAAATTCTTCAGGTCAGTGAAGCCAGCGTCTTTAATGATGATCTGTCTTATGAATATCTGGGTAAGGATATTTCCTGCAATCTCGGCTCGCTCAATATCGCAGCAGCCATGGATAGCCCCGATTTTGGCAAGACGATTGAAACATCGATCCGCGCGCTGACGGCTGTTGCCGACATGAGCCACATCGGATCAGTTCCATCTATTGCACGCGGCAATGACGAGAGCCATGCCATTGGCCTTGGTCAGATGAACCTGCACGGCTATCTCGCTCGGGAGCGTATTTATTACGGTTCGGATGAAGGCGTCGATTTCACCAATATCTACTTTTATACGGTGGCTTATCACGCTATCCGAGCTTCTAACCGCCTTGCCATCGAACAGGGCAGCTCGTTCAAGGGCTTTGAGAAGTCAAAATACGCCTCTGGCGAATATTTCGACAAATATACCGATCAGGTCTGGGAGCCTGCGACCGACAAGGTGCGCCAGCTCTTTGAAGATGCAGGTATTGCCATCCCGACGCAGGAAGATTGGCAGGAACTGAAGAAGGCCGTCATGGAAGGCGGACTTTATAACCAGAACCTGCAAGCCGTACCGCCGACAGGCTCGATCTCCTACATCAATCATTCGACCTCTTCGATCCATCCGATCGTTTCCAAGATCGAAATTCGTAAGGAAGGCAAGATTGGCCGCGTTTACTACCCGGCTGCTTTCATGACGAATGATAATCTGGAATATTATCAGGACGCATACGAGATCGGACCGGAAAAGATCATCGATACCTATGCTGCGGCTACCCAGCACGTCGATCAGGGCTTGTCGCTGACGCTGTTCTTCCGTGATACCGCCACCACGCGCGATATCAACAAGGCACAGATCTATGCCTGGAAGAAGGGCATCAAGACCATTTATTACATCCGCTTGCGCCAGATGGCGCTAGAAGGGACGCAGGTTGAAGGCTGCGTATCCTGCGCCCTATGACCAAGGTGAAACCAATGAATATGCAATTCAAATCCAACCCTTCCAAAAAGCCTGGTCTCGTGCGCGCTATCAACTGGAACCGCATCGATGACGATAAGGACCTTGAGGTCTGGAACCGTCTGACCGGCAATTTCTGGTTGCCGGAAAAAGTGCCGCTGTCGAACGACATCCAGTCGTGGGAAACGTTGAAGCCGGAAGAGCAGCAGCTCACTATCCGCGTTTTCACCGGCCTGACCCTTCTTGACACGATCCAGAATGCCGTCGGCTCGGTGAAGCTTATGGATGATGCCGCAACGCCACATGAAGAGGCCGTTCTGTCGAACATCTCTTTCATGGAAGCGGTTCATGCGCGTTCCTATTCGTCGATCTTCTCGACACTGTGTCTGACGCCAGACGTTGATGACGCTTATCGCTGGTCGGAAGAAAACGAGTTCCTGCAGAAGAAGTCGCAACTCATTCTCGATAATTATCGCTCTGACGATCCGCTGAAGAAGAAGATCGCCAGCGTGTTTCTGGAAAGCTTCCTGTTTTATTCGGGCTTTTATCTGCCGATGTATTGGTCGAGCCGTGCCAAGCTTACCAATACGGCCGATCTCATCCGTCTCATCATCCGTGATGAGGCCGTGCATGGTTATTATATCGGCTATAAGTTCCAGCGCGCCATTGAGACACTCAGCGAAGAAAAGAAGCAGGACATCAAGGATTTTTCCTTCGATCTTTTGCTGGAGCTCTACGACAATGAAGTGCGTTACACCGAGGCACTTTATGATGGCGTTGGCCTGACCGAGGACGTGAAAAAGTTCCTGCATTATAATGCGAACAAGGCATTGATGAATCTGGGCTACGAAGCGCTGTTTCCGGCAGAGGCCTGCAAAGTCAATCCGGCGATCCTCTCAGCACTGTCACCAAACGCTGACGAAAACCATGACTTCTTCTCAGGCTCTGGTTCGTCTTACGTCATCGGCAAAGCTGTCGCGACCGAAGACGAAGATTGGAATTTCTAATTTATAAAAAAGCGCGCTGTGAAAACAGCGCGCTCTAATATTTGCGATTTTATTAAGAGATCAGCCCTTTGGGCTTAGATCCATAGAGAACCATTTTTCAGACATTTTCGAGAGCGTGCCGTCGGCTTGCATCTCGCCAAGTGCCTTATTGAGCTTGGCTTTAAGTTCAGGTTCATCCTTACGCAGGCCAATGCAAACATTTGTCGCCTGAATGCCACCGACAAGAAGCGGACCGGTGATCTTGAGCGCGCCATTGCTTTTCTCCGCACGATCCCGCGCAAAGACGACGTTGTCATATTGACCGTCGAGGCGACCGGATTGTAGATCAAGCTTGACCTGTTCGGAGCCTTTGTATGAGCGGACCTGAGCGACATCGCCGAAATTCTGCTCGACAAATTGCAGCTGGCTGGTTGAAAGCGACGCGCCGAGTGTCGTGCCTTTTACCGCTTCCTTGAGGTCCGCGAGGGCTTTTTTGCCTTCTTCGGTATCGGTGTTAAGGCTCTCGCCGGAATGCGGGAGATTGGCAAGTGGACCTTCAGCGGGCACGAGGAATGTATTGGGCGTGATCACATAAGGGTCGGAGAAGTCGATAACCTTACGGCGCTCTGGATTAGGGCCCATTGTCAGGACCACATCGAATTTGCCAGCAAGAAGCGACGGGATTTGGCCGTCCCAGTCTTGTGCCACGATTGTGCAATCGAGTTCGGCGCGCTTGCAGACTTCCTTGATGACATCAAGATCAAGTCCCTGAAGTTCGCCACTGGGTGTGGTGAGGTTGAAGGGCGGAAAAGCACCTTCGACGCCAACGGTCACGGATTTCCATTCCTTAGCAAGTACGCTGCCGCTGTAAAGAACGGACAGTGTGCACAGGCTGATAGCTGCGATTTTTTTGAACATAGTTCCCTCGTTTTTGGCGCGGTTCTTGTTGAGATTGAAACCTTGGAAACCGCGTCCCAATATTTGTTTTTACGCACCATCCGACGCAAAAACGCTCCGCACTTTTGCTGGAAATGCCTTACCCATGTTGGGATGCGCTCTTCTTCTGAGAACTAATTTTCGCACCCGTCTCACCAATCAGTGTGGACCTGCAATCTAGCGATGAAAAGCGGAATTTGGTTCACATATATGAATAACATTCTGATTTTATGAGCGAATTCATGCTGTCAGGCAACACAGAAACACCCGGTCCGAATCCCGGACCAGGTGCAAAACTGTGACAAGAAAATACTATTCTTATCAGCTATTTAGCGTCGCATAACGCGCAATGCCGGCATGGGTTGCGAACCAGATATCCTTGTGCTGGCGAATGTGGCCAATCAACTCTTTGAGTATCCATATGCGGGAACGATGACCGATGATGTCGGGATGCATGGTCAGCTGGAAAATCCCGCCTTCTTCATAGGCTGCATCGAACTCGCGAATGAATATCTGCAGAATATCATGCGGCGCAATTTGCGGACGCAAGCCACCCCAACGATCCATAACCAGATAGGCGGCATCGTCGCGAATCCATTCGACAGGTAGTTCGGTCACGCCACACGGCTCGCCGTTTAGCAATAGCTCGTAGCAATCGACATCGGCCATCAGGGACGAGTCATAAATCAAGCCCATGTCGGCTGTGATTTGCAGCGTGTTATCGCTGAAGTCCCAGGATGGTGTCCGGATGCCTACAGGACGAACGCCGGTAATCTTTTCCAGCGCATCTGCAGAACGGTGCTGAAGATCGCGTTCTGTATCGCCATCAAGCAGAGCATTGCGCTCATGAATCCAGCCGTGAAGCGCAATTTCATGTCCTTCATCGATCAGCGCGCGCTGTTCTTCGGGATAATGTATCGCCGAAACCGCCGGTACAAAGAATGTCGCAGGAATGCTGTTGTTGCGCAGAAGCTCGCGAATGCGTGGAATGCCTTGTCTTGGTCCAAACTGGCCTTGCGAAAGTGCTGAAATGGATTTGCCGCCATCGCGTAATTCAAACGTATCGTGATCAGAATCAAACGACAGGCCCACCGCGCATTTGCCACCTTCTGGCCACGCGGATGGCTTCAGGCTGCGACCAGCGCGGGCGCGATTCATGATGGTTTGCAGCCGTTCTTCTGGCCATGTCCATGTTGGAACGAGTGCTTCGGTTGTCATGATGTTGGTCCTCCACTGACCGACAAAGTCTGGCCGGTGATCCAGCTCGCATAGGGGGAAGCGAGGAACAGCACGGCATTTGAGATATCTTCCGGCAACCCGATCCGGCGCAGCGGAATTTCATTGAGCATGGCGGCCTGACCATCTTCTCCATAAGACGCCCATTGGCGCTCATAATCGGGGCTTGTGCGCAGGAAGCCGGGTGCGACGGCATTCACATTGATGCCAAAAGGTCCGAGTTCATGGCCGAGCTGGCGCGCGAGGCTGATGAGAGCCGCCTTGGCGCTGGCATAGGCCTGAATTCCGGTCAGGCTTACGCCCAGGCCGGCACCACTTGAAATGAAGACCATTTTGCCTGCGCCACGGCTTTTCATCGCTGGAACAATGGCGCGCGCAACGAGAAACGCTCCGCGCACATTGATGTCATAAATACGATCCCAGTCTGCTGCCGGAACGTCTTCCAGCGGGCGTTTTTTCTGACCCAGAACGCCGCCTGCAACATGCACGAAAACGTCGAAACTGCCTTCGGCTTCGGCGTCAGTTGCCAGTTTGGCAATTGCGGCCTCATCGGTGACATCAAGATGAACTGCCCGGATCGATCCGCCGCGTGCAGGACGCGCTTCGCTCACAAGGCTTGCAAGTTCGTCGTCAAGAACATCGGTTGCCGTTACAAATGCGCCATCGGCGGCAAACGCCTCGCATATTGCACGGCCAATTCCCCTTGCGGCCCCAGTGACCAGGACTCTTTTTTCTTTGAAATGAATATCCATTTTACTGCTTGTCTGTTGTGGATGGTTTGTGTCCGAGGCGCGCGCTCAATTCGGCGGCATGTTTGACCACTGCGTCGATCATGCGCTGTCGGCAGGCGGTAAAGCGCGATGAGATCGTTGCCATATTGAGTGTGGCGATAACTTCGCCGCTGGCATCAAAGACCGGCGCAGCAACGCCCGAGCCGCCAATGACTGCCTCTTCATCGCAGATTGCGTAACCAGCTTCACGCGCAGCGTCGATGATGCGGCGGATCTGCACGCGGTCGATAACCGTCTTGTCGGTCAACGGGATAATGCGCTCTTTTGCGAGATAGCTTGCAGTCTTTTCCGGCTGCCAATGTGCGAGAAGAACGCGTCCCATTGCCGTGCAGTAGGCAGGATCAGAGCCAGTAAGGTCGGAATCGAAGCGTACCACCTGATGGCTGGCACTCTTTGCCAGAAGCTTGACCCGGCCATCCTTGCGGCGCGTACCGAGAAACACCGTTTCTCCTTCGCTGTCGCGCATGGCGTCCATGATCGGCTGTGCGGTGGCTATCAGATAGGCGTCGCTGCCGCTGCACCAGCCGGGGCCGTTTCGGAAAGTATCGTGAATTTTATAGGATTCAGTGTCGTCGCGAACGACATAGGCGCGTGCCACTAGAGTTGCGAGCAGATTGAAGGTGCTGCTCTTGGGATAACCCAGCTCCGCAACGATTGCCTTCAGCGTCACCGGTTTATGGGCGCGAGCAAGGAACTCGAGGATTTCGAGAACCCGGACCGCGGATTTCACTTCGCCACTATTTTCAATGTTCATATATGTGAACCAAATTCCTGTTGTGGAATAATGTGACAGACATACCATCACATGGCAACACAAAAGGAGCACGTTTTGAAATGAACACTGAAAACAAGGTTGCCATCGTCACCGGAGGCGCACGAGGCATCGGAAAGGCTTGTGCTCTTGATCTGGCACGTGCCGGATATCACGTCACACTGGTCGATTTGCTGGAGGCGGAACTGGCGGATACGGCCGCCGAAATCGAAAGCCTTGGCGTGCGTGCGCTGCAATGTGTTGCGGATGTCTCAAGCCATAAGCGGGCTGGCGAAGTTGTCGCCGAAACGGTGGCTGCGTTTGGTCGCGTCGATTTCCTTCTCAACAATGCCGGGCGTTCAGCGCCTGTTGGCATTCTTGATATTTCGGAAGACGAGTTCGACCGCGCCATCGCGATCAATCTGAAAAGCTGTTTCAATTACATTCAGCATAGCGCACCACATATGCTGAAGCAGGGCGGTGGCCGGATTGTTTCGATGTCGTCACTGAATGCCTATTCGGGCGGCGTGACGGCTGCAGTCAGCAAATTCGCTTATGCGGCGGCAAAGGCCGGTATCCTTGGCATGACTCGTTCCCTTGCCAAGGAGCTGGGACCAAACATTGCTGTAAATGCTATTTGCCCCGGCGTCATTCGTACCGAGATTGATACGAATGTCACTGAACGTGCAGATGAGGTTATCAGGGGTATTGCGTTGGGACGGCTCGGCTGTGCTGACGATGTTGCCCGTCTTGTAACTTTTCTGGCGACCTCCGAGCCTTGTTTCATCACGGGACAAGCATTCACGGTTGATGGCTTTCAGTTCAATGTTTGAATTTTTGCGCACGAGACATGGATGAAGCTGAGCTCGACAGCGCTCGCCTACCCATCGGAGGCTGTGCTGGTTCTCACCGGCGCGGCCTCCAGTCGGGGACTTATCGATCTTCCCTTACAAGAGGTTTCGAACTCGTGTTTGCGCAAATGCTTATCAATCCGGCAACTCTTGCTGGCCATAATGTCGATTATAATGAGGCTTTTGAGCAATTTCACTTATATCTGTTGCCACAAGTTTAGAGTACCTCTAGGTACAGTTCGGGAGGAGCGCTCTCTTCTGTGGCAGCAGTCAGATTGGATTGTTTCAGTCTTAAAAGCCGATAAAGCAGAAGCCAGAATGCAGGTCTTCTCTATTGTCCTTGATCTGCTTCTTCCGTCCAAAATGTTAAAACCTGAGCCGAGAGCGTGAACCCCAAGTTGAAAAACCACCACGACATCTGGGATATTGTCGACGCGAAAAGCGCCGCCTATTTCGAACTGAGCGATACGGTTTGGGACAACCCGGAAACGAACTACGAAGAATATAAATCCAGCGACGCACATGCAGCCATGTTGCAGGCGGAAGGTTTTCGCGTAGAGCGCGGCATTGCTGGCCTGCCAACCGCTGTAATGGGCGAGGCGGGCGACGAGGGGCCGGTCATCGCTATTCTGGGTGAGTTCGATGCGCTTCCAGGGCTGAGCCAGATTGCCGGTGTTGCTGAAGAACGGGCGATTGAAGCCGGCGGTAATGGTCACGGATGTGGTCATAACCTGCTCGGTTCGGGGTCTTTGCTGGCAGCTGCAGCGGTCAAGGATTACCTTGCTGCCAACGGCATCAAGGGCCGCGTGCGCTATTATGGTTGTCCTGCCGAAGAAGGCGGATCGGCCAAGGGTTTCATGGTGCGCGAAGGCCTGTTCGACGATGTCGATATTGCTTTCTGCTGGCACCCGGCACCTTTTGCTGGTGTAAACGATCCGGTTTCACTGGCCTGTAACGAAATCAATTTCCACTTCACGGGTCGCGCCGCCCATGCAGCTGCAGCACCCCATCTTGGACGCAGTGCGCTTGATGCGGTCGAGCTGATGAATGTCGGCGTCAATTATATGCGCGAGCATATGCCGTCTTCGGCACGCATTCATTATGCTGTCACCGATACGGGTGGTTTTGCGCCCAATGTCGTGCAAGCCAAAGCTAGTGTGCGCTATCTGATCCGCGCGCGAAACCTGCCGGAGATGCAGGTTCTGCTTGAGCGGGTTAAAAAGATCGCCGAAGGCGCTGCCTTGATGACGGAAACTTCGGTCAAGAGCGAGATCGTCAGCGGTGATGCCAATCTCGTTGGCAATGCACCGCTGGAACAACTGATGCAGCGCGAGCTTGATCGCCTTGGACCGCCAATTTTTGATGAGCAGGACCGCGAAACCGCGCAGCGGTTTCAGGCGACACTGTCAAAAGAAGATATTTCCGATGCTTTCCGCCGGTTCGGTGTTGAACCCAAGGCAGAACTTGCGCTTTGCGAAGGCGTCTATGAGCTTTATAAGGGCGATAATTCGCTCGTCGGCTCGACTGATGTGGGAAGTGTAAGCTGGGTTGTTCCGACTGTGCAGATGCGAGGCGCAACTTGTGCAATCGGTACGCCGCTTCATTCATGGCAGATGGTGGCGCAGGGTAAACTGCCTGCGGCGCATAAAGGCATGGCACATGCGGCAAAGATTATGGGAAGTACGGCTATCGAGCTTTTCCTCAATCCGGAGGAGATCGCGAGAGCCAAAAAAGATCATGAGAAAAAGCTCGACGGCGCAGTTTTTGTGAATCCTATCCCTGATAATGTTCAGCCCGCCTTGCCTGTTTCTGCAAAAGCGCGTCCCGAAAAGTGAGAAACGGTTTTAGGACTAAGATGCGTGTTCGATCAAAATATAAAGACGCGCTCTAAATGAAGCACCAGCCTAAAAGAGATTTCCGGAAAACAATATGACGTTCATTTCCTTATGCCCCACAAGGCCTGATGCATCATGAAGGCCTTTCTCGATATCTTAAGCTTCGGGCCGGATGGCTGGGGCCATGTGCTGATGATGGCCGCACTGGTGAGCGTGTCGCTTGCTGTTTTGGGCTTTCTTCTTGGCGCAATCATCGGCGTGTTTGCAGCCTGGGCGAAGATTTCGGGTGGTCTTGCGCTGCGCGGTATAGCCGATGGTTACACCACAATCATCCGCGGCATTCCTGATCTGCTGGTGATCTATCTGTTTTATTTCGGTGGCAGTGCTGCTGTTACTGCGATAGGCCGGATGTTTGGCGCGCAAGGCTTTGTCGGCTTTCCGGCATTTCTCGCGGGTGTGCTGGCAATCGGCATTTCCTGCGGCGCGCATCATACGGAAGTGTTTCGCGGTGCATTCCGGGCGGTTTCCAAAGGTGAGCTTGAAGCAGCCTCCGCGTGTGGCATGGGACAGGCGCTCAAGTTCCGCCGTATCATTGCTCCCTTGGCGTTGCGTCACGCTTTGCCGGGCCTCGGCAATGTCTGGCAGGTGGCACTCAAGGAGTCTGCACTGATCTCTGTTGTCGGTGTGGTTGATATTCTGCGTCAGTCACAGATCGGTGCCGGATCGACCGGTCTGCCGTTCAACTTCTATCTCATTGCCGGTGCGTTGTACCTGCTGATTTCATCGGTTTCAGGCACCATCCTGCAAAGAGCTGAACGCCACTTCTCGCGTGGCGTCAGGAGGGCAAAATGAACCTCGAATTTTATTCTGAAGCCTTCATGCAGATGTTGAGTGGCGTGCCACTCACGTTGCAGCTCGCTGCAAGTTCGATCGTGTTTGGCGCAATTCTGGCACTGCTTTTTGCCATGATGCGTCTGTCGGGTATCGCTGTTCTTGACTGGATTGCCCGTCTCTACGTGTTCGTGTTTCGCGGTACGCCGCTTCTGGTACAAATCTTCATCATCTATTACGGCCTGAGCCAGTTCCCGGTCATCCGCTACTCGTTCCTGTGGCCGATCCTGCGTGAACCTTACTGGTGTGCGATCATTGCGCTGACTTTGAATAACGCGGCTTACGCCAGCGAAATCATTCGTGGCGGCCTTCTGTCAGTACCAAGCGGTCAGATCGAAGCTGCTAAAGCCTGCGGCATGTCGCGTTTCACCTGCTTCCGCCGTATCGTTATGCCACTGGCGATCCGTCAGGCACTGCCCGGTTATGGCAATGAAATGATCTCCATGGTCAAGGCAACCTCGTTGGCCTCCATCATTACACTGATGGAAGTGACCGGCATCGCCGCCAAGCTGATCGCGGAAACCTATCGTGCGATTGAGGTATTCGTCATTGCGGGTGCCATCTATCTCGCCATCAACTTCGTTCTGACGCGCGCACTGATGTTTGCGGAATACAAGCTGACGCCATATCTGCGCCAGCCCGTCGTCAAGATCACCACCGAAGGAAAAACATCGTGAGTAAAGTCGTATCTCCAAATGCCGCGATTAAGACGAATGTGGCTCTGAAAGTCGAAAACCTCCGCAAGAGCTTCGGCGCCAATGAAGTGCTCAAGGGTATTTCACTTGAAGCACGCGAAGGCGAAGTGATCTCGATCCTCGGCTCTTCCGGTTCCGGCAAGTCAACCTTCCTGCGTTGCATCAATCTGTTGGAAATCCCGACATCGGGTACGGTTACCGTGTCGGGCGAGACTATTCGCATGGCGAAGAATTCAAAGGGCGAACCCTATCCGACAGACAAGAAGCAAGTCTCGCGCATTCGATCCGAGCTTGGCATGGTGTTCCAGAGCTTCAATCTCTGGTCCCACAAGACCATTCTCGAAAACATCATCGAAGCGCCGATCTATGTTCAGGGCCGTTCGCGCGCTGAATGCGTGGAAGAAGTGGAAGCACTTTTGGCCAAGGTCGGCATCGCAGACAAGCGTGACTTCTACCCTGCACATCTTTCCGGCGGTCAGCAGCAGCGCGCGGCAATTGCGCGTGCGCTCGCCATGAAGCCGAAAGTCATGCTTTTTGATGAACCAACATCGGCGCTCGATCCGGAACTGGTCGGCGAAGTGTTGCGCGTTATGCGCGGTCTGGCTGAAGAAGGCCGCACCATGCTGGTCGTAACCCATGAAATGGGTTTTGCCCGGGATGTGTCCAATCGTGTGGTGTTTGTGCATCAGGGATTGGTCGAAGAAGACGGCGCGCCTGAAGAAGTGTTCGGAAATTCGAAATCCGAGCGTTTCCGCAAGTTTATCAGCCACGAAAATGCAGCCTGATTATTTCAAACAACGCTGATCTGTGCCACAAGGCGCGTCAGCAAATAACTGCGTAAGGTAATTCAAATGAAGCCCCTGGGATTGTTCAAAGCCCTGTTCGTTTCTGCACTGGTTCTCACCACCGCTTCTGCTCATGCAGAAGAAAAGAAGTGGACCAAAATCACTATCGCAACGGAAGGTGCTTTTCGTCCGTATAACTTCACCAAGCCAGATGGCACGCTGGATGGTTATGAAGTTGATCTCTACAAGGATCTCTGCGCCCGCATGAAGGTCGAGTGCACCATGGTTGCACAGCCATTCGACGGCATTATCCCGGCGCTCAACGCTGGCAAGTTCGATGCGATCATGGCTGGCCTGACCGCGACGCCAAAGCGTGAAGAAACCATCGATTTCACGGTTTCCTACGGCCTGACGCCACAGACCTTCGCAACGCTGAAGGATAGCCCGTTCGCCAAGCTGCCACACACCGGCGACACGCTTTATCTTGCCAAAGATGAAGAAGCGAGCCAGAAGGCAATCGACGAGATCGCTGCCGAAATTAAAGGCCGCACTGTTGGTGTTCAGACCGCTTCGCTCGGCCTTACCCTTCTCGATAAGTATTTCAAGGATTCAACTGACATCCGTGAATACAAGACCACTGACCAGCATGATCTTGACCTCAAGTCGGGCCGCGTCGATCTGATCGTTGCTTCGCTGGCCTATCTTAGCGATGCCGCCAAGAAACCAGGCAATGAAGACATCGTCATGACCGGTCCTTACTTCAAGGGCGGCATTCTCGGACGTGGTGTTGCTGTTGGCATCCGTAAGTGCCCGACTCAAAATTGCAACCTTGCGATACGGCGTGTCATACGCCTGATTGACGAGATGAACATCCATGCCTCTGACGAGGCGATAGAGGCTTCCCAATCTTTAGCCAACCGACGGCAACGATT
>Ga0308157_10003168_pt1 | contig 24628 bp, 18 predicted proteins | sample PhyBR1_FD_201035 | JGI IMG/M metagenome (GOLD analysis project Ga0308157, IMG submission 201035) | Phyllosphere microbial communities from UC Gill Tract Community Farm, Albany, California, United States - DLSLB.R1 | ecosystem: Host-associated > Plants > Phyllosphere > Unclassified | place: USA...
GGAGCATCGGCTATGCGCTCGAAGGCGACGAATTGACGCTGGTCGAACAGCGCCCCTCGAAAGACGGCACGCGCTGGATCGAGCTGCCCGTCGCGCAATTCCGTTTGGACGCCGGAGGCTGGCGCGTGTACGGATTGGACAGCGGCGGACGCTGGCATCTCGTATCCGAGATCGCGGCAAGCGAGAATTTCGAGGCGCAGCTCGGTCGGGTGACTGCGAACGAGCTAGGGATTTTTTAACACGGATAAAGGAGCGGGCACACAATGACGGATCAAAAAAACGAATTTCGCGCATTATGGCAAACCCTCGTGCCGGACAGCGGCCAGGCGCCGACCGTGCAGGGCGAATTGATTCGTGCGGTCGGCCGTCTGCGCGACGAGGCCGAGCGAAACGGCAATGCCAACTGGGACGAAGGTTATGAGTTATTTTGCGACTTTATCGAAATCACGTTTCAGCCGATGACGTTAAACCCTTACGATTGGGAACGAATTGAGATCATCCTCAATCGCATGCGCCAACCTCATATTGCTTACCGTAGCTATGAGTTGTTCGATGAATTGAGCGATTACGCGGTCGAATGGTGCAAAAGCCGTCCCGAGCCGATTCCGAAGCCGCATGATCCGAGGCAATATCGATGAATCCAAACATCGGGAAAAGCGAGGCTCAGGTCCGGTTTTTTATAAAAATAACGCTTTCAAAAAAAGAGTTGAAACGTTTCCAATTTGATGCTATCATACGGCTAAAGAGAGAAAAAGTAGGTGGAGAAGCATATGTCTAGCGTTAAGGACGTCGCTCAATTGGCCGGGGTAGCCGTAGGGACAGTGTCCCGGGTCATCAATAATTCGGGTGCGGTCAAGCCGTCAACGCGAAAGAAAGTCGAAGAAGCCATACGGACCCTCCAGTATGTGCCTAACGAAGTCGCCCGTAATTTTAAAATGCAGAAGTCCAAGACGGTAGCGCTGCTGCTGCCGAGCATCTGGCATCCGTTCTTCTCGGAGTTGGCATACTACATCGAGGACGAACTGGATCTGGCAGGCTTCAAGCTCATGCTATGCAACAGCGGAGGTCGGCCGGAAAAAGAAGTATATTATCTCGATATGCTGCAGCAGAACAAAGTCGCCGGAATCGTGGGAATCACGTACAACGATATCGAAGACATGGTTCGCACCGATATTCCGATCGTCAGCATCGACCGGCATTTCAGCAAAAGAATCACCTGCGTGACTTCCGACAATTACGCAGGAGGAAGGTTGGCGCTTCGTGAGCTGGTTAAAGCCGGAGCGAAGAAGCCGGCTTTCATCGGATCCCGCACGGCACTTTTCAGCGAAACGATGAACCGCAGGGACGGATTCGTCGACGAAGCGGAATCGCTGGGCATCGACTACGTCGTTTACGAGAAACCCGATCCGGTTACCGACGACGAAGCCTACTACGATGAACTGTTGGAGAAGCATCGCGACATCGACGGCGTTTTCGCCATTACCGACATGTTTGCCGCCAAGTATATCGAACGGGCGAAGAAACTGGGCATTCGCGTTCCCGAAGACGTGCGCGTGATCGGGTATGACGGAATTCAGGATCACGCTTATTTTCATCCCGTGCTGTCCACGATCCGCCAGCCGGTCGAAGAGATGGCGCGCATGACCATCCGGCTTCTGTTCGACAAGATCGAGGGCAAAGAAATCTCGCAGGATACTTACCGCCTTCCCGTTACTTTCCGACCAGGGGAAACAACGTAACGGAAGGTTCGTTTTTAATCTATTTTGGAAACGTTTCAAATCAAAATTGGAAACGTTTCAATTAAGCGTAAAAGCCGAGTGGACAGAAAGGGAGAATGAGGATGATATCAAGACAAAGCTTGACCGGACAAACGGATGTCAAAGTAAAGCGGAAAGTCTGGACCCGGATCAAAAGGGACTATCAGTTGTATTTGTTCCTGCTGCCTATCGTCGCGATTTATTTGGTGTTCAAGTATTACCCGATGTACGGCGTGCAGATCGCGTTCAAAGACTTCTCGCCGAGCCGGGGAATCTGGGGCAGCGACTGGGTCGGATTCAAGCATTTCGCGGACTTTTTCGGAGCGTACAACTTCTGGCAGATCATGGAGAACACGCTGCTGCTCAGCTTTCTTTCCTTGATTTTCAGCTTTCCGGCGCCGATCATCATCGCGCTGATGCTGAATCAGATGATGGCCAAACGTTACAAAGGATTCGTTCAGACCGTCATCTACGCGCCGCATTTCATTTCCACGGTAGTGCTTGTCGGCATGTTGGGCGTATTCCTGTCGCCGAACAGCGGAATCGTCAACCATATCATCACCTGGTTCGGCGGACAGCCGATTCTGTTCATGGCCGACGCGAGCTGGTTCCGGCCGTTGTATATCCTGTCGGGCATCTGGCAGGAGACGGGATTCGCTACCATTATTTATCTGGCTTCCCTCGCCGGCGTTAATCCGGAACTGCATGAAGCGGCGATCATGGACGGCGCGAGCAAATGGAAAAGGGTGATTAACGTCGATATCCCCAGCATTTTGCCGACAATCGTCATCTTGTTGATTCTCGCGCTGGGCAACGTGATGAGCATCGGATTCGAAAAAGCGTTCCTGATGCAGAGCGATCTCAATTATTCCGCTTCGAACATCATTCCCACTTATGTGTACGAGACGGGGATTCAAAAAGCGCAGTACAGCTTCTCGACGGCGGTAGGATTGTTCAATTCGGCGATCAACGTCATTTTGATCTTTGCCGTGAATCGCATCGCCAAAAAATTGACGGAAACCAGTCTGTGGTAGGGAGGAATTTCGGATGAACATGTTAACGAAACGAAAAACAAAAGGCGATTTTTGGTTCGACGTCGTCAATTACTCGCTGTTGACGATCGTGATGCTGCTGGTGCTGTTCCCGCTGTACTTCGTCTTCATTGCGTCGTTCAGCGACCCCAATCTGATCTATTCCGGCGAAGTGTGGCTGTTCCCGAAAGGCTTCACGTTGGAAGGGTACGAACGGATATTCCAGGATGCGGCGATCTGGACAGGCTACGCGAACTCGCTGCTTTACGCTTCCGTGGGGACGTTTATCGGGGTGGCGGTGACGCTATGCGCGGCTTATCCGCTTGCGCGCAAAGACCTCTACGGGAAGACCGCGATCATGTGGTTCCTTTTGGTTACCATGTTTTTCAGCGGGGGGCTCATTCCGACCTACTTGCTGATCAAGGACTTGCATATGCTGGACAGCATGTGGGCGCTCGTGCTGCCGGGAGCCGGAGCAGTATTCAACGTCATCATCGTTCGTACTTTCTTCCAATCTTCGATTCCGGACGAAATGTGGGAAGCGGCTTCGATCGACGGCTGTTCCAACGCCCGCTTCTTCTGGAATATGGTACTGCCGCTGTCCAAATCCATTATCGCGGTGATGGTGCTCTACCACGTCGTCGGGTTCTGGAACGGATTTTTCGACGCCATGATTTACTTGAGCGACGAGCAAAAATATCCGCTTCAGCTCGTGCTTCGCAACATTCTCGTCCAGAACCAGGTGAATTCCAGCATGATGATCGACGTAGAGTCTTACGCGGCCAAGCTGCGGGTAACCGAGCTGATCAAATACGGGGTCATCATCGTAGCGAGTTTGCCGCTGCTTGCCTTGTATCCGTTCCTGCAAAAGTATTTTGTCAAAGGCGTGATGATCGGTTCAATCAAAGGCTGAGGCCGCGCTTGTCATTCGATCGGGGAGGGATGCCGGAAGTCAGCAAAGAGTAACGTTGGAACTATCGGACTGCGGTCCGCGGGATGTGCAGGATGCAGCGGAAACCATTCATTTAACGATTCTGAGGGGGTTAAGAAAGATGGGCAGAAAATTGTGGAAAAGACCGGCTTGGAAAAGCGCGAGCGCGCTGATGTTGACGAGCGTGTTCGTATTGAGCGGATGCGGCGGCGGAAGTCAGGAAAGCCATGTGGGCAAGGCGGAGCAGGATCAGAATTTCAACGCGACCGGATTGCCGATCGTCAACGAGCCGATCACGCTGAAAATGGTCTCGCAAAAGTCGGCGCTGGCTCCGGATTACGGCAATATGGAGATTTTCAAAAGGCTGCAAGGCAGCACCCAAGTGGCAGTCGAGTGGAATAATATTCCCGATACCGACTTTGCGGAAAAGAAAAACCTGCTGTTTGCCAGCGGAGATATCCCGGACGCATTCTATAGTGCAGGGTTATCCGACTACGAACTCGTGAATTACGGCAAAGACGGCACGCTTATTCCTCTCGAAGAGTTGATCGAGCAGTACGCCCCTAATTTGAAAGCGCTTTTAGAAAAGCGTCCGGATATCCGCGCGAACATTACGGCGCCCGACGGGCATATTTACGGCCTGCCTTCCTGGGAAGAAAACGACCTCGGTTCCAATCCGTTTTTCCATGCGATCAACAAGACCTGGCTCGACAAATTGGGACTTGAGGTGCCGGAAACGCTCGACGAATATACGCAAGCGTTGGAAGCGTTCAAGACGCAGGACCCGAACGGAAACGGCAAAGCCGACGAGCTTCCGCTCAGCTTCATGCATATGCAGTGGTGCATGGATATCGGCGGCATCTTCGGAGCTTTCGGCATGCCGGACAACATGGAACACCGGATCGTGCGGGACGGTAAAGTCATCTTTACGGCCAATCAACCGGAGTACAAGGAAGCGCTCGAATACGTGCACGGTAACTGGTATGCCAAAGGATTGATCGACCCCGAGTCGTTCACCCAGGACGCGGCCCAGTATTTGGCCAAAGGCAAATCGCCGGACGAGACGCTCGGTTCCTTCGTTTGGTGGGAAGTCGCGGAGATGACAGGATCGGAGCGCGCCGACGATTATGTCCTGCTTCCCCCGCTGACCGGGCCTGACGGCGACCGCACGATCGGCAGAGGCAACGGAGGCGGGCCGGCGCGGGGAGCTTTTTCCATTACGAAAGAAAACGAATATCCGGAAGCCACGATGCGCTGGATCGACGAGCAGTACGAGCCGTACATGGCCGCGCAGATCCATTGGGGACCGTTAGATGTCGTATTCGAAAAAGACGCGAACGGCAAACTTGTAAATCTCCCGCTTCCTGAAGGCACGAACGCCGGAGAATTCCGTCAGACCGTTGCCGTAGGCGCGGGGGCGCCGGGCGTTATCACGAAAGAAAATCTTGGCGTAGTCGTCGACCTCGAGCCGCGTGCGCAGCAGCGCATGGACGATCTTGAGAAATACTACATGCCTTATATGGAAAAAGAAAATTATCCGAGCATTTTCTTCGAGCCGGAAGAATTGGACACGATCAACCGCATTGAGCCCGAACTGCTCAAATACGTCAATACGCAGCGCGGCAAGTTCATCGTCGACGGCGGCGTCGAAGAAGAATGGGACTCTTATGTCCAGACGCTCGAAAAAATGGGATTGAGCGAATTGATGGAGATTTACCAAAAAGGTCTTGATCGCTACAACGCTTCATTGAAAAAGTAAGGCGGGGCAGACGCGAACGCATATCCAAAACAGAGACAGGTGGGAGAAACCATGCTTGATTTTACCGCAATCGGAGAAGTATTGATCGATTTTACGCCGTCCGGATCTCCGGACAGCACCTTGCCGGAATTTACCGGCAACCCGGGAGGAGCCCCGGCGAACGCGGCCGCGGCTCTGGCCCGATTGGGACACAAATCTGCGCTGATCGCTTGCGTGGGCGACGATGCTTTCGGTTCTATGCTGCGCGATACCCTGCGGGAATGCGACATCGACGTATCCGGCGTAAGCGTGACGGAAGAAGCCAATACGACTTTAGCATTCGTCCATTTGGATAAAGACGGCGACCGCTCGTTCAGTTTTTACCGCAAACCGGGCGCGGATATGATGCTGAACCAAGCGAACTTGCCGACGGATTTGATCGAAAGCTCGCGCGTTCTGCACTTCGGTTCCGTGACGCTGACGCATGAACCGGCCCGCAGCGCGACGAAATCGGCGGTTCAACGCGGAAAAGCCGCGGGTGCGGTCATCACGTTCGATCCGAACGTCCGGCTCGATCTATGGGCGGACGAAGAAGAAGCCCGCGCGCAGATTCGTTGGGGACTGGAACAGGCCGATATCCTCAAAGTGTCGGAAGAAGAAGTGCTGTTCCTGACCGGAATCGCCGGCGTCGAACGAGGAGCTTCTAAGCTTAGGGAGATCTTCGCCGGACGGTTGTTGATCGTCACGCTCGCTGAACGCGGCTGCTTTTACGATACCGGCCGAGCTTCCGGGTACGTGCGCGGGTACGAAGTCGAGACCGTCAATACGACCGGAGCGGGAGACGCGTTCTTCGGCTGCCTGCTGCACGGCCTGCTGAATGCGGGTTTGGATTTGCTGCCGGAAGACCGGAAGCTTCGGGAGCTGCTCTCTTTCGCCAATGCCGGCGGAGCCTTGGTAACGACGCGGTCCGGAGCGCTGCGCGCGATGCCTGCCGCGCAAGAAGTAACGAAGCTGACGGAAGCCGCCGCGCCGCGGGCGTACTCGGAAGCTTTCCGTCCGCAGTTCCATTTTACGCCGGAAAGGCACTGGATGAACGATCCGAACGGACTTGTCTATTACCAAGGGGAATACCATCTCTTTTATCAGCATCATCCGCATTCCAGCGTCTGGGGACCGATGCATTGGGGGCATGCGATCAGCCGTGACCTTATTCGCTGGGAGCATCGTCCGATCGCTTTGCTGCCGGACGAGCACGGATTCATTTTCTCCGGATGCTGCGTGGTCGACGAAGGCGACAGCAGCGGATTCTTCGGCGGATCGTCCGGCTTGGTGGCCTTGTTTACCCATGCGTCCGACGATCCGGATACCGGACGTCCCGTGCAGCGCCAAAGTCTGGCTTACAGCCGCGACAAAGGACGAACTTGGGAGAAGTATGCCGGAAATCCGGTGCTTGAAGCCGCGGAATGTCCCGATTTCCGCGATCCGAAAGTATTCTGGCACGCCGATTCGGGCGGATGGGTCATGCTGCTGGTCGCCGGCGACCATATTCGTTTCTATCGCTCCGCGGACTTGAAAGAATGGGCGTTCGCCAGCGAGTTCGGCCGCGGCGAAGGGTCTCACGACGGCGTTTGGGAATGTCCCGACCTGTTCGAACTTCCGGTCGAAGGGGAAGAAGGTAGCCGTTGGGTGATGATCGTCAGCATCGGCGACAATCCTTCCTGCCCGGAAGGTTCGCGCACGCAGTATTTCGTGGGCAGCTTCGACGGGGTAACCTTCGTCAACGACTCGCCGGCCGAGCGCGTGCTCTGGCTCGATCACGGCCGGGACAATTATGCGGGGGTTACTTGGTCGGACGTCGCCCGAGAAGACGGCCGCCGTCTGTTTATCGGTTGGATGAGCAATTGGAAATATGCCAATATCACGCCTACCGAAGGCTGGCGAAGCGCAATGACCTTGCCGAGAACGTTGTCGCTTAGGGCTGGAGCGGACGGGCCGGAACTGGTGCAGCTCCCGGTGCGCGAAGCGGAAAGCCTGCGCGAGGTTACGGAGTCGGCATCCGGCACGACGCTTGCGCCGGGCGAAGCGCTGCGCATGGCGGCCGGCTCCGGACTTCTGGAGATCGAAGCGCGGATCGAGACCGGTTCGGCGGACGAGATCACGATTTCTTTCCTGTCCGGCGAAACCTGCGAGACGAGGGTGGGATACGAATCGGAGCGGGAGTGGCTGTACATCGACCGAACGGCTTCGGGAGTAACGGGGTTCCATGAAGACTTCGCCTGCCGGCACGGCGTCACGGCGCGGAGCGGGCGAGGTCTGCTTAAGCTGCGGCTCTGGCTGGACCGCAGCTCGGTCGAAGTCTTCGCTGACGGCGGAGCGGCCGTCTTGACCGATCAGATCTTCCCGACGGCTCCGGTGGACGCGATCGAATTCCGGGTACGGGGCGGGGAAGCGCGTTTCGAACTTTTGAACGTGCATACCTTGGGATCGGTGTACGCCGAACCAACGAAGCAAAATGAAATGTCCGAAGAAGGGAGCTTGTCGCGATGAACGGTTCGACAAATAACGATAAAGGACTCCTGCTGCATTGGCCGCTCGACGAAGGGAGCGGACCTGCCGCCGCGGAACGAATCTCCGGCCGCGCCGTTCCGGTCGAACATGTTTTGCGGAATCCGCCTTTTGCTGAAGCGCGCGATCCGCAGTGGCGTGCCGGTCCGGGCGGCGAAGAACGGGGCAGCCTGCTGTTTGACGGGTACTCGACGTTTATCACTTATCCGATCGATCCGGACGAAGCACTCGGGCAGGAGGGTGGCTTGTCCGCTTTCAGCGTCGGCGCATGGGTTGCTCCCCGTTCATACGAGCACGGGGACTCCGAATATCCGGCCGGAATCGCGGCTCGGTGCGATCGGGACACGGGGCGGGGATTTTTGTTAGGGACATCCAAGCACGGTTCATGGACGCTGCAATTCGGGCTGGGCGGCGGAAAATGGCTTGAACTCTGGGCGCCGGAAAAGGCTTGGCTGCCCAAAGGCCAATGGTCGCATGTCTATGGCGTGTTCGACGGCGCGGCGGGAGCGGCGAAACTGTACCTGAACGGGCGGGAGGTCGCTTTCGTTTCGGTGCCGCAAGGCTCGCGCCTGATGCCGGATTCCGGCGCGGAACTTTTTATCGGGCGCCATCCGCACGGCGTGCGTTTCGCCCGGGCTTTCGAAAGGCAGCGATTCGCAGGCCTTCTCGGCGGGCTGCGGATCTACGGCCGCGCGCTTTCCGAAGCGGAAATCGGCGATGCCTACGACGAAGTGCGACGCGCGCGCGGAGGCAGCCGGCCGCCGCTTCGGAGCGAGGAGATCCGGCTGGACCGGTCGGCTTTGTCTTCCGATCGGCATCGCCCGCAGTATCATGCCGGCCCTCCGGCGCACTGGATGAACGAGCCGCATGCTCCCGTTTACTTCGAAGGCAAATACCATTTGTTTTATCAGCATAATCCGCAGGGGCCTTTTTTCCATCATTTGCATTGGGGGCATTGGGTCAGCGAAGACCTGGTGCATTGGCGGGACCTGCCGGTCGCGCTGGCTCCCGAAAACGACGGGCTGGCAGCCGACGGAATCTGGTCCGGTAGCGCTTCCTACGATGCCGATGGGCTGCCCGTGTTGTTTTTCACGGCGGGACATGCCGAAGCTTCCCCGGATCAAAGCGTGGCGCTTGCGCGCAGCAATTACGCCGAGGACGGGGATGCCGAGCTGGTTAGTTGGACCAAATATCCGAAGCCGGTCATCGTGCAGCGGGCAGGGCAGGGGAGGTTCGGGGATTTCCGGGATCCGTTCGTATGGAAAGAAGGGAATCTTTGGTACGCGTTGGTCGGCTCCGGCACGTCGGAAGGAGGAGGGACCGCTTTCGCTTACGTTTCCGAAAACATGGTGGATTGGACGTATAAAGGACCGTTTTATTTGGCGGATATGGCACGCTTTCCTTACCTCGGCCCGATCTGGGAACTGCCGGTGCTGCTGCCGCTCGGCCAAGACGCGAACGGGGCAGAGAAGCATCTGTTCCTGATCAGCCCGGTCGGGCCGGGAGCCGACGTCGAAGTCTTCTATTGGATCGGCCGGCTGGATCGCGAATCGCTATCTTTCGTGCCGGACCATGAAGAGCCGCAGCTGATCGACGTCGGAGACTTCCACTTTACCGGACCTAGCGGCATGGTCGATCCGAAGACCGGACGGTCGATCGTCTTCACGATCGCGCAAGGCGATCGTACGCCGGAAATGGAGTACGCGTCGGGTTGGGCGCATAACGCGGGGCTTCCCATGCAGGTTCGCCTGCGCGAAGACGGAAGGCTCGGCGTCGGGCCGATCGAAGAATTGGAGAATCTTCGCGGAGCAAAACTGGCGGATATCCGCGACGTCGGCGCGGCCGAAGCGAACCGACTGCTATCGGGAATCGAAGGCGATATGCTGGAAATCCGCGCGGAGCTTCGATCGGAAGGCGCGGGCAAATGGGGCCTCAAGGTCAGACGTTCTCCGGGAGGCGAGGAGGAGACGTTGTTGTACTACGAAAGCGCCGAGTCTCTTTTGGGCGTCGACCGGACGAAGACGACGCTCGACCCGCGCGAGCGGTGCGGCGGCGTGCAGGCCGGCCGACTGGACTTGGGCGGCGACGATCTGAAGCTGCATGTTTATCTGGACCGCTCGATGATCGAAGCTTATGCGAACGGCTTGAAAAGTTTGACGACCCGGGCTTACCCGAGCCGGAGTGACGCGCTCGGCCTGGAAGTATGGGGGAACGGCGGCGTCCAGATCGTATCGCTGGAAATTTGGCAAATGAAGCCGATATGGTAACGGTCGCGACGGGCCGAAGCATGAAAATTCGAGATTGACCCGAAGGGGGCCCGATATGACGAAGGAGTTTTTTTACCGCCCCGAACAGGCTTGGGTCGGCGACGTCATTCCTTATTACGAAGACGGAGAGTTCAAGTTATTCTATCTGCACGGCTGGAGAGAAAATCATCGGACCGGACAGGATCACGGATGGCATCTGCTCGGCACTAAAGACTTCGTGCGATACGACGAACGCGGAGCCTGCGGAATTCAAGGCGGGACCGGACATGTGCTCAAGATCGACGGGATCTACCATATGTTCTACTGCGTGTTCCCGGAAGGCAAACAGCTAGTCTGCCATGCGGTCACCACCGATCTGCGGATCTGGGAGCCGATTCCCGAAGACACGTTCGGACCGGACGGAGAGATCTACGAAATGGCGGACTGGCGCGATCCGTTCGTGTTCTGGAACGAAGAGGAAGGCTGCTATTGGATGCTGATCGCCGCTCTGGCCAAAGGGCCGACGGCCCGCAAAGGCTGCACCGGACTGCTAACTTCCGCGGACTTGAAGCATTGGAAGTACCGGGAGCCGCTGTATGCGCCCAACCTCCATGTCGGCGCGCATGAATGCCCCGACATGTTCCGTATCGGCGAGTGGTGGTATCTGGTCTATTCTTCGTATACCGGGCGCTTCGGCACGTTTTACCGCATGAGCCGTTCTCCGCGCGGACCGTGGATCTCGCCGCGCGAAGAAGCGTTCGACGGCCGTGCCTACTATGCGGCCAAGTCGGTCTCGGACGGATACAAGCGTTATCTGTTCGGATGGAACCCGACCAAACGGGACGATCTGTTCGGTTGGAATCCTCCGCAGGCGGCAGGTCAGGATTACGATACCTGGGACTGGGGCGGAAATCTGGTCGTGCACGAGATCTTCCAACGACCGGACGACACGCTCGGCACGAGGGTGCCGGACTCCGTGAACGCGGCATTTTCCGTGCCGGCAATCGCGAAATTCTCCGGTATCGCGGGAGAATGGAACGAAGTGTCCGACAGCGCGGCCGACGGCATTTCCTTGGCATGCCGCGAACCCTACGCGTTCGCAGGCTGCGTCACTCGGGACGAACTGCCGGACACATGCAAAATTTCGGCCCACGTTCGTTTCTCGCGCGAAACGCAGGGTGTCGGCTTTATGCTGCGAACGAAGCACAGTCTGGATTTCGCTTACTACGTGACGCTGGAACCGCAGCGCGGCCGCGTCACGTTCCGTGGGCCGATCATGCAGTCGGAAGAAGGCGGCAAAACGTTCCCTTACGAAGTCGAGCTGGAGCGTCCGCTTGAACTTGAGCCGGACGCCGACGTCGAGATCCGAATATTCGTCGACGGCACGATTTGCGAAATATACGCCGACGGCCGGGTCGCGATGAGTGCACGCATGTACGATATCGAACGGGGCAGTCTCGGCCTGTTCGTCAATCAAGGAGAAGCGGCGTTCCGGAACGTAAAAATCGAGACGCTTTCGCAAGACTGATCCATACGTTCTGCCTTGCAAAAGGAAACAAGGGTTTGGAATCAGATATGAAGGAGGCGCTTGAATGGGACAAATCGAATTCAAAAAATCCTGGATATCCAAAATGGTGATCGGAGCCATGTTGATCCAGATTGCGGTTCCCGGCATTTCGACGGCGGCCGAATCGGCTTCCGACAATAGAACAGCCGAATCCGCGCCGAAAAACGCCGGATTAAACGTGACGGATTCCGTTTATCGAATCGAGAATCCCGGATTCGAAACGGGAGACTTGACGGGGTGGACCGTGGTGGAAGGAGACGCTTTCGGACCGAACAGCGTTTCGGACGAAACGACGTGGTGGGCGGAACAAATTCCGTATAATCAAGAAGGAACGTATCATTTGAACGGCTGGAAGTCCGATGAGGCCGCTACGGGAACGCTTCGTTCGGGGACGTTCGAACTCGGGGGCAGCAGCTGGATCAGCTTCAAGCTCGGAGGCGCCAAAAACCCGGCCAAAACTTATATCAACGTCGTGGAAGCGGATACGGGACAAATCGTCGCCCGGTACGGCAATTCGGCTTTCGCCGACAAGGGGTTTCCGAACCCGGCTCAAGGCATGCGGCTGGCCAATATGCAGCAGTACAAAGCGAATTTATCCGATCAGTCCGGAAAAAAACTGTATGTGGAGATCGTCGACCGGGCGTCTTCGGACTGGGGCGTGATTTTTGCGGACGCGTTCTTGACCTACCATGAATCGGAACCTGCCAAAGGCATCGTCGCGACGGACATCAAGCCGGATTTCGAACGTTATCAAATCGAAAATCCGGGTTTCGAAACAGGCGATCTGACCGGATGGACCGTCGTTGAAGGCGACGCGTTCGGGCCGGACAGCGTATCGGACGAAACCGTCTGGTGGGATGAAGGCATTCCGTACAATCAGCAGGGCATTTATCATTTGAACGGTTGGAAATCCGGCGAAGAGGCTACGGGGGTACTTCGCTCCGGCGACTTCGAGTTGGGCGGAACGGGCTGGATCACCTTCAGCTTGGGCGGAGGGAAGCATACGGATCAAGCGTACATCAGCGTCACGGACGCGGATACGGGAACCCCCATTGCCAAATACGGCAACCGGGAATTCGCCGAATCCGGGTTTCCGAACCCCGAACAGGGCATGAGGCTCGCAAACATGCAGGTTTATAAAGCCGACCTTTCCAGGTATATCGGCAGGAAGCTCCGCCTGGAGATCGTCGACCGCGCAGTTTCGGATTGGGGGGTGTTGTTCGCAGACGCGTTCGACACCTTCCATGAAAAAATTCCCGAAGACGGCGTGCTAGCCGAAAATCTGATTCCCGGGGCTATCGAAAATCCGGGTTTCGAGACCGGAGATTTGGAGGGGTGGACCGTCGAAGGCGATGCTTTTCGCATAAGCGACGAAGTAAGAGCGGGCAAAGAAGGGGATTTCTTTGCCGAATCCGACCTGGAGAGAACAGGTTCGATCACCTCCACTGCTTTCACGCTCCGAGGAAACGGAACGATTGCGTTCAACCTGATCGACGTCGTTCGTCCCGAAGAAGCCTATGTCGCTCTGTACGAAGCCGGCACTGATATCCTGCTTGCCAAAACCGAGGGAGCCGGTTCCGATCGGAAAATTTCTTGGAATATGCAACAGCATTACGGAAAGAGCTTTTACCTCAAGGTTGTCGATCAGTCCGATCAAGCCCGTATATCGGTGGATGCTTTTCAAACCGACGGAATCGGCAGTCTTTTCCGCATGAAATTCGACGAAGGAGCAGGCAAGAAAGCATTGGAGGACGTGCAAAATCTCCAGCACGATGTCCGGTACGTTTTCAACGACGCCAGATATATGGCCTCCAAAGATCCCAGATGGACTCCGCGCGGAGTCAAAGGCGGAGCGCTGCTGTTCGACGGGTATTCGAACGATGTGGAAATTGCCGAAGCAGACACGCTTCCGGTCGGAGACGCGTTGACGATCGAAGCCTGGGTTGCTCCGCGCAGCTACGAATGGGGAGACGGCAATAAGCTGTCCGCTATCGTTAACCAATCCGACCCGGACAAGGCGGAAGGCTTTGCTCTCGGCATGTATCGGCACGGAACCTGGTCCGCGCAGTTCGGAATCGGAGGGCAATGGATTCAGGTATGGGCAAAAGATCATCCGCTCGAAAAGTACAAGTGGAATTACGTCGCCGCTACTTTCGATAAACGATCCGGACAGATCCGGTTGTATCTGAACGGCGAGGAAGTCGCTTCGGAGGCGACTCCCGCGAACGTTCCGATTACGCCGTCCGCGGCCAATCTCATTATCGGAAAAAACAATAAGCCGGTGGAATTCGCGGGCTTGTTCTCGTACAACATGTTCAGCGGGCTGATCGATGAAGTGAACATACAGAACAAAGCGCTTACGGCTCAAGAAATCCTTGCCGAGTACGACAGCGTAAAAGAACTTCACGGCGGCGCGATTCCGGAAATCCCGAACGCCGATATCGACGAGGATCCCGGCGTGTTCGACGGCGACCAGCACCGTCCGCAATATCATGCGATACCGCCGCAGAATTGGATGAACGAAGCGCATGCGCCGATTTATTATAACGGCAAATACCATTTGTTCTATCAGCATAATCCGCAAGGTCCGTATTGGCATCAAATCCATTGGGGACACTGGGTGAGCGATGATATGGTGCATTGGGAAAACGTGAGGCCCGCGCTTGCGCCCGAAGCGGGCACGCTTGATCCGGACGGGGCATGGTCGGGCAGCGCAGCGTACGATCGCGAAGGCAATCCGGTTCTGTTCTACACCGCCGGCAACGACGCGCTGTCGCCCAACCAGAGAACGGGATTGGCCGTTCCGGCCGATTTGTCCGACCCCGATCTGGAGAAGTGGGTGAAGCATCCCGAACCGGTGACCGAGCAGAACGGCAACGGCATTCACAACGAGTTCAGAGACCCGTTCGTCTGGTACGACCAAGAGACGGACAAATGGATACAACTGGTCACGTCCGGCCTGAAGGATTTCAGCAGCGGAACGGCTCTGGTTTACGTATCCGACGATATGTACAACTGGGAGTATAAAGGGCCTTTATACACCAGCGACAGAAGTCTGTATCCGGAGCTCGGAACGGTATGGGAGCTGCCTGTGCTGCTGCCGCTCGGCAAAGACGGCAGCGGCAAAGAGAAGCATATTTTTATAATCAATCCGCACGAAAAGCCCGAGCATGTCCCGCCTGCGAACGACGTGCAGCGGGATGTCGAAGTCTTTTACTGGATCGGAACGTGGGACCGCGAAAATTTCAAATTCGTTCCCGATCAAGAAAAACCGTCCAAGCTCGACGTGGGCGACGGCTATCTGACGGCGGAAAGCGGCATGGTCACTCCGGACGGAAGAACGGTCGTGTATTCCATGGTGCAGAACGTAAGAACGCCGCAAGCCGAATATAAGGCAGGATGGGCGCATAATTTGGCACTGCCGATCTCGCTGAGCCTTGACGAGCAGGATGAACTGCGCATCGAGCCGATCGAAGAACTTCAGAGCCTGCGTGCCGACAAGCTGGTCGACTTCAAGGAGAAGGACCTTGCGGAAGCCAATCGATCGATTCAGAACGTCAAAGGCGACATGCTCGAGATCATAATGGAGATCGAGCCGGGCGAAGCCGAACAATTCGGTCTTAAAGTTCGGCGTTCCGATAACGGTCAAGAGGAAACACTGATTTATTACGATAAGTCGAAAAAGACCTTTAACGTGGATCGCACCAAAAGCAGCATCGATCCCGACGTTCGCGTGGACGGCATTCAAGGCGGATACGTGGATCTGGACGGAAAGAACCTCAAGCTGCATGTTTTCCTGGATCGTTCGGTCGTCGAAGCTTTTGCCAACAATAAGAAAAAACTGACGACTCGCGTTTACACGGGAAGATACGACTCGCTGGGTCTGCAGGTCTGGGCCAATGACGAGATCACGGTCAAATCGATGGAAGTCTGGAACATGAATGCGTTGACCGGCGAAGCGGCTGCTCCTGTCCACGTGCCCGATAATTGGGATAATTCCGTATATACGGATATTGAAGAACTGCCCAATCACGACTTTGTGACAGGAGATCTGACAGGCTGGATCGCAGAAGGAGAAGCTTTTCAGAACGTTCATGTCACTGATGCGCAGTTTTTCTGGGATACGATCTACTTTAACCCGTCGCAACAGATTCCCGGCGGATACCACTTGTGGGGATTCAACGAGGACGCCGGCGGCGACAGCTTGACGGGAACGCTGAAATCGCAAAATTTCGTTCTCGGCGGAAACGGCAGGATCGATTTTCTTCTGAGCGGCGGACGCGATCTCGAGAAGCTGTACGTAGCGCTGGTTCGGGCATCTGACGAAAAAGAGCTATTCAAAGAAACGGCCACGAATTACGAAGAGTACCAGCGGAAGATTTGGGATGCTTCGGCCTATATCGGCGAAGAGCTTTATCTGAAAGTCGTAGACCGATCCGCCGGCGGATTCGGACATATCAACGTGGACGACTTCAACGTGCCGGTGAAAAAGCGGAACTCGTCCGTTCCGACCCAACCGAACCTTCCGCTCAATCCCGTCGATCCGGCGGAATCTCCAAAAGCTCCTGCCTTTGCGGCAGGGCCCGTCAATTCGGCGGGTTCCTCGAATATCCCGGGCAAGCCGGATAAGTCGAACAGCCTGTCGTTCAATATGACCCAAGGGCAGCGACAGCTCCTGTTTCCGGCCAAGACGGGCGCGAACGACGGAAAAAACGCTTTGAAGATCACGCGCGACGGCGTGGAAGTCGAGGTTCCGGCAGAGGTATTGAAAGATCTTCGGGGACTGATTGCCGAAGAAGAGCTGGAACAAGCGCAGATTTCTTTTGAATCGGAGCCGTTTGCTTCGAATCGGCTTCAACAATGGCTGGAGAGCGCCGAGCGCAAAAACAAAGCGAAAATCTCGGCTTTGGCAGGGATCCACGATTTTCGATTGTCCATTTTGAAAGCCGACGGCACAAGCCTAGAGCTGAAGGAGTTGTCCAAGCCGGTCATGATCCGTCTGCCGGCAGATCGGAATTCTTTTCAAGCTATTACGGGCATTTATTCGATTTCCGCTGACGGCGGCCTAAAGTATGAAGGCGGGAAAGCGGCCGGTTCTGCATGGACGACGGAAGTCGATCGTTTCGGGACTTACGGCCTTTTGAGTTATGACAAATCGTTCGAAGACGTGCAGGCTTCGCATTGGGCTTCCGACGCGATCAAGAAGTTGACCGCCAAGCAGATCGTTACGGGGGTCAGCGAAACGGAATACGCTCCGAAACAAAACGTGACCCGGGCCGAATTCGCTTCATTGATCGGCAGAGCTTTGAAGATAGAATCCGCGAATTCGACCGCATTCAAGGATGTCGATCCCGCGAAATGGTACGCGGCTTCGATTGCCGCCGCGTTCGAAGCGGGAATAGCGACGGGGAGAAGCAAAGATACGTTCGCGCCCGAAGAAACTCTGAGTCGGGAAGAGATGGCAAGCATGATTTTCAAAGCTTATCGATTCCGGACAGGAGATTCTGTCACGGCAAGCGGAGTGAGCTATTTTAAAGATGCGGGTTCCGTCAGCGCCTGGGCTGTGCAAGCAGTATCGAGCGCGCAAGAACTCGGACTCGTTAACGGTCGCGGCAACGGACGATTCATGCCGCGCGAGAAAGTAACCCGCGCGGAAACCGCGCAAATTCTTTCCCTATTCATCGATAAATTCGATAAATAGCGCGAAGGAGAAGGCGGGTTTTCCAAAAAAACGATAAGAAGCTGTCCCGTTTGCAGAAAAACCTGCTTGCGGGACAGCCTTTTTTATCCTTGATCGGATCCCGATTTTTCGCCGTACTGTTTTCCGAATGCTTTCATTTGTTCGAGAATCGGCAGCAGCATCCGTCCTTTGTCCGTCAGCGAATATTCCACTCTGGGCGGAACCTCCGGATACACTTCCCGAAGAATGACTCCGTCTTTCAGATACCATAGTATAAAATATTTCCAGCGCCCCGAAAGAACGTTCTGCGTAAAAGCGATCGCATACAAATCTTCTTGTTCTTCGATGAACTCCGGCCAAAATCCTTCCAAACATATACGCATTGCGTTCACTCCTCATTCAAAGGTACAAAAATATGGACTAAGGACATTTAAATTGCCGTATTGGCAAAAACAAAAAACGAATTTATGATGACGTCAATATCAATCGAAAGGATCGATATTCCCCGAATATTTAGCAGGCTAAATAGTAGTGTAGCAAAAAAACAGACGTGAATAAACGAAAATTTCGAAGGAGAAAAAGACATGCAAAAAAGAAAACAAATGCAGCTTGCGCTGCAGATGGTATCCGGCTACGGAGGCGAATCCAGTGCTTGGAGAATGCCGGGCGCTGATCCTGCGGCTTATACGAATATAGACAGCTACGCGGAGCGGGCCAAACTTGCGGAAAAAGGAAAGTTCCATATGATCTTTATCGCCGATACCCCGGCGCTGATGAACGATCTGGGTCCCCAGACTCCGGCGTTTCCGATGGACCCCTTGTTGACGCTTATGGCGGTAGCCAGGGAGACGGAACGAATTGGGCTGGTGGCGACCCTCTCGACGACCTTCAATTATCCGTATAACATCGCCCGCCAGTTCAAAGCGCTCGACGTAATCAGCGGAGGACGCGTAGGCTGGAACGCAGTGACCACGTCGAATCCGTTGGCGGCGGCCGACTTCGGCGTTCCGATCGCCGGACGGCAGGAACGTTACGCAAGGGCGCACGAGTCGATTCAGATCGTTCAAGCTTTATGGGGAAGCTGGGGCCGCGATGCCTGGACGCTGGATGTCGAAGGCGGCAAATTTGCCGATATGGATCGGATTCGTCCCGTGAATCTTCAGGGCGAATATTACGCGTCTCGCGGGCCGCTGCCGATTCCTCCGTCCCGCTAGGGACAGCCCGTTATTTTTCAAGCGGGAGGCGGAAGCGAAGGACTTGAACTGGCGGGCCGGTACGCTTCGGGCGTATACGCGAATCCTTACGATATCGAATCCGCCCGTATGCAGCGGCAGGCGATTCGGCAAAGCGCAGTCCGCTTCGGCCGCAGTCCGGACGACATCAAAATGTACGCGGGCTTCATGTTTTCGTTAGGTTCGACGGAAGAAGAAGCGTTGGAGCGGCGCAGGCTGTTAATGAGCTTCAATCCGCAGGAGATTCCAGAGCGTGTCCGGTATCTGGGATCGATGGTGGGGTTGCCGCTCTCCGTGAATTCGATAGACATCGATCTGCCTTTGCCGGACGAGCTGCTGACAAGAGCCTATGCCAGCCTAATGGACCCCCGTTCCGCGATAGCTTTGGAACTGCTTCGGAAAAAAGTGTCCGTCCGCGACGTATTGGCGCATGGAGTCATCAATTATCATCCGGTCGTGGCGGGAACGCCCGTATAGGTTGCCGATTTTCTGGAAAAGTGGTTTTTGGCCGGAGCGTGCGACGGCTTTTCGATCGTGCCCGATAACGCGTCCGACGGCGTCGCCGATTTCGTCGATCTCGTCGTGCCGATCCTTCAAGAGCGCGGATTGTTTCATGACGACTACGAAGGTGCCACGCTGCGCGAAAATATGGGCGTGCCCGATCAATACGGAAGCGCGGAGCACGATACCGACGTCGCTTTTTAATAACCGATAAGGAGAAGATTTCGATGAATCCTACGCTTGATCTGCTTCATAACCACGTCTCGATCCGTTCTTACGTCGATCGACCGCTGACGGAGGAAGAACGGGATGCCATTTTCAAAGCGGCCAATCAGTCTTCTTCGTTCAGCCTGCTGCAAGCCGTGTCCATCATTCGGGTCACGGATGCGGAGCTGCGGAAAAAAGTCATGCATCTTTGCGTCGATCAGCCGTATATCGAAGAAGCGGCGGAATTTTGGATATTCTGCTCGGACTTTAACCGGAATCACGAGATCGCGCCGGGCGTGGATCTCGCCTACATGGAATTTTTGCTGATCGGCTCGTTCGATGCGGGACTGATGGCGCAAAACGCGCTGACTGCGGCTGAATCGCTGGGGCTGGGCGGCGTCTTCATCGGAGCAGTCAGACAACGGATTGAAGAGTTGTCCGAGCTGTTGGGCCTGCCGAAGCACGTGATTCCGCTGGTCGGATTATGCATTGGCACCCCGAAAGGCGAAAAGCCCGGATTGAAGCCGCGGCTGCCGCAATCCATGGTGCTGCACGAAAACGGCTATCGCCCTTTGGACCGGGAAGCTTTAGCCGAATACGATGCGGAGGTACGCAGGTATTACGAAGACCGTCCGGTACGTGCGCCTTTTACCGTGAAAAAAGTAAAGGGATGGAGCGATCATATTCAGGATCATCTTCAACGCAGCATTTTGCCTCAAATGTTGCCTTACTTGAACAAGCAGGGGTATGCCGAAAAGTGAGGCTTGAACGGGCGAACGCGGCTCATTGACACTGCCGTTTTGCAATGCTAACGTTAGTCTGCTAACTAATACTCGATTAACAGAGGGCAGATATATGAACGATAACTTAGATTGCGAGATTCGCCAGTCGCTGGACCGGATCTCTTCCAAGATGCGGCGCAACTATAACGAAAGCCTCAGGCAGATCAATCTGTATGTGGGGCAGGAAAATTTGCTTTACCGTTTATGGCAGGACGACGGCATTACGCAGCGGAAGATCTGCGAGCATTTGAAGTGCGAACCGCCGACCGTCACGAATATGGTCAAGTCTTTGGAACAAAACGGATTCGTATATCGCAAACGAGACGAACAAGATGCCCGAGCGACAAGAATTTATCTCACGGATAAAGGAAAAGAAGCGGAGAAGCCGGTCGATCTCAAGTGGAAGCAGGCACAAGATAAACTGCTGGATTCTATTTCGCCGGAAGAACGGCTCGTTTTGAAGAAGCTGTTAAAGACAATGGAGAATAATTTATCATCGGATTCTGTTTGAGCGCGGCACGATCGAAAGCGTTCCAATCGCCTGCTTCCGAATGGACATTGAATATCCTTTTGCGCAAATCGGACACGTATTCCGCATAGGGATACTGCATGACTCGAACTTCTATTGACGCCAATCGGATGCGGCATCTCCTTTGATCGTTAAAAAGGTCAATGTATTGATGCCGGTGATTTTGGATCGATACTCTTGCGCGTGCGCACTCATTCTGCATCACCAAGCTGGAGTAACAAGTTTTTGAACAAAGGAGAAGATGAACCGTGAGCAAGAAAATGATCCTGGGTATGGAATTTGGCAACGGATATGGCACGACGCATGCTGCATGGCGTGAAGCCGCAACTGATCCGGAAGCTTATACGGATTTCGACGCACTCATTCGCTATGCCAAAGCTGCTGAACGAGGCAAGATTCATTTCCTGTTTATTCCTGACGGGCCGTTCCACGAAGTGGATATTGAGAACCGGCCACCCGCATTCTCGCTTGATGCGGTACTGACTACGGGTGCTTTAGCACGAGAAACGAAGCATATCGGTTTCATTGGTACGGCATCGACTACTCATAACGCTCCGTACAACCTGGCGCGCCAGTTCAAAACACTGGACGTTATGAGTCGCGGCCGCGTGGGGTGGAACGCCGTGACTTCAGCTGGTTCTGACGTTGCCGCAAACTATGGCGTACGCGTAACCCCGAGCGCTGAACGTTACAGCAGGGCGCACGAAGCCATTCATATCGCTCAAGCCCTGTGGGGCAGTTGGGGAGAAGATGCGTGGGTTCACGACCAGCAGTCCGGCCGGTACACGGCTCCGGGAAAAGTAGCACCGATCAATCTTGGTGGACAGCATGTTGCTTCTCGAGGTCCTTTGTACATCCCGCCTTCAGAACAAGGCCAGCCTGTAATTTTCCAGTCGGGTGCTAGCCGCAATATTTTCGAACTTGCAGGCAAGTTCGCAACCGGAGTGATAGGTATTGCGGGAACGATTGAAGACGCCCGCATGCAACGCAACTTTCTCCGCAGTGCTGCGGTAGAAGCGGGGCGCGAAGCGGACGAAGCTAAGTTCTTCGCCGGCTTTTCCCCTACGATTGCGGCTACTAAGCGTGAAGCCCTTGAACGTCGGGCACGTTTAATGGGGGATGAATTATCAAATTATGTGCCTTATCTGGGATCCATATTAGGCATTCGCCTAGGCAAACAAGACTTGAATCGGGTATTAGGCTCGTCAGACATCCAAAACCAGCCGACCGACGCTAGATCTCGACGCGTGCATGAGCTCGTGCACGAGGGATGGTCTGTGCAGGACATTATTGCCCACGGTGTTCTGGACGGTCACCCCGCTGTTGTCGGCACCGCAATTGAAGTAGCGGATCATCTTCAAGAATGGTTTGAAGCGGAAGCCGTGGACGGATTCTGGCTCATCATCGACGTATACCAAGATGGAATTGACACTTTTGTTGACGAGGTGGTGCCTATCTTGCAAGAACGCGGAATCTTCCATGAGGACTATGAAGGCGAAACCTTGCGCGAAAATTTGGGAATCCCCCACCAGTACGGCGTTGACCCTCGAATCGTTAGCGAATAAACTAGACGAGTTTTTTCGCTACGGTGAACATCTGCAGAAAATATATGGGTTCTTCAGTGGCTCCGGCAGCATGCCGGAGCTTTTTTTTCGATTCGGAAAACGGAGGCGAAAAAGACTTCCTTATCCATCCTTTTCGAAAATTTCCCCACCCTGCAGCCGATCCACGAACCCCTGCAGCCATACATAATACTGCTCCGCATGCCGCATTTTATGCAAATCCCGCAGCGCTTCCTCCCGTTCTTCAGCCGAAGTTTCCGCCGACAGCACGATTTCTGATAACTCGGGAGCCACCTCGCGAATGCTGCCCAACATCACATCCACTTCGCGTTGCAGCTTAGCCCCGAAGAAATTTCGGAACGTGCGGAAAAAGTCGGTCTCGGCGACATACTGATCTTTGCGATCGCGTTTCTCGTCGAGTTTGTAAATCATCTGCGACTCGGTTAATGAACGCACGGCATAGCTCATATTGCTCTTGCTCATATTCATGTAATCCTTCATTTCTTCCAGCGTCATCGGCCGATCTTCGAAATACATGATGCCGTAGAGCTGGCCGAACGAATGGTTCACGCCGTACAGATCCATGGTTGTCGCAATAGATTCGATCACTTTCTTCCGCAGCTCGCTGCGCTGTGGCGATACGGAAGCCGCCGGTGTCGTCTCAATCCATTCCTTTTCCACAATGTCACCCCTGAACCGAAATTAGGACCGCTTAAGGCCGATTTATGCATGCTCAACTTTTACAAGACTGCCTGACGATTTTACATTCGGATAATCTGCGTTTTTCAATTCGATTGTACAATCATGTTTGTACGGATCGCAAGTGCAGACATCAAAAAGCCAAAATCAGGCAGTCATCAAAAAAAATTGAACATAGAGGAGTTGGAGTTTTGCGTTTGAAAACGTTCAGAGAAGGGGAAGCGGTTCTTTTCACGCTGCCGGCTCTCGTGCCTCTGCTGCTGTTCTGGTTCGGCCCTCTCGGTTATATCGTCTATCTGAGCTTTACCGAGTGGGACTTTATGAGTCCGGAGAAATTGTTCGTCGGTTTGGAAAACTATACATATCTGCTGACGCATGCCGATTTCTATCAAGCTCTGAAAATTACGTTGTTGTTCGGCTTGGGTACGGTAATCCCGATTATCGTAGGCGGCTTGGCGCTCGCGCTGCTGATGAACAGTAAGCTGCGCTCCACCGGATTGTTCCGGGCCATGATGTTCTCGCCTTGGGTCACGCCGACCGTTGCTGTTTCGATTGCTTGGTCATGGATCTTCGAGCCGGAAGTAGGCCTGGCCAATCTGGTGCTCGGCTGGGTCGGTATCTCGCCCGTAGGTTGGTTGCAGGATTCGACTTGGGCGCTGGTGGCCGTCATGATCGTGACCGTCTGGAAGTCGATCGGTTGGTCGATGGTGTTCTATCTGGTCGCGCTGCGCAATTTGCCGCAGGATCTGATGGAAGCCGCCGCGATAGACGGAGCAAACGCTTGGGACAAGTTCCGTGGCATCACGCTGCCGCTGATCTCGCCGACCACGCTGTTCCTGTCGATCATTCTGACGATTCAATCGCTTCAAGCGTATGACCAGATCAACGTCATGACGCAGGGCGGTCCGGCCGGATCGACGCGCACGCTGCTCTATATGTATTATCAATCGGCTTTCGAATCGTTCAACGTCGGCGAGGCTTCCGCGATCGCCGTCATCATTATTCTGATCTGCGTGCTGCTGTCGGGACTGTCGTTCCTGCTCAGCCGACGCCTGGTGCACTACTCATGAACATAACCGAAGCAAGAAAAGTCGAACAAGAACGGGAACTTCATCGGGGAAACAAGCGCGAACGCAGCAGCAAGTTCGTTCCCGTCGGCGAGCGTGTCGGCCGCGCGATCCGCTACGCCCTGTTGGCGCTGATCAGCCTGGCAATGGCTTTTCCTTTTTATTGGATGGTGACGAGCGGCCTGAAAACGAACGACGAGATCTGGCAGTTCCCGCCGACCTTCTGGCCGGAATCGATCAACTGGAGCAATTACGCGGATGCTTGGAATTCGGCGCCTTTTGCCCGGTACATGTTCAACAGTATCTTCGTGGCGGTCTGCATCTGCGTGATCCAAGTGATTAACGCCAGTATGATGGCCTACGCGTTGACCCATATGAAATTCCGCCTCAAAGGACCTTTTACCGCGATGGTACTGGTTGGCTACATGATTCCGACTACCGCCGTCTATCTGCCGAGTTATATGATCCTGAACGAATTGCACTTGCTGGATTCGTACGCCGGATTGATTATCTCCAACAGCGTCAGCGTGTTCT
>Ga0308157_10003174_pt1 | contig 24608 bp, 19 predicted proteins | sample PhyBR1_FD_201035 | JGI IMG/M metagenome (GOLD analysis project Ga0308157, IMG submission 201035) | Phyllosphere microbial communities from UC Gill Tract Community Farm, Albany, California, United States - DLSLB.R1 | ecosystem: Host-associated > Plants > Phyllosphere > Unclassified | place: USA...
TTAGTCGTGATTGGTGCTATGAGCCATATGTGTGTTGATGCTGCTGTACGTGCTGCTTCTGATTTTGGTTATAAGGTAAAAGTGATTCATGATGCCTGTGCAACGCTAGACTTAGAATTTAATGGCGTCAAAGTGCCTGCTGGTCATGTCCATGCAACATTAATGGCCGCTTTTGAATTTGCATATGCTCAAGTGATATCAACTGAAGATTATGTTAGTTAAAGATTAACATTTTCTAAAATTAACATAATACTGTTTATAGAAGGCTAAAAAATTTGGTTTAATATATTGATTTATATTTTCTTTATAAATTTTAAGCCTAGATGCATATCTAGGCTTTTTTAAGTATGTATAAGCACGCTTATATTAAATAAATAATTTTCTTAATTTCTTTCGAGTTTTAACATACTTTTAGCAAGATTTTCTTTACCAGTTTCCTTTAAATTTTTAATTACAGAATCGAAATCTTTTTTTTCTCTATTTTGGCTTAATTTTGACTGAGCTTGTATCCTAGATATATTTATTTCAAAAACAATTAGTTCTTTTAATTGATCCATTAAATACTCTTTAGGGGCATCCGACATTTTCCATCCTGAATTACCATTAGCTTTTTCTTCACTTATTTTCGTTAGCATGCCGACAGCAGATAATTTACTTTTATTATCTATGAAATAAGTTATATTCCCATATATATGAACAACCTGATAGTTCCAAGTAGGTACTTTTTTGTGGTCTTCAAATTTACTTGGGTAATAATTTGCTGAAATATAAGCATCCTCACCCTTAAAGATACATAGAACTTCCTGATCATCAGAAACAAGTATCCTCATATCATTATTTACTGCAATATGACCAATTAAAGTATTATCCGTTTTCATAATTAAGGGCACATGTGTTGCAATAAGCCCGTCTTTAGTATTAGCAACTATACACGCTAAAGGATAATTTTTAATAAGGTTCATTATCTCTTCTGTGCGTACTTCTTGAAAATCATTTGGAATATACATTTACTTATCTGACTCAACTCTAATTTAAAAATAGAATTTGGATTCGTTAAAATATAATTTAATTCTCCCAAAATTAATATGATACAAGTTATAAGAATTCACAGAACATGGCTTTGAGCTGGGCCCTTTTTATCAAAGAGTATAGTAAAGTGGAGGAAAAGTGGTAGTTGATCTGAATAGCTACATTGTCTTACCAAAATGCAGTCAATTCCAATCTGTCTTTTTATATGCGGTCTCTGGCGTAAATGCTAGCATAGAAATAGTAATATCTGTTTTGGCAAAAATGCTCTTTAATCCCTCATTTCCTGTATAACATTCTATATTAGAGATACTTTTAGATGTTCTGCGCCATCCATATACATTAGAACTATTATCAATCAACTTAATAGTGGCAGCAGCTCCTAGTTCTCCCAAACCGAGCAAGGAAACTGTTTTTTCAGATGCTATCTATTCCTGTGGCTACCATATCTTTTTCTCCTGTTGTTTAGCATAACTTGGCATGTCACGATATAAATATAATGTCCATGTCACAACGAGATAAGATACGTTTTGCAATTTCAAGAGATCCTCTAGCTTCAATTTTTTTAATGACCTGCAAAATCTCAGAAGCTTGAATTTGATTGATTCGTTTATTTGCCAGAGTAATATAAAACTCATCCAATGAAGCTCGAATATTACTGATGTGTTTGGATGACCAGGTTTCTTTTTGATTATTGAACCAATCTTTTGCGACTTCCTTAAAATAAGGCTGCTCCTGCTCGACCTCAGTTATATTTTTGAGTTTATATCTCAGATCAAGCGCGATCTCCCTTGCACGCTTTAAACTTAGCTCAGGATAGATACCTAATGCTTTGGACTTCCTTTGTTCATTTTCCGTGTATCTGATAGACCAATATTTTTTGCCATTTGGATCGATTCGTAAAGACAGACCATTAATATCAGAAAGGCGGTACTGTTTTTACTGCGGTAATGCTTTTTTACACAGCACATCGGTAAGCGACATATCTTTGTCCCACATAATTAAACTTATTTAGTGGGTCAAATTGTCCCAATTTTGACCCTCATAAAGCAAAAATAGGGTCAAACAGCTTAGGACAAGGTCGGACAACACAGCTAATAAAAAAGCCTCTAAACATTGAGTTTAAAGGCTTTTTTGGATCCCGATGGATTACTTCGGAAAGAATTTTGGTGGAGGTGGCGTCAATTGAACTCAAAACCCAAGCAACTGTTTTTGTTTAATTTATAAGAATAAAATAATTTCATTGACCCAATTTTGACCCAACTTCTATTTCATGCATTGAATCACTTTAAGATCTTATTCAAATCCTGAATTTGGATTTGAAATGGCGTACGGTCATTATAGCAGAACATTATACTTAAAAATAATTGAAATGTTATATTATTACAATTTACTTCTCTTGGTACATAAGAATCATTTTTATAACTCAATTTTTAATTTGTATTTTTGCTTAGGACTCTTAGGCTTATCAGGAAGGGTGCGTTCAACCACACCTGCTTCTAATGCTGGAGTTAAATAATTTTTTTGGAATGTTGCTCGATGGGACAAATCTAAAAGAGCCATCAGCTCAGTTAGGCTATATTCTTTCTGCTCCATATTCTGGATGAGACGTTTAACTTGATCGCTAACTTGTACGCTAGCTTGAGCGGTATCTTGATCGCTGGCATTGGAACTGAGTATTGCATCTAGAATCATCTGCAAAATAAACTCAATAAAAGGTGCAGAATCTGAACGATCTGTGCTCGCTTGCAATGCATCATAATAAGCTTTTTGGTTTTGATAAATCAGGCTTTCTACAGGGATATTTAGAAAAATTGGATGCCACTGACTTAAGATCAAAGTTTGCCATAAACGCCCCATCCGCCCATTGCCATCAGCAAATGGGTGTATAAACTCAAACTCGTAATGAAATACTGAACTCTGAATTAATGGGTGCTCATTGCCATCAGTCAACCACTGCAATAACTCTCCCATTAAACGGTAGACTTGATTTGCAGGCGGAGCCATATGCACGACTCGATCCCCTGACATCACACCAACACCGCCATGGCGATACTGTCCAACCTCATCAATCAGTCCTGTCATCAATATTTGATGTGCTTTCAGCAAATGAGATTCTTGATCAGGATGCCAATTTTGAATTTCTTCATATGCCTTTAGGGCGTTACGTACCTCTTGAACTTCTTTAGGTGGAGCGGTAATGGTCTTGCCATTCAGGATCGCTGTGATTTGCTCTGTACTCAAGGTATTCCCTTCAATCGCTAAAGACCCTTGAATCGTTCGAATACGATTGACTTTTCGCAATTTAAGGCTATCTTGGATTTGGGCTAATGCAGTCAAACGCCCTATTGATTCACTAATTTGTGCAATCAAGTGAATTATTTTAGAGGTGATCGTATAAGGCGGTTGATATTTCATGCCATTCCTAAATAACATAAAGGTTCTAGTTAATTAAACTCTAAAAGACCAATTTCTCAAAGCTTGAAGCATATGTTATTCATATATCATTATATTACTGACTAATAGTGCCATCGATTCAAGTCGTGAATACTGAGAGGTTATCCATTTGTTTGCAATTATTGATAGTCTTAAGAATAAGCTTGATCAAAGCAGACCGTTGTCAGACTTTACGTCAAGAAACATTGAAAGTGATCTTTTTCTTCGCTGGATCTATCATTCAAATGCTATCTCAGGAAATAGACTCACCCTATTCGAAACCAAAGTCGTATTAGAAGGCATTGCTGTCGGTGGTAAAAAATTAAAAGATCACTTCGAAGTAATTAATCATAGAAATGCAATCTACTACGTTGAAAACATTATTCGTAAGGAAGAATCGTTTTCAGAGTGCCAGATAAGAAATATAAACCAACTTATTCTAAGAAATATCGATGATGAAAATGCAGGTCAATATCGCCAACAAAATGTCTTAATCTCCTGTACTACAACTATGCCACCTGATTACACTCTGTTAAATGACAAAATGGCTCATTTAGTTGATTGGTATAATAGTGCCGCCCATACATTTCATCCCATTGAACGTGCAGCCAAAGTACTTGCTGATTCCGTTGGTATTCATCCCTTTATTGATGGTAATGGCCGTACATCACGTCTACTAATGAACTTGGAACTAATGAAAGCAGGTTATCCACCGTGTGTGATTACAGTAGAAAATCGTTTGGCTTACTATGAAGCTCTAGATCAATGGATGGCATATGAAAAAACAGAAGCTTTTATTCAATTGGTGACAGATGCTGTACTGGAAGGGTTTAAGCCATATCAAGTTGTATTAGGAATTTAAGCATATTTGTTTCAACTTGATCGGACACTAATCTTGATAAAGGAAAAATGATTAAGCTCAGACATCTAATGTATGCTTAACTTATTCTTTTAACTACGGTTATTTATGAAAGAATCCCACTTCTACAAGGGAATAAAATCAAAATAACACTCAATCAACAATTGACTTTCTGTAATAAAATATTAGAAATTTAAGGATTTCCTTCTTATCCAAAATGCATAAGAGTTAATAATGTCTAAAATATAAATTCAAAAAATTCACACATTAAATAAATGCTCGTATAATAAAAAACATAAGTACTAACAACAACAAAAACCATAAAATATCGTTTATTTTCAATAAAAACCCAACTCCCCCTTGCTTTTTGAAAATTTTATTTAAATTATAATAAATAAATGCTAAATCAAAAATAACTACCACTGGAATACCAATTACTGTACTTATGCCCAAAACATTAACAACAAGCAATATCAGAATCTTTTTTAGATTACTCGATGTATAAACCAAATGATTTAAAAACAGTTCCTTCAAGATAACCTCTATATAAAAATAGTAGAATCTCCTTTAAATTAAAAGGAGATTCTCAAATAACACAGCATTATTTTTAAGGTAATTAGCAAAAATAAAGTCTATGATATGCTTCTAAATTCACCTTCAATAATCATCCCCTCCTTTCTCCAAGATGCAAAAGATTTAGTTTTTGATTCATGATCCATATGCATCAATTTTATCTCTTCAATTTTATCTTTGAGTTCTTTGTAAACGGGGAAAAATTTTAAAATAAATTCATCTTTATCAATTAACTCTAAAATCTCTCTTTGCTGGTTTTGTAAATTCGTTATCAAGCTCTTTCTTGCCAGCTGAAATTCTTCTTGTTTCTTCGCCTGATTCCAAGTATCCCAAGCTTCTACCGCAATACCAATAAGTGGTAATGCTGTGTTAATGTTGCTCGCTAGGTTAACAGCTCCCCACGGTTGGAACTTTAACGCTTCTTTTAAATTAAGCCCAATAAATTGCCCACCCGCAACTAGGCCATCCCTTGCAGCTAAAATAGTTGTATTATCCAACTTAATATTTTTCGCCAAATGATTAAGGCCTTTTTTAGTCAAGGACCCAACAGCGGTGTCAATATTATCAATTTCTGCGTTAAAATTAACTGCTTGTGTATTTAATGCAATATTGATTTGATTGGTTTCATTTTGAAAATATTCATTAATCTTACTTGAGATAATTGATCCTTTATCCCCAACTTCTCTCACTACGAACTCACCAATTGTTTCTAGACTAGTACCTTGGACCTGCATTACTAAGTCTTGGAAATATCCATTAAAACTAGATCTTAAATTTGTTTTTGCATTGGCAATTTTTTTGGAAATTACATTCAGTGCACCAGTTTCAATTTCATAAACTTGATTAAGTTTTTCCATTTCTTTTGATAGCAGAGATTGTTGCTCTTCAATTTCAGGTAGTTTTTTGATCAAAATATCACTAATAATGGACTTTCTCGTTTCTTCAATTAAACCAGTATAACCACCATTCTTTTTCACAATTTCACTAGTTGCATTTTGCAACAACTTTATATGAGACAATTGTTCAAACTCATCTCTATTTTCCATCCAATAATTAACACCTTCATCAAATGGATTTGCTGAAACTGCTACTATATGTAAATTATTAATTTCCTGCGTAGAAAGAGATAATATCGAACTTAATCTTTCTTTGACATTTTGCTCTTTAATTTTAAACTTATCTTGGTAGTCTAATTCATCCTCTACATCTGCAACTTCATCAAAACGACTCAGCACAAAGACTGTTCTTGGAAGTAAGTTCAGTTCTTTAAACAACCATTTTAAATCATCAATATGACTTTCTTTAATTGGGTTTTTAGAATTCATTACATACAGAACAATATGTGCTTCACTCACATATTTTTTAGTTATGTCTTTATACTTTTCAACTTCTTGAGCATCAGTATTAACCTGCTCTTTATAACCATATAACCCGGGTGTATCAATTAATTGATACTCTTCATCAATATCATAAATTTTAACTGCATTTGATGATTCAGAAGCACTAATATTCATAGTTGCGGGGTCAATTTTGCCTAGCCATGCCGCAGCAATTGATGTTTTACCTTCCGAGAAACCACCTATAAGTGCAATTTTAAGTTTATCACCTTGCAACGTATTTAATGAGTTCTTTAACTTAGCTTTAATATCTGTCGATACGTCTAAACCAAATTCATGCCCTTGTGTAATAAAGCCTTCTAATTTACTCAATAAATTGATTACTTTAGCCTGATTGTCCTGATGATTTTTTAAAGTTTCAGACATTTATTTTACCCCGTAAGAACTACTAATATTATTTGATAAGGCATCGAACATTTTGATTGATTGATTAATATCTTGTACTAATCCTGTGATTTGATCACTTGGTTCATTCAGCTTTTTCTTTAAATCTAATACGGATGGCTCAATTTTTTCTTCAACATCACTTAAATTCTCTCTAGCAACTTTTTTAAGTTCTTTAACAATGTTTGATAAGTTTTTATCGACACTTTTCTTTTGTTCAGATTTTTTAAAATCTGAATCAAAAAAGCTCCAAATTGCTTTCGCAAAACTAAATAACAACCCAGCAGCAGTTAAAGCGATCGCTGTCCAACCTACAGGATTCCACCACATCGCGGCACCTAGCCCAATACCAACACCAAGTAGTCCCATTTTGTTAATGCCATTATTAATATCAAATTTCAATGAAACATTGTTATTCATCCCCATTACATCATCAGATTTAAAATTATTTTGAATGCTGGCTAACCGTGAAGAAAGCTTCTGTAATTTTTGCTTTATATTTTCATCAAACTTCGAAGTCTCTGTTTTAAACCCAGCAATTAGATCTTTGCTCACTGATTCAAGATTATTATCAATCTGTCGCTTCAAGATACCTTTAAACTCATCATTACTAATATCACTTTCAATCCGCTTATAGACTTCTTGACGAGTCTTGCGCTCAAAATCTTGAATGATTTTTTCAATCATCGTTTTAAGACTTTGTACTAAGTCTAAGTATTCACTATCAATTTCTTGCTTAGTAACCGCCACTTGCTTATCAATATTCAGCTTTAAATCAGAAAAACCATTATGAATATTATTTAACTTATCTACTGTTTGTTTTAAAACATAATTCGCTTTATTGAGGTTACTTGCTTTAATTTTATAAGGCACATCTCCAATGACTCTTTGAGCTAAATGCTCTTGGAATTTACTAAGCCCCGATTTCTCCTTTAATTCATCACGATCCGAATTATTTAAGAATTTTATCTGATTACGATTTTTTTCACCGAATGGAACCAAGCAATTGGCTACTGCGTAAAATGCTGCTAGCCCAGCCACCACAGTATAATCTTTGTAATTCTTATCTAAAGTGCCTTCCATTAGTTTATTCAGATCATTTAAGGCTCCTCTTTCATCATCATTAGCGATCAAGCCATTTTTTAATGATCTAGGCGATGTAACAGGCTTATTGTAGACAGTCCAAACTTCTGTCTGATCTGCAAGGTGGGTTTTAATCTTTTGAAGCGTACCTTCATTTGGGGCTGCATCTTTACTTGTGACATAGAAAACAGCATGTGCTTTTTTAACAGCTTTAGAGATTTCGTTCTCAACTAGTTTTTCATCACCCTCAATTCCTGGAACATCGATTAATTTGACCTGCGTTCCATTAATATCAAATAAAAATTCTTTACTCTCTCTAGTGAAGTCACTGCGACCATCCCCCATAATTTGGCCATCTTCAAACTCTCTTAGCTTTTCCAACATTTTTTCAAATTGCTGTAACTGCTGTTCAAGTACTTTCTTTTCATTTTCTAGTTGCAAAGTAATTGAGCTTGTTGTTTTTCTGGTTGCATCATATTCATCTTGTATCGTTGCAAGATACACTTGTTTTGAAGCATATTCTTTTTCGATCTTTTGCTTCAATAATTTCAATTCAGTATCTAATTGAGCTTTCTGTTTGATTAAATCTAGCTCAATTAAACCAATTTGTTTTTCTTCTTCAAGTCTTTTAAAAATATAAATAATTTTTAACCACCATGACATATTTTTCTTTTTATTTTGAATCGCCTCTTTTAAAAAAATGATCTGGGTATTAAAAGTTTCAAGTTTCTGTTCATTTAGTAAGGATTGATCAGAGATCTGCTCATCATGTTCATGTTTAATAACATTTAGCGTTTTTTGATGATCTTCTACTTTCTGAGTATAGGTCCGATCTATCTCCTTTAATTTTTGATTATTTTCAAAAATTTTATTACTAATTTCATTATCAGCATTTTTTAACTGACTGTATGCTTCTTCGTCTAATGAAAACTCATTTTTAAGTGTATTAAATTTTGCTTGTAATTCACTTTTAGTTCTTTCAGAAAATAGGAGACGTAGCACCTCTATGAGCGTTGATTTTCCAGCATTAGTTTCACCAAAAAATGCAATCGTAAAGTAATCCCATTCGGAATTATGTTTAAGTTCATCTATCTTCCTTTCAATCTCTTTTTGCTGAAAGTTGAGAATTTGCTTAGACTCATTTAGCTTTTCTCCCACTAAATTAGTATCTAAAACCTGCTCATTTTTGACAATTTTCGTAATCAAATCTGATATTTTCTCTTTTAAATCATCATAAATATTCTCAGGATGATTTAAATTAATATGACTATTCACTTTTTACCCCTAACCAACTAATTTTTAAATTTATTTTCAACTTAAATTCAAATATTCTTTTAAACTTATTTCCAACTCTTCCTGCAATCCCTCAGAATTGATTATTTTTACATGTGGAATCCAAAATCGTATTAACGGCAACAACTGCATGTCATGATTAATTTTAGAAGATACTATTAAGCTACCATCTCCTAACTCTTTAATAATCTGCTGCTCAGGGAGTATCGATCGTTGCTTAAAATAGAAAGCAACCCCAGTATCAATAGATAAGATTATTTCTTGTTTATCTTGTCCAAACCAAATACTGTCATCATCTTCCACTAGTTTTAAAATATTTGGATCTGGAATAAATTTAGGATATTCATGTGAAAAATGCGTAAGCTGTATATGCGAAATACGATAAGTACGTAGTTGTTCTTTCCTTACTGCTGCTAGATACCAACTACCATGATGGTTAATTAGGCGATACGGTTGAACTACACGAGATTCACCTTTATACAAAAAACCAGTTTGTCTATGCTCTAAAATTGCTTGGCTTAGTTTTTTGAATATATCAATGAATTGCGTGGAATCTTCAAAAGAATGACCTTTTGTACTATAAACTTGATTTGCACGGCTATCCAAAAGCTCTCTCAAAAATGACATATCTAAATTAGGATAAAGATCACTTATGCCTGAAAGCTCAGCAAAATTTCGAATATCTTTATGACTAATTCGTCCTAAATAACTCTGTTCTAAATAGTATTTTTTAGTTATTTCATCTTGTTGCAAAGGAAGATAACTACTCAAACGATCAAAATCCCGCATAATTGTACGGTTGTTAACGCCAAATTGATCAGCCAACTCTTTAGAGCTTAAATGAGAACCAATATTTAATAGCGTCAAAATATTTGCCAAACGATCAGCTAATCGCTCATGAGTAGAACTATTTTGTTTCATCAATCATTCTCAGATGCTTACTGCTTATATTTTTTGTAAAGATATGTTGTGATTATTACACAATAAATCCACAATTGTATAAACAATTCATATTTTAAAAAAAAATAAAATCTTATCCTTTTAAACTAAGAATTCTTAAAGTATAAATTTTCAAGATAAGACTCCATGTGAAGTGCTGCCACATAGGCAACTCTCAACTGATTGGTTTTTATTTTATTATTAATAAACTCCCTAACCACTCTAACCAATGCATTAGCTTTTTTATGATCCGAATATGGCCCAGAATTAATTTTCATATGGACGCCCTTGACTTAAATTTATATAGCACTTTATTTACAGGAATGAATTAAAAATTCCATAAAGCAAATTTATGTGGGCTAGTGGACAGGTTGTGTCATAGTTTTTGTTCTTTATCTTAAGTTATTAAATTTTTTCAATGTAATTTAAACTCTCATCTTTACTGATGGAGATGGTGGCAATTGAACTCACTATTTAAACCAATGAAAAATCTCTAAATTTGAATTGTGCATTAACCCTGAAAAACCCAAATCAAGAAGGTGCTCAAATGAGCACCTTCTTGATTTTATACGCTTTCAATAAAGACAATTAATTTTAATAAACTTCTTTTATCGTGAAAATTTACACCAATACCGTATTCAGTTGGATTTTCATCACATCGTGATTGACTACTTTTAGGAAATTGAGCAAATGCAGAATTCATATTACCTTGCTGGGCAAAATTAAATTCGATATTTTCCAATTCTTGAAGATCATCTTTTAATACAACAAATGCAGGATGAATCATCAATCTAGAGGGTTCTGGATTTCGCTTTTGAGTATCTAATAAACGTTTCACATAGATGTACTGCCCATTCTTCAATTGAAATTCATAAGCATATTCTCTAGTATTCGTTTGTTTGATACCCTGTTCCTTTATTGCATCATATATTTCTTTACAGCTTAAATATCTCATTTTCTAACATCAATAAAATAAAACTATAGGTCAGTTAATGGTTGATCACGCAGAAGAGCTTTTCGCTGCTTCCAGTCTGGTAAATATTGGTTCATGTAAGCTAAAAATTCATCATTGTGAGTACGGACAAATAAATGCACCAATTCATGCACTACAATATATTCCAAGCATTCATAAGGTTTTTTAGCTAACTCAAGATTAAATAATGTTCGAGCCGTATCAGTATTACAACTTCCCCATTTTGTTTTCATCTTTCGAATACCATAGGCAGAAATCGTAACTTGCATTTTCTCTTGCCACTCGAACAACAATTCATCTAAAGCTGTCTTTAGCTCTACTCGGTAAAAATCATCAATTACTTTACGACGATTATCTACCGAAGAATTCGGGCTTACATATAGATCCAACCATTGACCATGCTTTTTTATACAATGCTTACCAGATCGCTCGATAACATTTAATCTGTAATGCTTACCCCACAAATAATGACTTTCGCCACTCATCATTTCACGCTTAGATTGTCGTCTCTGCTCATTAAAATCTGCCTGCTGCTTTTTGATCCAGGCTAATCGCCCAATGACTGCCATTCGCACTGCTGTTTCAGACATATTTAAAGGTGCAGAAACTCGTACATCCCCCAAAGGAGGATGTACGGTAATATTCAGATTTTTAACATCTTTACGATGTACTTCAATATGAATTGAACCAATCTTTAAAGTTGAGATCAATGATATTCCTGATGCTTTTGGGCAAGTGTTAAATAGGCTATTAGAACATTTTTATCATTAATACCCAATTCTCGGCTTAGACCTCTGAGCAAAATTTTCTCTTTTGCATCATCACCCACCCATGCAGCCAATTTGTTAGATTGGATAGCTTTATCAATCTTTTGCGTTAATTCGATATCTTTACCAAAGTTATCGAATAATGCTTGTTTACCTGGAGTGTTGATTCCCTCAGGATAATCATTCCGTCCAGCTGGCTGAGCCACTTTTCGTGTGAGATCACGTATTTTCTCAAGATACTCTTTATAAGCAATCGCATTTTTACGTCTGAGCTCTATAATTTCATTAAGTAAAACAGACATTTGGTCGTAGTAAATTGGATTTACAGGATTCTCTTCTACGATCTTTTTACGGACGTTATTTTCAATTGCCTCAGCCATTGATTCAGGATTTCTTCTGATGTTTTCAGGTACACCTTTAAAATCATCATCGCCTCTTAGAATTAGATCAATTAACCCAAACTCTTCAAACTTAATGACTTCTTTGCTACTTTCTGCCTGAATATACATATCCAGTAACTGACGCATCGCAGGCTCATAGACCTTCATGTCAACAGCATCACCGCTATATGCTTTAATTTCTTTGCTCATATTTTCAAAAAACTTTACATCCGCTTCTAGATCGGTAATTTCCTGTGATGTATATCCTGCTTCTGGTAACTCATTAGCAATGCTGGCATAGCTACGCAATAATTTATTCACTGCCTTATACAAAGCTAAGCGCAACGACTCTTTTTCCTTTATTTCTTCGGAATTCAATCCTGATTTACCGCAGAAATAATGTTGATAGTCTTGACTCAGCCGAGGTGCAGGTACAGGTTCACATAATGCTTTGACTGCTTCGAGAGCCGTATCCAAATCTAAACGTGCAGACTGAATACGATCCTTCAGTAATCCATCCACATCTTCTTTGTCATATCCATCTAAGGCTTCAGATGTATAATCTTTAATGGTCTTATCAATAGATTTAAAAAGGTCTTTGTAATCAATGATATAACCATACTCTTTATCATCAGAATCCAGACGATTCACACGACAGATCGCTTGGAATAAGTTGTGATCCGCCATCGATTTATCGATATATAGGTATGTAGCTGACGGTGCATCAAATCCTGTGAGTAATTTATCGACTACAATGAGTAGCCGCATTTGACCAGGTTCTTCAATAAATTTTTTCTTTACCTGTTTTTCGAATTCTTCCACCAAATTCCCTGCTTGATCTGCTGGCTTTTCAAAGTAGTCTGCCAACATTTGGCGATAGATATCATACTTGGCTAGTTTTTCTGTTAGTCCAGCCCCTGACTCTTCGCCTTTAATACTCGCGGCTGTAGGTTGGTAACTGGTCACAATTGCGACTTTACCCTTTAAGTCTGTGTCATTAAATAGTTTATAGGCAGTACATGCTTGATAAACACTTGAACAAACAAGCATGGCATTGCCTCGTCCATCCATAAGCCTAGGACGGGTATCCATATCCATCAAAATATCAGCAACAATCTGCTCCTGTCTCGAACGGCTTGAAAGCACCTTCTGCATCGTGCCCCACTTCTGTTTGAGCAGCGTTTTTCCTAAAGGTGATAATTGTCTGGTCTTAGCTTCAAACCATTCATCTACTTTCTTCTGTGATGTAATACGTTGGTCAATATCTCGCGCCTCATAACGAATATCGAGAACTACACCATCTTCCACCGCTTCATTAAATTTATAGGTATGGATATAAGAGCCAAACACTTCAATGGATTTTTTCTTATCCTTTTTCATCAATGGCGTACCTGTAAAACCAATAAACATGGCTTCAGGTAAAATTACTTTCATGGCTTCATGCAGTTTGCCTGATTGGGTTCTATGACATTCATCCACGAACACAAATAAATCGCCTTTAGCTTTAAAATCATGCGGTACGGCTTTTTTCATTTCTTCGATGAAATCCGCTGAGGATGCTTCATCATCCTCTTCATCGTCAACCTGGCGACCAAACTTATGTACTAAAGAACAAATCAGCCAAGGATTGGTTGTGTTTAAAGTATGGATCAGATCAGCACCACTACGTGTACGATAAATCGCTTCCTCCACCCCACCAAAAACTTTTTCAATCTGTTCATCAAGTTCAGTACGGTCAGTAACAATTAATACACGGCTATCAGGTACGTTCTCTCGAATCCATTTGGCTAACCAAACCATGGTTAAGCTTTTACCTGAGCCTTGGGTATGCCAAATGATACCGCCTTCTCGATTTTCGATTCTTTGCTTTGCTGCTTCGATACCAAAGAATTGATTATGACGACATGTCTTCTTAATACCTGCATCATAGACAATAAAATCATGAACCAGCTGTAAAAAGCGTACTTTATTGCAAATGCGACTCAGATGAAAATCGAGCTTATTTGAATAAGGGTTTTCTAGTTCTTCTTTCCACTCAAGATAGTACTTCTCTGCCGTCTCGATCGTACCGTAACGTAAACCTTGCGTGTCATTGCCAGCCATCACCAATTGCATCGTCGTGAAGAAATCACGAATGAAGTCTTTTTTCTGGTTATCTAAGTTTTGGCGAATACCTTCTGTTAACCCCACAGTGGATCGCTTAAGTTCAATCACGCCCAAAGCAATACCATTTACATAAAGAACGACATCAGGACGTTTCTTATATTCACCTTGAACAGAGACTTCTTCTGCTATGGCAAAGTCATTTGCTTCTGGATTATGCCAGTCAATGAGCCAAATGGTTTGATTTTGCTCACCAGCTCCTTCTTTATCTTTTACACCATAACGTAATAAGCGATAGACATCTTTATTGGCATAATAAAGCTTTCGACCTTCCCCTAATACTGATGCAGCATCAATTTGGCGGAATGCCTTTTGTATTAATACATCGCTAATACCACGTCCTTTCAACCATCTTTTTAGATCTTGCTCACGAATATTTTTGTTATTTTGGTCGTGTAAATTACCTAAATTTCGATAACCCAAATCATTTGTAAATAATTGAACGACACGGTTTTGCGTGATTCTTTCTAATTGACCGACATCACTCATACCGCTTCCTCAACTTCTACACTTTGAACTATGTTTTGCATAATGGGTTTAATATCAAGAACTTTATAAAGCTGATCTTTTAATAACGCTTTTCTTTGGTTATGGAATACTAAAAAATCTGAAAATGCTAACGAAACATCATTTGGGTATAAACCTGTTGACCTAATGGCTTTTTGGTCAGCTTTAGATTGTTCGGCAAACCATTCCACTAAAGCCTTATCATTTTTGCCTGAATTCCAACGACCATTTAGTAACTGTAAATTTGGTAAAGTATCTTTTAAATCAATATATTTTTGATGCAGTTCGGCTGGTATTCCTGCCTTAGACATTTCTGTTTTACTGAATTTTGACTTCGGATGGATATGATCCTGTGCAAAACTGACATCACGCAATCTAAAGTCAGGATTCAGTAACACTAGAATATTGAAGGTTATTGCGCCATATTCACGATTTAAGACATCCTCAATATTCTCATCGGTGACAAGTAGCGATTTTCCGCCTGAAAGTTTTGTAGTTTTCAAAACTTCAAAATTAAACTGAGATTGTTTTAAAGAATATGTACCATCTTCGTTTTTACTGCGTAGTGTTCTCCTCAAATCTTGTAAAACTGATTCTTGAGAACTACCAAATATTTGCTTCACATTGGCATGAACCAAATATTTAATCATTTGTTTTTTACTAGTGTCATCAACCTGACCACCTTTATATAAGTGATATACGATTGGTAACAGTGCATTTTGGGAAGGTAAATGTTCACCTGAATAACCGAACTCATCCAAGATACGTACTGTCTGATTAACGGCTGTCTGAATTTTTTCCCAACTGTTTTTAATTTTTTCTACATTTTCGGTTTTAAAAGAATTTACTTTATATTTCACATCTACATCTGTGAGATATAAGCAAGCACGCATAAGAAATTCATTACCGAATTTAAAGCCCTTAGCGAATTGATTGATATCTTTATTGAGCTTTTCTATTTTGTCACGACCAGCTGACCACGTTGCAACCACGGTTGAAAATAATAAATCGGTTTTGCTTAATATGGTTCCACCACTATTTACACGTACGAAAATCTTCAGAATATTTTCTAAATCATTTTCACGTACCTGAAAGTAGCTAATTAGATTTTCATCATGCAGTCGTCCGTGTAAGGTTTTCAGACCGTATAACACTTCTGTTTGATGCTGTTCTAATATTTCTAAGAACTGCATTTGATCTTGATGTTCTGTTTGTATTTGAGCAATGAGTGTTTGATAGTAAGCGTCAATATTTTCATCTTTATTCCAATGTAAAGCTTCTCCTACTTTAAACCAATAACATGGTTTAATTTGGTCATCAATTTTACGTTCTAGCTTTTGACTTTCTTTTTCAGTTAAAAAACTAAATGAGTAGTTTTCAGCTTCGTTCAAGCGAATTTCGCCAGTTTCAGCATCTTTCTCATAAGGTAAATTGAGTAAATCTAGATATAAACGCTTTTCAGGATAAGCATTTGGGTTAGATTTCCATGCATAGCTGTTTTTGGTTTTATGAAATCCGTTAAAACCAATATACATTGAGCTTAGTCGCTGCTGTCCATCCAACACACCAATAATTTGTTCATGGCTAAAAGCTCCCTCTTTACGACGGTTGTAGGGAGTTCGTTCATCATAGTCTTTTAAAAACTCATAGAACACATAGTCTTTGGCAACTTTGGCATCAAGCTCCCAGAATAGAAAAGCACCGATGGGATAACCACGCATAATGGAATCAAATAGGCGTTCAATTTGTTCTTTTTTCCATACAAACTTACGTTGTAAGGCTGGTAAAAAAACTTTGTTTTGCTCTATTTGTCGAGTCACTTCTCGAATTGATAACGTGCTATACCCCATAACTTCCCCCTATTTAATATTTTTAATCGTACTTAAACTAAACGAGTTTTACCCGTTAAAAGCTCTTGCATCATGCCCAACTTTATTCTCTTTAATTTGTCTAAACGGAAATCAAGATTTTTAATTTCCGCATCTAAGCTAGATAACATCGAAGTTATTAAATTCTGTTCCATATCTGAAGGTAATGGTATCGAAAACTTTCGAATATCCTCTAAAGTAATATTTTGATGTGAACCTGCTTTCACATTATTTAATAAAGTATTTTGACCCTGCTGAGATAACATGTAATACATTACCCAATCTAGCTTATTTGGATCTATGAATTTTGCTATTGCAATAGCTCCACCTATAAATGCTAAAGAAGATTCATTAAATAGCCCCACATTTCCTATACTGCCTGAGATTGAAATTAGCAGACATTTTTCATTTAGAAGTATGTTGGGAAATTTTTCTGCAATATCCTTAGGAATATAGTAATCAGTATCAAAATTAAAATTTTTACCTTCAAAGTCCTTATTTTGAACAAAGGGTATATGCCCTCTTTTATATTGTTTAATAAGTGAAGGCTTAATATATGCTGAATAATCAAAACCAGTTTGTTTAGTGAAAACTTTACAAAGCTTTTCAAACTTACAAACTTCCCAATCCTCAGGAATTTGTCCTAACTCACTATCTTTATAACCTTTAGGCGTGCCATCTTCACGCAAAGCAAATTCAGGCAAACGTGTTTTACCTGTTAAAAGCTGTTGCATGGTTGCGATTTTAATCGCTTGTTTTTTCTCAATGAGTTTTTCAAGCTCAGAAATTAAAGCATCGGTATCAGATAAAGCTGTGGCGATTTTTTCTTGTTCAGCCAGATCAATTGGTAGTTTTACTTCAAAAGCTTTAACACCATCTGTCGTTAAGTTTGTAAAAACACCACCGTGTGTTGCGGAGTTATTAAATTTTTCACGCTGAGTACAAAAAAAGTGATAGAGATAATCTACAGAAACTTTAGGTGAAACTTTGACTAATCCTAAAAATCCATCATGTATACATGCATCAACACCTAAGATTGATGGAACACCAACTGTTCCTGAGCAAACTATCGTTAATGTTCCTGCTGTACAGGGTCTACTTAACTTAGCCCCCTCTTCTGTTAAAAAATCCACTGATGGATAAACATACTTTCCATCTCTTGTTACATCCTCAACCATTAAACGTGGGACATTACCACCATAATATCTTTTGTCGCCTTTAGGGCGTGGGCTTGCTCCTCTAATGACTTGGGCAATATCTTGAATCTGTACAATTTTCCAATCTACTTTATCTTCCATAATTACCACTCCAAACCCATTGCTTTTAAATGATCAGCCACTTTTAAACTTAAAGCTTCAACATTTTGGGTAATTTGCGGTAAAGGCTCTGCATAACGCTCGTTCAGCTCTTTTACACGATTTGCCAATTGCTGTGTCACACGCTCAATCTCAGCTTCAACACTGCTGTTTAAAGTGGCAAACCATTTATCTACTACCACCAACTCTTTTACTTCATCATCAGTTAAAGTCGGGTACTTGGTAAATACTTTCAGATCCAACGCTTCTTGCAACTCTTTGACTTTTTTCTTTAAAGCCGTTTCTGCTTCAAACAACTTTTGAGTATTTTTCAATACTTGCTTTTCTTCAGCATCAACCGCAAGTTTCGAGCGAGCTTTAACGGTTGCCAAAGTCACTTTGTCTTTATCATTTAACACTTCAAGCAATAAACCTTCATCAGCTGTATGTTCTTCAATAAAGCTTTCTAACTCTTGCGTTGCGATATCAAGTTCTGCCTGTTTGGCATCTAAGCTGGCTTGTTCAGTGGCAAAATACTTTGCCACAATCAAATGAGGTGGAATCACTTCAGCTTTATACTTAATTTTCCCAATCACTAAATCAGGCACTTCTTTTAACTTATTGTCTTTTTCAGCAGTTAAATTACGAATAACTTTTGCACCTGTCCAGCCATCTTGGGTAATGACAGAAACATCATCCTGTAATACTTCATCCCAATATTCCATAAAGATTTGGTAAATGTCGTACTTATCTAACAAAGCAACTTTTTCATAACTCTGCAACAAGTCTTCACTGACACGTAGCATAATGTCTTTTGGCTTTTGATCTTTTTCAATCGCCTTAAATGCACTACGTTCAAACCACTGCGTAAATGGCTTTAAGCTTTCAACTGCAAAAGTTTTAAACTCCGCATGCTCTAAAATGGTTTTCTTCACTTCATTGGCAGCGACTAAACAACGACCATAACCCTCACGGTCTTTTGCAAATAAGCTGGCACGTACATTCGGTAAAACATCCCAATAGTTTTGTAGCGCATCGATATCACGCTTTGGAATACCACCTTTAAGATGTGCACTTAAATCATGTAAGTCTTCCGCTTCACTCGAATCGATATAGCGAGGAATGTTTAAGTTATATTCATTGGCAACAATGGCATGAATTTCAACTTTACGGCTATAGCCTTCAATAATGAGTTCTTTATTGAACACATCAACAATTTTGTGAATATCTTGATGGCGTAAGCGGTTCTTGTTGCCGTCTTTGATAAAGCCTTTACTTGCATCAATCATGAAGATGCTTTGACCATCAAGAACTTGACCATCTTCATCAAACCGAATTGGCTTAGCTACAGCTTTATCAATCACGATAATTGAAGCTGGAATACCTGTGCCATAGAACAAGTTAGCAGGTAAACCAATAATGCCTTTGATGTAACCTTGTTTAATGAGGTTTTCACGAATACGTGCTTCAGCATTGCCTCGGAATAAAACTCCATGTGGCAAAATAACCGCCGCTTTACCTGTGCTTTTTAAACTTTTTAAAATATGAAGTAAAAAAGCAAAGTCACCATTTTTCTCTGGTGGAACACCCCATACAAAGCGATCAAATTCGTCACTGTTTGGTGTTAAACCATTCGTCCAGCTCTTACTAGAAAATGGAGGGTTAGCAACAGCAAAATCAAAGGTCATCAGCTGACCAGCTTCATCTTTATATTCAGGTGAAGATAAAGTATTGCCTTGGGTAATTTTGGCACCTTCACCCACATCACCATGTAGAATCATGTTCATACGGGCTAATGCAGATGTTGCATTATCCATCTCTTGGCCGTAGATGGTTAAGCCTCTTTCAGCTTCATCAGATGCTTTTAATAATAATGAGCCTGAACCACAGGTTGGATCGTAAACCGTGGCATTTTTAGGTGTGTCTTTTTTAATCCCCACGATTTTTGCAACTACGCGAGAAACTTCGGCTGGTGTATAGAATTGTCCTTTTGATTTACCCGACTCAGTTGCAAAGTGGCGCATTAAATACTCATACGCATCACCAAGTAGATCATCTCCATCCGCACGATTATCAGCTAAGTTCAATCCTTCAAAAAGACCAATTAACTTGGTTAATCGGTCAATCATATCTTTGCCTTTGCCTAACTTGTCTTCATCGTTAAAGTCGGCAACATCAATTACACCACGCAGGTTATTAGCTTCGGCAATTTTTCGAATAATGATATTGAGCTTATCACCAATTTCTTTATTCCCTTTAAGCTCACTAATTTTATCGAATGTTGCATCTTCGGGGATCTCAATAATGGCAAAGTCATCATTGCTAAAACGATCTGAAATATACTTTAAGAACAGCATTGTAAGCACATAGTCTTTATATTGACTCGCATCCATACCACCACGTAATTCATCACAACTTGCCCAAAGAGAAGAGTAGAGTTCTGTTTTTTTAATCGCCATGACTGACCAAATAAATTTGTTTAAATATTGAGTTGAATCATAGCTAAATAAATGGAAAACATTCGATCAATTTATGAGCTTTCAGAATGAAGTTAAATTATTTCAGGCTAAGCGATACCAATCACATTCCGCTGCCTGATTTGAATTACATGCGATTTTTTTAGCTTTACAGTAAATGGGCAATCCCTCGGTATAATTATAATTATCTCCGCTATATTTGCATAAAAAGCAGCTCTTCACGGGTACTTTCTTTTCAACCGCAAGTTTTAACTGAGAAATGAACATATCCCCATGGGCATATCCCATCAGTACATTTGAATTTTCAAATTGCAGATCAGTTTCAATAATATTGCTATATTCGATTTTACTTTGGTACTTGGCTAATTTAGCTTTAATATCTGACAAATATTCTAAGCCTAACCAAGCTTTGCCAGAATCCCAAACAATAAATAAGAAATACCTTTTGTGCATACATTTACAGTCAGAATCAACTATAGGTGCACTTTCCTGATTGAATCCAATAAAGAGAGCATCATTTTGTTGTAAATCGGCCTTATAGATTTTTTCAACATCCTCTTCGCAATCTAATGGTAGTTCAATAATCCGTTTACCTGAGCTTTCCTTTTTTTCACTCAGAAAATGAGTCACAGCAATTTCAATATAAATGCTGTCCTCACTATTGGTTTGACGAGTCAACAAAAGATCAGGAATAAACTGATCATGCTTCTTTTCGACTTGTATTTGTGAAAAATAACTCGTTAGATCAAATCGTTTCTCCGTATAACCTAGATCACAGTGCTTTCGAATTGTTCTTTTAAATTTTTGGCACTTCTTGGGCACATGGAAGGTAATGTAAAACGGTTCATTTTCAACTAAACATTTTTGATAAGTTTCAAAAAAAGCACGTTTACCCAATCGGTGTAAGTAAGTTTCACCATTACACTCTAGTACATTTTTATGGGCAAAATGGGGCTTCTTGATTTTTCCATTTACCTTAGCAATTAATAGATTGTCACAACCAAGACAAGTATATTCAGCCTTTACTTCTTGTCCGACTAGATCAACCGCCTTAACGATTTCGCCATTCTCATTTTTTGCATATTGATAACGTGCCATTTCTCCCCCCTATAAATTCAACCCATCCACATTAAATAATTATTTTCTTTCCCTTGACTATAAGCCCACTCCGCCACCTTATGCGACCGCTCTTTATCTGTCAGGAACCCCAGCACAAAAATTCGATCCACAATAATCAAATTATGTTCTTCATTCCGTTCTTGCCACTTATGCAGGAACTCATTTGATGCAAGCAAATTACTTTTCTTAGAATTACAACTTGAATCTGCAAGCACAAAGTTATGTCCTGTGTCCGATGGATACATTGACCAAGGGATAAAATGATCAACCGCATAATTGCCTTTTTTCATTGGCTTATTACAGTAGAAACATTTGCAGTCCTGTAAATCGACCAGCACATTAGCCACCGCATTCAGCTGATTACGGCTCGGCTCAAACATAAACTGTTCAAGGTTTGGGAGTTTATTTAAGATGGGTGCATTACTACTGTTTTTTCGAATGTAATCAATCCATCGCTTTTGACATAGCTCTTCAATAATCTCGCTAAACTGGCGTAAACAAAACATGACTTGGGGGAGTAAAGTCAGCTGTTGCTTAGATTGCTCAAATTGATATAAAAACTCAAAATTTTGACCATTCATGTTTTGCAGGTAACGGACTGGCATCTCTTTTACAGTACGAGCCACATCTTTAACTAACTTCGACCAAACAGCTGAATCTCGTCTTAATAATCCAAGAGATGAATAAATCTGCCTTAGCTCAATGATTCGATTTACAATCGCTGCTTGCTTACCGTTGTTCTGATTTAAAATAAGCTGCCCTTCGTCATTGAAAGTATATGGCACAGCCTGTTTCCAATACAGTTCGATAAACTTCTCAGCAATGTCACTGTACTCAAGCACCAATTGCTCGCCACTATCCTCACCCTTTTCAATGGCTAATCGACCCAGGCTAATGACCAATGCGAACTTATAGGTACTGCTAAAACTACCTGATTGTAGAATAAGCTGAATATTTTTAAGAAACTTGAGCTGTTCTTGTGCCGTGGGAATGGAATTAATCATTTTTCTTCCAAAGCAGGTTTAACCACTGCTCTTCTCGCTCAGGTCGCTTATCTACTGTAATCCATTGCTGGATCTGTTGAACATTATCAAACTGCTCAAGTAAAGCCTTCGCTTGTACTTCATCTAAATCAGTGAATTGCCGTCCATCCTTCTCTCTATCGCCGTTGCCATATTTGAAAGACATATAAAGCACACCATTTGGCTTTAACGCACTCACCAGTTTTCCTATCACTTCTTTTAAATGATTACTCTCACAATGCAACAACGATGCACATGCCCAAATTCCATCATAAGCTTCATAGTCATCAATCTCATAAAAGCTCTTCAACTTAATAGGAATAGCTGTAAGTCGAGATGCTTTTTTAACGAGTTCTTCTGAATAGTCTATTGCATCGACCTGATAGCCTTTATTTTTAAAAGCCAGAGTATCTCGTCCTGAGCCACAGCCGACGTCAAGAATCCGAGTACCTTCGGGCAACTGAGCTAAAAATGGCTGATATAGGCTTTCCATATCAACTTCAAACGTTGAAGCTGTAAATTCTTCTGCATGCTTATTGTAGTAGTCTATTGTTTTCATTACCGACACTTAGGCTAAAAGACATTTTCAGTCTACAAGAAAACAAAAAAATAAGGGAGCTAAGAGCACCCCTTATTCTCGACTCGCCAACTTACTTTCAATCCATTGATGGATCTCATAAGCTGACCAGCCGATACGATTTTGAGTAATTTTAACTTTCTTTGGAAAAGTTGGATCATAGTAGGGTGAGTCCTCATCCATCATCTCGTAGATGGTAGAACGCCCTACACCGACAAATTCTACGACCTGCTTAATGCTGATGAGTTGATTCATTTGAAATGTTTGACCGATAAACGCATTCATGAGGCTAGCTCCTAATCATTGATGCGAGCGGCTATTCGCTCAAATAATAGAGCCGGTCTGTAAAATTTAACGTTAGCTATCTTCTCTCCTCTCGCTTAATTCACAGCTCTTACACTTTGCTGTAACCCCTGCTGAATATCCTGTACAAACTCGTCAGGCGAAGCTTGTTGCTCCACCGCCCGGTTCTGTTCTTGTTCAGGATAGTATTCCTCCAGCGCATCTAACCCTTCCTCTATCTCCGTTTCAAACCGTGCATTGGCAAAACCCTTCCTTGCTGTAAAGTCCAAAGCCTCCTGATAAAACCCTGCCTGCTTACTCTGTTCATCAATTTGCTTGGCTTGAGTAATCGCATCATTCAGACTAATGCCCTCCTGTAAAGTCAGATCCACGTAGTACACCGGTTGCCGATAGCTTTGTGTGGTGCTTTTCCCTCTTAAAGTGAGTTGCAAAGGCAAGCAAGATAATAAGCCTCCTGAAGCTGCATGGTAATAACTGAGCCGTGCAGCCAAAGTCCGAATACTGTTAAAGCCTGTAGTTCTAAAGATGAAGGTGCCAAACTCATCCGAGTCATCCAGGTTCACATGTAAACGTCCATAAGGTTTGCAGTTGCCGCCTTGTGCCAGAGAACATAAATCTGGTGATGGACAGGGATGTTGCTCTACACCTTGATTGGTTAATCGCTGGCATGTTTCACCGTTGCCGACACAGACTGGCCGTCCAGTCTGACGGTCAAATAGGCTGTATTCTGCACGTAGGTTTAAGTCAGGATCATTAAAGATCATTCTGACGGGGATTGAACGCAGCTTTTGATTAGGTGTATTGGCTCGAAGCTGTTCATCCAGTGGATGCTTGATCCAGCCTTCTTTGCTTTGAATCTGAGAGGTAATAGTGAACTGGTCATCCTTTTCCGGTAGGCGTTTTCCATTCTTTTCTACTACCCGACCAATACTAATACGCCCTAGAGCTGGTGGTGTAATCGCTAAACCTTTAATCATTTTATTTTCCTCAATTTGATTTTGTACAGATCATCCAGCTTTATGCAGATCACCTGATTCAAGAAATATGTAGCTCGCTATAAAAACCGCGACCGTTTGCCCTCCATTCCTAGCGAATGGAGGGCGAGGAACAGTTTTTGCACCTCGCTAATTAAATGGACTGCAACAGACTAGTCGGTATAGATGTTGA
>Ga0308157_10003177_pt1 | contig 24580 bp, 20 predicted proteins | sample PhyBR1_FD_201035 | JGI IMG/M metagenome (GOLD analysis project Ga0308157, IMG submission 201035) | Phyllosphere microbial communities from UC Gill Tract Community Farm, Albany, California, United States - DLSLB.R1 | ecosystem: Host-associated > Plants > Phyllosphere > Unclassified | place: USA...
GGACACGAGCTCCGCCGTAGCTGGCCGCTACGGCGGAGCTCGTGTCCGAATGTCAGACTTGACCCCAATGGTTTGGTAGAGCTCGTGTCCGAATGCCAGACTTGACCCCATTGTTTTTAGTTGGCGCCGGCGGCTAGTTGCAATTGCACGGTGGCGGTGGCCAGGTCGGCCTTTGCTTGCAGGTAGGCTTGGTAGACTTCGTCGGCGGAGCGTTGCGCGGTCAGCAGTTCCAGCAGCGAGGCCGCGCCTTTTTTATACGACAGGCGCATGCCTTCCACAACTTTGTCGGACTGCATCAGCACCGATTCGCGGTAGCGCTGCTCGTTGGCCTGCGCCGCGCGGAATTGCGCGTACAGACGCCGCACGTCGATCTGCGCCTTCAGCTCGGCCGAGCGCAGCGCGAGCGTGGCCTGCGTGACCGCCGATTGCGCCTGCAATACTTCGCCGCGCTGCGTGCGCGATAGCGGAATCGGCACCGATACCGTCAACCCCAGGCTCAGCGAACGCTGCGTTGGCGAGTTGGTCACCGTGCCGCCCGCATCGGTCAGCGCATGCACCGGCGGCGTGTTCTTCAAGCTGACGTTGACCACCGGATCGACCCAGCGATTCGCCTGCGCCAGGTCAGCCGAGGCGCGCGCCGCATCCAGCGCCGCTCGCGCGATGCGGATATCGTCGCGCCCGTCCTGCGCCTGCCGGACCAGCTGCTCCACATCCTCCAGCCCACTAACGCCGGGCGCATCGCAAGCCAGCTCCGCGTCGCCGAACACCTCGCTGTAACGCCGCCCCAATGGAGTCGACAGCGACTCGGCCGCCGCCAGCACCTGCGCCCGCGCCGACACCACATCCGCCTCGAATCGGTCGCGCTCCACCTGCGACTGCGACAACTCCAGCCCGCCGATATCGCCAACCTTGCGCCGCACGCTGTTGGCCTTGACGATATCGTCCAGCGCCCGCAACGTCGCCTCCTGCCGCACCAGCGTCTGACGCGCGCGGCACGATTCCGTGTAGGTCGCGACCGCGTCGGCATACAACTGGCGGCGGCCACCATCCAGCGTCGCCTCGCCGACCTTGACCGCCGCCTGCGCGGCGCGGATGCGCTGGCCGCGCTTGCCGGCCGTCTCGATGGTCAGCGCCACGCCCAGGGTGGTGGCGGTTGGCGCGTTCGGCTTGTTCGCCGCGTTCAGTTCCCGCGAGTCGATGCCGGCCGTGAGCACCGGATCCGGCCGCACACCGGCCACCGACACACCAGCTTGCGCGCTGCTCACGTTCTCGCGCTGCATTTGCAAATCCAGGCTGTACTGGGCCGCAGCCGTGGCGTACTCGCGCAACGTCACCTGGCCGGCAGCGGGCAGGGCGACGCACATCGCCAGCAGCGCGCACAAGGGGTTGAGTTTAAATGTCATGGACTTGCTCCGCTTGCACCAGGCCATCCTCGGCCTGCTTGGGTTTGTTCTCGAAATAGCGTTCGGCCAGGTAGTACAGCGCCGGCAGCCACACCAAGGTCAGCCCGGTGGCCGTGACCAGCCCACCAACCACGACGGTGGCCAGCGGCCGCTGCACATCACTGCCCAAGCCATGCGCCAGCGCGGCAGGCAGCAGACCCAGCGCCGCCACGCTGGCCGTCATCAGCACCGGACGGAAGCGGCTGTAGGCGCCCTTGAGCACGGCATCCCGCAGCGTCAGCCCGCCCTCGGCGCGCAGCTGGTTCAGGTTGGACACCATCAAAATGCCATCCATCACCGCCACGCCGAACAGCGCGATGAAGCCAACCGCGCTCGACACATTCAGCGTCATGCCGCGCAGATGCAGCGCGACCAGCCCGCCCAGCGCGCCCAGCGGCACCGCCGCCAAAATCATGGCCGGCTGGCGCAAATTCTTGAACTGCGCGAACAGCAGCACGAACATCAGCGCCACCACCATCGGCATGATCAGCGCCAGGCGCGCCTGCGCCCGCTGCTGGTTCTCGAACTGCCCGCCCCAGGCCAGCTGCACGCGGCCGTGGTCATAGCGCACCTTGGCCTCGATCTGCGCCTTCGCATCGTCCAGGAAGGAAGCCAAATCGCGCCCGCGCAAGTCCAGCCGCACAGTCAGGTGGCGCTTGCCCATCTCGCGCGTAATGGTGCTCTCGCCGTCATCCAGCCGTATCGTCGCCACCTGCGCCAGCGGGATGCGCGCCCCCGTGGCCGAGGTCAGCAGCAAATCGCCGATGGTGTCGGGATTGCTGCGCGAAGCATCGGTGAAGCGCACGCCGATGTCGTACTGCCGGTCGTCGATGAACACCTGCGACACCGGCTTGCCGCCGATGCCAGTGCCGATCAGGTCGGCCACGTCGGCGGCGTTGATGCCGTAGCGCGCGGCGGCGGCCCGGTCCACCTCGATGCGCACCTGCGGCAGCGGCGGTTCCTGGTCGATGATCACGCTCTCCGCGCCCGGCACGGCGGCCAGCGTGCGCTCGACGTCGGCCGCGATGCGGCGCGTCTCCTTGAAGTCGTTGCCGTAGATTTTCACCACCAGGTCGCTGTGCGCGCCGGCCAGTTTGTCGAGCACGCCATCGATCATCGGCTGCGTGAAGCCCACCCGCGTGCCCGGCAGCCGTGCGAAGCGCTGGCCCATCTTGGCAATCAGCTCCTGCTTGCTCAGGCCGGACTTCCAGGTATCGTACGGATGCAAGGTCACGCTGACCTCGATGTGCGACGGCGTCCACGGATCGGTGCCTTCGTCGTTGCGGCCCAGCTGAGTGACGATGGTGGCCACCTCCGGGAACTCCAGCGCCGCGCTGCGCAGGCCGTCCGACATCTCGGCCGCCTTCTCCAGCGAGATCCCCGGCGGCAGCGTCACCTGCAGCCAGATCGAACCCTCGTCCAGATACGGCAGGAAGTCGCGGCCGATTGTGCCGCCCAGCACACACACGGCGGCGAAGGCCAGCGCGAACGCCGCCAGTGTCACGCGCGACCGGCCCACCACGGCCGCCAGAAACGGCTCATACAACTGCTTGGCCTTGACCAGCACCGGATTGTTGAACACCTTGCGCGGCTTGCGGTAAGCCTGGTAGGCCAGTCCCGGTATCAAGGTCAGCGACACCACCAGCGCGCCCAGCAACGCGAAGCCGATCGCGAACGCCATCGGCGAGAACAGCTTGTACTCGATGCGCTGGAAGGTGAACAGCGGCAGGTAGGCGGTGATGATGACGATCATGCCGAAGAAGATAGGCTTGGTCACCTGCAGCGTGGCCTGCATCACGTCGCGCGCGCGCAGCGCGGCGCCATGGTTCTCCTCATACTTGCGCAGGATGTTCTCCATCACTACGATGGCGCCGTCGACCACGATGCCGAAGTCGATCGCCCCCAGCGACAGCAGGTTGGCCGGAATATGGAAGTGGTGCATGAAGATAAACGCCGTCAACAGCGCCATCGGAATCGTCACGGCGACGATGGCCGCCGCGCGCGGACTGCCCAGGAACAGCACCAGCACCACCGTCACCAGCAGCATGCCCTCGACCAGCGTCTTGCCGATGGTGTGCAGCGTGGCGTCCACCAGCCCGGTGCGGTCCAGGTAGGGCACGATGCGAACATCCTTGGGCAGCACATGATCGTTGAGGTCCTGCACGGCCGCATGCACGTCCTTGAGCACCAGCGACGGATTCTCGCCCTTGAGCAGCAACACGATGCCCTCGACCGCGTCCGGATTATTGTTCTTGCCCAGGATGCCATGGCGTTCCTTGCTGCCCAGCCGCACCTCGCCCAGGTCCTTGACCAGCACCGGCACGCCGTTCTTCTGCGTGACCACCACGTTGCCCAAGTCATCCAGGTTGCGAATCAGGCCGACGCCACGCACCACGAAGCCCTGCTGGCCGCGATTGAGGATGCTGCCGCCGGCGCTGGCGTTGTTGGCGTTGACGGCGTCGGTGACCTGCTTGAGCGACAGGTTGTACTTGCTCAGCTTGGCCGGATCGAACTCCAGCAGGAACTGCGTGGTCAGGCCGCCGAAATTGCCGACGTCGGCGACGCCCGCCACCTGCTTCAGGCGCGGGATCACGGTCCAGAACTGCAGCTCGGACAGCTCGCGCAGCGATCGCGTCTTCGATTCCAGCGTGTAGCGATAAATCTCGCCGATGGGCGACGTCAGCGGATCGAGCCCCGGCTGCGCGCCATAGGGCAGGGTCACGCTGGCGATGCGCTCCTGCAAACGCTGGCGCGACCAGTAATCCTCCACGCCATCGCGGAACACCACGGTGATCAGCGACAGGCCGAAGGTGCTCTTCGAGCGCATCACATGCATGCCGGGCGTGCCCATGATCTCGCGTTCCAGCGGAATGGTGATCTGCGATTCGACTTCTTCCGCCGCGAGGCCGGGCACCTGCGTGACCACCTGCGAGCTGGTGTCGGCGATATCGGGATAGGCTTCCAGCGGCAGCTGCTTCCAGCAGAACACGCCGTACAGCGCGACCAGCACGAACACCAGCCAGGCGATGCCGCGCCGCTGGAAACTGATGGCAACCAGGCGATCAATCATTGAGCAGCACTCCTTCCTTGGCGACGATGCGGGTGCCAGCCTTCAGGCCGGAGACGATCTCCACCAGCTCGCCGTTGTGGACGCCGGTGGCGACGGTGTGCGGCTCGAAGGTCCAGGCGGCCGTCTCCACATAGACCTGGGTGTGCGTGCCGCTCTGCACCAGCGCCGACGCCGGCACCACCACGCCCTGGTGCTGCGCGGCGGTGAAGGTCACCTGCGCGAACATGCCCGGCTTCAGGCGGCCGTCCTTGTTGTCGACCGCCACGCGCACCTTGACGGTGCGGGTGTCGGGGTCCAGCACCTCGCCCACGTAGCCGACCTTGCCGGCGATGTGCTGGCCGGGATAGGCGTTCAGTTCGATGTCCGCGACCTGGCCGGCGAACACGGCGGCCAAATCCTTCTCCTGCACGCTGGCGGTCAGCCACACGGTCGACAGGTCGGCCACCACCATCACCGGCGCGTTGGTGTCGTTCCAGAAGCCGCCCTGGCCGCCATTGAGTTCGATCACATGGCCGGACAGCGGCGAGCGCAGCGTGTACACGCGGCCGTTGCCGCCGGTCAGGGTGCCGCCCAGCTGCGCCAGGCGTGCCTTGCTGCGTTCGCTTTCGCTGAGGGCTTGCGCGTACTCGCTCTCGGCCTGTTCCAGATCCTTGTGCGCCGAGATGTCGGCCGCGCGCAGCTCCTTCTGGCGCTCCAGGTTGCGGCGCGCCAGCGTCAGGCCGGCCTGTGCCTTGGCCGCGTCGCTGTGGGCGGCGGCCACGTCGGCCGAGTCCATCGTGAACAGCGCGTCGCCGGCCTTGACCGTGTCGCCCAGATGCTTGAGCAGCTGCTCGATGCGGCCGGCCACCGGCGGCACCACACGCACCAGATGGGCCGAATCGGCCTCCACCACGCCCGGCACCGGGATGACGCGCGCCACGTTCTGTTCGGCGGCGCTGGCCACCTGCAGCGATTGGCGCAGCGGCGAGCCGGCCGGCACGGCGATGGACGCGCCCTTGCGCACCACGGCGGTGGGCGGAGCGGAATCGGACTCGGGCGCATGGCCGCAGCCGGCGATGGCCGCGCATAACAGGGGAAGGGCCAGCAGCGGCCGGCGTGGGGCGAATTTGATCATGGTGGGTTCCTGAGAAATAGCGTGAACCGTCATTCCCGCGTAGGCGGGAATCCATAGAGCGCTGGCCAGGATGCTCAGCATGGGTTCCCGCTTGCGCGGGAACGACGAGGTGTGGCCGCAGTGTACCGAGATGCGCGCCAGGCGATCCTGAATCTTCCTTCAGGAAACATCCAGTGCCCGGCGGACGGCAGTAAAATGCCGCATGACCAAGATATTGCTGATCGAAGACGACCAGAAGGCCGCGCGCCTGCTCAAGCGCGGCCTGGAGGAAGAGGACTTCGCCGTCGACGCCGTGCACAGCGCGGAAGAGGGCGAACCGGCCGCGCTGGCCGGCGATTACGACCTCATCGTGCTGGACTGGATGCTGCCGTCCAAGGACGGCATCACGCTGTGCGGCGAGCTGCGCGCGCGCGGCCTGCTCACGCCCATCCTGATGCTGACCGCGCGCGACGGCCTGGGCGACCGCGTGGCCGGCCTCAACACCGGCGCCGACGATTACCTGACCAAGCCCTTCGCCTTCGACGAGCTGCTGGCCCGCATCCGCGCACTGCTGCGCCGCTCGACGCTGGTGCGTCCCGCCTTGCTGACCGTGGCCGACCTGACGCTCGACCCGCAAAGCCACGCCGTCAAGCGCGGCGGGCAGGCGCTGGATTTGACGCCCAAGGAATACGCCATCGTCGAACTGCTGATGCGCCAGGCCGGCCACGTGGTCAGCCGCCAGCAGCTGGCCGAGCGCATCTGGACCGCCGACCTGATCGCGCTCGACAACCTGATGGACTCGCACATGCGCAACCTGCGCCGCAAGATCGATCCCGAAGGCCTGCCGCGCCTGATCCATACGGTACGCGGCCAGGGTTTCCGGCTGGCGGAGGTGGCCGATGACCAGGCTTAGTTTCCGCCGCCGGCTGGCGCTGGTGCAGACCGCCGTCATCGTCTCGGTGCTGGCGGTGGCCGCCATGTCCGGCTATTTGAGTTTGTCGGGCGCGGTCAACGAACAGCTGGACGGCGCCTTGCTGGCGCTGGCCGAAACCGAGGCGGCCATGCTGCGCGCCGCGCCGGACCAGCCGGTGCAGGTGCACGACGCCGCCAAGGGCGCCGCGCCGCCATCGCTGGCGCGGCTGGACCGCTGGGTGCAGATCGTCGACGCGCAGGGCAGGGTGCTGGCGCGCAGCGCCAACCTGGGCGCGGCCAGCCTGCCGGCACCGCCCGCGCTGATGACGCGCATGGCCGCCGGCGACACCGTGTTCGAGACGCTCGACCATTTCGCCGAGGAGCCGGTGCGCATCGTCTCGCTGCCCGTGCGCGCGGGGCCACGTGCACCGCTGCGCTACACGGTGCAGGTGGCCGGCTCGCTGGACGACGTGCGCCACGTGGTGGCCTCGGCCAGCGTGATGTTCCTGGCGCTGGCGCTAGCGCTGCTGGTGGCGCTGACGGTGGCCAGCGCCTCGATCACGCGCTGGGTGTTCCGCTCGATCGACGACATCGTCGGCCAGGCGCAGCGCATTGGCGAGGGCAACCTGGACCAGCGCCTGATCCACCCCGGCACGCGCGACGAGATCGGCCACCTGGTCGACACCCTCAACGACATGCTGGACCGCATCGACCAGAGCTTCCAGATCCAACGCCGCTTCACCTCGGACGCGTCGCATGAATTGCGCTCGCCGCTGTCGCGCCTGCGGGCCGAGATCGAGATCACGCTGCGCCGCCCGCGCGACGCCGCCGAGTACGTGGACACGCTGCGCTCCTGCATGGAGGAGGTGGAGCGCCTGACGCTGCTGGTGGAAGAGCTGCTGGCACTGGCCCGCTACGACGCCGGCCAGGACCGCGACGCCTCGGCCGCCACCTCGATCGGCGAGATCGCCGCCGCCGCCATCGGCCGGGCGCAGGCCACGGCCCTGCAGCGCCAGGTGCGATTGACGCTGCAGGCGGCCAGCACACCGGTGCTTGCCGCCATCGGCGAAGGCGCGGCCACGCTGATCGTGGTCAACCTGCTGGAGAACGCAGTCAAGTTCACGCCCGCCGGCGGCGCGGTCGAAGTGCGCGTCTGGCGGGACGGCGAATACGCCTGCCTATCCGTATCCGACAGCGGCCCCGGCATCGGCATCGACGAGCTGCCGCACCTGTTCGAGCGCTTCTATCGCGGCGCCTCGGCGCGCTCCGGCGCGGCGGCCGGTGTCGGCCTTGGGCTGGCCCTGACGCAGACCATCGTCCAGGGCCACGGCGGCCGCATCGAAGCCGCCAACCTGCCGGCCGGCGGCGCCGCCTTCACCGTCCATTTGCCCAGCGCCGGCGCCTGATCCAAATTCCTGCGCAAATGCGGTGGCATGTCATACGCTCGTAATTTCTAAATGGCAATATCCATTCCTGAAGGCCTCGTCCTGTGGTCTCTACCCTTACCGCCTCGCATCGAGGCGGTCTTTTTTTGGAAGGAAGTGGAATGCAAAACGCAGAAGTCGCGTTTTCGCGGGAACTCGGTGCGGTCACGATGACGCTCAGCGCCGGCGGCAACGTGCTCGCCCAAAGCGCCAGCCAGGAAACCATCGCGCGCGAACTGCAGATCCGGGGTGTGCGCTTCCTCGCCATCGATGGCCTGTTCACCACCGAATTGCCAACCACGGAAAAGACCCTGGCCGCCGCGTCTTCGGTGGCGTTCGCCGAGCCGATGGCCGCGCTCAAGTTGATCGCCGCCTGTTCGGCGGTGGGCGAACGGGTGGGCTTCCTGTTCCCCGAACGCCGGCGCCGTCCGCGCGAACCCGTGGCCGGGGCTGCGCCGGTCAAGCCGAACAGGCCGGACCCGTCAAAACGCGATTGACGCGGCATGCGCGCCGTTGGCATCATGGCGGCTGGCGCCACGATGACGGAGCGAACACCTTGACGTCCTCTCCGCCCTAAAGAGCGGAGATTCCTACCGCTAGCGTCGCACGTCCGCGACGGAGAATATTGACCGCAGCATTTCGATCACGATCATGTACAACACCGCAATCGCTACAGCACCACTCTCTTACTCCAAGGTCTGCGATACCTCTCGGCCTTGTATCGGGCAAAGCGCCACAATGCGAGCAGACCTGGGTGGTGAAACGTTCGTCAACTTCTTCGAACCAGGCGCCATGCTTAACAGCCTTGTACGCCAGTTGTGTACGGAAGGACGACCAGCCGACATCGTAGACCGACTTCGCAATGCTGGTTTTGGCGAGGCCCTGCGCGTTGACGTTGCCGACCACGATATAGTCGAAGGCGCCGATGATCGCGCTGGTACGGGTGTGCAGAAAATTGAGTCTGCGGTTGGCGATCTTGGCGTGGATGGCCTTGATCCGCCGCTTCTTGCGCGCGCGCTGGGCACACGCCAGCGCCGCCTCGGCTTCCCGGTAAAAGAGAGGCGCCTCGACGGTGCTGCCGTCGCTCAACGTCGCCAGCGTCTTCAGGCCGAGATCGATGCCGACCCCACGCACGGGGGCACGGACCGGTTCAGGTTCTACCTCGACGACAATATTGAGGAACCAGTTGCCGCGCCGGTCGCGCGAAAAGTTGGTGCCATCGAGGATTTTCCCGTCCGGCAGAGGGCGCGAGTAAAACACACGAAACGTGCGGCCGGCGAACCGGAAGGCGTTGCCTTCGCGCTTGAGTTCACGCCCCTTCAACGGCACCCAGCCCATCGCCTTGCGGCCGCGAAAGCGCAGGTAAGGCCTGCGCGATATGGCGCGCGAAGTGGCGTAACGCTGGCAGACGTCGTTGACAGTGCCAGAATGCAGACCAAGCTCTTTGGAGCAACCGGTGGTCAGCTTGATCAGGTCAAATCCCGTATGCCAGCGCCGTCCGAAGCGCAACGCGTCCTTTTGCCGATCGTTGCAGTAGTTCCAGACGAAATTGACCGTCCGCGCTTGCTGGTTCAGCAGGCCGGTGAAGGACTTGACGCGATATCGGTAAACCAGTTTCATATTTGTTTGACCACTACGGAACGCATGAGTTCCGTGTTTTCTTCCCTCGCATCGACTCCTGCGGAGTCGGTTCCTTTCACTCCTCGCCCTAAAGGACGAGGTTTCTCGGAACAAATCTGATGAATGAAACCAGCCACTTGCACGGCAGTTGCCTGTGCGGAGGCGTGGCATACCGGGCGGACCTGCCGGTCAGCCACGCCAGCCATTGTTACTGCACCATGTGCCAGAAGCAGCACGGTGCCGCCTCAGGGACGTATGCGAACGTGGCCGCCGCCGGCTACGTGGTCGAGCGCGGCGCCGACCTGATCACCGAATATGCCTCGTCCTCGCACGGGCGGCGCGGCTTTTGCAAAGTCTGCGGCTCGACGCTGTTCTGGCGCAGCACGCAGGCGCCGGATCGCATCGCCATCACACTCGGCACCTTGGAGCCCGAGTACGACGGCCCGGTGCAGCGCGAACTGCACACCGACACCAAGCCCGCCTGGCTGCCGCTCCGCTAGCGACTGCACCGTGAGCCGCCGCTCCCGAGCCGCCGCCGCTCGAGCGCCGCTCCGCTAGCCGCCGCGTGTGGCATACTCGGCGGCTATGATGCCCGATCCCGCCGCCGTCCGTCTCCTGTCCGCGCTCGCCGCGCTGTGCCTGCACGCCGCGGCATCGGCCGCGCCTTGTGTTGAGCCGCCACCCGATCCCGCCAACACCTACGACGCGCAACACACCTACGCCAAGCTGGCGCGCGACTATCCCGCCATCCGCATCGCCAGCGCGGCGCTGCCGGTGGACGTGAACCGCATCGACGGCCTGACCTACGCGCAGCACGGCGACCGCTGCCTGAAGCTCGACCTCTACCTGCCGCTGGCCGCGCGCGCCGACGTCGGCATGCCGGTGGTGGTGCTGGTGCATGGCGGCGGCTGGCGCTCCGGCTTCCGCACCGAGTTCGCGCCGATGGCCGTGCGGCTGGCGCAGCAGGGCTACGCGGCGGCCGCGATCAGCTACCGCCTGTCCGGCGAGGCGCCATACCCGGCCGCCATCCACGACGCCCGCGCCGCCGTGCGCTGGGTGCGCGCCCACGCCGGCCAGTACCACCTGGACCCGCAACGCATCGCCCTGGCGGGCGGCTCGGCCGGCGGCCAGGTCGCCAGCCTGGCCGGCGTCACCGGCCACCTCGCGCAGTTCGACCCCGGTGCGGAGGAGGGCGCCGTAGCGAGCGCGGTGCAGGCCATCGTCAACATCGACGGCCTGTCCGACTTCACCACCGAACTCGCGCTGAAGCACGAGGACGACCCGGCCAAGCATCCCTCGGCGGCCGGCGCCTGGCTGGGCGGGCGCTACGCCGAGCAGTCCGCGCGCTGGAACGAGGCCTCGCCGATCCGCTACGTCCGTCCCGGCATGCCGCCCATCCTGTTCATCGCCAGCGCGCAGCCGCGCTTCTCCGCCGGCCGCGAGGCGATGGCGGCCGCCATGGCGCAGGCCGGCGTGGCCAGCCGCACGCTGGTATTGCCGGATACCCCCCATTCCTTCTGGCTGTTCGACCCCTGGCTGCAACCCACGGTAGACGCCACCGTGGCCTTCCTCAACCAGCAGATGCCGGCGCGCTGACGCGGCCTGTAAAAGGTTAGTCCAACCTCTCCATTTAGCCAGTGGTGCGGCTTTGGCGCCCGCCCTAAGATGATCGCAGCCGCGCTGAACGCAGCGGGCGCCGTACCCACCTCATCGAAATGGACGCTATCATGACCAACCCCAAACTTGAAGTATTGACCCCGACTAACTGCCAGTTGATCTTCATCGACCATCAACCGCAAATGGCCTTCGGCGTGCAATCGATGGATCGCCAGGCGCTGAAGAACAACACCGTGGGCCTGGCCAAGGCCGCCAAGGTGTTCAACATCCCGACCACCATCACCACCGTCGAGACCGAGGCGTTCTCCGGCCACACCTACCCTGAACTGCTGGACGTCTTCCCAGGCAAGCCGCTGCTGGAACGCTCGTCGATGAACTCGTGGGACGACCAGAAAGTGCGCGACGCGCTCAAGGCCAACGGCAAGAAGAAGGTCATCGTCTCCGGTCTGTGGACCGAAGTGTGCAACAACAGCTTCGCGCTGTGCGCCATGGCCGAAGGCGACTACGAAATCTACATGGTGGCCGACGCCTCCGGCGGCACCTCGAAGGAAGCGCACGACTACGCGATGCAGCGCATGATCCAGGCCGGCGTGGTGCCGGTGACCTGGCAGCAGGTGCTGCTGGAATGGCAGCGCGACTGGGCGCACCGCGAAACCTACGACGCCGTCATGGCCATCGTGCGCGAGCACTCGGGCGCCTACGGCATGGGCGTGGACTACGCCTACACCATGGTGCACAAGGCGCCGGAACGCACCGCCGGCAGCCACGAGATGCTGGCCGCCGTTCCAGCCAAGTAAGACCGCCACCGGCGGCAAACGTGGCTTTCCGTCCACGCCCGCCGTAACGATGCTGCGCCGCCGTAGCCCCTGCACGGCGGCGCTTTCACCCTGACGCGGCGTCCTGCCGTGCTGCGCCGCAGCGCAGATACTTCTTTACAAATACCTACGTTAGTCTAAAGTCTACAAAAATGATAACGCTACCTTTCCGTAGCCATCGACCTTGTTGAATCCTCTGCCTGACTGAATGATTGCGCGTAACATCTGCGCGATTTCGGCTCAGTAGAAATGTTAGCGCTACCTTTACTTGGAGAGATGAATGAAGCAAACCCGCTGGGTGGTCATGGGGGCCAGTGGCTGTGGCAAGAGCACGGTGGGACAGGCGCTGGCCACCGCCATGGCCGTGCCCTTCATCGAGGGCGACCAGTTTCATCCGCCGGCCAATGTGGCCAAGATGTCGGCCGGCGTGGCGCTGGACGACGCCGACCGCGGCGACTGGCTGCTGGCATTGCGGGAGCAGATCGAGCAGGCGGACGGCGGCCTGGTGCTGGCCTGTTCGGCGCTCAAGCGCAAGTACCGCGACCAGCTGCGGCTGGCCGACCCGGCGCTGCACTTCGCGCACCTGCGCGGCGACCGTGCGCTGATCGCCAGCCGCATGCGGGAGCGGGCCGGCCATTACATGCCGCTGTCGCTGCTGGACAGCCAGCTGCGCGACCTGGAGCCGCTGCAGGTGGACGAGGCCGGCATGGTGCTGGACATCCTTGCGCCGCCGCGCGTGCTGGTGGCGCGGATACTCGCCGGATTCTGAGGTTGTGCGGCGTGACGGGCCGGACCATGCAACAGGCAGTACCTTCGCGCAGCCGTCAGGAATCCGCGCGCCGGCCATTATTCCCATAAAAAAATAGCAGGAGACTACAATGCCGATCCGAAGCCGTAACACCATGATGAGCCTGGCCGTCGCCAGCGCCTGCTGCTGGCTTGCCATGCCAGCCCACGCCCAGCAAGCCGAAGGCGGCGCCCAGAGCCCGGCCGGGGAGCCGCCGGCCGCCGCGCCCGTCGCCGACACCGTCGTGACCGTGTCGGGCTCGCGCATCGCCGCGCGCGGCTTCACGCAGCCCACGCCGACCACCACGCTCAACGCGGACGACCTGGCCAAGAGCGCCCAGCCCAACCTGTTCAACACGATCGCCGAGCTGCCGGCCCTGCAGGGCAGCACCGGCCGCACCACCAGCACCAACAGCACCAGCAGCGGCATCCAGGGGCTCAGTTCGCTGAGCCTGCGCGGCCTCGGCCCGATCCGCACGCTGACCCTGCTCGACGGCCAGCGCGTGGTCGGCGCCAACGTCACCGGCGTGACCGACGTCAGCCAGTTCCCGCAGCTGCTGGTCAAGCGCGTCGACGTGGTGACCGGCGGCGCCTCGGCGTCCTACGGCTCGGATGCGATCGGCGGCGTGGTCAACTTCATCACCGACAAGAAATTCACCGGCTTCAAGGTCAACGTCGAGGGCGGCCAGACCACCTACCGCGACGACCGCAACGCCACGCTGCAGGCGGCCTGGGGCAGGGCGTTCATGGACGACCGCCTGCATGTGGCGGTGAGCGGCGAATACGGCCGCGAGCAGGGCATCGATTCGCCCGGCTTCGGCGAGGTCGGCGCCAATGGCCGCGGCTGGTACAAGAACACCGCCTACCAGATCCGTCCGCTGAGCCAGACCAACGACGGCAAGCCGCAGTACACCGTCATCGACCACGCGCAGCAGTACCAGTACGCCAAGTACGGCCTGATCACCAACGGCCCGTTGCAGGGCACGGCGTTCGGGCCGGGCGGCGCGCCCTACCAGTTCAACTACGGCTCCAACGGCAAGCCGACCGGCACCGGCGCCGTGACCGGCTGCGTCAATCCCTTCTGCGTCGGCGGCGACCTGAGCGGCAGCGTCGGCGCCGGCACCAACCTGGCGATGGACCTGGAGCGCCAGGTGGCTTACACCCGGGTCGGCTTCGACCTCACGCCCGACCACGAGATCTACCTGACCGCCAATGCCGGCAAGGTCCGGTCGGTGTTCTCGCCCAACCCCGGCGCGGCCAAGAACGCCAACCTGACGATCCAGTGCGACAACCCCTTCCTGCCGGCCTCCATCGCCGCCGCCTGCGCGGCCAACAACATCACCAGCTTCCAGTACGGCACCGCCAACGCCGGCTTCCCGGCCAACATCAACGTCCATCCGACCCGCCAGATGGAGCGCGTGGTGCTCGGCGCCGACGGCAAGTTCCCGCTGGCCGGCAAGGAATGGTCGTACGACGCCTACGCCGAGTACGGCCGCAACCGGACCGACATCCTGGTCCACGACATCACACTTAACGCCCGCTACAACGCCGCCATCGACGCCGTGCGCGGCCCGAACGGCACCATCGTCTGCCGCAATCCGGTGGCGGCGGCGTCCGGCTGCAAGCCGTTGAACATCATCGGCGACGTGCCGGCCGATCCGGCCGCGATGGCCTACGTCGAGCCGGCCATGGGGCCGCAACAGCACACGCGCCAGACCCAGCAGGTGGCCAGCCTCAACCTCAACGGCGAGGCCTTCTCCTCCTGGGCCGGTCCGATCGCGGTGGCAACCGGCGCCGAATACCGCCGTGAACACTACAGCGTGACGGGCGACCCGTACGGCAACGGCGTCTCGGCCGGCAGCCCGAACACGGCCGACTATCCGGCCGATCCGCTGCTCAACACGGCTGTCGGCAACAACTGGTACGCGGGAAATTACCACAGCGCCTCCGGGACCTACGACGTGAAGGAAGCCTATGTCGAGCTCAACATCCCGGTGCTGAAGTCCGCCACCTGGGGCGAGGCCAACCTGAACCTGGCCGACCGCCACACCCGCTACAGCACCTCCGGCAACGTGGAAAGCTGGAAGATTGGCGGCAGCTGGAAGACCGGCATCGACGGCTTGCGCCTGCGCGCCGTCACCTCCAAGGACGTGCGCGCGCCCAACCTGAGCGAGCTGTATGCGGCGGCGGTCGTGGTCAACAACGTGGTGAGCTACCAGGGCAACACCATCACGGTGCAGCAGCGCACCGTCGGCAACACCCGGCTGCGGCCCGAGCTGGCGCGCAACACCGTGCTGGGCGTGGTGCTCGACCGTCCGCACTGGGCGCCCGGCTTCAGCGTGTCGGCGGACTATTTCGACATCAAGGTCGACGGTGTGATCTCGACCCTGACGGCGCAGCAGGAAGTCGACCTGTGCGTGGCCGGCAACCAGGAGATCTGCTCGGCGATGGTGCTCAACAGTCCCACGCCCACCAGCAACTACGTGACGGTGCAGGCGTTCAACCTGGCCTCGCTGCGCAACAAGGGGTTCGACCTCGAGGCGTCCTACCGCATGAACCTGAAGGACTTCGGCCTGCCCGGCCGCCTGACGTTGCGCGCGCTGGCAACCCGCACCATCAGCTTCCTGACCGATCCCGGCGTGGTGGGCACCATCCCGTCCGAAGGCGCGGGCAGCAACCTGGGCGGCACGCCGAAGTGGAAGGGCCTGGCGTCGCAGTCGTGGGACACCAGCCAATACAGCCTGACCTTGAGCGAGCGCTGGATCAGCAAGGGCGTCTACAGCAACGAGTTCATCGAGTGCCAGACCAATTGCCCGGTCTCGACCGTGATCCATCCGACCATCTACAACAACCAGATGAAGGGCGCGTTCTACGTCGACCTGGGCGGCACCTACAAGCTCGGCGACAAGACCACGGCCTACTTCAAGATCGACAACATCGGCAACGTCGATCCGGTGGCGGCGCCGCAGGCCAACCTGAGCTTCGCGATCAACCCGACGCTGTACGACGTGGTGGGCCGCGTGTACCGCGCCGGCCTGCGCTATAGCTTCTAGGCTGGCAGGTCAATTGGCGGCGGGCGCGTCGTCGTAGTTGAGCGGCAGCCACTCGTAGGCGCCGTTCGACGCGCGGATCCGGCCCAGGCCGGGGAAGGCGATATGCGCCGCGCCTATCGTCAGCCGGCCGCTGGCCGCCATGTCCAGCAGCCGGTGGCGCGTGGCCTGCGCGTCCGCCTCGCTGGTGTCGTATTTGACGGTGGCGTCCGGGTGCGGCAGCTGGATCGCCGACACGTGGACGATATCGCCCCAGATCAGCAACTTCCTGCCTTTGCTTTGCACCAGGTACATCGCGTGTCCCGGCGTATGGCCAGGCGCGGGCATTGCCTCGATGCCAGGCTCGATCGGGCCGAAGGCGCCGAACGGTTGCAAGCGCTTTCCATATGGCGCCACGGCCGCTGCCGCGCTGTCGAAAAAGCTGGACAGGAAGGCCGGCGCCGCCGCCTTGTTGGCCGGCGTCAGCCAGTAGTCGGCCTCGGCCTGCGACAACCTCACCACGGCATTGGGAAAGGCCGGCGCGCCGCGCGCCATGATGCCGCCCGCGTGATCCTTGTGCAGATGCGTCAGCAGCACTTCATCGACCTGCTCGGGCCGGTAGCCGGCGGCGCGCAAATGGTCCAGCAGCTTGCCGCAGCAATCGCCGTACAAGCTGCCCGCGCCCGCGTCCACCAGGACCAGCTTGCTGCCGGTGTTGACCAGAAAGGCGTTGATCGAGCCCTGCACAGGCGCCCGCAACCCGGCCTGGTCCAGGTCGCGGGCGATCTGTTCCGGGCCGATATGCGTCATCACGGTATCGATGGGGAAGGGATGGGTGCCGTCCGACAAGGCGGTGATTTCAAAGTCGCCCAGCATCATGCGATAGTAGCCGGGCGCCTGCGTGCGGACCTGCGGCGCGGCGGCCTGTGCGATGCCGCCCAGCAGCAGCGTGCAGGCCAGCAGCGCGCGGGCAATGGGAGTAGGGTTCATGTGTGGCTTCCGGGAGACGAGAATGTTGCGATATTAGCCCTCTCATTTCCGGCGCGCACCTACCATAGGTCCAGTCTGCTATACAATCGGAGCGTTCACCATCCAACTACGTCCCTGGAGGTTGCAATGTCCACCACCCATACATTCCGTCCCGACTACGTCGGCGCGGAAGTCGTCGAAGCCGGCATAGAAGTTGCCGATCGTAAAGGCCCGGACAGCGCGGCGGCCTACCTCAGCCAGCGCGGCGTGGCGGAAGACGTGATCCATCGCGTGGTCTCCGAGCCCAATCACCGCCGCAACCCGGGCCGCCTGCGCAGCCGCGACGAGCGCCTGCTGGAAGAGGCCACGCGCTTCAAATTCAAGGTGTGACGCGCCGGAGTGGTGGCCGTGGGCAACGGCCGCCGTAGGACTGGGACCACACCCCCCTATGTTCCCAACCTACATAGAGCCGGTGCGTGCTCCGATAATCGGCCGCCCAGGGCGGGCCTATAGTGTTGTTCATCAGGTCGCAACGATCAACAACTCTAAGAGGTTTGCCATGTACCACTTCACTCGCCCTACCGCAACGCAGGATACCGAGCAAGCCGAGGCATCCACTCCGGCCATCAGCCTCACCGGCGCCCAGCAGAACGAATTGCTGCGCGCCCTGTCGCGCGAAGAACTGATCAGCTTGTTTGAGCATCTGGAACTGGTGCCGCTGCCAGCGGGCAAACACCTGTTCGACTTTGGCGAGAAGATGGACTACGCCTGGTTCCCGACCAACGCCATCGTCTCGCTGCAATACGTGACCGAGGACGGCGGCGCCGCCGAGATCGCCGTGGTGGGCCGCGAGGGCGTGGTCGGCGTCTCGATGTACGAGAGCGAACGCGCCAACTGCTCGGCCGTGGTGCAGACCGCCGGTTACGGCTACCGCGTCAGGGCCTCCGTGCTGCGCTCGGCCTTCTTCGACGGCGGCGCGCTGGCGCGCCAGCTGATGCGCCACACCAGCGCGCTGTTTGCCCAGCTGGCGCAGACGGTGGCCGGCGTGCGCCACGGCAGCATCGAACAGCGCCTGTGCCGCTGGCTGCTGGAACGCCTGGACCGCTCGCTGTCGAACGAGCTCAAGGTCACGCAGGAGATGATCGCCAACCTGCTCGGCGTGCGGCGCGAAAGCATCACCTGCTGCGCCGGCAAGCTGCAGGAAGAGGGCATGATCGAATACCGCCGCGGCACCGTCATCGTGCTCGACCGCAGCGCCATGGAGCACCGCGCCGGCGGCTGCTACGTCCCCGCCTGATGTCCCGCCATCACCTAATGCAAATACCTCGGCGCATGCTGGAGCTGTTCCAGCTTGCGTTGCACCAGCCTGTACCACGCAGTCGCCCATCTGGTCGCCCGTTCCGATTCCTCCACTGTTGACGCCGCGATGCAGCGCTGCACCGCGCGCATCTGGCGATGCAGGGCGTATGCGGCGGGTGGCGGTTTGGAGCCTGTGGGTGACTTGTCCATGAGGGCATTCTCCCGCCGTCCTGCCGCCTCCGCTGTGCGTTGTCTCACCTAACGTTATACTGCGCGCTGTTTAAAACGACACGAGGGCAGGATGGGCAAGCAAGTGAAGGCATATCGCGCGTTGGCGCTGTGGTCGATGGGTGCGCTGGCGGCGGCGCAGGCGGCTGAGACGGAAGTGGGCACCGGGAAAATCGAGCGGGTCGAAGTGACCGCCACGCGCGCGGCCGGCGCGGTCGACGTGCAGCAGGTGCCGGCCGCCATCACCGTGCTCAAGCCGGAGGGCCTGGCCCGCTACGGACAGGGCAACCTGACCGACATCGCCAACCTGGTGCCGGCCATGTCGGTGCAGCAGCAGGCGCCGGGCGTCAACAACATCACCATGCGCGGGCTGGTGGTGCGCGGCATCGTCCCTTCCGAGGTGCAGGACGCCTCGCTGGTGGCGGTCTACATCGACGACATGCCGGTCACGTTGAAGTCCTCCAACCCCGACCTCAAGGTGCTGGACCTGGAGCGCGTGGAAGTGCTGCAGGGCCCGCAGGGCACGCTGTTCGGCGCCGGCGCCATGGCGGGCGCGGTGCGCCAGATCACGCAGAAGCCCGAGCTGGGCGAGCTGTTCGGCACTGTCGAGGCGGTGGGCTCGGACACCTCCGGCTTCGGCGGCGTCAACCGCAACCTGCGCGGCATGGTCAACCTGCCGTTGAAGGCCGACGTGCTGGGCCTGCGCCTGACCGGCTACACCGGCAACGATTCCGGCTACATCCGCAACCAGCTCAACGGCAAGACCACCAACGACGTCTCCACCAACCAGGCGCGCGCCGCGCTGCGCCTGCGCGCCTCGCCGGACCTGATGATCGACGCCAGCATCACCGCCTCCAACATCAAGGGCGGCGTCAACGACGCCTACGCCGGCCTGGCGCCGTTCACCACCATCGCCTTGCTGCCGCAGACCAGCAACGACAATCTCCAGCTCTACAACCTGGGCGTCAGCTACGACATGGGCGGCGCGCAGCTGGTGTCCTCGACCTCCTACCTGCACCGCGACACGCTGTACGTGACCTCGGCGCAGTACCCGGCCACCGCCTTCATCTTCGGCGGCAAGAACCCGCTGATGCAGGCCGCCTACACCATCGGCAACGCGGTGCAGGACTTCGCGCAGGAATTCCGCCTCAACTCCAAGGGCGGCGGGCCGCTGAAGTGGACCGCCGGCGCCTTCCTCGAAAGCGGCAAGCGCGACACGCGCCAGGACGAGCCGACCACCGGTTTCGATGAGCGCTTCGCCATCGCCCATAACTTCCCCGGCTATAACTCGCAGGCCAACGACCTGGCCTTCCAGCCCAACGATTTCTTCTCCGGCACGCAGAACACCAGGTCGCGCCAGGTGGCCTTGTTCGCCGAAGGCACCTACACCCTCTGGGACCAGCTGGACCTGACGGCCGGCCTGCGCCTGTTCAAGGGCACGCAGGATTTCGACCTGCGCTTCACTGGCCTGTTCGGCAACCTGATCGGCGCCACGCCGTCGGCGCCGGTGGGCCAGCCGGAAGTGAGCAACAGCAGCGCCACCTCGCGCGGCGCCAATCCGCGCTTCGCCGCCGCGTGGCGCGTTGACCGCGAGCACATGCTGTACGCCTCGGCCGGCAAGGGCTTCCGCTACGGCGGCAACAACCAGCCGGTGCCGTTCAACTTCTGCGGCGTGAACGCGCCGGCCACCTTCGCGCCGGACAGCCTGTGGAACTACGAGGTCGGCTCGAAGAACACGCTGCTGGACCAGCGCATGACCTTCAACGCCAGCGCCTACGTGATCGAGTGGAAGGACGTCCAGGTGTTCAACAAGCTGCCGTGCACCTACTACTTCACGCAGAACGCCGGCAAGCTGCGCAGCGAAGGGCTGGAGCTGGAGACCGCGTTCAAGCTGACGCGCCACGCCACGCTCGGCCTGAGCGCCGCCTACAACCACGCCTACGCCACCCGCACCGTGGTCACCGGCATCGCCGCGCAGAACATCCCGGAGGGCAGCCGCGCACCGTACGCGCCGCGCCTGTCGGCCACCGCCACCGCCAGCTACACCATCCCGGTGCGCGGCAACGATGAAGTGGGCATCGCCGCCAGCTACGCCTACCACAGCGACGCCTACACCAACTTCGCGGCGGCGCAGGGCAGCTACGCACAGATCCCGTCGTCCAACACGCTCAACGCCACCATCACCTACAAGACAGGGCCTTACGAGTTCGGCCTGTTCGGCACCAACCTGACCAACGGCGCCAAGGTCAGCGACGTCGCGCCGAACAGCATCGCCATCCAGCCGGGCGACACGCTGTTCATGGTGCGTCCGCGCACCGTGGGCCTGCGTGCCAAGGCGCGTTTCTGAGCGAGCAGGTAGCGTCTTGCATGCGTTGTGTTTTCGTAGAAATTTATGGTGGAAGTTGCCGCATTGTTATTTTGAGGTAACACGGTTCCGTTATACTGGTCCGTGGCCGCAAAGACGGCCGGCTTCTTCGTCACTACTATGGGAACAGTCACCATGACTATTACAAAGCGCTTGATCTTGACTCTGTCATTGGCGTTGCTTGCGCTGATCTTCGTCGGTATTACCGGCCTTACGCAACTGTCCACGGCGCAGCAGCGCCTCGACATGGTGCAGAACCGGCTGATTCCCAGCATTGCCGGCCTGAACATGGCCAAGGGCTATCTCGCCGATAGCCGCCTGGCCGGCTACCGCCTGTCGGTGTTCTCCAACCTGGCCGACAAGACCGCGCTGGACAAGGCCTACAGTGACGCCCACGCCAAGTTCGACGAGGTCATCGAGACCTACGCCAAGGAGCACATCTTCGACGACACCGACCGCAAGATGCTGGAGGCGGACAAGGCCAACATGGCCGCCTACCGCCAGGCGCTGATCCCGTTCCTGGCCGGCGCCCACGCCGGCGACATGGACGCGGTGCGCGCCACGCTGCTGGCCGGCACGCCGCTGGCGCTGTCGGCCGCCGCCGTCAAGAAGGGCTTCGACGACCACATCGCCTACAACAACAAGCTGATCGCCGATGTGCGCGAAGCCAGCGACGCCGCCTACAAGTTCGCCTTCCGCCTGATGGTGAGCGTGGTGGTGCTTGGCCTGTTGGTGACCGGCGCGCTGGCCTGGCAGCTGTACGTCATCATCAAGGGCAGCCTCGCGTCGATCCGCGGCACGCTGGAGGACGTGAGCCAGTCGCTGGACCTGACGCACCAGATCAAGGTCGAACGCATGGACGAAATCGGCCACACCGCCGTGGCGTTCAACAAGCTGCTCGAGCAGATCGCCGGCGTGATCGACACCGTGCGCGCCTCGACCATCGCGGTCGGCAGCGCCTCGCAGGACATCGCCGGCGGCACCGGCGACCTGTCGCAGCGCACCTCGTCGCAGGCGGCCGCGCTGGAGCAGACCGCGGCCAGCATGGAGCAGCTGACCTCCACCGTCGGCCAGAACGCCGACAACGCCCGCCAGGCCAACCAGCTGGCGCGTTCGGCGTCGGACGTGGCGGCGCAGGGCGGCAGCGTGGTGGAGCAGGTGGTGGTGACCATGGGCTCGATCAATGAATCGTCGCGCAAGATCGTCGACATCATCTCGGTCATCGACGGCATCGCCTTCCAGACCAACATCCTGGCGCTGAACGCGGCCGTTGAGGCGGCGCGCGCCGGCGAGCAGGGCCGGGGCTTCGCGGTGGTGGCGACCGAGGTGCGCAACCTGGCGCAGCGTTCGGCCGCTGCGGCCAAGGAGATCAAGGCGCTGATCGACGACTCGGTGGAGAAGGTCGGCTCCGGCACCAAGCTGGTGGAGCAGGCCGGCACGACGATGCACGAGGTGGTCGCCAGCATCAAGCAGGTGACCGACATCGTCGGCGAGATCAGCGCCGCCACGCAGGAGCAGAACGACGGCATCGCGCAGGTGCACCAGGCGGTGACGCAGATGGACCAGACCACGCAGCAGAACTCCGCGCTGGTGGAGCAAACCGCCGCCGCCGCGCAGACCCTGCGCGAGCAGGCCGACAAGCTGGAACGGGTGGTCAGCGCGTTCAAGATCAACGCCTCGTATGCCGCGCCGGCGGCCCGTCCGGTGCCGGTGCGCGCCGCCGCACCGGTGGTCGCGGCGCTGCCGAAGGTCGCCAAGCTGGCCGCGAAACCGATCGCCAAGCCCGCGCCGGCCGCGGCGAAAAAGGTGCAGGCCGGCGGAGACGAGTGGGAAGAGTTCTGATTTTCCGGTGATGCCCGTTGCTAACCAGCTCCGCCGCACTTAAGCGATCCTCGCCCACCCGCATGGGCGAGACGCACAGCGCTTTGCACAAAGCGCTGTGCGGTCCCTGAGGCCGCACACAGAAATACCCGCGCCGCCGGTGCGGCGACACCTCCCCATATCCTCCATCCTGCTGGCCCGGCATGCCCCAGCGGCCTCAGCAAAATACGCTCATACGATTTATCCACTTTCCGGCGTGCGCCTGCCGTCTGGTTAATCGTGCGCGATTGAAAATGTTAAAGAAAGTATAATTCCATTTGCTAAGAAAATTCCGTCCGCCATCCTCTCAACCTCCTCAAGGCCTTCGTCCGCCCGCGCGCCTGATCAACCCATACCTATCAAGACGACACCATGAGTGCACAACACCCAACGCCGCCCAGGAAGGCGTGGTCGGCCATGCCGGCCACGCAGGCCGACAGCCCGCTCGACGATCCGAACAACCTGCAGCTCGGCGCCAACAGCGGCGTCACCTTCCTCGATAACAAGTAGCTCGACGTGCTGACGCAGATGCCGCTGCCCGGCATCACCATCTTCGTCCACGGCGTCAATTCCGATGGCGAATGGTATAGCGAGGCCGAGGAGGGGATTTGCAATGGCCTGAACGAGCGCGCCAAGCGCTGCGACGAACATTTGGCCTAGCCGACGCCGGAAGGCGGGCAGATGCGGCCGGTGCAGTACATGAAGGAGTTGACGCCTGCCGGCTATCTCAATCCCCTTCGCAACGACAAGACTTTCTTGCAAACCGAGGACACCTTTTCGCCGGTCATTCAATTCCGCTGGGGCTACAAGGCAAGCGAGGAGGAACTTCAACTGTATGGTGACGGCCTGTATTTGAACGAAGAAAACTACTGGGGCGGCGGGCCGTTCGCGAACGGTTGCTCCTCGCTGCCCGATCTGTGGGGGAAAGGCCTGGACGACTCGCTGTTCCTGTGGCTGCACATTCAGCATCTCAACCCCACCAACGACCGCAACGTCTACACCTGTCCGCTGCGCCCCTACTATGTGCTGGCGGCCTTGCGGCTGGCGCGGCTGGTGGAGGCGATCCGCAAGAAGCAGGCGGACACGCCGATCACCATCGTCTGCCACAGCCAGGGCAATATGATCGGCATGGCTGCGGCCTTCCTGGGCGACCGGTTGGCTCCGGTGGCCGATCCGACCGGCACGACCGGGCGCTGCGTGGCCGACAGCTACGTGCTGTGCAACGCCCCCTACAGCCTGGTGCAGGTCAACAAGCTGCAGGGCTGGACCGAACTGGGCATGAAGGACAAGGAGGGCAGGCAGGGACGCCAGTCGGCCGAGGCGCGTTACAAGACGCTGGCCGCCTTCTTCGACATCATCCGCAAGCAGGGCCAGACGCAGCAATCGGCCGAGAGCGTCGACATATTCAGCAAGAACGAGGCGCACGGCTTCGACGTGGCCTCGGACCGCCAGCGCTACGGCTGCGGTCCCACCAAGTCCACTGTCGGGCGCGTCACACTGTATTTCAATCCCCACGACCAGGTGATCTCGGCCTCCCCGGTCCAGGGCATCGGCTGGCGCGGCATGAGCGAGCAGGAGATCAAGCTAACCCAAGGCGAGGGCGTGTTCACCCAGCGCGTGTTCTCGCAGGGTTTCATGGTGGGGGAGGAAGTTCCGGCCGGGAAGCCGAAGTATTATGATTTCTGGACAGACCATTACAACAAGCCCAAGCGTGGCAGCAAGGATTTCTGGTATCCGCACTCCCAGCCGGCGGAGTATTCGGTGTCGAAGGGACTGGACACGAACCGTAGTTATGTGGGCAAGGTGTTGACGGTGGTGACGGCGCCGTTTGTGATCCTCTTTCTGAAACTGAAGACCACCCCCATCAACGAACTGCCGCCCGACGATTGGAAGACGCCGCTGCATGCGCCGGCGTTGCCGGAACCATTCGCGCCGAAGGCCAAGCGTTTCGGCAAAACCAGCGATCGGTTCGACCAAGGCAGCGACGCGCCCGGCGAATCGCGCAACGTCAATGCCGTGCGGGCTCCCGGCGACCCCTACGAGGGCGACCG
>Ga0308157_10003178_pt1 | contig 24575 bp, 23 predicted proteins | sample PhyBR1_FD_201035 | JGI IMG/M metagenome (GOLD analysis project Ga0308157, IMG submission 201035) | Phyllosphere microbial communities from UC Gill Tract Community Farm, Albany, California, United States - DLSLB.R1 | ecosystem: Host-associated > Plants > Phyllosphere > Unclassified | place: USA...
GTTTTGGGCCCCACGCCCGTAATGCTTTCGAGCCAGGCGCGCGCCTCGGGAATGGGGCGGTCGGCCAGAAAATCGAGCGAGCAGGGCGGCAGGTTTTCATCGCCGCAGCGCCGGCTTATCTCGCGCAGCACGGCTTGAATGCGCGGCGCTTTTTGCTCGGGCCAGGTGCAGGCGCTGAGTGCCCGCTGCACATCCAGGGTCGGGGCATCGCGCACGTCTTCCCAGGCCGGGAAGGTGGCGCGCAGCTGCTGGTAAGCGCGGTGCGAGTCGGCATTTTTGGTGCGGTGCGAGAGCAACGCACTAATGAGCTCGCTCAGCGGGTCTTTATCACTGAAAAAATAAAACGGCGCCCCGTACTCGGCGCACAGCCGCTGGTGGGCCAGCAGGGCCAGCGCCTGGCGGGCCGCAAAATCGGGAGCATCGGCGGGGGCCGCCACGCGGGAAGAAGGCATGGGCTAGGGTACTGCAAACCGGCACCCGAGGTTGGGTGCGGTAGGGCGAAGCTCCGCGCCGCCCCACCGCACCTTACTTAGCGCAGCTCGCCGCTATTGTAGAGCGTAATGGCTTGGCGCTGAGCCGAAGCCTGCTTGCTTTGGAAAATGAGAGGCACGATGAGCACCGGAATGGCGGCGTAGGTAACGGCCGAAATACCCGTACTATTGGCCTGAAACGATTGCAGCAGGCCGTAGGCCAGCAGCGCCCCGCCCGCCACGTAGGCCGCCGTAGTGGCGGTTTGGTAGTGCCGGGCCTGGGCTAGCAGGGCCTGCGCCCCCGCGTTATCGGTGGTGGCCAGGGCCAGGTTGCGGGCGTTCAGGTTCTGAATGGGGCCGTTGTCTTTCGAGAAATACTCAGTTTTGGTGGTGCGGTAGCCGCTGTAGGGCGCGCCCCCGAAGCCGCCGTAGCCGAAGCCCCCGTAGCCGTAGCCCGGCATTCCGAAGCCGCCCGGCGCGTAGCTGGTGTTGTAGGTGGCGTATAGGCTGATGCGGCCCGTTGCTTCGCGCCGCAGCGTGGCCTCGCGCGACGAGCGCGGCAGGGTGGTACGCACGTAGTGGCCGGTTTCGTTTTCGTAAAAGCCCACCTCACTCAGGTCAACCCGGCGCTGGCCATCGAGCAGCAAAAAGTTGCGCCCAAACAGCGGCTGCTTCACCTCCACCTCGTACACATTATACACGGCGCCGTTTTTGAGGCCCACCTGGTAGCGCGTGGGCTGCGCCGAGCCCCCCATAATGTAGGGCCGGTTAAACGGGCTGGGCGCCGGCTGAGCCGATGCAGCGGCGGGCGGCGGGGCGGGGCTGGCCGCCGGGCTGGTGGCCACGGGCGCCGGGCGCGTCGAGTCAGCGGCCACGGCCGGGGTGGGTGCCGGGCTAGGGGTGGGCACGGCTTCGAGCTGCCGGGGCGCGGGCGCCGCCTGGCGCGGGGCGGGCGCGGGCACTACGGGCGCCCCCCCTAGCTGGCGCGGCGCATTTTGGGCCGCGGCCGGGGCCCAGGCGGTGCTCAGCCCCAGGCCTAGCAGCGCAACGAACGAGAGTTTCATGCAGACAAATAAAGGCGCTACCAGCCAACTGCGGCCGGTGCCCCACCAACGCGGTGCCCCGGCGCAAAAGTGCCCCGCCCGGCCGCTCGCCGGGCGGCCGGAGAAACTCGCCAACTGCCCGCGCCGCCTAGGCCCGCAAAAACGTCTGCATGTGCGCCGACAGAGGATAATTGCCTTGCAGCCGCCGCATCAGCACGACCTCTCCAAGGTGAAAGGCCAGGTGCAGCGCGGCTTCCTGCAGTAGTGCTGCGCGTGCTAGCAGCGCCGGTGGCTTGCCCAGCGCCTGGCCAGCGCAGGCTTGCAGCTGCGCGAGCTGCTGCTTGAACTGCGCGATGGCGGCTTGCAGCTCCGCCGGGCTAAAGGGCACGCGCAGGGCTTGCCAGCTCTGCCTTTCGTCGAACTGTTCGGCTGGGGCGGTGCCCTGCAACTGCCCCAGCTAGTGCGCCTGCCAGGCCCGCAGGTGCTGCATAATCTGCCAGATGCTGGTCGGAAAGCCTTGCTCTACGAAGCCGCTAGCCTCCACCGTCAGGTCATCGAAAGCCTTAAACGTGTCAAACGCCTGCGCAAATAAGTGGTGGCTGTCGGCGGGCGTCATGGCTATTTCAGCAATTTTTCGAGCAAGCTCAGGCTGTCGGCCAGGTCGTCGCCGCTGGCAAAGTCGAGGGGTTTCAAAATGTAGCCGCTCACGCCCAGGCGGGCGGCGGCCTCACGGTCGGGGTCGAGGGCCGAGGTGGTGGTGATGAACACCGGCAGGTGGGCTAGCGCGGGCGTGGCGCGCACGATTTCCAGAAACTCCAGCCCGTTCATGCGGGGCATGTTCAGGTCGAGCAAAATGATTTCGGGTAGCGGCTCGATGGCGGGCGTGCCATTGCGCCCCAGCAGCATATCCAGCGCCTCTTCGCCGTTGAAAGCCGTGTGCAGCTGATGCGGCACGCTGAAGCGGGCGAAGGATTTTTGCGCCGTCATGGTATCAAAAACGTCGTCTTCGACCAGCAAAACGGAGCGCTCCGGCGTGGTGCCAGCGGCAGAAAGAAAAGAATCGGGAGTCATAATTAAAAAGAAGCAAAAAAGAGGCTAACTGGCCGCCGCGCCCTTGGGCCAGGTAAAGATGAACGCCGCGCCCTGGCCCAGGGCCGACTCAACCCAAATGCGGCCCTGCTGGTCATCGATGAGCTTTTTAACGATGCTCAGGCCGATGCCGGTGCTTTCGGCAGTGTGGCGGTCGCGCAGGGTTTGAAATAGCAGAAAGATTTTTTGATGGTGCTCGGGCGCAATGCCGGGGCCATTGTCCTGCACCCGAAACGCGTAGTGCGTGCCCAGGTCTTCGGCGCTCACCGCCACGTGGCCCTGGCCAGCGGGACCGGCGTAGTACTTCACCGCATTGCTGAGCAGGTTGGTGAAGACTTGTTGCAAGCCCAGGCGGTCGGCCACGAAGGTAGGCAGGCCAGGGGCCAGGGTGAGGGTAAAATCGGGGGGTACTACCAATTCGGCCACCTCGTGCACCAGCTGGGCCACCTCCACGGGCCCTAGCTGGCGTTCGGTGCGGCTAGCCCGCGCATAAGCCAGCAGGCCGTTGATGAGGTCGTCGAGGCGGAAAAGGCGGCCCTTCATCTGGTCCAGGTAGATGCGCAGCTGGGGCGACAGCTCGTCGGCCCGCTCTTCCTCTATCCACTGCACAATGGTGCGGAGGCCCCGCAGAGGCGCCTTCAGGTCGTGCGAGGCTCCGTAGGCAAACTGGTCGAGCTCCTTGTTGCGGTTTTCGAGCGCGCCAAAGGCCGTGTCCAATGCCTGGGTCATCTGGTTGAGCAGCGCGGCCAATGAAGACAGGCGGTCTTGCTGCGCGCCGGGGTCGGTGATTTTTACTTTATAATCGCCCTGCACTACCTGCCGGGTCAGGTGCTCCATCGCCCGGATGCGCTGGGCGGTGTCGAGGTTGGTGCGCGTGAGCTGCTGGCGCAGCTCGTCGTTGGCGCGCAGCTCGTTCGCTATTTTGCGAAACAGCCATAGCACGATAATGACGGCCAGTAGCGACGACACGACGATGGCCGACGGCGCTAGTTTCTGAAACAACGATTGCTGACGGTTGCGCTTGCGCAACAGCTCGTCTTCGTATTGGCGCAGGCGCCCTATTGTGCCCTTCACCCGGCGTAGCGGCTCCTGCTCGCGCAATTGCAGCGACTGGGCCGCTGGCGGGGTAGGGGCAAAGGTGCGAAAAAGGGCCAGCTCCTTCAGCTGCCGGGCCACGAAGCCGCGTAGCGAGTCGGCGCGGGCGTGTTGCAGCGGGTCGTCGGCCACCAGGCGATGCAGGGTCTTTACCTGCTGCTGCATTAGTTGGGCGTTGCTGCGGTAGGTGGCTAGGTAGGTGGTGTCGGCCAGCAGCAGGTAGTTGCGGATGCCGCTCTGCGCATCGCGAGTACTGATGCGTAAGTCGCCGGTTTGCTGCAACACCCGGTACGAATGCTCGACTAGCCGCGTGTAGCGGCTGAGCTGCTGAATGGCCACGTACGAGGTAATGGAGGTGGCCGTGAGCACCGACAGCGCAATGGCGAAGCCGAGCAGAATCTTGGTATTGAGCCGGAGGGCCAAGGGGAAATAGGAAATAAGTGATGAGGTGCCTAGGTAAAACCTAAGTGCCCAGCCGAAACCCAAAGGTACGTCCTGCAAAAATTGGTTTTGGAGCCACCTTAGCCAGCTTATTCGCCGCTTCCTCACCCGCTAGCTCCCGCACCTCTTCCCTAAGAAGTACCTTCGTGGCATGTACGCCGCCCGCCCAGCCCAGCCCGACCGCATTACCAGCCTGCACAACCCGCGCATTAAAGAGGTGCTGCGCCTGCAAGAAAAATCGGCCGAGCGCCGCCGCCAGGGCCTCACTGTGGTCGAAGGCTACCGCGAGCTTACCAACGCCCGCCAGGCTGGCTGGGCCGTGGCCACGCTGTTTGTTTGCGAGGAGCTGGCCGGCGAGGAAATAACGCGCCAGCTAGCCGAGCCCGCCCGCCTCGTGCCGCGCCCCTACGAGTACCTGCCCGTGAGCGCCGCCGTATTTGCCAAGCTGGCCGTGCGCGAGCGCTCCGACGGCGTGTTGGCCGTGCTGCACACCCCTAGCCGCACCCTAGCCGACTTAGTGCTGCCCAAAAACCCCCTCGTCATCGTGCTCGAAGCCGTGGAGAAGCCCGGCAACCTCGGTGCCATCCTGCGCACCGCCGATGCCGCGCCCGCCCACGCTGTGCTGGTAGGCGATGCCCGGACCGACCTCTACAACCCCAACGTCATCCGGGCCAGCTTGGGTGGCATCTTCACGGTACCCACCGTGGCTGCGCCCATGCCTGAGGTGCTAGCGTTTCTCAAAGAAAAAGGCATCCGCACCTTTGCTGCCGCCCTCGCCGACGACGCTAAAAGTTACACCGCCGCCAGCTTCACTGGCCCCACTGCCCTGGTGCTCGGCACCGAGGCCGATGGCCTCACCCCCGCCACCCGCCAGGCCTGCGACGAAACGGTTATTATCCCCATGCGCGGCGTCCTCGACTCGCTCAACGTGAGCGTGGCGGCGGCCGTACTCACTTTCGAGGCCGTGCGCCAGCGGAGCTAAAGCGTAGCGCGAACTTCCAGTTCGCGAGCGATAGCCTTCACCACCCGCGAACCGAATATCCGCGTCACGCGCAAGCAGGTGGCTAGTAAACCGTCATGCCAAAGCCCAACTCCCTGGCCAACTCACGCGCTTGCTCGGCCTGCGCCTCCGCTACCACGCTCAGCGGATAGGCATCGCTGTCCAGCGTCAGCAGCACCAGGGCTAGCCCCAGGGGCTCCAGGGCCTCCTGCAACGCGTCCAGCGCCTCGGGCCCCTTGCCTGCCGAAGCTAGTCGCAGGCGCTCGGGCCGCTGCTGGCGCTCCAAAATATCATTCAGGCCCTCAGCCGTTTCGGCAGCGAGGTCTTGGTAATCACTTTCCCACAGCAAGTCCTCGCTCAGCAGCGCATCGATGAGGGCTACGTCGCGCACTTCCTGCGCGGGCAGCGCCTCAGCCATTCCGCGCTCGGCCAACTCTTCGGCGTACGCATCCTGGTAGGCCGCCGGGTCGCGCAGTACCAAGCTTAGCCGCTCCTCAATACGCTGGCTAGCCTCCGCATCGGCTAGGGTAAAAAGCTGAATAAAAGCAGGTAAAGCATCCATAAAAAACAAAAAAGCAATAGGGTAAAACAAAGAAAGGCTGCCCAAAAGCAGCCTTTCCCTTCTCACTAGCCTAGTCAGCCCACGCAGTGGGCGTATCCACGCAATCAGTTAAATCCGCGGTCTATTCGGCAGTTTTGGCGTAGCGCAGGCGCTCGTTTTCGTCGAGCAAAATCTTACGCATCCGTACCGACTTCGGAGTTACTTCCAGGTACTCATCCTTCTGGATGTATTCCATAGCTTCTTCCAGCGAGAACTGACGCTTCGGAACGATTTTGGCGTTGTCATCCGTACCCGAGGCACGCATGTTGGTCAGCTTCTTACCCTTCTGGATGTTGATGGTCAAGTCGTTGGGGCGAGTGTGCTCACCGATAACCTGGCCAGCGTACACTTCCTCACCCGGGTCCACGAAGAACGAACCGCGGTCCTGCATCTTGTCGATGGTGTAAGCGGTGCCGGGGCCGGTTTCGAGCGAAATCAGCGAGCCAGCAATCCGGCCGGGGATGGGGCCTTTGTGCTCTTCGTAGTCAACGAAGCGGTGGTTCATGATAGCCTCGCCGCCGGTAGCCGTCAGCACGTTGTTACGCAGGCCGATGAGGCCGCGCGACGGGATGTTGAATTCTAGGTGCTGCAAGTCGCCCTTCGGCTCCATGATGCTCATTTCGCCTTTGCGCATGCTCACCAGCTCGATAACCTTGCCGGCCGACTCCTCAGGCACGTCCACTACCAGCAGCTCGATGGGCTCAAGGCGCTTGCCGTTTTCGTCTTCCTTGAACAACACCTGGGGCTGGCCCACTTGCAGCTCGTAGCCTTCGCGGCGCATCGTTTCGATGAGTACCGACAAGTGAAGAATACCACGGCCAAACACGAGGAAGGTGTCCTCCTTGTCGGTCGTCTCCACGCGCAGGGCGAGGTTTTTCTCGGTTTCCTTGAACAGACGGTCGCGCAAGTGACGCGAAGTCACGAACTTACCTTCCTTACCGAAGAACGGCGAGTTGTTGATGGTGAACAGCATGTTCATCGTCGGCTCGTCGATGCTGATGCGCTCGAGCTGCTCGGGGTTGTCGGCGTCGGCTAGGGTGTCCCCAATGTCGAAGCCTTCGATGCCCGACACGGCGCAGATTTCGCCGCTGCTTACCTGGTCCACTTTCACGCGGCCTAGGCCTTCAAATACGTGCAACTCACGCACTTTCACTTTCTTGATGCTACCATCAGCCTTCATCAGGCTCATGTTAGAGCCTTCTTTCAGCGTACCGCGGTGCACGCGGCCGATGGCGATACGACCTACGAACGCCGAGTAGTCGAGCGACGTAATCTGCATCTGGGGCGTGCCCTCCAGCACCGGTGCGGCCGGGATGGACGCTACTACAGCGTCGAGCAGCGGAATGAGGTTGTCGGTTTTTACTTTCCAGTCGGTGCTCATCCAGCCTTGCTTCGACGAGCCGTACAGCGTCACGAAATCAAGTTGGTCTTCGCTAGCCCCGAGGTTGAACATGAGGTCGAAAACCTGCTCGTGCACCTCGTCGGGGCGGCAGTTTTCCTTGTCCACTTTGTTCACTACCACAATGGGTTTCAGGCCCAAAGCAATGGCTTTGCCCAGCACGAAGCGGGTCTGCGGCATGGCGCCTTCGAAGGCATCCACGAGCAGCAGCACGCCGTCGGCCAGCTTCAATACGCGCTCTACCTCGCCACCGAAGTCGGCGTGACCAGGGGTGTCGATGATGTTGATTTTCACGCCATTGTAGCGCACCGACACGTTCTTCGATACGATGGTAATGCCGCGCTCGCGCTCCAGCGGGTTGTCGTCGAGGATAAGGTCGTCGAACTGCTGGTGCGCGTCGAAAATCTTGGAGGCGTGGATAATCTTATCCACCAAAGTCGTCTTGCCGTGGTCAACGTGGGCAATGATGGCGATATTCCGAATGTTCTGGGTCATACGTATGTTTTTGCGGCCGCAAAGGTACGGAGTTTCTGCTAAATAACCGAGTTGCGTTTTTATTATCCTGAAAATCAACGCCGGCCGGCCCCGCAAACGTTCCGCACCATCACCACAAACCCCCAGCCGGCTTGCTTGCGCGGGCCGGGCTAGCCAGCCCCGTATTTGCGAGGTCGGCATCCGAACGCAGGCGTGTTTTCGTTTGTTTAGCCTGGTAACCTTAATCTTCTAGCCAGCCCATGCGCCCTTCCCTGCTAGCCCTGCTTCTGAGCGTGGCCGCTCTTTCGCCCGCCTGCTCCCAAACCCGCGCCGACCAGCCTAAAACTGTGGCTGCCGTGCCAGCCGGCTCCAAAGGAGCCTCCGTTACGGAAGGTAAATATCCGCAACCCCAGCCCGTTACGGGCAAGGCCGGCGAGTTTCCTATCGTGAAAACCGATGCCGAATGGAAAAAGCAGCTCACGCCCGACCAATACTATATTCTGCGCCAAGAAGGCACCGAGCGGGCTTTCACCGGTAAGTACCACGACAACCACGCAGCTGGCACCTACTACTGCGCCGCCGACCACAACCTGCTGTTTTCCAGCGCTACCAAATTTGAGTCGGGCACTGGCTGGCCCAGTTTTTTTGCCCCAGCCACGGTGGCTAGCGTCAAGGTCAAGTCTGACGAAAGCTTCGGCATGAGCCGCGATGAGATAGTGTGCGCCAAGTGCGGCGGCCACCTCGGCCACGTCTTTAACGATGGCCCCAAGCCTACCGGCCAGCGCTACTGCATGGATGGCAATGCGTTGGTATTCGAACCCAAAAAATAGCGCCAACTACCGCGCCCGCAATCCGTTAAGCAAAAAGGCGGCCCGCTCCGGGCCGCCTTTTTGCTGCTTCTCATGCTCTCCCGCTTTTTTTTTCGGGCCGTTAGCCTAGCCTTGCCGCTAGCTCTGGCCTCCTGCTCGGCCTCCGAGCTTACCACCGAAACTGCCGCCCCGCGCGCCGTGTCCACCACGCCGCTCACCGAAACCGCCACGCCGGGGGTGGTACCCACCGAGGTTAGTTCTGATGCCGACCGCCGCGCCATCTACAATGCAAACGCGCCGCGCGGCACCGCTGCGCGCATGCCCGTGCCCGACGCCACGCCCAACGTGCTGCGCCTGGGTGAGCAGGCGTCCGATATCAACCGCGCCAAGCGCCCCGAAACGCTCAACACCAACGACGCCAACATCACCACCACCGAAACCCGCATGCAGCGCATCGACCAGTCGATACCCCAGCCCCAGCCGCGGCCCTAGCCACTACCAAAAAAGGCCGTTGCTCATGCAAGCAACGGCCTCTTCGATTTTTCTACCCCTAGCGGTGGGCTAGGCGTTGTCTACGGCCACGCTATCGTTGGCAGTGCCAACAGGCGTGCTCAACTCAGCAGCGGCGGGCTCAGCGGCCTCGCGCTTGGGGCGGCCCGGGCCCCGGCCGGGGCTGGCGGCTGGCTTGCTGGTGCTACCGGTGGGGCGGCCAGCGCGCTTTTTGGCAAGCGAAGCTGCTTCCGCCGCTGGGCCTTCCGCTGGGCGGGGCTTGCGGGCAGCGTCCTTTTTGGACGGTGCCGAAGTTTTTTGCGGTGCGTCGACATCGTCGCTGGTTGCGGTGGGAGCCGGCAGGTTAATATCGGTAGTGCGGCCCGGCGCAATGGAATCGTAGTGGCGCACGATGGTGTGCAGCGCCTGCTCAAACATGCGCTCGGTGTCCACATCGAGGCGGCGCGTGGCTTCCTTCACTACTTCTTTCAGCTTGGCCTTCGTTTCTTTGCGGATGCGGTCCACCACTTCGTTCATGCGCGTATCCAGCTCTTTTTGCAGCTGCTTGGCGGCTGACTTAAGGGTCTGTTTCTGGCTAGCCTTCTTCTCAGCGTGGTCCTCGTTGAGCGATTTGGTAGCCTTGCGGCCCGCTTTGTCCGCCTTGCGTTGCGCTTTTTCTTCCGGCGTGCGTTTGGTAGGAGCGGCCGCAGCCTGCGCGTCCGCGTTGGTTTTTTTGGACATGGTAAACAGGGTTTTGGTTAGGAAGTGGGGTGGAAAACTGCTCAGGAATACTAGGTAAAAAATTCCGCGGTTTAACTCCTTGGCAAACGGCCTTTTATAATTTTTGTTAGAAACCCCGCCGCCTTTTTTTGCTTTTTTGAATAATTAATTTTCTCCTTCCCGCACTAGTTAAAATTAATGCTCAAGCTGCGCTGCCTGCTGCGTAGCCCAGGGCTTACTTACTGATAGCGGTAATTTACTGGTAATGATTTCACAACCAAAGCGCTACACCGTAACGGCAGCCTTGCCCTATGCCAATGGTCCCGTTCACATCGGGCACCTGGCGGGCGTTTATTTGCCGGCCGATATTTATGTGCGCTACCTGCGCGCCCAAAACCGCGACGTTAAATTTATCTGCGGCTCCGACGAGCACGGCGTGCCCATCACCATTCGGGCTCAGAAAGAAGGGGTTACACCGCAGCAGGTAGTCGATAAATACCACAAAATTATCGGCGATTCTTTCCGCGATTTCAACGTGTCGTTCGATGTGTATTCGCGGACTTCTTCCGAGACGCACGCCGAGGTTTCGAGCGCGTTTTTCAAGAAATTATACGAAGCCGGGCAATTTATTGAGCAAACCACGCAGCAGCTTTACGATGAGCAGGCCGGCCAATTTCTAGCTGACCGCTACGTGGTGGGCACCTGCCCCAATTGCGGCAACGAAAACGCCTACGGGGACCAGTGCGAGCGCTGCGGCAGCTCGCTCAGCCCGACCGAGTTAATTAATCCGCGCTCGATGCTCAGCGGCAATACGCCGGTGCTGCGCGATACCAAGCACTGGTTTTTGCCCCTCGACCAGTACGAGCCCTGGCTGCGCGAATGGATAATTGAAGGCCATAAAAACGACTGGAAAACCAACGTCTACGGCCAGTGCAAGTCGTGGATTGACCAAGGCCTGCACCCCCGCGCCGTAACGCGTGACCTCGACTGGGGCGTGCCCGTGCCGGTGCCCGGCGCCGAAGGTAAAGTGCTGTACGTGTGGTTTGATGCGCCCATCGGCTACATCTCGGCCACCAAGGAAGGCTTTCCCGACGAGTGGGAAAAATACTGGCAGGACCCCGAAACCAAGCTGGTGCATTTTATCGGCAAGGATAATATTGTTTTTCACTGCATTATTTTCCCAGTGATGCTGAAGGCGCACGGCGAATTCATTTTGCCCGATAACGTGCCCGCCAATGAATTTCTAAATCTGGAAGGGGATAAAATCAGCACCTCGCGCAACTGGGCGGTGTGGCTGCACGAATATTTGCAGGATTTTCCCGGCCAGGCCGATGTGCTGCGCTACGTGCTCTGCGCCAACGCGCCCGAAACCAAGGATAACGACTTCACTTGGAAGGACTTCCAGGCGCGCAATAACAACGAGCTGGTCGCCACGCTCGGTAATTTCGTGAATCGTGCCGCCGTACTGACTCAGAAATTCTTCGACGGCAAAGTGCCCGCTAGGGGCGAATTGCAGGAGATAGACGAAGAGGTATTTCGGCAGGTGGCCGAATTTCCAAACCGCGTGGGCGACCTCATCGAAAATTACCGTTTTCGCGATGCCCTAGCCGAAGTGATGAACCTGGCGCGCCTCGGCAATAAATACCTGGCTGATACGCAGCCCTGGCATTTAATTAAAACCGATGCCGCGCGCACCGGCACAGTGCTGCACGTAGCCTTGCAGGTGGCGGCGGCGCTGGTGCCGCTGCTCACGCCGTTCCTGCCCGAGTCGGCGGCCAAGCTAGCCACCATGCTTGGCCTGGCGCCCGGCGACTGGGCTAGCGCGGCCCGCGCCGAGCAGCTGCCCGCCGGCCACCAGCTGCAAGAGCCCGCCCTGCTATTCGCCAAAATTGACGACGCCGTGGTGAATTCTCAGGTGCAGAAACTGCTCGATACCAAGCAAGCCAATGCCCTAGCCAACACACCGGTTACGGCCGCGAAGGAAAATATCAGCTTCGATGATTTTGGCAAGATGGACCTGCGCGTCGGTACCATTATCGCCGCTGAGAAAGTTGCTAAAACCAAAAAGCTCCTGAAGCTGACCATCGACACCGGCCTCGACCACCGCACCATCGTAAGCGGTATTGCCGAGTCGTTTATTCCCGAGGCGCTCATCGGCCAGCAGGCGATGGTATTGCTCAACCTGGCGCCCCGCGAAATAAAGGGAATCCAAAGCCAAGGGATGCTGCTGCTGGCCGAAAACGCCGATGGCTCGCTAGCCCTCATGCAGCCCGGCAGCGCTGTGCGCAACGGCAGCCCCATTTTGTAGCGAACGAGGCTAGCCAGCCCGAAAAAAGGGTCAGCGCTGATGTAGCGCTGGCCCTTTTTTATTTCACGTTCACGATGTTCATCGCTCGTTCCAGCCCTAGCGCGCCGAAAGCTAGCACGGCCTCACCGGCTTTCTCGATGCGCAACGGCAGGTCAATCTGCTCGTCGGCCGAAAAGGGGTCCAGGACGTAATCGACCTGCCGGCCCTTCGGAAAATTGGCGTCCACCCCAAAGCGCAGGCGGGCGTACACGTCGGTGCCCAGCGTGGCCTGAATGTCCTTGAGGCCGTTGTGGCCGCCGGCCGAGCCCTGGCCCTTCAGCCGCAGCTTACCAAAGGGCAGCGCCAGGTCGTCGGTCACGACCAGCATATTCTCGGGCGTTATTTTCAGCGTACTGAGCCAGTGCGCGGCCGCTTTGCCGCTCAGGTTCATAAACGTGGTGGGCTTTACTAATACGTAGGTATGGCCCTTGCTTTTAAACTCGGTGGTGAACGCGTGGCGGCCTAGCTCGAAGCGCGGGGCGTCAAATTTTTGAGCCAGGTAGTCGGCCACCATAAACCCAATATTGTGGCGGGTATCGGCGTACTCCGGCCCAATGTTGCCGAGGCAAAGAATGAGTAATTTCATCGCAGATTAAACGGATTTAACGGATTACGCGGATACGCCCGCCCAAGGCGGGCTGGTTAGGTGTAAGTGGGAGGATGAAGAAACTAAAAACCGGTGGCGGTTGGGGCCGCCAGACCCCAAAGAAAAAGGCTGCCCGCTAGGGCAGCCTTTTTCAACTAAACTAACGCGAGCGTAGTCAGCTTGACTCAGCCAAGCGTATCCGCGCAATCCGTTAAATCTGCGGTCTATTTGTTGGCGGCCATCTCGCCTTTGAGGGCGCGCGGGATGGTGATGGTGGCAATCGGCGCCTGCGCGCTGGTCAGGATGGTGTAGTTGGTGGGCTGTACTGCACCTACCTTCACCGACTTACCCAGCTCCAGGGTGCTGATGTCAACTTCTACGTAGTCGGGCAGGTTTTCGGGCAGCGCCTTCACCTTCACCTTACGGATTTTGCTGGCTAGCTTGCCACCGGCCAGCACGCCCGGCGATACGCCGATGTACTTCACGGGGATGTCCATTTTCACTTCTTTGCCGTCCTGAATTTCCAGGAAGTCAACGTGCAGCAGCATCTCGTTCACGGGGTGAAACTGGGCATCCTGCACAATAGCGCGGAAATGCGTGCCTTCCACGTTCAAGTCCACGATGTGGGCCTCCGGGGTGTACAGCAATTCGCGGAACAGGATGGCGGGCACCGAGAAGTGGACCGCTTCGGTACCACCGTACAGTACGCACGGCACTTGGGCATCGAGGCGCAGTGCTTTCGCATCCGTCTTGCCGAGATTCGCTCTTTTAAACCCTACAATCTCCAGGCTTTTCATAAAAGAAGTTGATTTGGAATGAATTATCCGCCGGGCAACCCTTGCCAAACGGGCCGCAAAGGTACGGGTTTGGGCTGAGAATTGCAAGCAAGTCCGCGCCGCCGCCCCTTAGCTGAACAGCGAGCTGATGCTCTCGTGCGTCACCACGTTGCGAATAGCGGCGGCAAACAGGGGGGCTAGCGAAATCACGCGCACCTTCTCGTTCTCCTCGCGCTGCGGAATCGTATCAGTCGTAATAAGTTCGGTGAGCTGCGAAGCGCGAATGCGGGCGTGGGCTGGCCCACTCAGTAGTGGATGCGTGATAACGGCGCGCACCGAGTTGGCGCCGCGCTCCATCACAAGGTCGGCGGCCTTGCAGATGGTGCCGGCCGTGTCCACCATATCGTCCACAAAAACTACGTCCATGCCCTTCACGTCGCCGATTACCTGCATCGAGGCGATTTCGTTGGCCCGCAGACGCATCTTGTCGCACACCACGATTTCAGCCCCAAACTTCTTGGCAAAGGCCCTGGTGCGCACTACGCCGCCCACGTCGGGCGAGGCGAAGATGAGGTTTTCCAGGTTCAGGCTTTTAATGTAGGGCGCCGTGACGGTGGCGCCGTCGAGGTGGTCGACCGGAATGTCAAAAAAGCCCTGAATCTGGCCGGCGTGCAGGTCGCAGGTCATCAGGCGGTCGGTGCCCACACTCTGGATGATGTTGGCCACCACCTTAGCCCCGATGCTCACGCGCGGCTTGTCCTTACGGTCCTGGCGGGCGTAACCCATATAGGGCATCACGATGTTCACTTTGTGGGCCGAGGCGCGCTTGCAGGCGTCTACCATCAGCATGAGCTCCATAAGGTGCTCGCTCGGGGGGAAGGTGCTTTGGATGAGAAACACCTCGCAGCCGCGCACGCTTTCGTCGAAGCTAGGGCCTAGCTCGCTGTCGGCGAAGCGTTGCAGGGTGAGGTCGCCGAGCGGCTGGCCGTAGGCTTCGGCGATTTTGCGGCCGAGTTCTTTCGAAGCGCTGCCGGCGAAGATTTTAACGTGCGGGTCCATACGGGGGAGAAAAAACAAAAACGCCTGTCATTCTGCGCGAAGCGAGCAAAATGACAGGCGAAGGGAGGGAGAAGTAACAAGCAAAAGGCGCCGACTTGCTCCCGGAAGGGAGAAGCCAGCGCCTTTATAACTGTCGAGCAGTATCATCGTTGTCCGACCAGGGCTCGAACCTGGACTTTCTTGAATCAAAATCAAGCGTGTTGCCAGTTACACCATCGGACAATTTCCCATTGGGTGGTGTGCCGTTTTGGGACTGCAAAGGTAGTAAAAGAATTATACGAAGCAAGAGCCAGGGCAAAAAAAATTAAAAAAAGTGCGCGGGCTGGGTCCGCAGGGCGCTTTGTGGCTGGCTAGGGGAGGGGTGGTATTCACGCTAGCTTCAGCTTTGAAAAGAGGGGTTTGCGGCGTACTTTTGCACCCTCAAAAGGATATTAACTTAGTAAAGCAAAACCAAATGGCGAATACGGGCAAAATCACCCAGGTTATCGGCCCCGTGGTGGACGTAAGCTTCGCGGGCGAAGGCGACCTCCCCAACATCTTCGACGCGCTGGAAGTAACCAAAGCAAACGGCCAGGTCGTGATGCTGGAATGCCAGCAGCACCTGGGCGAAGACCGGGTGCGGACCATCGCCATGGACTCGACGGAGGGCATGACCCGTGGCGCCGAAGTGCGCAGCCTGGGCCACGCCATCACGATGCCCACGGGCGACGGCGTGAAAGGTCGTTTGTTCAACGTTATCGGTCAGGCTATTGACGGTATTCCGCAGCCGGTGAGCACCGGCGGCCTGCCCATTCACCGCCACGCTCCGGCGTTTGAAGAGCTAGCCACCTCGTCGGAAGTATTCTTCACCGGCATCAAAGTAATCGACCTGCTGGCTCCTTATGTAAAGGGTGGCAAGATTGGTTTGTTTGGTGGTGCTGGCGTAGGTAAGACCGTTCTGATTCAGGAGCTTATCAACAACGTAGCCAAGGCCTACTCGGGCCTGTCGGTATTCGCTGGTGTGGGCGAGCGTACCCGTGAGGGCAACGACTTGCTGCGCGAATTCATTGAAGCCAACATCATCCGCTACGGCGACGCCTTCAAGCACTCGATGGAAGAGGGCGGCTGGGACTTGTCGAAAGTGGACATGGTGGAGATGGAGAAATCGCAGGCTACCCTCGTGTTCGGCCAGATGAACGAGCCTCCCGGAGCCCGTGCTCGCGTGGCTTTGTCGGGCTTGACCATTGCGGAGAGCTTCCGCGATGGCGACGGCACCGGTGCTGGTCGCGACATTCTGTTCTTCATCGACAACATTTTCCGCTTCACGCAGGCGGGTTCGGAGGTATCGGCTCTCTTGGGTCGGATGCCGTCGGCCGTAGGTTACCAGCCTACCCTAGCCACCGAAATGGGTGCCATGCAGGAGCGCATCACCTCGACCAAGCGCGGCTCGATTACTTCGGTACAGGCTGTATATGTGCCGGCCGATGACTTGACTGACCCGGCCCCGGCCAACACGTTTGCTCACTTGGACGCCACGACGGTACTGAGCCGCAAAATCGCCGAGCTGGGCATTTACCCGGCCGTTGACCCGCTGGACTCGACTTCGCGCATCCTCGACGCCACCATCCTCGGCGACGAGCACTACAACACCGCCCAGCGCGTGAAAGAGATTCTACAGCGCTATAAGGAGCTGCAAGACATCATCGCCATCCTGGGTATGGACGAGTTGAGCGAAGAAGACAAGCAGACTGTGAACCGCGCCCGCCGCGTGCAGCGCTTCCTGTCGCAGCCGTTCTTCGTGGCCGAGCAGTTCACTGGCCTACAAGGCGTGCTGGTTGACATTAAGGATACCATTAAAGGCTTCAACGAAATCATCGACGGCAAGTACGACCACCTCCCGGAGTCGGCCTTCAACCTGGTGGGTAACATTGAGGACGCCGTAGCCAAGGGCGAGCGCCTGATGGCCGAGGCCAAGTAATTTTTTAAATGTGGAGAATGTGGGAATGTGGTAGATATGAAAAGTAGTTTTCATGCCTGCGACATTCCCACATTTTCACATCATCCCATTTCCACATTTAAAATATGCATCTCGAAATCATCACCCCCGACCGGAAAGTTTACGAAGGCGAAGCCACGTCGGTGCGGTTTCCGGGCACCGATGGCTCGTTTGAAGTGCTCAACAACCACGCCCCGCTGATTGCCGCCCTCAAGGCCGGCGACGTTACGGTGACGGGCGCGGGCGGTGGCACGTTTCGCATCAGTGGCGGCATTGTGGAAGTACTGCACAACCAAGTGATTGTGCTGGCCGAATCGGCTTCGGCATAAGTATTCTTCAGAAAGAATGCGGAAGCGTCCGTACTGGCCTTGGCCGGTGCGGACGCTTTTTTTGTGGGCTAGCGGTTAGCGGAGCCAGTCGTTTGAGGAAAAATTTCGTTCAGCAGCTACTTATTCACTTTTTGCCGTTTGCCCGCGCTATGCCGCACGCTACTATCACCGAGGTTAATATCTACTCCCCAAAGCAACGCTTTGTGCTGCTCATCGTCACGCTGGTGGTGCTGGGGCTGTTGTCTTTTTTTGGGCTTTTGCAATACCTGACGGCCTTTTTGGGCGCGGGTATTTTGTATGTGGTGCTGCGGCCGTGGTTTACGGCCTTGGTGCACAAGCGCCATTGGAACCGGGCTTTAGTGACCGTGATGCTGCTGCTGTTTGCGGTGGTGGTGCTGGTAATTCCGTTTTTTGCGCTTACCTCCTTGCTCATCGACCGGGTGGCGGAGCTAGCCAAGCATCCCGACCAGATTTTGCAGGCCGTGCAAACGGTTGAGCGTAAAGTGGGGATGCAAGTGACGCAGGAAAACCAGGTACGCCAGTTGCTGCAACAGGGCGCCGCCCGCGTGAGCCAGTGGATACCGACCCTAGCCAGCAGCGTACTCAACGTGATTGTGATAGTGGGCCTGATGCTCTTCACGATGTACTACCTGTTCATGCAGGAAGAAGCGTTTTTGTCGGGCCTGCGCCGCTACCTGCCCTTCCGCGAAAAGACGATGGACGAGCTCAGCATCTCGCTCAAGAACAACGTGAACTCGAATGTGCTGGGCCAGGGCATCGTGGCCCTGGTGCAGGGTATCCTCACGGGCGCTACACTGTTTATCTTCGGCGTGCCCGACGCTATGTTCTGGACAATAGTGGCCTTTTTCATGGCCTTTATCCCGGTGCTAGGCACGCCGCTGGTGTGGGGGCCGGCGGCCATCTACCAGTTTGCGCAGGGGCACAATGGGCAGGGTATCGGGATTTTGCTGGTGGGCGTGATTGTGATTATCAACGTGGATAACCTGCTGCGCATCTGGCTGGCCAAGTACATGGGCAATATCCACCCCTGGGTAACACTGGTGGGCCTTACGCTGGGCGTGGAGATTTTCGGGATTGTGGGGCTCGTTATCGGGCCGCTGCTGCTCTCGTACCTCATTGTGCTGATGGACGTATTTGCCCGCGAAAACCTGGCCCTTCAACACCTGATGCCCGATACGCTCACGGCCAAGGCCGAGCGGGTGATGGAAGCCGACTCGGCCGAAAAAAGTGACGCTAGCGAAGTGCGCCGGGCGCAATAAAAGCCGCGTTTACCCAGCCTCGGCGCTACCTTCGCTCTACTATGGACCTGACCCCGATTCACCCGAAAGTCACCCCGATTTATCAGACTTCGGTCTTTAAATTCAGCTCGCTGGCCGAGCTGGAAGAATATTACACCGCGCCCGACCACGGCGGTATGTACGGCTACTCGCGCTCCGAGCACCCCAACTCCGACGAGCTGGTGGCCGAAGTGGCCAAGCTCGAAGGCGCCGCCGGCGGTGTGGCCACCGGCGCCGGCCTAGCTGGCCTGCTGGCTGCCGTGCTGGCCGTGTGCCAGGCCGGCGACCACGTGCTGTGTCCCGCCGAGCTTTACGGCGGCTCGGTGGTGCTGCTCTCCAACGAGCTTACGCGCCTGGGCATCGAAACGAGCTACGTGCCCCTGGCCGACCTCTACGACGTAGCCCGCCACCGCCGCCCCAACACTAAGCTGGTGCTGGCCGAAGTGCTGAGCAACCCGCTGCTAGTAGTGCTCGACGGCCCGCGCCTGGCCGAAGCCTGCCAGGCCGAGGGCATCTTGCTGCTGATTGACAGCTCGTTTACCTCGCCCATGCTCACGCAGCCACTGGGCTGGGGCGCCGACTTGGTGTGGCACTCGGCTACCAAGTACCTGGCTGGCCACTCCGACGTGACGGCCGGCGTGGTGGTAGCCCGCGACCCGGCCCTCAATAAAAACCTGCGCCGGCTAGCCACCAACCTGGGCCTGATGCTGGCCCCGCTGGACAGCTGGCTAGCCCTGCGCGGCCTCAAAACGCTGCGCCTGCGCATGCGGCAGCACTCCGAAAACGCCCTAACGGTGGCGCGCTTTCTGGCCGATAGCCCGGCCGTGGCCCAGGTATTTTACCCCGGCCTGGAAAGCCACCCTGGCCACGACCTGGCGGCGCACCAGCTGCTAGGGGGCCTCTACGGCGGGATGCTCTCCATCCGGCTGGCCGACGATACCGTGGAGGCTGTCGAGGCGTTTATTCAGCGCAGCAAGCTGTTTCCGCTGGCCCCGTCGCTGGCGGGCGTGGCTTCGTCTTGCTCGTACCCGGCCGCCACGTCGCACCGGGGCCTCACGCCGGCGCAGCGGGTTTCGCTGGGTATCACGCCCGGTGTCATTCGCCTGAGCGTGGGCATTGAGGAAGTGGCTGACCTGCTCGTTGACCTGGAGCACGCCCTGGGCGAGGGCTAGCCAATGGCGCCAGCCAGCTAAAGCAGAAAGCCCCGTTTCGCCGAGCGAAACGGGGCTTTCTGCTTTAGCTTACTTGCTTGCTTAGAGCTTGTTGGAAATTTGGTCGGACAGCTGGCGGGCGGTGCGCAGGGTTTGAAATTCGCCCTGCTGCGAACGGATAGTCAGCTTATCATCGAGCGAAAACGAAGTGCGTAGCTGGTCGTAGCGAGCGTTGAGGCTGCTGAGCACGGCCGAAGCGCGTTCCCAATCGGCAGGCTTCCAGCCCGAGCGGTCGGTACGCACCTGGTCGATGAACTCGTTGTAGAGGCGCAGCAGCTGCGGAGCCGTAGCCCGGCTCACGACCACTTTCTCGTGCAAAAAGGCCGATACGGCCGCGTCGTTGGCCGCGCTAGCCCCAGTGGTGCTACTCGGCCCGTCCTCGGTGGCTACGGGTGGGGCCGTGGTGGTGGCTGGGGCGCTGCTGGTGGCGGCAGTGCCCGCCGGCACATTATAGGTGCGCGTGGTGCGCCTGATTACCTTGCCCGTGGCCGGGTCGAGCTCTTCCACAGTTTCTTTTACTTCCTGCGTGGCGGGTGTGGCAGGTTTGGTCGTGGCCGGTGTGGTGGTTTTGGTAGTAGTCGGCTTGGTTTGGGCTAGGGTAGCCAGCGGGGCAGCAATGGCCAGGGTGGCCAGCCAGAAAGAACGATTCATAGATAAAAGGCTAGTTTTGAGCAAGAACAGCGGGTGAAGTGAAAGGCAGGTGCTAGCGCGGCCTACTTCAAGAAGTAGGCCAACGCCGCGGCCCGCCTGCCAATACTTAACGCAGCAGCCGGGCCGAAGGTCGAAAACCGGCCGCTTGGCGGGGCTAGCCAGCGGCTAACTGGCTTACCATCTAGGTTTTCGGCCGGGTGGCCCGTACCTTTCGCACGCGCTATGAAAAACCCGCCCATCTACGTTGAAGCCCGCATCCGGTGCCCGCTGGAGGCCCTGTGGCAGCACACCCAGCAGCCCGAGCTGCACCAGCAGTGGGACCTGCGCTTCACGGAGATAACCTACTTGCCCCGGCCTTCGGAAGCCGAGCCGCAGCAGTTTTTGTACGCCACGCGCATTGGCTTCGGGCTAGGGGTGGCGGGCCGGGGCGAGAGCCTGGGCACCACCGAAAAAAACGGCGAACGCACTTCAGTTCTCAAGTTTTGGTCGGCCGAGTGGGTGTCGCTCATCCGCGAGGGCGCCGGCTTCTGGAAGTACGTGCCAACCGCCGACGGCCTGCGGTTTTTCACTAAGTACGACTACCAGACGCGCTTCGGTGTCCTTGGGCAGGGGCTCGACCGGCTGGCTTTCCGGCCACTCATCGGCTGGGCCACCGCCTGGAGCTTCGATTGCCTGCGGCTGTGGCTCGAAACCGGGCAGCAACCGGCCATCTCGCGCCGGCTAGGCCTCTTCGATTGGCTTACACGGGCCACGCTAGGGACCGTGTGGGTGTACCAGGGCGTGGTGCCCAAGCTGCTGTTTCCGGACACTGGCGAGCTGCGTATTTTGCAGGGCGCGGGCTTCTCGGGGGCGGTGGCGCACCGCATCGCGGCCGCCGTGGGCGTGGGCGAAATCCTGTTTGGGCTGCTGTTTTTTCTGTTGCCGGCGCAGCGGCTGCGGCCGGTGTACTGGCTGCACATTGTGGGGCTGCTGGGGCTGGGAGCGGGCGCGCTGTTCAGCCAGCCAATGGTGTTTGTGGCGCCTTTTAATCCGCTCACGCTCAATGCCTCGCTGATGGCCCTAGCCGCTGGGCGCCTGCTTTTGCCCGAGGCCATTGTGCCCAGCGCCGGCCGCTGCCTGCGCCGGCCACCGGCAGTGGCGCGGGTGGCTTCGCCTACGCCGCAACTCGCGCCACTGCCGGCTAGCGGTTGAGTTAGAAGGTCTTGCTGTTCATCGTTCACCCGTTACCCATCGCCCCATGCCTTCCATTTACCAGCAGCAGCTAGGCTCCGATTTTGCGAAGCTACACCCGCGCATTCAAGAGCGGCTGGCCTTTGCTAGCGCCGACAACCGGGCCTTCGTGGGCGAGGGCACGATGGAGCGCGTGTGGCACGGGCCGTTCTATACGCAGCCGTTTTTGCGCATCGGGCTGCTGCGCAATATTATGTTTCCGGAAGCGGGCCAGCAGGTGCCGTTTCGTATTGAAAACTATGCCTACCGCGACCCGCTGGGCCGTGAAACCGTGACCTGGATTCGGCGCTTCAGCTTTCCGCGCCGGGTGCGCTGCTTCGACGCCACCATGATTCGGAGCGCCGCCCGCAACCGCATCGTCGATTACCTGGGTACGCACCAGCATCTGGCGGTGGACATTGACCTGGCCGTGACCGCGCGCGGCGGGCTGCGCCTGCGCTCGGGCGAGCAGCGCTTCTACGAAGGCCACCTCACATTCAAGTTTCCGATGCTGTTGTCGGGCCTGGCCGATGTGGAGGAGTGGTATGATGATGCCGCCGGCTGCTACCGCATTCAGGTGGAGGTGCGCAACCAGCTGTTTGGCAGGCTTTTCGGCTACTACGGCTCGTTTCGGCCCACCTGGCGCGACGTGGCCCCGCAGGATATTCCGGCCTATGCCTTGCCCGTGCGCCACGAAAGCCGGGAGTAAGAATACGCCCTCTGTTGTTTATAACTATTTATTAATCAGTGCAAAATGAAAGCTGATTTCCAATTAACACCCGCCCAGCGGCGCGTCGAGCTGGCCCGGCCGTGGGCGCTGCTGCTGGGCTACGTGGCGGCGGCCCTGGCGGGCTGGTGGTGGCTAGCGGTGCCCCTGGCGGTGGTAGTGTGCCTGGCCGCTTTTGTGCAGATGCACGATGCCATGCACAACTCCCTGGGCTTGGCCAAGCTGACCAATAAGCGCGTGCTCACGCTCAGCGGCCTGCTCATTCTGAAAAGCGGCCACGGCCTGCAAGTCACGCACTTGCGCCACCACGGCCGCTGCCTCACCGAGGCCGACCCCGAGGGCGCGCCCGTCAACTGGAGCTTTGGGCGGGTGCTGTGGCAGGGCCCCTGGCACACGCTGATGCTGCGCCGCGAGTCGTTGCGCATGGCGCCCAATACCCGCCGCATTCAATTACTCGAAACCGGCCTCACGCTGGCGCTGCTGGTGGGCTTTGGGGTGTTGTACTGGGCTGCGGGCTCGGTGGTGGGGCTGGTGTACTGGGGCGTGGCATTTGGGATGAGCGCCACGATGCCCATCTGGGCCTCGTACGTGCCGCACCACGTGTCGTCGCGCAACCCGGTGGGGCGCGCCGCGGCGGCCGTGGCGCAGGCCTGGACGCCCATCACGGCGTCGTTTGCTTTCCACCACCTGCACCATCACTACCCGCGCGTGCCCACGGCGCTGCTTTACCGGGCCGCCGCTGAGCTGCCGCCTCCGCCTGAAGAACACCACCACTAGGCTGCTCAGGGCTGGGGTACCGACCTTTGCCCCATGCACACGCTTGAAGAACTGCGGGCCGGTAAGCTAGCCGGCCTGCGCCGCCTCGATTTGGCCGCCGGCCTCACCGAGTTTCCCGAAGAAATATTTACCCTAGCCGACTCGCTCGAAATCCTCAACCTGTCGGGCAACCAGCTGGCGGCCCTGCCCACCGACCTAGCGCGCCTGCACCGGCTGCAAGTGCTTTTTTGCTCTGATAACCAGTTTACCACCGTGCCCGAGGTGCTGGGCGAGTGCCAGCAGCTGCGCATGGTGGGCTTCAAGGCCAATAAAATAACCACGCTGCCCGCCGCTGCCCTGCCGCCCCAGTTGCGCTGGCTCATCCTCACCGACAATGAGCTAGCCCGCCTGCCGCCCGAAATCGGCCGCTGCGCGCAGCTGCAAAAGCTGATGCTGGCCGGCAACCGCCTCCGCCACCTGCCCGCCGAGCTTGCCCAGTGCACCCGGCTGGAGCTGCTGCGCATCGCCGCCAACGAGTTGAAAGAGTTGCCCGCGTGGCTGCTGGCCATGCCCCGCCTGAGCTGGCTGGCCTCCGCCGGCAACCCCTTTTGCGCCGCAGCGGAGGCCGCCGCAGTGGCCCGGCACCCCATTGGCCGCATTGCGTGGCCCGAGTTGCGCATTGAGCAGCAGCTGGGCGAGGGCGCTTCGGGCGTTATTTACCGGGCTAGCTGGCAGCGGGCTAGCCAGCCGGCAACCGAGGTAGCCGTCAAGCTTTTTAAGGGCGCCGTGACGAGCGATGGCCTGCCGCACAGCGAGATGGCCGCCTGCATCAGCGCCGGCCGCCACCCCAGCTTAATTGCGGTAGAGGGAATAATTGCCCAGCACCCAGCCGGGGCCGAAGGCCTGGTGCTGGAGCTTATCGACCCCATTTATGGCAACCTGGCCGGGCCGCCCAGCCTGGCTAGCTGCACCCGCGATGTGTACGCGCCGGGCACCACCTTCACGCTGGCGGCGGCCGTGCGGCTGGCGCACGGCATTGCTTCGGCGGCGGCGCATTTGCACGCGCAAGGCATACTGCACGGCGATTTATACGCGCATAATATTCTGGCTACCCCGGCCGGCGCGGCGCTGCTCGGCGACTTTGGGGCCGCTAGCTTCTTCGCTGCGGCGGGCACTAGCGCCGTGGGTCTGCAGCAGTTGGAGGCCCGCGCTTTCGGCTGTTTGCTGGAAGAATTACTAGCCCATTGCCCGGTAGGTGAGGCCACCGTTTTGGCGGAGTTAGCTGCTTTACAACGTAGGTGCGTGCAAACAGCCGTAGCCGAGCGCCCGCTTTTTGTGGAGATTGCGCAAGCGCTGGCGGCGCACGTAGTCTAAGCTTTAGCCAGCCTTTTCGGGGATTAAAAAAAGCCAGCTGCGCTACACGGCCTCGCGCAGGGCTTTGACTACGCGGCGCAGCTCTTCATCGCCCATGGCGGTGCCGCTGGGTAGGCACAGGCCGCGGGTAAAGAGGTCGGCGCACACCGCGCCCCCGTACATGGGTGCCTCGGCAAAAAGCGGCTGCAAGTGCATGGGCTTCCAGAGCGGACGGCTCTCGATGCGACACGTTTCGAGGTGCTGGCGCACGGTTTCGGGGGTGGCCGCCGTGGCTTCCGGGTCGAGCAGTACCGTTGTTAGCCAGCGATTGGAGAAGCTGCCGGCTGGCTCAGTAGCGGGCGCCACGGCCAGGCCGGGCAGGCTGGCCAACTGCTCGCGGTACCAGTTAAAAATTTCGCGGCGGCGCTTTACGCGGTCGGAAAGCAGCTCCATCTGGCCCCGGCCGATGCCAGCCAGCAGGTTGCTGAGGCGGTAGTTGTAGCCAACGTGCGAGTGCTGATAATAGGGGGCGGGGTCTTTAGCCTGGCTAGCCAGGAAGCGCGCCCGCTGGGCCAGCTCCTTGTCGTAGGTTACGAGGGCGCCGCCGCCGCTGGTAGTCAGTATCTTATTGCCGTTGAAGGAGAACACGCCTACCTGCCCGAAGCCGC
>Ga0308157_10003181_pt1 | contig 24559 bp, 29 predicted proteins | sample PhyBR1_FD_201035 | JGI IMG/M metagenome (GOLD analysis project Ga0308157, IMG submission 201035) | Phyllosphere microbial communities from UC Gill Tract Community Farm, Albany, California, United States - DLSLB.R1 | ecosystem: Host-associated > Plants > Phyllosphere > Unclassified | place: USA...
CGAATATTTTAATGTTATTTTTTTTTGTAACTTTTTCCTGTTTAACTTTTAATCACAAAATCATGAAAAACTCAAAATTATTTACCCTCGTAATTGCCATTGCTGTCGTTGTATTAATTGTTTCATGTCATCGTAAAAGAGACAAGCTTGTGAATTCATGGAAAGTTAGTGCCGTAGAACCAAAAGAAACCGTTTCTGATTCTACAAAAAATGCAATTTTAACCAATGGGATGCTTACTTTTACGGAAGATGGGCATGTTACTGGATATTTGCTTCGTGAAATTACAGACGGAACTTACGCGTTAAGTCAAAAAGGTAAAAAACTTGTTATTAAAGACGAAGTTGGAACACCATATGTTTGTGAAAGCACGATCACAGATGATAAATTAATTTTAGATACCAAAGAAGCCAAACTAACATTTGATAAAATTTAGAATACAAATTACCTTGTAATTTGATACAAAAAACCATTCGCTACAATTGTAAAGAATGGTTTTTTGATTTTTAAAACTAAAATAAATATCTTTGCACTTCTTAAATAAGCACTGCTGTATGTGAAAAATAATTTCTTTCAGGAAAATTGAGTAAGCGATCACGATTTTGTGATGGCTAGAATATTTATCTATAAAAGAAAGGAATTATGCTTATTCTTCAAAATATCTCTTATCAGCATGAGAATAAAGACATGCTGTTTCAAAACATTGGCTTTACGCTAAACCATCACGATAAAACCGCTTTGGTCGGAAATAATGGTGTCGGAAAATCAACCTTATTAAAAATTATTGCTGGCGAATTGCAACCTTTTTCAGGGCAAATAATTCAGAATTCTAAACCTTATTTTGTTCCGCAATTATTCGGTCAGTTTAATGACTTGACGATTGCTGAAGCTTTGCAAATAAAGGAAAAAATAGCTTCACTTAAAGAAATACTTGAAGGTGTAGTAACCGAAGAAAATCTTCAATTACTGGATGATGATTGGACAATTGAAGAACGCTGTAATGAAGCTCTCTCCTATTGGCAATTGCATGATTTGGATTTGAACCAGAAAATGGAAACGTTAAGTGGCGGACAGAAGACTAAAGTATTTCTGGCAGGAATTATGATTCATGAACCGGATTTGGTTTTATTGGACGAACCTAGTAATCATTTGGATTTTGCAGCAAGAACATTATTATACGATTTTATAAAATCGACCTCAATCACGCTTCTAATTGTAAGCCACGATAGAACTTTGCTTAATATTCTGAATAAGACTTTAGAAATGACAAAGAACGAAATTTCGGTCTATGGCGGTGGTTATGATTTTTACAGCGAACAGAAAAAATTAGAAAATAATGCTTTAGAACAAGACGTTCAGAGCAAAGAAAAGGCATTGAAAAAAGCCAAAGAAAAAGAACGAGAAAGTATCGAACGCCAAAACAAATTAGATTCGAGAGGAAAAAAGAAACAGGAAAAATCGGGTGTTGCCAGAATTATGATGAATACGCTCCGAAATAAAGCCGAAAACAGCAGTTCAAAGATCAAGGATGTTCATGGGGAAAAAATAAGCGGCATTTCTGAAGATTTAAGAAACCTGCGTTCGTCGCTTCCCGCTATAGATCAAATGAAATTTGGTTTTAATAACACTTCTTTTCTTAAGGGAAAAACGCTTTTTAAAGCTTCAGAAATCAATTATAGTTATGGCGAGAAAGATCTTTGGAATGAAAATCTAAGTTTTGAAATTCTGTCTGGTGATCGCTTGGTAATAAGGGGATTAAATGGTTCTGGAAAAACTACTTTAATTAAAATTATTCTGGGCGAGTTGAATCCAACAAAAGGACAAATTACTTCTTTAGCCAAAAAAGCAATTTACATCGATCAGGATTATTCTTTATTAAACCTAAACTTGAAAATTTATGAGCAAGCTGAGATTTTTAACGATTCTGGTTTGGAAGAACACGATATAAAGATGAGATTAAATCGTTTTTTATTTTCTAGAAATGATTGGGACAAGCCTTGTAATGCGTTAAGCGGTGGCGAAAGAATGCGTTTAATGCTGTGTTGCCTAACGATTAGCGACGAAGCGCCAGAAATTATCATTCTAGATGAGCCAACAAACAATTTGGACATTCAAAATATCGAAATCCTTACTGCGGCCATCAATGAATACCAAGGCACTTTAATTGTGATTTCGCACGATCAGTCGTTTTTGGAACAAATTAATATCGAAAAAAGTATTTCACTTTAGAATCAAAAAAATTAGCGCTAAGAATTCTCTTGGCGCTTTTCTTTTAGTATTAATTTGATATTCAAAATATTGAATTAAAATTTCCGTAAATTGCAGTAAAAACTGATGAAATTCAAATTAAACGTTTAATTAAAATTAAAAATTTTATGAAGCCAAAAAACAGAATTTTTCCCGCCCTACTTGCATTTACTTTATTAATAACCGAAACTGTTCTTCCTTGTACAAGAGTTGTTTACGAAGGTTTGAACGGAACAATTATTACAGCACGTTCAATGGATTGGCGTGGAGAAATTCCTGCCAATTTATGGATTTTTCCTCGCGGAATTGAAAGAGCTGGAGAAGCTGGAACGAGTTCTATTAAATGGAAATCCAAATACGGAAGTGTCATTACGAGTTCTTGGGATATTGCTTCTTCTGATGGAATGAACGAAAAAGGACTTGTAGGGAATCTTTTGTGGCTGGTAGAATCGCAATATCCTGCATTTGAGAAAAACGGAAAAGTAAAAGGTTTGGCTGTTTCTTTATGGCTTCAATATGTTTTGGATAATTTTTCGACTGTTGCAGAAACAGTATCGGCATTAGAAAAAAACGATTTTGTAATTGCCTCTTCACACATTCCAGGAACCAATATTTTTGCTACGGTCCATTTATCTATTTCCGATTCTAGTGGAGACAATGCCATTTTTGAATATATAAATGGCAAACTGGTTATTCATCATGATAGAAAGTATGTGACAATGACCAATTCTCCGATTTTTGACCAGCAATTGGCTATAAATGCGTATTGGAAAGGAATTCCAGGCACAATCATGCTTCCTGGAACGAACCGTGCAGCAGATCGCTTTGTACGAGCTTCCTATTATATTGATGCAATCCCAAAGACAGATAACACAAGAACGGCCTTAGCTAGTGTTTTTGGTGTAATTCGAAATTGTTCTGTTCCTCTTGGGATTTCGTCTGAAACTGAACCTAATATCTCCTCTACGCGTTGGAGAACGGTAGCTGACCAGAAAAACTTGGTTTATTATTTTGACAATGTTTTAAATCCGAATGTTATTTGGGTCGAATTCAGTAAAATTGATTTTAGCGAAAAAGGAAAAATCAAGAAATTGAGTCTCGCCAATAATGAAAACTATGCGGGCGATTCTCTTCTAAACTTCAAAGAAACAAAACCTTTTCAGTTTGCTGGTTTAGATTAATCTTAATGAAAAGCATACGTAAAACCTTCAAATTGAAAAGTTTGAAGGTTTTCTTTTTGAAAAAAACTTAAAAAAATATTGTGCAGTCAAATGACTTCATTATATTTGCAGTCAAATAACTGCGCAATGGAAATTAGAAGAGACGTTTTTCAAGCAATAGCCGATCCTACTCGAAGAGCTATTTTAAGTTTAGTTGCTATTCAGGCAATGACTCCTGGGGCAATTGCCGAGAATTTTAATTCGTCAAGACAGACGATTTCAAAGCATATTCAAATTCTAAACGAATGCGAATTATTGCATCAGACACAAAACGGAAGAGAAATTTATTATCATTTAAATCCTGAAAAAATGAAAGAAATTGACAAATTCATCGAACCCTTTAGAAAAATGTGGGATGATCGTTTTAATAAGTTAGAATCAATTATGAAAAACTACAAAAAATAAAACCATGGAAAAGAAAACCAAAATTCATGCTGAAGATGACAGGCACGACCTCGTAATTACAAGAGAATTTGATTTGCCTGTAGCATTATTATTTAAAGCTTATGAAGATCCTGAAATTGTAGCGCAATGGATGGGAACAAAAGTTTTGAGACTCGAAAATAAAAAATACGGCGGCTGGGAGTTTGAGACAAGCGATGCTAATGGAAATGTAGTTTTTAAAGCCAATGGTGTTATTCATGATTTTGTTCCCAACCAAAAGATAGTGCGCACTTTTGAGATGGAAAATATCAATTTTGCGCCTCAGTTGGAGTTTCTTGAATTCGAAAAACTAACAGATGACACGAGTAAATTAACGATGCAGATTATTTACAAATCGATCGAACATAGAGCGACGCAATTGAAACTGCCTTTTGCTCAAGGTTTGAATATGGCACATAATAGACTAGAAGAAATTGTAACTAAAATAAAATAATCATGACAAAACGTAATAGAATTATTTATTGGATTGCTACACTTTGGCTGGCTTTAGGAATGACGGCTACCGGTATTGTACAACTTATACCAATGAAAGAAGAGGCCGAAATGATACAGCGTTTAGGCTATCCTCTATACTTTTTAACGCTTTTAGGGGTTTGGAAACTTTTGGGCGTTATCGCAATTTTGATTCCTAAATTTGGTTTATTGAAAGAATGGGCATATGCAGGCTTCTTTTTTGCAATGTCTGGAGCTGTAGTTTCGCATTTGGCTATAAAAGATGAGGCTTCAACACTTTTTGGACCTGTATTATTAATTGTTTTAACTGTAGTTTCTTGGTATTTCAGACCAGAAAACAGAAAATGCAACTCTAACTAAAAAACTCAAATCATGAAAAAGCAATTGACAGCAAACGAGCAAGAAGAACTTTTGAGCATTCTTGAAAAACGCTTTGAGAAAAATAAAAGTAGACATGAGAATCTGGATTGGGCAAAAATAGAAGCAAAATTAAAAGCTAGTCCTTTAAAATTGTGGTCTCTTGACGAAATGGAAAGAACGGAAGGCGAACCGGATGTTATTGGTTATGATAAAAAAACAGATGAATATCTTTTTGTAGACTGTTCGGCTGAGAGTCCTAAAGGTCGCAGAAGCATTTGTTACGATCATGAGGCGCTAGAAAAAAGAAAAGAACACAAACCTGGAGACAGCGCTATTAATATGGCACAAGAAATGGGAATTGAAATTTTAAGCGAAGAGCAATATAAAGAACTGCAAAAGCTAGGAAAATTTGATGCTAAAACTTCGAGCTGGATTTTAACTCCGTCAGAAATACGAAAATTGGGAGGTGCAATATTCTCCGATTTCAGATATAATACTGTTTTTGTATATCATAATGGGGCCGATTCTTATTATGCTGCTAGAGGCTTTCGCGGTTTATTGAGAGTTTAAAAATTAAAGACCTTCAAGTACTTTTGAAGGTCTTTTTTATTCTCTTAAAATCTTTTCCATTTTTTTGCCTTTGGCGATTTCATCAATCAATTTGTCCAGATATCGCATCTTTTGGATTAATGGATCTTCAATATCCTCTACTCGATATCCACAGATGACTCCAGTAATTTTGGATGCATTCGGATTGATTTCTGGAGCTTCAGCAAAGAAAGTTTGGAAATCTACTTTCTTTTCAATTTGTGCTTTAATTTGCTCGTCACTATATCCTGTAAGCCATTTGATTACGATATCTAATTCTTCTTTTGTTCTCCCCTTTTTTTCGACTTTTTGAATGTATAAAGGATATACGCTAGAAAATAGTATTTTGTAAATTCTTTCTGTTTTCATAATGCTATGTTTTAGGATAAAAGCTTTGTTGTAAAGATAAATCAAAAGAATAAAAAAGGAAAACGCAATGAATATTTTAATACCTTAGACTTAAAAATGACATTGATTAAACAATCTTAAATAACTATTTATATGGAAAATAATTCAAATGAAATTACGCCAAAAGTCACTGGAATTGGCGGAATTTTCTTTTTTCTTGACAATCCGAAAGAAACAAAAGATTGGTATGCTAAAAATTTAGGATTGGAAATAAACGATTGGGGTTCTGCAAGTTTTGAATCTCGAAATCTTGAAAATCCAGAGCAAATCGAATCAACACAATGGTGCCCTTTTAAGAAAGGCGATGCCTATTTTTCTCCATCTAAGAAAGATTTTATGGTTAATTACCGTGTTCAAAATATCGAAGGACTTGTAACGCAATTAAAAGCAAATGGCGTGACTGTTCTTGATGACATTGAAACGTACGATTACGGAAAATTTGTTCATATAATGGATACAGAAGGCAATAAAATTGAACTTTGGGAACCTTAATTGCCTTGTGAGTTCTGAATTGTGAGTTAGAAGTTATTCCCAAAGCTGGAAAATAATATGTTTAATACATTAGTTAAAATAAACTGTCATTCAAAAAATAGGTTTTTAAAACTGATTGCTAGCAATTTATTAGAGAAATTATATTGCTGCGAAATCAATTGTGCTGAAATGGACAAGAGTGTTTTGTTTGCGCATCACGGACGCGGGTGTACAATTGTTGCCTCTAAAATTTGTGAAAATGTAGTAATTTTTCAGAACGTTTCTATCGGAGCCAATTTGAAGTACAATAAAATTAGTAAAGAATGGGAAAATGTTGGAAACCCTATTATTGCTAAAAATGTTATAATTGCCGATGGTGCTAAAATTTTGGGTCCAGTAGTAATTGGAGAAAATTCTGTTATTGGCGCGGGTTCTATTATTACAAAAGATATTCCGCCCAATAGTGTCGCTTTTGGAGTAAATAAGTTTAAACCAAAAGACATGAATTACGATTTTATATTCAACTCCAATATGATACATCCAAGTAAGATAATTGAAGCGAATAAAAATTTAGTTAACGAATTTAATAAACAGAATAAATCTGTTTAAAAACACAAAAGCTCCATTATTTCTAATGGAGCTTTTATTTTATGTTTTTCTTAATTCCAAATTTCATTCATTTCTGTCAAGATAATGGGTTTTCCTTCAGTTACAACAATGGTATGTTCGTGTTGTGCCATGAATCCGCCTTTATTTCCAACCATTGTCCAGCCATCTTTTAGGGTTTCAGCATATGTAGAAGCGGTAGAAATGAACGTTTCAATTGCTACAACAGAATTTTTTTTAAATCTAGTTTGATTAAAACGATCTCTGTAATTCGCAATTTCATGTGGCGCTTCATGAAGACTTCTGCCTACTCCGTGTCCCGTTAGGTTTTTAATTACTTTGTAACCGCGTCTTTTTGCTTCTGTCTCAATTAAAAAACCAATATCAGAAATACGAACGCCGCCTTTTATATTGTGAATCGCTTTATGCAAAATATCTTTAGAAGCATCGATAAGTTTTTGATGTTCGTTTACATCTGCACCAATTACAAAAGAACCTCCATTATCTGACCAAAATCCGTCTAGTTCAGCAGAAACATCAATATTAATTAAATCGCCTTCTTGTAAAATTCTTTTTTCAGACGGAATTCCATGGCAAAATTCATTATCAACACTAATACAAGTCCAACCAGGAAATCCATACGTTAGATAAGGCGCAGATTTCGCTCCTAAATCATTTAAAATTTGTCCGCCGTAATCGTCTAATTCTTTTGTAGACATTCCAGGTCTGGCAAATTTTCTCATTTCTTTTAAAGTAAAAGCTACAGCTTCACTTATTTTTTTCATTCCTGCTAATTCTGCTTCAGTTGTAATGGACATTGCTTTGCTTCTTAAAAATTAATAACGGGTTAAATTTACTACTTTTCTCTAGAACGAATCGTTATTATAATGCTAAAACCTTCCAAAATCAATGACTTTGGAAGGTTTTCTTCTTTTACCAAGGACTTTCTTCGCTTTCGTCTTCAATATCATTACTGAAGAATTTTCCTGTTGGTCCATTTTCATCTAACAAAGTGTATTTTATTATAAAACTAGCTGCACTTTCTACGCTTCCTGGTCCGCTATGATGATTAAAATCGGTTGCGGTATAGCCTGGATCAATTGAGTTTACTTTGAATGGCAGTTCTTTTAATTCATGAGCTAAAGTAACTGTAAAGGCATTTAAAGCGGTTTTGGAAGAAACGTACGAAATGGCTTTTATTGCATAATATTTCCAAGTTGGATCGCTGTGCAAAGTCAGAGAACCAAGTCCAGATGTTATGTTACTGATTCTCGGACTGTCTGATTTTTTCAATAATTCAAGAAAAGTCTGTGTAACGGTTATGACTCCGAAGAAATTCGTATCAAAAACCTTCTGAATGTTTTTGATAGAAGTCGTAGAAGGATCTTGTGGAATATCACCTAGAATTCCAGCATTATTTATCAGAATGTCCAATTTGCCTTTTTCTTTTTCAATGCTGTTTTTTGCTGCTAAAACACTTGCTGCATTTGTAACATCAATTTGAATGGCTTTAATGTTTTGAAATCCTTTTTCATTCAATTCCCTTACTACTTCCTCTCCTTTTGCAAGATCACGTGTTCCTAAATAAACAAATAATCCTTTCTTGGAGAGCTGTTTAGCAGTTTCTAAACCAATGCTTCTATTTGCGCCTGTAATTAATACTATTTTCATTTTTTTATGTTTTAAAATTATCTGAGGCAAAGTTGCACGGATAAAAAATAAAAACATTTGCCATATGACAAAAAGCGATTTTAACGGATGTTTTTCCTAATCCTGCTCAAAGACGATTGTGTTATTCCGAGATAAGAAGCGAGATACGAAAGTGGAACTCTATTGATTACTTTTGGAAACATTTCCATAAATGACAAATAACGAGTTGTAGCATCTTCTGAAACCAACGGACTTCTTCTAGCCACTTTTTGAATTAATGCTTTCGAAATGATTTTATGTACAATCGTGTCCCAGCCTACAATGGTATCTAGTAATTCTTGCCATTCAGCTTTAGAAAATACAATGATTTTGCAATCTGTAACCGCTTGGACATAAGCAGAGGAACAAATATTATTGTCAAAACTTTCTAAGTCTACGACCAGATTATTCTCATCGATAAAATATTTAGTAATCTCCTCACCTTTGTTGTTATAGTAACAAACACGCATTATTCCGTCAACGATAAATCCAACTTCTGCGGCTATTTTTCCAGCTTCAGAAAAATATTCCTCTTTTTTGATTTCTTTTTCTTTGGCTTTCGTCAAAATCAAATCAATTTGCTGCTGATTCAAATTGCCAAACTGCAATATATAATTAACTAATTCTTTCATGCACGAAAGTTAAGTATAAGTTTTTATTGAGAATTTGCCATATGGCAAAAAGAATTAAACTTTCTGAGTGTTCTTATAAACATTTGGATTGTAAAGTTCCATGTAAACTTCTGGGTTAGGAACATTCTGAAAACCATATTTTTTATAAAGCCATTCAGCAGTAGAAGTCAGTAAAATCCATCGTCTCAAGCCTTGTAAATTAGGATGTGACATAATGCAGTCCATCATTTCTTTAGAAAGTCCTTTTCCGCGATAATCATCCAAAACATAAACATCTCCTAAATACGCTATAGTCGAAAAATCGGATATAATTCTAGCAAAACCAATTTGTTTTTCTCCATGAAAAAGCCCAAAATTCAGCGAATTGTCCATTGAAACTTTTACTTTTTCTAACGGAATATTATCGCTCCATCCAGAATCTTTAGACAAAAAATCATGTATTGCAGTAATGTCGAGTTTAGATTTGTCTGTTGTTATAAGAAATTCTCCAAATGTGTATTCTATTATTTGCATTATTTTGTTTCTAGAATTAAGATGTTTTTTGATTAAAATTTACATTCCTGGCCAATATAGAAAATTAAATTTATGCCCGTCTGGATCTGAAAAACCAAAAGTATAACCGACCTCAAAATTTTCAGGCTCAGAAAAAACAGTTCCCTTTATTTCTTTTATTTTCTGATGCCAAAGATCCACTTCTTCTACACTATTTGCAGACAAAGAAAATATAATTTCATTATCTACAGCCGTGTTGGATAGTTTTCCTTTTATAGCATTTTCTAATCTTTTTGGCGCGAAAAAATTGATAACAAAATCATTTTCTCCAAAAACAAAACTAACTAATTCTTTTGTTTCTTCTCCGTTTTGCTTAAAACCAAGAGCAGAATAAAATTGAATTGTTTTCTGTATATCGCTCGAAACCAAGTTGGCCCATATCATTTTAGTTTTCATAAGCTTAAGTTTTTATTGATAACTAAATTAATCAATTAATTTGGCAAACACTTGGTTTAATTCTACTTAAAAACCTTAAAAAGCAATTCCAAACTGAAAACCTACCGTAAAACTCGCAGGATGATCATTTCCAAAACGAACGGGCAATGGCACAGCAACGTAGTAACTGCAGCTTGTATTTTTTATAATTGTTTTATTAAAAACCGGTGTAAAACCATATCTGCCACCACTTTCAAAAGCGGCTCTTCCAGCAAATGTGTAGCCTTTTCCTAAAGCGACCAAAACACCTGGATGAAATAGCAAATTGGTTACTTTGCTCGTTCCTTGATCCTCTTTTATGTTGGGAACGATTTCAAATGAGAATCCGATTTTTTCGTTTTTCCAGATATTTATTCCAGTAGGAAAACCAACAGCGTAATAATCTCTAAAATTTACAGTAGTTTCATCTTCATTAATCGTAACTATTGGATGCATAATACCAAAATATCCCACTATTTTAGGATATGTAGTTTGAGAAAAAGACGTAAAACCTGTAAGTAGTACTGTAAAAAATAAAATATGCTTAAATGACATTGTTTCTAGTTTTTGATTCGATAAACAAAGCTAGAAGCATTCGTTTTCAAAAAATAGAACCCAATTTACCTTTTGTATCTGGTTTACTTTTTTGTTTTTTTTCTATAGGAAGAAGGATTTTTTCCTGTGTGAAGTTTGAAAATTCTCGTAAAATGACTTTGATCTGAAAAGCCCGTTATATAAGCTATTTCTGTTAAAGTACTCGAGGAATTTTCGATGAGATGAATTGCTTTTTCAATACGAAGTTTTCTAACATATTCGCCAAAATTCAAATCTTCAAAATGCTTTGAAAATTCTCTGGACAAATACGACGGATTCAAATCTAATTCGCTCGAAATTTTCTTTAAATCAAAGGTAAACTGAGTATCAATCTGATCTTGAATTATATTTTTTAAATCCTTTACCCAAGATGGCGTCTTGCCCGATGTTTTTTTGTCATTCAAAAACTTATTATACACTTCATGCAATAGTTTTTCAAATGGACTATTCTGCAAATGATTTTGCTGATGTAAATGTGTTGCCCAACTGTATAAGGCATCATACAAAAGCATTCCTTTTTCTAATAGCTCGTAATCATCGGTAATATTATAAGCCAATCCAGCAGAAATGGCCCAAAGTCCCGCAGATTCTTTAGCAATTTCATGTCTATCGGTATCAGCTCCGCGTACAATTCCTGCAATAATCTTAATTGCTGGATCTTTAATTTCATATTTTTTGACTATATAATCAAAAGTGCTTTCTTCATTATAATGAGTAAACTCAACATCTGGAATATCAAACGGAATGGCGCCAAGTTCCTTTGCCTTGGTTATAACGTCATTAAAAGGAACATAAATAAATTCAGATTCAAGATCGACAAATTTTCGAATCAGCCACGGACAGGCAATTCGATCTATTTTGGGCCTTTCTCTGGTAATCCATTTCATTTTGAAATACTATTTGAAGAATGTTTTTTAAATTTTAGCTAAACTACATTATATTTTAGGATTTTTCAAAAACCTGATTTTAAATTTAATAGATCGTTTATTTAAGTTAAGTAATTTATTTCAATCGCTAAGTGATGATTTTTCCTATATTAGCTTCAAAAAAATCTTTTTAAATTAAAAGAGAAAGGATTTCAGTCAATCGATTTATTATAAAACATGAAAAGTATATTTCTTGTATTTGCCTTGATTTTAGGTGCTTTTAGTGGACATTCTCAACAAAAGAAAATTAAAAAAACGGTAACGGTTCCTGTTTCTTATAGTAATACCGTTAAAGAAAGCCAGCGAATAGCAAAAATAAAACTGAAAGGACATGTCTATGATGTTTACCAAAATAACATGAATACTTTAATGTCCGAACAAACTCCAAATGATGTATTGATTGAATACGATTTTACATTCGGGAATACTAAATCTACTGTAGCAAATATTCAAAAATATGCTACCATAAAAGGTAAGATTGCCAGAGAGGGATTTTATAAAGTAAAAGGAGACACTTTAATTCTTACGGTTAACTATTACGATCCCTATCATGGTGGCGCATTAACTGAAAGTTATGTTCCAGATAAAAAGGGCTGGTTAAAAGAGGTTAAAAGTGAAATGAAACCTATAGATACAGATACTGTTTCTGAAAAATATATTAAGACCGAAATTATGGCCGCTCCTTATTTAGGGCACTAGTAAAATTATTGAATATGAAATTCTTAAGACCATTTAGCTCATTATTTGCTTTGATCGTTACAGGATGCGTTATGAATATGAGCCCGACAGGTGGAAACTCAGCTACAGATTATCCCTATTTCATTACTACTGAACCTTTAATTGTAAAAAAAGTTCCAGTTCCAACAGGAACGAAATTGGTTTACGAAGAGCAGTTTTTTAAAGAAGGAAAGCAAGATCATAAACTAAAAGAAGAAAAACTGACTACAATAGAATTTCCTGAAGGAAAAGAACTAATTTGGGGCGGTGTTCCTATAAAATCGATTTATAAGTTCTTTAATTCAGAAATGCGCGGTTACACTGTTACTGCCGATTTCAGCAAATTGAGAGAGGATCAAAAAACTAAATTCTCAGAACTTTGGCAAAGTTGCGATGATGATTTAGGAATAACAATTAAAAATACTGATGATTGGTCTTTTAATAAAGAAAATATAGCTGATGTAGAGAATTGCAGTGTTATTTATCAGCGTTATTTTAAAGACGATTCCAGACAGCAGTCTTTTTTAAATGAAATGTACGCCGAATTGCAGAAAATTAATTCAAAATAAACATACCATACCCATATGATCTTAGCCTTTGACACCTATTATTTTGACCAAAAAGCAAAAACAATCTGTCTTGAATTTGCCGAATGGAACGAAGACAAAAACTTCAAAATTCATTCAGAAATAATAGATAACGTAGAAGAATATATACCCGGAGAGTTTTACAAAAGAGAATTGCCTTGTATTCTGAGCTTATTAAAACAAATAGATTTGTCAACTATAGAGGTTATAGTAGTTGATGGTTTTGTTTATTTAAACGATGAAAACAAATACGGTTTAGGCGGTTATTTATACGAAAAACTGAATAAAGAAATTCCAATTATTGGTGTTGCCAAAACCAATTTTGCTTCTATAGAAAAGAATAAAAAGGCCCTATTCAGAGGCGATAGCAAGAAACCACTATACATAACTTCTATCGGAATTGATTTGGATGAAGCCTACAAAAAAGTGGAAAGCATGGCCGGCGAGTTTAGATTTCCAACTTTGCTGAAAGAATTGGATAGACTGAGTAAGGAGAATGTTTTAATCTTGAATAAAAAAACAGAATCTCATTAAGGTAATTTTAAAAGTTAGTTTCTATATTCGCCAAAAAAAATATTTTAAAAACATTTTTTGATTAATAAATGTATTAAACTTCTATAATACCACATGCTTTTTAACTCTATAAACTTTGCCATTTTTTTACCGATTGTCTTTCTTTTATATTGGTGTTTTGCCAAGAAAAGTTTAAAGCTTCAAAATATTCTTTTACTTGTTTCGAGTTATTTTTTTTATGCTTGTTGGGATTATAGATTTCTATTTCTTCTTATTTTTTCAACATTACTAGATTACTTTACTGGAATTAAAATGGCTGATACAGATAATCAGAATTGGAAAAAGTTTTGGTTCTGGTTAAGCATATCAATCAATTTAGGTTTTCTAGGGATATTTAAATACTATAATTTCTTTGTAGAGTCTTTAGCCGACGCTTTAAAAAACACAGGATTAGAAATCAATCTATGGACGCTTAAAATTATTCTGCCAGTTGGTATTTCTTTTTATACATTTCATGGACTATCTTATGTGATAGACATTTATAAAGGTCGCATTAAAGCAGAAAAGAATTTTATTGATTATTCTTTATTTGTTAGTTTCTTTCCATTATTGGTAGCAGGGCCAATTGAACGTGCAACTCATCTTCTTCCTCAAATAAAAAAAGAGCGTTTTTTTAATTACAATAATGCTGTTGATGGTTTAAGACAAATTTTATGGGGATTATTTAAGAAGATAGTAATCGCTGATCAATGCGCAAAATATGCAAATGAAATTTTCAACAATTCGTTAAGTCATTCAGGAAGTGATCATGTACTTGGTGCAATCTTTTTTACATTTCAAATTTATGGAGACTTCTCAGGTTATTCAGATATAGCCCTAGGAACTGCTCGTCTTTTCGGAATAGATCTTTTAAAGAATTTTGCCTTTCCTTATTTCTCAAGAGATATAGCTGAATTTTGGAGACGTTGGCATATTTCTCTTTCAAGTTGGTTTCGTGATTATCTTTATATTCCGTTAGGCGGAAGTAAAGTAAGCACATTAATGAAAGTTAGAAATACCTTTATTATTTTTATCGTAAGCGGATTTTGGCACGGTGCTAATTGGACCTTTATATTCTGGGGCTTATTAAATGCTTTGTATATTATGCCTTCAATATTGTTTAATAGTAATAGAAATAATATAGAGATTGTTGCAAAAGGAAGACTTTTTCCAAGTTTTAAGGATTTTCTATCTATTGCAATAACATTTAGTTTAACAGTGTTTGCATGGATATTTTTTAGAGCAGAAAGTTTGAGACACGCATTTCAGTATGTTTCCCAAATATTTTCAAGATCTGTCTTCTCAATTCCAACAATTAGACCAACGAACCTATTGATTTTACTTACAATATTCATTTTAATAGAATGGCTTGGAAGGGAAAAAGAATATGCTATTGCCTCTCTAGGGTTAAAATGGAAACCGGTTTTTAGATATGCTTTCTATTATATAATAATTATATTAGTTTTTTGGTTTGGAGGAAAGGAATCAGAATTCATATATTTTCAATTTTAAGTTTATGAAAAAGTTTATTCTAAAAACATTGCCATTTACCCTGCCTTTTTTTGTTTTATATATAGTTACATTTTCATTTTATTCTGATGCAGAAAATCCGGATCTATTGCGTGTAGGTTACATACCCAATATCGACAAAGGTTATATGAAAGCTCTTGATTCTAATCGTAAAGTAAAATTTGAGTTATTGTCTGAAACCCAAAATAAAAAGTTTAAAATTTTAACTATTGGAGATTCATTTTCCAATAGAGGATCTATTGGGTACAACAATATGCTTGCAGACCATTTCAGCGTATTAAATGCTGATACTTTTAGGGCTGAGAATCAATTTCAAACCATCGTAAAATTAATAAATGGAGATTTTTTTTCAACCTATAAAATAGATTATGTCATACTTCAAAATATAGAGCGAAATATTATCTATAACGCAGAAAATACTGATATTGAGCAAAAAATATATGTTAGTGAAATTGATAGTTTAATTAAGAATCACCATTCAAAACATGAAAGCTATCGTTATGAATTATTTTCTAAAACAACTTTAAATTTTCCGTTTACATTTCCGAAGTTTTTCTTTAAAAAGAATTATTTATCAAATAATGAAGTATTTAATCTTGAACTTAATAACAATAATTTATTTAGTAATAATTCGAGTAAATTGCTTTTTTACAATAGAGATCTTTATGCACTAGAAAGAAATAATACAATGGCAAAGGTTGAAAGTCTTAATAATAAATTGAATTTTTTAGCAAAACAACTTGAACAGAGAAATGTAAAATTAATTGTATTGCCAGCGCCCGATAAATACGACATGTATTATTCGTACATTGCAGATAAGACGAATTTTGAAAAACCGATTTTCTTTGAAAACTTAAATAAACTTAGTAAGAATTATATTTATATAGATTCAAAAGAGCTATTGTTAAAAAATATGGAAAGCAAAAAAGATATATATTATTTCGCTGACACCCATTGGTCACCTGTAGCGGCAAAATTAATTGCAGATGAAATAAAGAAAAGAATTAATACGCAATAAAGAAATTGCGGCGTTTTTCTATTATACGAATTGATTTGAACTCAGAAACCGATGATATTCATTTATTTTAAGTTTCAATCGGTTCGCTAAATATTCGTTTCCGTCTTTCAGTTCATTGTATAAAGTTTCTGCTTCGGCAATGTATTTTAGTTTTTTATCATCAATCCAATAAAAAGGTGGTTCGTATAGATTTGAAATTCTATCAGCCATTTTAACTGCCCAAACTTCTATGGGCTGTTGTTTGATTCTTCTTAAACTATCCATCATTTTTTCTGAAGAATCTTTGATTTTATCATCTTTGGTTAAAGCAAGAACTCCAGATGCAACCTGACTGCCAAATAAGTCGATCACTTTTTCATATTTCATTTCGGTATCTTCTATGGTATCATGAAGCATCGCGCATTTAATTGCCAGATCAACATTCATGTTTTCTGTAAATCGCGCAGCATTTATAATCTCAAAAACAACACCGCCGATATGATTCAGATATTCAACTTGTTCATCCTCATTAAATCCGCCATATTTTTGTCCGTTATGAAGTTTTGAAACCAGCTTCCAAACATTCTGAATTTCATCTATTGACCAGTCTTTTTGCTCTTTCATTTTTATTGTCTATTATAGGTTTTTATATTATTGTAATGTATTGCTTTTTCTAAAGATCTGCAATCGTTTAAAGTTTAAAATTAAATTAACGAGGTTTTATTTATATATTAGCATTGAAAATTAAGAAAAATTAAATCTGTTTTAATGGCTGAAACTATTATAGAAAACTTAAAAATTTTATCGGAGAATTTCAAATCCAAATTTGACACTTTTGCAAATTCAGTCATTTTGGTAAATGAAATGAATAAAATTAGAGTTCAGCTTGAAGATGAAGCCAATTTTAGAATTACGTATAATTTTCGTTTCGACGAAAAAACCATTTTAATACCAAAAGTAGCTGTTTATCAGTTTTGTTTGGATTTGTTCAAAAGACAAAATAATAGTATTGAAGTGATTTATAGCATAGGAAAACCAATTGATATTGATGAATGCTTTAAAATTGAAAAAGAAGAATTTCTGAATATAATTAATGTCATTAAAAAAGAACTGAACTACAATTATAGACTTAAACATTTATTTTTAGAAAGCAGCCGATTTGAAATAACATATTTTAATAGCTTGCTGATTGTAGAAGATAAAAAGAAAGAATATTATTCTAACGTGTTTAATTTTAGAAAAATATAAACCAATCTTAAAGAAACATATGAAACTAAAGTTTATTCTTCTATTTGCTTTGATTTATATCCAAAATCCCGTTTTTGGACAAAATAACTTTTCAGACAATCCTTTAGATGCTGTTTTTGAAACAAGAGATTCAGAAAATTTCTGGATCGCTTTCGACAAAATGGACAAATCAAAAGAAAATCCATTTGTTGAATATATGCAGAAAGGTTCTCCTGGTGTTAAAGCTTTTACTGAAAACAGAATAATCAATGCCGATTCTCTTTTTAGAGTGGTAAAAAAAAGAAAAGCAGAGTATGAACTTACAAGAAATGTTTTAAACGATCTTTCTTCTAAAGAAAAGCGTGTAAGAGCTATTTATAGTGCATTGAAATATTGGTATCCAAAGGCAAAATTCCCTCCTATTTTTTTTGTTTACGGAAGATTTAATTCAGGTGGAACTTCTGCTCCAGAGGGAGTTATTGTTGGAACCGAAATGCTTCAAAATCTAGATGGAATTTCTGGCTTAATTGCTCACGAACTCATACATTATCAGCAAAATATAACCGGTAAAGATATGCTTTTGAAATGGTGCCTGATGGAAGGTGGCGCAGATTTTATTGGTGAACTTATTTCAGGAGAATCAATTAATTCGTTTTCTTATAAATATGGAGCGCTGCATAAAGGTAAATTATGCGAAGAATTTGTATCAAGGTTAAAAAATACAGACTATCTAGATTGGCTGTATGGAACTACCAAAAAAGATGATAGACCAAATGACTTGGGATATTGGATGGGTTATAAAATAATAGAATCTTATTTCAATAAACAAAAAGACAAACAGAAAGCAATTGACGAAATTCTGAATATAAAAGATCCATTGCTATTCTTGCAGCAAAGCGGTTTTCTAGATACTTATATCGAAAAGTATCAAAAATCTAAAAAAGAAAGTTTTGATGCGTTTTTTAAATAACGCACTTAGGTAAAGAACCATTTCTTCTCTTAAAACTTAAACAAATTAATATATACCTATCTCAAAAAATCGCATAATGGCTATGGCTGCAATAAAAATTCCAATAAGAATATAATTGATCTTCTGGGGAATTTTTGCCAAACCATTTAATAGTAGCATAAAGCCTAAAAAGAGCGCAAATAAGCCTTGTCGAATTTTATATAACTCTCGATTATAGTAAAATTCATCAGGTGTCATTAAAGAATTTCCATTTAAACTAAGGCCGATTACCGTAATTTCATTCTTGCCTTCAGAGAGACTTTGAAAATCTGATGATTTGATTAATAAATCGACCTTTTGGCCCTTTTTTAAATTTGCTACAGCATCCTGTTTGTCTTTGGAAACACTTGCATTTAAAATATTAAATCGATTCTTAAAGGTTTTTGTCCAAAATTTATAATCGGCAGTGCTTCTACCCTTTGCACTGGCGATGTCGTTTTCCAGTTCTACCGTAATTTTTTGCAATTCTGTTCTTTTGGATGTCACATTATTAGATAACCCAAAATACAACATCAGAATTCCTATAAATATAAAATACCAATCTCGGTTTGATTTTTTCGCCAATTTTTAAGTTTAAAATTTATATCTGAGATTTAAGTTGAAAAGTGAGATAAATGTAAATCATTTTGTTGCTAATATAGGAACTATTCTATAATTGACGATTTGTAAAAATCAACATTATAATTCCTATTTTCGCTAAGATGAAAGTAAAAGTAAAATGACTGAAGTAAAAATAATTTTTCGTTTTAATATATCTGAAGTTGTATATCCTTCTGTCGAGGAAATTCTACATTCTGAAAAAGAGTTAAATATTATTTCAGGAGACCGAATTAAAAATGATTTCTTAAAGAGTGATCATGCTATCGCAACTAAAATTAATAGCTATATAGACAACGGAGAATTGATTCCGACAGCATTAGGATTGCAAAAAAGATTTTCTTCATAAGCTTTTGATTTTATTGATTTAAAAATGTTTCTCAAAATTATATGGAGTAAGATTTAAATCGGTCTGAGCTTATAATGCAGGAGTACGGATTTATAATTTCGGACTAGAAATTATAAGGTTAATGATTAAAAAAAACAAAAAAGAGACTTTAGAGTCTCTTTTTTGTTTTTAAGTATTTAAAGCTTTAATATGTTCTTCTTTAGCTTTTAAAAACTCTGAATTTAATCGTTCAATTTCTTCTAAAGCTTCAATCCATTTGTCAGCTGGATTTATATTGAAAGTTGGATAATAGTTTTTTACATTAGTGTAATCTTATTTTTGATAATAATTGCTCTTAAATTGTTTATGGCGTAACGCATTCTTCCCAACGCTGTATTTATACTGATTTCTTTTTCTTCAGATATTTCTTTAAAACTCATATTACGATATAATCGCATTTCAACTATTTCTTTTTGATCGTCATTGAGTTCTTCTATCAGTTTTTTTAAATCAATTTGAATCTGGTTTGTAATTATTCTATTTTCAATATTTGGAGAATTATCAGATAGAATAGAAAAAACGGAAAATTCATCAGTATCTCTTTGTATTGGCATTCGTTTTATTTTACGGAAATGATCCATAATCAAATTGTGAGAAATTCTCATAACCCAAGAAACGAATTTATCTTCTTCCTTATAAGAATTGCTTTTAAGTGTCTTAATTACTTTAACAAACGTATCTTGAAAAACATCATTTGCAATATCTGTATCCTTAATCTTCGAGCATATAAAACCATATATTCTAGATTTATGTCTGTTAATTAATTTTGAGAGCGCTTCTTCGTTACCTTCTACGTATTTTTTTATCAATAAAGAGTCAGGTATATTCAATTCAGTCATAACATCAAATTTCTAATTTTTGGAGTTGCAAAATTAAAGATGAATTGAATGTATCTTTTTGCCTATTAAGACTTTAAAGTATCAAAATACGGTCTTTTTTTATATAATTCCAGTTTCCTCCAAAAATCATAAACCTAACATTTCTAACTGTTCTTGCTATAGGGCTTTTGTTTATATTAAAAAGGTTAATGTATTAACCTGAAATATTTTTTAAATTGCTTGAAATAGAAATCAATTTATTATTTACAGAAAATGAATAAAACAACAATACTACTGATACTAGTAACCGTACTTTTTTCCTGTAAGAAAGATATTAATTCAGGATTTGATACTGTTGATAAACAAACTTTAGAATCAGTAAAGAATACAGAAAAGAATAAAAAATCTAATAGTAATATTGATAAGAGCATTTATACTAAATATGTATATACTAATTCTAAAGACAAAAGTCTAATAGTACAAAATAGCCTGCCCAAAGGCGGAATAAAATATACTGATCCTAAAGGAAACGAATACATTTATGCTGTATTTTGGACTCGAATAATCAATGAAACAGATGATTCTATTGAATTGAAAATTAACTTTCCTATAGATTCTTATGAGATTCCTACTCTGCCTGGAAAATATTACAAAACATTGATTCCATCTGACACGATGACAATTCAGAAAATACCTTTGTTTAATTATGGTTTGATAAACTTAGAACCTTTTTTTGATAAGAATATTGATAAACCATCTTTATTAAAAAGGACTATTAAGCCAAAAGAATCAACTGCATTTTATGTTGTAACGTTTCGTTTGATTGGAGGAGATAAATATGGTGTCTTGCGAACAGAACTTAGTTTAAAGGGACAAAATCTTTTTTATAAAATAAGAGATAAAGAAATTCTGTGCGGAAATATAGAAATAAAGTAAGCTACTAAAAAAGAAAAAGCTTGTAAATCAAAAGACTTACAGGCTTTTCGTTTCTTTGTGGGGAGAGCAGGATTCGAACCTGCGAAGTTCACACAGCAGATTTACAGTCTGCCCTCGTTGGCCGCTTGAGTATCTCCCCAAATCTGATTGCAAATTACAATTTATTGCATTCACGAAATTCAAAAAAAAATCCTTAATTTCTTAAGGATTTATTTGTGGGCGATGAGGGGTTCGAACCCCCGACCCCCTCGGTGTAAACGAGGTGCTCTGAACCAGCTGAGCTAATCGCCCTATTTTACTAGGCTGCTATCGTTTGTGATTGCGAGTGCAAATATACAGCTAGATTTTATATTTCCAAGCCTTTTTTTGAAAAAAGTAAAAAAAACTTCAATAAAAACATCTAGAAAACTATTTTTCAGCGAATTAAAAAAAAGAAAAAATCTGCAATTTCTAAATTTTAGTTAAAAATTGATTAGTCGAAAGCTTATTCCAGATATTCTTTTTGTATTCATTTGCTATAGTCATACCTTTGCGTACCTTAATTGTATATTCAAATGGCAAGATTTCAAGAAAATGATTTACCTAAAGCTAAATTAAACTCTAACTCCCTACAAAAAGCTCTCCGAATTTTTAAATACGCTAAAAATCACAAATGGAAATTCTTCCTAGGCTTGATTTTCTTATTTTTAACAAGCGCCACTGCCTTAGCCTTTCCTAAATTAATGGGAATGCTGGTTGATTGCGTTACGAATAAAGATCTTTCTAAAGCAAACGAAATTGCACTTGGTTTAATGGTGATTCTCACACTTCAGGCAATTTTCTCGTTTTTTAGAATTTCATTGTTTGTAAATTTTACCGAAAACTCTCTTTCTAATATTCGTTTTGCATTATATGAGAATCTGATAAAATTACCCATGTCGTTTTATTCTCAAAAACGTGTTGGAGAACTTAATAGTAGAATCAGTGCCGATATTTCGCAATTGCAAGATACATTTAGCACCACTATTGCTGAGTTTCTGCGTCAGTTTATTTTAATTATTGGAGGTTTTGTAATCTTAGGAAGCATTAGTCCAAAATTAACCTTAATGATGCTGGCAATTGTACCTATTGTAGCAGTTGCTGCTGTGATCTTTGGAAGATTCATTCGTAAATACGGAAAAAAAACACAAGATAAAGTTGCCGAAAGCCAGGTTATAGTTGAAGAAACACTGCAAGGAATTAGCAATGTAAAAGCATTTGCTAACGAATGGTACGAAATTCAGCGTTATAAAAACAAAATTAGAGAAATTGTAAAAATCGCTATTAAAGGTGGTCAATACAGAGGTTATTTTGCTTCGTTTATTATTCTTTGCCTTTTCGGATGTGTTGTTGCTGTTGTTTGGTACGGAATCACATTAACGATTAAAGGAGAAGTTGAAGGTGTTGGTGATTTAATCTCGTTTGTATTATATACTACATTTATTGGTGCTTCTTTTGGTGGAATTGCAGAAATGTACGCGCAAATTCAAAAAGCAGTTGGCGCAACAGAGCGTGTTTTTGAATTATTAGAAGAAACTCCAGAAGAAATCAATGCTAAGCCAAGACTTTCGGCAGTTGAAAAAATAAAAGGAAATGTAGCTTTCAATAACGTTGCTTTTAGTTATCCTTCAAGAAAGGAAGTTCAGGTTTTAAAAGATGTGAATTTCAATGCCGAATTCGGCCAGAAAATAGCAATCGTTGGACCAAGTGGAGCCGGAAAATCTACTATTTCTTCGCTTTTATTGCGTTTTTACGATATAACTTCAGGAGAAATTTTAGTTGATGGAAAAAATATTTACGATTATGATTTAGAAAATCTTCGAGGAAATATGAGTATCGTTCCTCAAGATGTTATTTTGTTTGGTGGAACAATTAGAGAAAATATTGCTTATGGAAATCCAAACGCTTCTGAAGAAGAAATTATAGCAGCCGCTAAACAAGCTAATGCGTTCAATTTTGTAGATGGTTTCCCTGAGAAATTTGAAACTTTGGTTGGAGAACGTGGAGTTAAGCTTTCTGGAGGTCAGCGTCAGCGTATCGCAATTGCGAGAGCTTTGCTTAAAAACCCAAGCATTTTGATCTTAGACGAAGCAACTTCTTCTTTAGATAGTGAAAGCGAAAAACTAGTTCAAGAAGCTCTAGAAGTTCTGATGGAAGGAAGAACAAGCATTATTATTGCGCACAGGCTTTCTACAATTAGAAACGCAGACAAAATCTTAGTTTTAGACAACGGAAGAATTTCTGAAGAAGGAACACATCAAGAACTAATAAACTTAGAAAACGGAATTTACAAGAATTTAAGCAACTTACAGTTTAGTAACTCTTAATTTGAAAATCCAATTTTTATAAAATCCAAATTCAAAAAAAAACTCCATTTAAAAATCAAATGGAGTTTTTTTATCTCAAATAACAAACCCGAAAGATTCTTAAAAACTGTCGGGTTTAATAATACTGACTTATTTCGAATAAAAAAGCTTCAATTTTAATTGAAGCTTTTTCTATATTAAACTGTAAACTGAATTATTTCCCTTTTCTACGTTTACGTTCTGCTTTAATCATAGATAATTCGCGGCTAGTTTGACCAGCAACAGAAGTATTCTCTTCTGCACGACGAATCAAGTACGGCATAACATCTTTTACAGGTCCGAATGGTAAGTATTTAGCAACGTTATAACCATTTTCTGCTAAGTTGTAGCTAATATTATCACTCATTCCGTATAATTGTCCGAACCAAATTCTAGAATCATTTTTAGCGATTCCTTTTTGGGCCATCATTTCCATTAATTTATAAGAGCTCAATTCGTTGTGAGTTCCTGCAAAAATGGCCATTTTTTCAATATGCTCTAACATATATTGTACAGCATTATCGTAATTGATATCAGTAGCTTCTTTAGAAACACAGATTGGAGAAACATAACCTTTTTCTTCCGCTCTTTTGTTTTCTTTTTCCATGTAAGCGCCACGAACTAGTTTCATTCCGATATAAAAACCTTCGGATTTCGCTACCTCATGAAGTTTTTTCAAATAATCTAAACGATCCCAACGATACATTTGCAAAGTGTTAAATACAATTGCTTTTTCTTTATTGTATTTACGCATCATATCGGTAACCAAATCATCAGCTGCATCTTGCATCCAGCTTTCTTCACCATCAATTAATAAGGCAACATCTTTTTTATGAGCTTCGCCACAAACTTTATCAAAACGGGCCACTACTCGATCCCACTCTGCTTGTTCTGCGGGATTAAGAGTTTGTTTTTCTCCTAATTTTTCGTACAATTCAAAACGACCTAAACCTGTTGGTTTAAAAACTGCAAATGGAATTGCTAAACGTTCTTTAGCAAAATCAATAGTTCTTAAAGTCATTTCTAATGCAGCATCAAATTGCTCCTCTTCTTCTTTTCCTTCAACAGAATAATCTAAAACAGACGAAACGCCTTTTGTAAACATTTTATCTACAACAGTAAGACAGTCGTTTTCGTTTACACCACCACAAAAGTGATCAAAAACAGTTGCACGAATTAATCCTTCTACTGGTAAATGAGCTTTAATTGCAAAATTTGTTACAGCAGTTCCTATTC
>Ga0308157_10003182_pt1 | contig 24555 bp, 26 predicted proteins | sample PhyBR1_FD_201035 | JGI IMG/M metagenome (GOLD analysis project Ga0308157, IMG submission 201035) | Phyllosphere microbial communities from UC Gill Tract Community Farm, Albany, California, United States - DLSLB.R1 | ecosystem: Host-associated > Plants > Phyllosphere > Unclassified | place: USA...
GTGATCAGCGCCGGCGTGATGATCGCAAAGGTCAGCTGGAACGAGACCCAGAGAAACTCAGGTATGCCCGGCAGCAAACTGTGGGCCGTGTCCACCGTCACCCCGTTCAGGAACAGGGCGTCCAGACTGCCGACGTACTGATTCACCCCCGCATCGCCGTTTGTGCCGAAGGCAATGGTGTAACCCGCGATGAACCAGGTCAGCGAAACCACCGCAAAGGCGGCGACCGACTGGGTGATGGTGGCGATCACGTTTTTGCGGCGCACCATGCCGCCATAAAATAGCGCCAGACCCGGCAGGGTCATCAGCAGGACCAGGGCGGTGGAGGTCCCCAGCCAGGCCGTGCCCGCCGCATCCAGCTCCAGCGGAACCTGATGTGAAAACAGCGCCGGAGCAGGCTCCGACGCTGTTGCAGCAGCACTAGCGATGTTGGCGACGGTCGCGGCGTCCGGCGCCGCAAGCGCCGCTCCGACGGCGAACAATCCGCCGGTTAGACAAAGCAGGGCGAGAAGCCCCGGTAAGCTGTTCTTGAACTGCGTCATGCGCGTATCCCCTCATGCGTTTCGCAGTTGCGAACTGTTTATCGCATCCGCGAAATCGACAAGGGCAAAAATGCAGCACCCAGAGAATTTTTAACCCGTAAGTCACCACTTTTCGACGCCAAGCAGAAACGAGACAGGGAAAATTTCGGACATTTTCGAAATATTCAGCCAAAAAATAACCACAAGGCGCGACAGAACGACCCACGATTGGCGATTTTACAGGCATTTACGACGGCGAGCCCTCCACCCTGTCTAGGATGCCGCGCAACTCCGACGCGAGGCCGCCATGAAACCCCAGTTGTCCCCTGACGACGCCCACCTAAACCGCCTGTGGCGCGAGACCTTCGGCCAGCCCATGCCCCTGATCGGCGCGCCGGACATCGCCCGCCGCATCCTGCGTCAGAACGGGGTCTCGGCTAGAGACCTGGCCCAGCCTCAGGACACCTCAGCCGCCCCAGTCGACGCACGGCCGGCAAGCCGACCAAAATCGAAAGCTTGATACGTCCGGCTTCAGACCGCAGCTCGACGCGCCCGAACCCGGCCCATCTCACCTGACGCGCCTCCCACGCTGTCCGGCAGTGCAGTCGGCTCAACCAGAGAGCCCGCCTCGACGCAGAACGGATTCAACTGTCCCTCCCATCCGCCATTGAGCGAGCAGGAATAACAGCCCGAAACCATGGCGCAGGCAGCAAGGACAGTCAGGATCTTCAGGGCGCGACAGGGCATCAGACCTCCTCCAACGGCGCCTGACCCTAACATCGTCGGACGAACCGTCACGGACGCTTTCGCAGCCTTAAACCGAGCCGCCGCAAGAAGTCCGATATTCCGAGTTTGCTTGAAGGGGTTGCTGAAACCCCGAGGCGGGGTTTCTGGCGGAGACGGAGGGATTCGAACCCTCGGTACCCCTTACAGGGTACGACGATTTAGCAAACCGTTGCCTTCAGCCACTCGGCCACGTCTCCGGCAGGCGGCGTGGATAGCCCGTCATTTGACGGCGCGCAACAAGCTAAGCGCAATCAATCACGTTAACGGGGGATAGACACCCGCCGTGCAAGGAAATAGCCCCTAATCTTCGTGTAGGATCACAACGTTCGTCTCATGCCGCCGGCCGACACCCTCCTTCCCGCAGCGGACGCGCCCAGCGCCAGAACGCGCCAGACGCGCGATTCGGCCGCTGTGGCGCGTGATTCGCACGCCGCGCCCGGCCGGGCGCGGCGCGGTCCGTTCCGGCCGGACGTCTGGCTGAACACCCGTCAGCGCAACGCGACCCGCCTGCGCGTCTTCTATTTCCGTGGGCTGGACATCGTTGGCCTGTTCGCCGCCACAGCTGTCGGCGTCGCCCATGTGTCCGGTGGTGCGCTCCTGTCGGCCCGACTGGCGGACGCTGCGCCGTTGGTGCTCGGCGCCGTAGCTGTGCTTGGCCTGCTCCGATCCCTGGGCCTATACCGTTTCGACAAGAGCCACGGCATCTTGTCGCATCTGGCGTCGGTCGCCGCTGTTGTCGCTTGCGGGGTCGCCGCGACCTTTGCGACAGGCTTGGTCCTGCATGGCGAACTGGCTCCCTGGGCCGAGTATGGCCGCTGGAGCCTGGGCCTGCTGAGCCTGATGCTGGCCCTGCACGCCGTATGGAGCCTGCTGGTCGCCGATTGGCGGCGCAAAGGCGCGCTGACTCCCAACATCGCTGTCGTCGGCGCCACCCGTCATGCCGAGCGCCTGATCCGGGAGGCGCTGCAACGCCGTGATCTCAATGTCCTCGGCGTCTTCGATGATCGCCTGGCGCGCTCGCCCGATGCGGTCGAGGGCGTGCCGGTGCTGGGTGAGGCCAACGCCCTGCTGAACCATCGGCTGACCCCCTATATCGACCAGATCGTCCTGGCGATCGACCCCAAGGCCGAGGCGCGCGTGCGCGACCTGACCGCCCGCCTGAACGCCTTGCCCATCCGCCTGACCCTGCTGGTCGATCCCAAGACCGCCGAGCAGCGCAACGCCGCGCTGGAGAAGCTGGCGCAATCCCCGATGGCCCCTCTGGAAGGCCCGGTCGATCCTGAACGTCGCGCTTTCAACAAACGCCTTCAGGACATGGTTCTAGCGTCTGTCGGTCTGATTCTGCTGTCGCCCCTTCTGCTCTTCATCGGCTTGCTGGTGCGCTTCGACAGCCCCGGCCCCGCCATGTTCCGGCAACGTCGTCACGGCTTCAATCAGGAAGAAATCGTGGTGTGGAAGTTCCGCACCATGCATCACGCCGACGCCGACGCCACGGCCAGCCGCCAGGTGACGGCGAACGACGACCGCATCACCCGGATCGGCCGCTTCCTGCGCGCGACCAGCCTGGACGAACTGCCGCAGCTTCTGAACGTGCTGCGAGGCGAAATGTCGCTGGTCGGCCCTCGCCCGCACGCCATCGGCATGAAGACCGGCGAGATCGAGTCGGCGCGACTGGTCGCTGATTACGCCCACCGTCACCGGATCAAGCCCGGCATGACCGGCTGGGCGGCGATCAAGGGGTCTCGCGGCCCCATGCATACCGCGCCTGAGGTGCGTCGCCGTGTCCAACTGGACATCGACTATATCGAGCACCAGTCCTTCTGGCTGGACCTCTGGATCATCGCTGTCACCATCCCCGTCCTACTCGGCGACCGGATGTCGGTGCGCTGATGTTCTGGCGTGGGGTGCTGGGCTATCTGCCCGCCAACATCATTCAGGGCGTCGTCGGCTTCCTGGCGGTCATCGTCTATACGCGCCTGCTCAGCGCCGAGGACTTCGGCCGCTACGCCCTGGCCTTCTCGGTCATGACCCTGGCGCATGTGGCGACCTTTAGTTGGCTGGAAGCCGCCATGGCGCGCTTCTGGGCCGCCCAGCGCGACGGCGCCGACATGGCCAGTCACTTCGCCAGCCTCTATCGCACCGCCTTCATCATGACCGCCCTGTTCCTGCCGCTGGCGGGACTGGTGGTCTGGTTGTGGCCCATGCCAGACAGCTTCCGGCTGCCCATAGGCGTGGCTCTGCTTGGGATACCAGTTCGTTGCCTGACCAAGCTGGCGCAGGAGCGCTATCGGGCGGCGGGCGAGGTGCGCAAGGCCGCCAGCCTCGACATCTGGAATACCTTGGCCGGCTTCGGCGTCGGCGCCGCCTTCGCCCTCTCGGGCGGGGGCGCGTCTTCGCCGCTGGCAGGGCTGCTGATCGCTCCCCTGTTCGCCCTGCCCTTCATCCTGCCCGGCGAACTGCGCGAGGCGCGCAGCGGCGTCGTGGATCGCGAACGGCTGAAGAGCTACGCCGTCTATGGCTACCCTATCGCCGCCTCCCTGGGTCTCGCCCTGGTGCTGGCCTCAACGGACCGTTTCCTGCTGGCTATGTTCATGGATGAGGCGGCGGTCGGCGCCTATCACGCAGGCTACAGCATCGCCAATCGAACCCTCGATGTCCTGTTCATCTGGCTGGGAACTGCCGGCACACCCGCCCTGGTTATGGCGCTCGAGCGCGGCGGACGCGAGCAACTTCAGGCTGCAGCGCGCGAACAGGCCTCGACCCTGATCCTGATCGGTCTGCCGGCGGCTGTCGGCGTGGCTCTGGTCGCCCGCCCTCTGTCGGAGTTCATGATCGGCGAAGACCTACGGGACGCCGCCACCCTGGTCACGCCGTGGATCGCCCTGTCGTCATTGCTGGCCGGCATGACGGTCTATTACTTCCATCAGGCCTTCACCCTGGGGCGCCGCACGGGTTGGCTGCTGGCGGCCATGAGCGTGCCGGCGATCTCGAACGTCCTGCTCAACATCATCCTGATCCCGTCCTTTGGCGTTCTGGGCGCCGCCTGGGCGACCGCCGCCAGCTTCGCCATCGGCCTGGTCGCATCCTGGGCCATGGGGCGTCGCATCCTGCCCCTGCCGACACCCTGGAGCACCCTGGGTCAGTGCGCTCTGTGCTGCGGGGTCATGGCGCTGGCCGTCTGGTTCCTGCCGCCCATCGGCGGCTTCCCTGAGCTGATGCTGGACGCTTCGGTCGGCGCGACCGTCTATGGCGTCTGCGCCTTCGCTCTGAACGCGGGCGGCGTGCGCGAACTGGCTCAGCGGCTGTTCCGCGCCATCCAGGCACGAAAGGCCGCCGCATGACCGCCGCCATTCACGACAACCCGGCGTGGAGCGCCGCCCGCCCGGCCCTGTCGGTGCTTATCCCCTTCCTGCGCGATGATCCCGACGCCCTGATCGCCCTCCTCGAACGTGAAGCCGATGGGTTGAACGGCGCCGCCGAGGCGATCCTGCTGGACGACGGCACCGGCGACGCAGCCTTGACCGCCCGGCTGATCGCCCGGATCAACGCCAGCGCCCTGCCGATCCGCCTGATCTCCCTATCCCGCAACGAGGGCCGCTCCATCGGGCGCAACCGGTTGGCGACCGCGGCGCGAGGCTCCAGCCTGCTGTTCCTCGACAGCGACATGCGCCCGGACCACGATCGGTTCGTGCAAACCTGGGCCGACCTGGCCCGCGCGGGCGAAACGGCCGTAGCCTTCGGCGGGTTTTCCTTGCTGCAAGCCCCCGACGACGCCCGCTTCGCGGTTCATCGCAGCATGGCGGCCCGATCTGACTGCATCACCGCCGACCAGCGCGCCCTGCAGCCCGAGAAATACGTCTTCACCTCGAACCTTCTGGTCCGCCGCGACGTCTTCGAGGCCGAGGCTTTCGACCCTGGCTTCAGCGGCTGGGGATGGGAAGACGTCGAATGGGCCATGCGCGTCTCGCGCCGGTTCCAGGTCGAGCATATCGACAACCCCGCCACACATATGGGCCTGGACACCGTGGAAACCCTGGCCGCCAAATACGAGCAGTCAGCGCCTAATTTCGCCCGCGTTGTAGCCAAGCACCCCGATTTCGTCGCCGCCTATCCCAGTTATCGCGTCGCGCGGCGGCTTCAGGCCGTGCCGGGATTGAAGACGATCCGCCCCCTGTTCCGGCAGGCGGCGCGCACCTCCATCCTGCCGGTCGGCCTTCGCGCCTTCAGCCTGCGGCTCTACCGCGTCGCCCTCTATGCGGAGGCGATATGATCCAACCCTACACCCCGGATGTCAGCCTGAGGGGCAAGCTGCGTCGTCGGTTCGCGCGTCTGACTCATCGGCGTCCGGCGCGACTCGAGCTGAAGCGCCCCATCGTCAGCTTCACCTTCGACGATATTCCCGCCAGCGCCGCCCATGCGGGGGCTCAGGTGCTGGAGAAGCACGGCGCGCGCGGCACATTCTACGTATGCGCCGGCCTGTTCGGACAGGACGGCCACATGGGGCGTTTCGCCAACGCCGCCGAAATCAGCACCCTGATCCATCAGGGGCATGAGGTCGCCGGTCACACGCTCGACCACGTCGATTGCCACCGCACCGCGCCGGCTGATCTGGAAGCGGATCTGGACGCCAACGACCTCGCCCTGCGAGGCCTCGGAGCCGCCCCGCTTCATTTCGCCTACCCCTATGGTGAGGTTTCGCCCCGCGCCAAGAAGCAGTTGGGCGCCCGCTATGCCTCGCTGCGCGGCGTGCACAAGGCTCTGGTCCATGATGGCGGCGACCGCAATCAACTGCCCGGCGTGGGTATCGAAGGCCCCGACGGCGAGGCGCTGGCCCGCGCCTGGATCGACCGCGCCGTGGCCGAGCAGGCCTGGCTGATCCTCTACACCCACGATGTGCGCGAAACCCCGTCGCCCTGGGGCTGCACGCCTGATGCGCTTGATCGGCTGATCGACTACGTTCGCATGGCTGGCTGCGACATTCGCACTGTCGGCGAGGTTCTGGCCGCATGAGCGCGCAAGCCGACGTCACCGTCATCATCCCCACCTTGCGCCGCCCCGACAGCCTGGAGCGCGCTATGCGCTCAGCCTTGGCCCAGGTCGGCGTCGTGGATCGCCTGCGCGAGATCATCGTCGTCGACAACGACCCCGAGGCCAGTTCCCGCGAGTTGACGACCCGCCTCGCCGCCGAAGCCTCGCTTCCGGTCGTCTGGCGCCACGCCCCACGTCCCGGCGTCGCCACGGCCCGCAATGAAGGCCTGGCGGCCACGACAGCGCCCCTGATCGCCTTCCTTGACGACGACGAGGCCGCCTCGACCGGCTGGCTCGCCGCCTTGCTCTCCGCCCAGGAAGCGACCGGCGCCGACGCCGTCTTCGGCCCCATTCGCGGTCGTGTGCCTGATGAAACCGGCTGGACCACGCCCTATCTGGAACGCTTCTTCGGTCGCGAAGGCCCCCCCGACAGCCGGCTCATCGACATCCCGTACGGCTGCGGCAACTCCTTGCTGGTGCGGGCCACCGCCCTGCCCGGCGCCGCCCCCTTCAATCTCGCGGCTGACCAGTCAGGCGGCGAGGACGACGCCTTGTTCGCCGCCCTGGCGGGGCGTGGCGGTCGCTTCGGTTGGGCCGCAGACGCCTGGGTCGATGAGTTCGCACCGCCCCACCGCGCCACCTTGCGCTACGCCCTGACGCGGGCCTTCGCCTATGGTCAGGGCCCGAGCCAGACCGCCGCCGCCGCCCGCGACTGGCCTAGGGTGGCCCGCTGGATGGTCATCGGCGCCGCCCAGGCCGGTGTCTGGCTATTCGCCGCCGCAGGCCTGACGCTGATCGCCAGCCCGCGCCGCGCGGACATGCTGGATCGCAGCGCACGTGGCCTAGGAAAACTTTTCTGGATGAAGGGCTTCGAGCCGCATTTTTACGGCGCGCGCGAACTTGATCGCCTGAATCGACAGCCGGCCTAACCCGCCAGACGCTTCAAGATCGCGGGCGGCGACCAGGTCGAGCGGTTCATCACCACACCGGCGATCTGCCCGCCCACGGCGTCGATCTCGTCACGCAGGGCCACTGGTTCGCCAGCCGCCGTGGTCTCGGCCGCGACCACCAGTATGGTGGCGTCGATAAAGGGCGCCAGGGTGATCGCCATATCGCTGCGATCGGCTGCGGGCGTGTCGATGACCACAGTGTCGGCATGACGGCGCAGCCCCGCCCAATACCGCGCCTCGCCCAGAGGCTCGACCCGTTGGCCCGCGCGGGTCAGTTCCATATGGAAGCGCGTCACGAACAACCGTCCGCCCAGACAGGCGCGCGCAGTCATCAGACGCGCGGGCGGCACCGGCAGGCCGTCTCGGCCGCGCATGGGCGGCGTCACAGCATAGAAGGCCGAGCCGTCGGGTGAGGCCTTCACCGGCGCCGCCAGCCGCCCGAACCGCTCGGGCTCAGCCGCGATGGCGTCCAGTTGCCCTTGCTGGGCCAGGTCGCCGTCAATCAGCCAGACGGGCTTTCTGGCGCGCACCGCCGCAAGCCGGGCAAACTCGCGCGCCACGGTCGAGGTCCCCTCGCCGCTGGTCGCCGACACGAACTGGATCACGCGGCCGCGATGAGCCGACGCTGGTCCCAGCGCCGCCCACAATCCCGCCATTTCCGTCGTCAGATCGACCATCGAATCGGTTACGCGCTCATTCCAAGCCGTCAGCCTAGCATGACCGTTAGGCGATCAGGCGCGCTTCATCGGCGCGACGGCCAATACCGGCAGTTGCAGAGTGCGACTGGCGGTCGACGGCATCGAGAAGCCCTTGCGCAGGAAGACCCGCACCAGACCGACGCACAGCGCCGTGAACCCCGCGAACAGGAAGGCGGCGATGAACAGCACGGCCTTCATGCTCTTGCCCCGAGACGGCGGCTGGGCGCGTTCGATCACCGTGACATTGTCTGCGCCTGCCTTGACCAGTTCATTGTCGGCGCGGCTCTGGGTCTCACGCAGTTGGAACTCACGGATAGAGGCCGACAGGACCTCGCGATTGCCGGACAGGGTGGCGTTGCGCGATTCCAGTTCGGTCAGACGGGCCTGACGCGCCCGCAGGTCCACGACCTGGCGGTCCAACACGGCAAGGCGGGCGGCCAGGGAGTCGCGCTCGGCCTGAGCATTGATGCGGGTGGTTTCCAACTCGACCCAGATCGGATTGGGGCCCGTGCGGACCTCCTTGGCCCCGACGGCCGTTCCCGTGCCGACATAGGCCTGAAGCTGGGCGATCTGGTTCTCGATCTCGCGCACTGGCTGAGCGTCGGGCTGATAGCGCGACAACAGGGTCTCGCGCTGGGTCCGCAGTTGCAGGATCTGATCCTGCGCCGAAATGTTCAGGTCCTGCTGCAGCGCGATTTCCGCCGGCGTCCTATTCTGCTGCGCCACTAGGGTCGCCAGGCGCTGCGCGGCCTGGTTCAGTTGCGCTTGCACGTTCATCCGCTCGGCGAAGATCGACTGATAGGTGCCCGCGAGCGTGGCCTTGGCCGTGGCGAAGTCGCCGATATTGTTGCTGCTCAGGAAGGCCTCATAGGCCCGGTCGGCATCCGCCAGCTCGCCTTCAAAGGTCTGACGCTGGGTCTGGATGGCCGGGGTCGCGCGATCCTGAAAGACCTCACGGCGATAGGTCAGATACTGGTCGATCACCGTGTTCAGCACACGCGCCGACAGGGCCGGATCGTCGCTCTTGTAGGTCAGGCCCACGACAGGGCTCAGCGGCGCCGCCGACACGTCCAGACCGGCGCTGACGGCGCGCACGGCGGCGGCTTCCTGTTCGGCGGCCGTGCCTGTGGCTGGCTTGCCGTCCTGGAAGGTCTCGACGCCCAGGGCGCGAACGACGCGCTGCTTGACCTCAAGGCTGTTCAGGATGGCGGCTTCCGACTGCGCCACCTCGCCGGCGGCGGGCGGCGCCCCGCGGTCCGTGGCGCCCACACGCGGCTGATAGACATATTCCTGGCCCACGCCGACGAACAGACTGGCGCCGGCCGTATAGGTCTTCTTGAGCGTCAGGGCCGCCGCCGCGCCGATGATGAACAGAATGGCGAAGATCAGAATCATCAGCCACAGTTCGCGGAACAGCAGAACCACGACGTCGAGGACGCCGTACCGCGGTCGGGAGGCTGCATAGGCTGTCGAACGCATGAACCGGGCAATCCGTTGGAATCGTCGAGCACACCTTTGCCGCTGGCACGTTAACCACCCGTTACCCATAACCGGTCAGCCTGAGCTCAATCCGATTTCAAGCTTGGTCATCGCCTCCATGATCCCTGATCGTCGTCTCGTCCTGATGGGTCTCGCCGCCGGCCTGACCGGCTGCGCCAGCGCCTCGGCGCACGATGGGAGTCGGGTGCAAGGCGTTGGCGCGGATCAATTTCCCGATGTGCCCTTCGCCGACTGGACCGATATCGAGCCCGAATACCTGCTCTATCCTGGCGACGAGATCGAGGTCGCGACCCCGACGGCCACAGAACTGACGCGTCAGCTCAAGATCGGCCCCGACGGTCGCGTCTCTCTGCCCCTGCTTGGCCACGTCATGGCCGCTGACCGCACCTTGTCGCAGCTTGAAACCGATATTTCAGCAGGTTACGCCACGCAGCTGCGTCGCCCCGAGGTCGAGGTGACTTTGCGTGTGGCCGGCCCGCTCAAGGTCTGGGTGGACGGCGAGGTTCGCAATCCGGGCGTCTTCGACATGCCGGGCGACATCGACGCCTATCAGGCCGTCATCATGGCCGGCGGCGCCCTGCCCTCGGCCAAGGCGCAACAGGCCGCCCTGATCCGGCGCGGCCCCGGCGGCGTGCGCATGATGCGCGTGGTCGACCTTCGCCCGCGCCAAAGCGAAGTCGTGGCCCTGCGTCGCGGCGACATCATCTTCCTGCCGCGCTCCACGCTTGGCGAACTGGCGGCCTTCTTCACCCTGTTCCGTTCCGCCCTGCCGATCGGCTTCAGCTACGCCCTGAACGGCGGCTACGCCTCGACCTGACCCGCATTGATGAAATCCGTCGCACGGATAACCTTGTGTGATGAGAGCAGAATCAGTCATTCGCGGCAGTTGCCTGTGCGGGGATGTCGCCTATCCTCCCAATCCAGCGGCACCAGATCAACATCGCCGGGTCCTTTCATGCCAATGGGTCGTTCCTTGAGAAGCTTGAACTCAGACCCTACGCGCGCATCTCGGATGAGAGTCCAGGTGCCTTGCTCGCCGTGAAGATGGCATGCGAACTCGGGCCTTTCGGTCACATGCTGGTCGCAAATCCTGAGACTGACTGCTCGTGGTTCCTGGGTGCGGCCCGCCGTGTCGTGATCACCCACAAATATCCCGGTGAACTCCCGGTCGCGCGGAATCCGCAGCGTCTGCGAGGCAAACTCCACCACTACTGGCTCGCTTGTTTGTCCGCGTGCGGTGCAAGCCGCCAAACCAATGGTCATTGAGACCATCAGAGCTGCCTTCTGGAGACGGGTCATTTTTTGAGATTCCGCGAAGCGTTGGTTGAACCTCCGCGGTATGAGTTAAGGGCTTCTTTCCACCCTTAGCGGACATTCGACCCCGCCGCTTTCGAGCCGGAGGGCCAATGTCCGCTTTCGGCGCCGAAACCCAGGACCGCAATCGACCCATTGCGGACATTGCCACCGCCGCGTGATTTACTGGCGGCCATCGCCGCAGGGAGGACGTTGCCGATGATGCGGACGGTCGCAGTTCTCGGTTCCGCGTTGCTAGGATGCCTGGTTCTCGGTGCAGCCACATCGGTAGCCGCATGTTCTATCCGGCAACCGGTTGATCAAGAAGCCGCTTGGGCGACGTATCGGGATGATGCTGAAAGGATATTCGTCGGACAGGTCGTCGGACTTCATCCTTATAGCCGCGTGGAACGCCGTGAACTCGACGCGCATCGCATAGTGGGCGTCCAATATGGCGGGAGGGCAGGTTTGGCGGATGTTGCGCCCGTCGAAATCATACGCGGCCCCGGAGATGGATTGAGGGCACGCTACAGCAATGGCAACGGCTGTGGGCGAGACCTGTGGAACGCCAAGCTGGGCGATTTCGTGCTGGTGGTGGTGGGCCAAGAAGGCTTTGCCGATGTGTTTGACACGAGCAATCTCGAAGACCCCATCCTCCGAAGCTATGTTCAGAGCTATTGGTCAGAGGTCCGCCTCCACCCCCTAGCCGAGTTCTGAATGTCCGCTTGTCAGCGGCGAGGTCAATGTCCGGCCCCAGGCATGGTGCTTGTTTCGCGAACCGACCCATTGCCGCCATTGGCATGAGTGCTTTGCCGTGGAATGTTCGAAGCCATGCTTGAACTCGACGATAGCCGCTGGTCTGAACTCACTCACGCTTACGGGGCGGCATCGGACATTCCCGATCTTCTCCGCGCATTGGCGAAACGGCCAGAGCAGCAAGGCGCAAACGACGAGCCGTGGCTTACGCTTTGGTCGAGCCTTTGCCATCAAGGCGACGTCTACACTGCATCATACGCGGCGATTCCGCACGTCGTGGAAATCGCGCTATCGCAAGCGAACCCGATTGATTTCGGCTTCTTGCTCCTTCCTGCCTCGGTTGATGTGGCTCGGACAAATGGTCGAGGGCCAGAAGTGCCGGACTTTCTCCTTCCCGCCTATGACGTAGCTATCTCTCGTTTGCCGGACTGCGTGTTTGCTCATCGCGGCGAGAGTTGGAGCCCAGACATGACTATCGCCGCCATGGCCGCCATGGCTGTATCGAAAAGTCATCACGCGCTCGCGGAGGCGGTCATGAACCTTGATGAGGATTGGATTTCCAAGATCAACAACGGCGAATGGGACTGATCGCAGGGTCCGTTTCCCGCGCCAGACAAAGACCTTTGCGGCGTACACACGGGCGCTTGGAAAGCGTGGAGCAGCAGGCCAAGCCCCAGCAAATAGGTAGACGGAGCTTATCGGTCCGTATCTGCTCAATGATCTAAGCCAGTCGCAGATTCGGAACCCTATGCCTCTCACCACATCAGAACTGCTTATGCATTCGGTCGTGCGCTTGACCACTTTTAGCGGCGGGGTTCCCGTTTCCAATGGCACAGGATTTTATCGAACTGCTCATTTCGCTGATGGCTCGACGGTCAATCTCATCGTCACAAACAAGCATGTGATCGCCGGCGCGGATAGCATCCACTTCGTAGTTCATATGCTAGCAAAACAAGGCGGGGAGCCATCAGGCGAACTCGCCGAAGTCATTGTGCCCCTCGATGGAGTGCTCTTCGCTCACCCGGACGCAACCGTCGATCTCTGCGCCATCGCGATCACCCGCACGCTGCATGATCTCTATAATTCTGGGCGGAGTCCGTTCACTGTACAGCAAGCAGACGAGACCATTCCCACCGGGGACGAATGGGACGCATTCGATGGTATCGAAGAAGTGCTGATGCTCGGCTGTCCTAGCGGTCTCTACGATCAGGTGAACAACCTCCCAATCTGCCGCCAAGGTATAACTGCGACGCCCCTGACCAAAAACTACAACGGTAGACGTGAGTTCGTCATCGACATGGCGTGTTTCCCAGGGTCATCAGGTTCTCCAATTTTCGTCTACAATCGCGACGGTTACCTAAACCGCTCTCAGAATACCTACATGATGGGGGAGAGCCGGCTTAAGCTGGTCGGCATCCTCTACGCTGGACCTAACATCAACAACCGTGGCGAAATCGTGATGGCGGTCCCGACCGTGAACATCCAAACGATGATGCATCTTGGCTATGCGATCAAAGCGGATCGGCTGTTCGACATTGACGACCTAATCGGCGCAGCAATCGGCTCCGCCCCCCGTCGCTTGCAAGGAAATGCAATACCGCCCCCCCCACCTGACGCTGCGGTTTAATCGCTCTGGGCTTGGTTTTTCCCGGTGCCGGGAAGTGCAATGATTCACACACACAAAGCCTGCGGGCGAGGCGGGGGGAAAAGCGCGGCGTTTGGGTGGCAGCCGATCTGACCGGGCTGGGCCGCCGGTGGCCGCTGAGCCCCCTCCCCTGTCCGATCCGACCCGCGACACCCTGCGCAGGTGATGGTTGTCAGCGGGGCTGTATGGGGCCGTTGCGGCGGGTGCTCTACGCCGCCGCGATCGGCGCCTCCGACAGCCTGGTCTATAGGCCGGGCTCTTCATGTCAGCCCTGATCGACCACGCGCGCGACACGCCCGACTGCGCCGGCGACAATGCGCCCCGACCGAACCGGCTGTTCACCCGGTCCATCGCCATCATCAACGCTTCGCGCCTGGGGTCAGTCAGCGCGAGCAGCGATCGCGGCGCCTGCGCCGGCGTGACCAGGTCCTCCATGATGATGCCCGCCTTGGCGTAGCGATAGCCGGGCTGCCACAGCCGACGCGTGGCCGAGGACGCCGCGCGCACCAGCTGCAGCGTGTCATCCGTCGCCTCGATCAGGTTGGCCACGCCGGACACCGATCGGCTCGGCCCGTCTGCGAACCGGCTGGTGTGGAAGAAGACCTGCATCTGGTGGGCCAGCATGCCGTGCCGGCGCAGCTTCTCGCCTGCCCGCGTGGCGTAGAAGGCTGTGGCCTCAAGCATCTCGTCCAGGCTGGTGATCGGGGACCAGTACAAGGACACGCCCCGCTCGGCCGACGTCGCCCTGGAAGTGCTGTCCCGCCTCCTGACCTTCGGCATTCAGGAAGGCAAGCTGATGACGAACGCCGTCACCGGAATGCCGCGCCTCTACAAGTCCAACCGATCCATGATCATCTGGACAGCCGCCGAGCTCGAGCAGCTGGAGGCCGCGAAGGCGTCACCGCAGATGATGCGAGCCGTTCGGTTGGCCGCCCTTACAGGACTGCGGACATCGGACCTTCTCCGACTACAATGGAATCACATCCAGCCGCTGTCGATTGAGATCACGACGGGCAAGAGCTCCCACCGCAAGGAAACCCTGATCCCACTCTACGGCGAGCTTCGTGACTTCCTGGAGTCGATCCCCAGAAGCAATCAGTCGCTGACGGTCCTGAACAACCAGGACGACGAGCGCTGGCGGGGTGGCTTTGGATCGTCATTCCAGAAAGCGAAAAAGCGCGCCGGCATCGACAAGCACTTCCACGATCTGCGCGGCACCGCTGCGACCCGGATGTACGTGGGCGGTCTGACCGAACGGGAAATCGCCGAGATTTTCACCTGGTCCGAGGACTACGTGGCGGCGATGATCCGCAAATACGTCAAGAAGGACGAACTGCTGAGGGACCGCATCCGCCGCCTAGACGAGGCCAGAACGGGACGTCCGCTGTAAAACCGGCTGTAAAACCGGTATAGCCCACACGGGCTAATCCATGGTCGGGGCGAGAGGATTCGAACCTCCGACCCTCTGGTCCCAAACCAGATGCGCTACCAGGCTGCGCTACACCCCGAACCGATGGAGCGCCCTATTGGCACGGGCGGCGGCGCACCGCAACGCATTGAACGCCTTAATCTACGTCAGGGACGAAAGAAGCTGTGGCGAACCTGGTCGCCAGGCTTGGCGCCGATCTCATCGGCCCGGCCGGCGCGCAGTTCCAGCACCCCGTTAGCCGCGCCGTTCGAAGGCAAAGGCGTCTGCGAATAGGGCGTCGCGTGGCTGGCGATCGAGACGATCCGACCCTGCGGGTCGATGTAGATGATGTCCAGCGAGCTGGGCGTGTTCTTCATCCAGAAGCTCTGCTCGGAGGCCGCAGGGAACTGGAACAGCATCCCCCGGTCGTCCTCCAGCGGCGGACGGTACATCAGGCCGCGCGCGCGCTCGGCGTCATCGTCGGCGATCTCAACCATGAACTTGTGCTCGCCCGAGGCGGTGACAATGCTGAGCGGTTCCAACGCCCGGCCCGCCGCGTCCACCGGCCCGCTCTGCGCACAAGCAGACGTCATGCCGGCGACCGCAAGGACGCCCGCCAGCAGAATACGACGCGAGAAACCCATGACTTCGCCCCTCAAAGGGCGAAACCTATTCGCCCGGTCTGATCTCGGCGACCACCAGGCCCTTGGGGCCGTCGGCGAACCGCACCTGCACCGCATCGCCGGGAACCAGATCATCCAGCCCGCAGCGCCGCAGCGTTTCTACATGGACGAAGATATCGCCGGCCGCGCCGTCGCGCACCACGAATCCATAGCCCTTGGTGCGATTGAACCATTTGACGACCGCTGTCTCCAGCGGCCCGCCGCCGGCCATCTCCGGGACCGCGCGCGGCGAGGTCGATCGCGGGGCTTCGCGGCGGATCGGCAGAGGCGCGCCCTGCCCCAGGTCGAGCACGCGCACGACCTGCCACCCCTTGGCTCGGCGCGCGCATTCGCAGGTGATGGCGGCGCCCTCGGCGGCGGCTTCATGGCCCCCGTCGCGCAGGCTGCTGACATGCAAAAGCACGTCCTTCAACTCGGTCAGGTCGGGCTCATCGGGCACAATGAAGCCGTAGCCCTTGCCCGGATCGAACCATTTCACTGTGCCAGCGATCAGAACGACGTCCGGCGCTTCAATCTCATCGTAGTCCGACAACTCACAAACCCCCGCCTGCAAAGCGCGCAGAGGCTATGATTAACACGGTTCTGTGAGGCTCGGAAAAACAAAAATGACGATTTTAAGCCCGTCAATCGACAAAAAGCGCACATTACGCCCCAAGGGCGATTTCAGCTGGCGATGTGGGGGATAGCTCCGCGTGGCAGTCCCTAGGGGAGTCGAACCCCTCTTTTCAGGTTGAAAACCTGACGTCCTAACCGATAGACGAAGGGACCGCTGCGCGGAGGAGCGGTCTGATACCCCCGCCCCCCGGATGTTGCAAGCCTGTTTTTCAACTTTCCGAACAAAGACTTCGCAGTCGCGTATCGCATACGAAATCGGCCCTTGGCGGGCTGATGCAGACTGTCGATGTCAGGGGAAAGGATAGCTCCGCGTGGCAGTCCCTAGGGGAGTCGAACCCCTCTTTTCAGGTTGAAAACCTGACGTCCTAACCGATAGACGAAGGGACCGCTGCGCGGAGGACCGGGGTAATAGCCGTCGATTCCGTCGCTTGCAAGCGCCTGCTGCGCAGTTTGTGCGACTTTTTCAAAGACCTGCGCTCGGCAACGCCAAAACCTCAGGCCATGCGCGGATCGGCGACGTCCTCGATCTCGAATTGCACGCCGCGACGGCCGTTCCAGTCATCCGCCTTCAGTCGCCCGACCAGGTTCAGCCCGCCCTGCCCCGCCAACAGCGCCTTGCCGCCGGGCAGGTCGGCGCAGCGCCAGGCGATGGCCCGCACCGAGGCCCCGTCCGGTCCGACCAGACGACAGCGCACATGGCCGCCGTTCATGGCGACCGGTTCGCGCGCCTGAACCCCTTGCAGGGCGAACAGAGGTTCGGGGTTGGCGGGACCATAGGGCGCTAGTTGCTCGAAGGCCTCGAACAGGTCGCGCGTCGCCGCGCGCGGGTCGATCAGGGCGTCCACCTCGACCCAGTCCTGGGCCACGGCCTCGGCGCGTTCGCCCGACAGTCGGTCGTTGAGGAAGGCGCGCAGTTCGTCGATCCGGTCCGCCGCCACCGTCAGGCCCGCCGCCATGGCGTGCCCCCCGCCGGCGATCAGGACGCCTTCGTTCCATGCGGCCTGTACGGCGCGGCCCAGGTTCATGCCCGGCTGCGATCGGCCCGAGCCCTTGCCCAGACCGTTGATGGCGTCGACGCCGATGACGATGACCGGCTTTCTCCAGCGTTCGCGCAGACGCCCGGCGACGATGCCGACCACGCCGGGGTGCCAGTCCTCGCCCGAAACAACCACGAGGGCCGATTCATCCGCGTGCGCGCCGGTCGCCTCGACCCGGCGCACGGCCTGCTCCGTCACCTGGGTCTCGACCTCGCGTCGGGCGATGTTCAGGGCGTCCAACTCCTGCGCCAGCATCTTCGCCTCGTCGGGATCGTCAGTGGACAGCAGACGCGCGCCCAGATCCGACTTGCCGATCCGCCCGCCCGCATTGATGCGCGGCCCCAGGATGAAGCCCGCATGATTGGACTTGGCCGGTCCCGGCTCGGCTCCGGCGGCGGCCAGCAGGGCTCTCAAGCCCGGATTCTTCCAGTCCGACATGACCTTCAGGCCCAGACTGGTCAGAGCCCGGTTGAAGCCGGTCAGCCCCGTCACATCGCAGATGGCCCCCATGGCGGCCAGATCCAGCCACTGGCGGATGTCCGGCTCTGCCCTGCCTTCAAACAGCCCCCGCGCCCGCGCCTCGCGGTTCAGCGCCGCCAACAGGACGAACACCACGCCCGCCGCCGCCAGATTGCCCTGGCCCGAGTTACAGCCCGGTCGGTTCGGATTGACCACGGCCAGACAGGCCGGCGGCTCCTCGCGCATCATGTGGTGGTCGATGACCACGACGTTCAGCCCGATGGCGGCGGCATGAGCTACCGCCTCGTTGGCCGCCGCCCCGCAGTCCACGGTGATGACCAGATCGGCGCCGCGCGCCTTCAACGTGTCGAACGCCCGCGCGCTAGGGCCATAGCCCTCGGTCAGGCGGTCGGGGACATAGATGGGCAGCTCCGCGCCCAGCGTGCGGAACCAGCGCACCAGCAAGGCCGCGCTGGACGCTCCGTCCACGTCATAGTCGGCAAAGACGTGGATGCTGCTGCCCGCCTGAAGCGCATCGATAATGGCGGCCGCCGCCGTGTCCATGTCCATGAAGCTGGACGGATCGGGGAACAGGGCCCGCAGCGTCGGCGTCAGGAAGTTCTGCCCCTGATCCGCCGCCACGCCGCGCGCGGCCAGCGCCCGCGCCATCGGCTCGTCCAGATCCAGCGCCTGCATATGGGCGCGGATGGTCCCTGCCTCGGCCGGGCGCTGCCGCCAGGCGCGACCCGACAGCGAGCGCGAGACGTCGAGGAAGGCGGGACTGTTTCCACCGTCAGCCATGAGGAATCCTTGTCAGTCCGGCCATCATTCCGGGATTCTGTCAGCCAGGCGACGCGCCGTCGGTCAGGGGCGCGGACGGTCGATCGGCGGCGGCGCGGCGGCGCGGCGGCGCAAGGCCTCGGCGAAGGCCTCGACCTCCTGCGGCGTCTGGGCGCCGATCGGGGCCATGCGGGCCGGATCAAAGCGCTGCTGGATCGATTCGACGAAGGTCGCCGGGTCGCTGTCCATCGTCCAGTCGATGCCGGCCACCTGGGTCGCCAGTCGGGCGTTGTCAGCCTTCAGCGTGCCGACGTTCGCAGCGATCTGAGCCGGTTGCGGCAGGTCCGTCGGCGTCGCCGGGAAATCGGCCCAGCGCGGGTATTGCCGGTGTGCGTCCACCAGTTCCTGCACCCTAGGCGCGACGGGCGAAGTCATGTCCGTCTGCGGGTCGAACGAGCCGACGCAGCCGCCCGTCAGCAACAGCAGGCCGGTCATCGCCGGCAGGATCGTCTTTTTCGGCAGGAACACGTTCATTTCGACCCCGGTCATATGCCATCATCGCGCCCGGAGGAAGGCTCGCGACCTGACGCGCGCCGGTTACCGGAGGTTCGCCCATGGCCAAGCGCCCGACCAAGGCTCCCCCCGCCCCGCTGCCGGCCGCCGCCGCGCCGCGCAAGTCGGGGCGCCCGACCTCGGCCAAACCGCGCGCCAAAAAGGCCGCGCCGCCACCCGAAGCCGCTCCAGAATCGCCGGCGGCCTCCGCGCCGCCTCAGCCCGAGGCCGCCGATCCCTTTGCCTACGGCGCCGATCAGCGTCAGTTGCTGGAAACCCTGTCGCTGAACCTGGCCAAGGCCGCCATGACGGCCCAGTCGGCCATTGCCGAGGCGGCGCTGTCACAGGCCGACCGCCCCGCCGCCCTGTCGCCCGACCCGTTCAACGTGGCCCCGGCCATGACCTCGGTCATGACCAGCCTGGCCGCCCGCCCGGAAAAGCTGTTCCAGGCCCAGGCCGACCTGTTCGGCCGCTACATGGACCTGTGGTCCACGACCGCCCGCCGCGCCATGGGTGAAGAGGTCGCCCCCGCCCCCTCGACCGACAAGCGGTTCCGCGATCCGGCCTGGAGCGAGAACCCCGTCTTCGACGTCATGCGCCAGTCCTATCTGGTCACGTCGGACTGGATGAATGGCCTGGTGTCCAGCGTCGAGGACGTCGATCCGCGCGTGAAGCGACGCGCCGAGTTCTTCACCAAGCTGCTGACCGACGCCTTCTCGCCCGCCAACTTTCTCGCCTCCAACCCCGCGGCGCTGAAGGCCCTCGCCGAAACAGGCGGCGAGTCGTTGGTCAAGGGAATGCAGAACTTCGCCGCCGACCTGGAGCGCGGCAACGGTAAACTGAAAATCAGCCAGGCCGACTACGGCCAGTTCAAGGTCGGCGAAAACGTCGCCACCGCCCCCGGTCAGGTCGTCTGGCGCGACGAGCTGTTCGAACTGATCCAGTTCGACGCCGCAACAGAAACCCAGCACGCCATTCCGCTGCTGATATTCCCGCCGTGGATCAACAAGTTCTACATCATGGACTTGCAGCCGGCGAACTCTCTGATCCGCTGGCTCTCGGCCCAGGGCTTTACCGTCTTCATCTGCTCCTGGGTCAACCCGGACATCGACAAAGCCGAGTTCGGCTTCGACGACTACCTGAACAAGGGCATCTATCGCGCGATCGCAAAGGTGCTGGAACAGACCGACCAAAAGCAGTTGAACGCTGTCGGCTACTGCATCGGCGGCACCCTTCTGGGCTCCGCCCTGGCCCATATGACGGCGAACAAGGACACCCGTGTCGCCTCCGCCACCTTCTTCGCGGCTCAGCACGACTTCGCCGAGGCCGGCGATCTGCTGCTGTTCACCGACGAGCACTGGCTGGCCGAGATCGAGCAACAGATGGACGCGGCGGGCGGCGTCCTGCCCGGCGCGGCCATGGCCGAAACCTTCAACGCCCTGCGCGCCAATGACCTGATCTGGTCCTTCTTCGTGTCCAACTATCTGATGGGCAAGGCGCCGCCGGCCTTTGACCTCCTGTTCTGGAACGCCGACCAGACGCGGATGCCCAAGCGCTTGCACCTCGACTACCTGCGTCGGATGTATGGCCAGAACGCCCTGGCCAAGGGCGAGTTCGAGATCGACGGCCAGCGCATCGACCTGTCGACCGTCAAGACGCCCCTCTACTTCCTGTCCAGCCGCGAGGACCACATCGCGCCGATGAACTCCGTCTATCGCTCGGCGCGGCTGTTCGGCGGTCCGGTGACCTATACCCTGGCCGGATCAGGTCATATCGCCGGGGTCATCAACCCCCCCGCCGCCAACAAATACCAGCACTGGATCAACCCCGCCCTTCCCGAGACGCTTGAGGAATGGCAAGCGGGAGCGCAGCAGCACCCCGGCAGTTGGTGGACCCACTGGGCCGCCTGGCTGCGCGAGAAATCGGGGAAGACCATCCCGGCGCGGGACCCCAAGACCGGCCCGCTGAAGCCCATCGAGCCGGCGCCCGGCGCCTATGTGAAAGTGAAGTCTTGAAGCGTATTGAACCCAACTTGCTGCTGGCCCTGGCCACGGCCGTTCCGCTCGCCCTTCTGGTCGCCACCGCCAGCCTGTTTGGCGAGCCGGGCAATACGCTGAAGTATGTGCTGATGGCGGTGCTGTGCAGCATCCTGTTTGTCGTGCTCAACGGGATGCTCGCCAAGCGCATGGGCACGCAGCGCCCGCCGATGATCCACCCCGAGGCCGCCTCGACCGCCGCCTGGGCCAGCCTGTTCCCGCTGGCGCTGATCTTCGCCGCCGCCGTGCCGGTCTTCTTCCCCGGCCACGACTACGGCCTGCTGATCATCATCGGCGCCGTCTGGTTCGGCGTGACCGTGCAATCCGCCATCAAGGCCCGCCACGCCGGATGAGGAATCTGACTGTCGGCGCGCTGGCGAGCCTCCTGCTGGCCGCGGGCGCCGCTTCCGCTCAGGTCCAACCGATCCAGGCCGACAAGATCATCCTCGTCGGCGATTCGACCACGGCGGTCGGCAGCGGCTGGGGCGGCGCTTTCTGCGATCGCCACGTCCTGTCGGCGCTGGCCTGCGTCAACCTAGGGCGACAAGGCCGCAGCACCTCGACCTACCGCGCCGAGGGCTCCTGGGATCTGGCGCTGAACGAGATGGCGACGCCCGGCTATCAGTCGATCTGGGTGCTGATCCAGTTCGGGCACAACGATCAGCCCGGCAAGCGCAGTTCCACCGACCTGACGACCCAGTTCCCCGCCAACCTGCGCGCCTATGTCGCCGAGGCCCGCGCCCGCGGAGCCCGCCCCGTCCTGCTGACGCCCCTGACCCGCCGCAACTTCAAGGACGGCCAGCTTCAGAACACGCTGGTCCCCTGGGCCGAGGCCATCCGCGCCGTTGCGGCTGAAACCGAGACACCGCTGATTGACCTTAACGCCAGCAGCGCCGAACTGGTCCAGAGCCTGGGCGCGCTGGACGCCGCGCGCCTGTCGCCAGGCGCCCCGCCGCCCGACTTCGCGCCCGTCCTGCTCGCCGGAAACACCCCGCCGACGCCGCCGGCTGCAACGCCGCCTGTGTCCGCGCATGGCCATCACGTCGATGATTTCGACTATACCCACCTGGGCCCCGACGGCGCCGCCGTCATCGCCGCCCTGGTCGCGCGCGACCTGATCGCCGTCGCCCCGGACCTGGCCCCGCGCCTCGTCCCCTGAGCCGCCTCAGGCGGGCTCAAACGTCAGCGCAACGCCATTGTTGCAATAGCGTCGCCCGGTCGGCGGCGGCCCGTCCATGAACAGATGCCCCTGATGTCCCAGACACCGGGCGCAGTGGTATTCGGTGCGGGCTATGCCGATCAGGCGGTCGGTCTTTGTGTCGATATTCGCCTGCATGACCCGCGTGAAGCTAGGCCAGCCGGTGCCGCTGTCGAACTTCCATGCCGACTGAAACAGCGGCAGGGCGCAGCCCTTGCAGGCAAAGACCCCGCGCCGATGCTCGTCGTTCAGGGGGCTGCTGAACGGCTGCTCGGTGCTTTCGTGACGCAGAACGCGCCATGAGGCGTCGCCCAACCGCCGCTTCCACTCCGCATCGCTGACCCGCCGAAACGGCGAGGCCGCCCACTGGGTCTCGGATGCGTCCGCCGCCTCAGGCGCACAGCCCGACGCCGCCAAAGCAGCGGCGCCCAGCAGTACGGACCGTCGGTCGAATACAGCGTCCATGCCCCCTATACGGCGGCCGGGCGCTTTTGGTTCAGATCAGACCCGTCGTCTCATCCAAACCCAGCATGATGTTGAGGTTCTGCACCGCCGCGCCCGAGGCGCCCTTGCCCAGGTTGTCGAGCATGGCGACCAGACGCGCCTGCTCGCCGCCACGATCGCCAAAGACATGCAGACGCATCCGGTTGGTGCCGTTCAGGGCCTCCGGCTCAATGCCGGTCATGGCCTCGGTCTCATCCAGATCGGCAACCTCGACGAAACGCTGGCCGTCATAGGCCTCCAGCAGGGCGCCGTGCAGCCGCTCGACCGAGGGCGTCTCCGGCAAGGCCGACAGGTGCAGCGGCGCCTCGACCAGCATCCCCTGACGATAATTCCCCACGGCGGGCGCGAACAGGACGTTGCGTGTCAGCCCCGTGTGCTGCGTCATCTCCGGCACGTGCTTGTGCTTCAGCGTCAGGCCATAGGCGCGGAAGGCGGTCGATGCGCCAGCGGCCTCGAACTCGGCGATCATGGCCTTGCCGCCGCCGGAATAGCCCGACACCGCATTGACCGTGACCGGCTGCGTGCTCGGCACCAGCCCTGCCCGCACCAGCGGCCGCATCAGGCCGATGAAGCCGGTCGGATAGCAGCCGGGGTTCGACACCCGCGTCGAGGCGGCGATGGCCGCGCGCTGCCCCGCATCCATCTCGGCGAAGCCATAGGTCCAGGCCGGATCGACCCGGAACGCCGTCGAGGCGTCGATGACCCGCACGCTCGGGTTCTCGATCATCGACACGGCTTCGATGGCCGCATCGTCAGGCAGGCACAGGATGACCGCATCGGCGCTGTTCAGCGCCTCGCGCCGCGCCGCGACGTCGCGCCGACGCTCGCCCAGCAGGATCAGCTCCAGATCCGTGCGCGCCTCCAGACGCTCGCGGATCTCCAGCCCCGTGGTCCCGGCCTCGCCGTCGATGAAGATGGTGTGGGTCATAGGTCAGCATCCCAAAGGCCGAGCAACGCTCCGCCGAGAAGGCCAATAAGGTAGATCATCGCAGGAACCATCGCCGTAGCAACGACAACGGAAAACCAGAACGCCACAGGCTTGCTCTCTCGCGTCGCCGGCACTCCATCCATGGGGCGGCTGTCAATGACACGCCCAGTCGTGAACGCCACATGCAGCATCTTGGAGAAATACCAAAGCGCCCACGAGGCCATAGCGATCAGGAGAATGTAGCGAACGCTGTCCGGCATGATCTCTCTCGGCCAAAAGAAAAGGCGCTCCGGGTTTCCCCGAAGCGCCCTTGTATTCCCACTCGCGGTCGCGAGTTAGCGCTTCGAGAACTGGAAGCTGCGGCGTGCCTTGGCGCGGCCGTACTTCTTACGCTCGACGACGCGGCTGTCGCGGGTCAGGAAGCCGTGCGGCTTCAGGACCTTGCGCAGTTCCGGCTCAAAGTGAGTCAGAGCGTGCGACAGGCCGTGGCGGATGGCGCCGGCTTGACCCGACAGGCCCGAACCTTCGACGGTGCAGACAACGTCGTATTGCGTGGCGCGGTCCGAAACGGTCAGCGGCTGGGCGATCATCATGCGCAGCACGGGACGGGCGAAGTAAACTTCCTGGTCCTTGCCGTTGATGGTGATCTTGCCGGTGCCCGGCTTGACCCAGACGCGAGCGATCGCGTTCTTGCGCTTGCCGGTCGAGTAGGCGCGGCCTTGGGCGTCCAGCTTTTGCTCGTAAACGGGAGCGTCGTTTTCGACGGTGCCCAGGCTCTTCAGGGCGTCGAAGCCGGTGGCTTCAGCAGTCACGTCGGTCATGCTCAGGCGCTCCGGGTGTTCTTGGCCGAGGCCGACTTGAAGTCGATGGTCTGCGGCTGTTGGGCTTCATGCTCGTGGGCGGCGCCGGCGAACAGACGCAGGTGCGTCATCTGCTTGCGAGCCAGCGGGCTTTCCTTCGGCAGCATGCGCTCGACGGCCTTCTCGAGCACGCGCTCGGGGAAGCGACCGCCCAGAACCTTCTCCGGGGTCGTCTGCTTGATGCCGCCCGGGTGACCGGTGTGGCGGTAATAGACCTTGTCGGTGTTCTTCTTGCCGGTGAACACCACCTTGTCGACGTTGGTGACGACGACGTAGTCGCCCATGTCAACGTGCGGGGTGTAGGTCGGCAGGTGCTTG
>Ga0308157_10003183_pt1 | contig 24548 bp, 24 predicted proteins | sample PhyBR1_FD_201035 | JGI IMG/M metagenome (GOLD analysis project Ga0308157, IMG submission 201035) | Phyllosphere microbial communities from UC Gill Tract Community Farm, Albany, California, United States - DLSLB.R1 | ecosystem: Host-associated > Plants > Phyllosphere > Unclassified | place: USA...
TTCGATCTTCTCGCGCAGCTGCTCGACCGGTTCGAGCCACGACAGGTAGACGTCGACGAAACGCGCGGCGACGTCGCCCGCGTAGGAGGAGGATCCCCCGAACCAGACCTCGGGACGCTCGGGGATCTCGACGGAGGGCACCTGATCGAGGCTCGCCCCGCGCAGCGTCACGTGCGTGCCGTCGCGGTCGATCTTCTCGCCCCGGAAGAGCGCGTCGTACGCATCGAGGAACTCTGCGGTGCGCAGATACTGATCGGCCTTGTCGCCGAAGTCACCGTGCTGCTCGGCCTCCGCGCCCGGCTCTCCCGTCACGACGTTGAGCGCGAGGCGGCCTCCGCTGAGGCGCTGCAGACTCGCCGCGCGGTGCGCGAACGACACGGCGGTCGCCGTGCGGGGGTGCAGCGCGACGAGGAGACGGAGGCGCCGCGTGACGGCGGCCAGTGCGGCGCCGACGACCCACGGATCCTCGCAGAAGGACCCGGTCGGCACGAGCACGGACTCGAACCCGGCCTCCTCGACCGCCAGTGCGACCTGCGTCAGGTACGACAGCGACGGGGCGCGGAAGGGTGACCGCGGGGCGGCGTCGTCGACCGTGCGCACGTTCGTGCCGCCGCGCTGCGCGTCTCGCGATTCTCCCGCGGTCGGAAGGTACCAGTGGAGCCGGATGCTCTCGTGAGTCATGGTGCCGTGTCCTCTCGCGCCGCGAATGCCGTGGGTCTTGTCGGAACGCTAGCCGCGCGGCGTGCGCCGACGAAGTCGTCCGTCACATTCGGAAAGATGGCGCGACGGATGGCTCTCCCCTCGCTCTACGGGGATACGATCGCTCCCATGAGCGACCACTACCTCGACCCGTCCGATAAGAAGTACGTCTCGACATACAAGGAGCACACGCCCGATGTGCTCAAGGCCTTCAACGACTTCAACAGCGCCGTGTTCGCGCCCGAGGGACGCGAGATCCCCCTGAAGTTCCGCGAGCTGATCGCCGTGGCGGTCGCCCTCACGACGCAGTGCGTCTACTGCATCGACGGCCACACCGCGAACGCGATCAAGGCGGGCGCGACCGAAGCCGAGATCGCGGAGGCGGCGTGGGTGGCGTCGGCGCTCAAGGCCGGCGGCGCGTACGCGCACGGACGTCTCGCCTTCAAACTGGGCGAACCGCACCAGCACTGATCCGCTCTGACGCGGGGCGCCGTCGCCCGGCGCTCCGCGTCAGTCGAGGTCGACGAACAGTTCGGGGTTCCGCTTCTTGCGTCGCCAATCGAACAGCAGGCAGACCAGCGACGCGAGCATGTAGAGCACGAACAGGATGCCGGCGACGAGGACCATCGTGATCACGTCGGCGGGGGGCGAGACGAGCATGCCGAATACGAGGCACACGATCAGCACCCACCGCCACGCCAGGATGACCTGTTTGCCCCGCACCACGCCCGCGAGGTTGAGCGCCACGATGAACACGGGCGTCACGCATCCGACCCCGAGGATCATGAGCGTGCGGAAGACGAAGTTGTAGTACTCGATCGCGGTGAACAGCTGGCCGACCTGCGCGATGTCGTCGGGGAAGAACGACGACATGACCGTGATGATGTTCGGCAGCAGGAACAGGGCGAGCACCACGCCGCCGGAGAAGAGCGGAATCGCCGCGCCGACGAAGCCGATGGCGTACCAGAACTCGCGGCGCGTCAGGCCGGGCGTGATGAATCGCCAGATCTGCCAGAGCCACACGGGCGAGGAGAGCACGATGCCGGCGATCAGCGCGATGCGGAAGCGCATGTCGAACGGCCCGGTGACCGTCGTGAACGTCAAGCGCGTGAAATCGGCGTCGCCGATGTTCTCGGCGACCTTCTGGATCGGGAAGGTGAGCCAGGTGATGATCCAGTCGGTGAGGAACGCCGACGCGATCATGCCGGCGAGGAGAGCGAGAGCCGCAATGATGAGCCGTCGACGAAGTTCGCGGAGATGCCCCGCGAGAGTCATCCGTCGTTCCTTCGGCAGGACGCGCTCGCCCGCGACACCCTCGCTCGGGAGGGAGCCTGCCATCCGCGGCTACTGCTTCGGCGTGTCGGGCGATGCGCCCTCTGTCGAAGACGGCGCCGCGGTCGACGACGCCGTCGACGAATCGCTCTGATCGTCGGCCGCTTCGCTCTGCGCCGTGCCGTCGTCCTTCATCTGCTTCATCTCGCTCTTGAAGACGCGAGCGGACTGCCCCATGCTCTTCGCGAGCGCGGGAAGTCGGGATGCGCCGAAGATCAGCAGGATGACGACGAGTATCAGAAGGATCTGAACTCCACCGGGGAGATGCACGTTGAACTCCAAGCTCTGAGGTACGTTTCGGTCAGTCTAGCGCCGAAACGTTGCTACGCACTCGACTCGTCCAGATGAATTTGCCCCGAGAGCGCCCAATCGCGCACGGACTCCCGCGCTTCGGGAGGCGCGAGCACCTCGATGGATCCGCCGCCTCGCGCGGCGAGTCGACGGAGCGTCGCGACATCGGCGATGGGAATGCGTGCGAATGTGTCGCGGCCGTGCTCCGACAGCGCGGCGTGCTCGAGGAAGTCAGCGATCAGCGGTCGCACATGGGTGGGGAAGCGCAGCGTCGCAACGATATCGTCGTCTCCCGGGGTGAACAGCGCGGGCTCCGTCGCGGCGGCATGCTGCGCCGGCTCCGACGTGACCTCGAGCCCGTCGATGCGCTCCAGGAGGAACGTGCGCGTGGCCTGGCGCAGGTGGCACCAGCCCTTCAGATACCACTGGCCGCCGGCGAGCAGCAGGCCGGAGGGATCCACGGTGCGCGTGGTCGTGTCGCCGTCCGGTCGGTGATAGCCGAAGCGCACCTCGACCCGCTCCCGCACCGCGCGCGACAGCTCGGCACGCATGTCGTCCTGCGGCTGGTCGACGAGCACCGCGTCGCGCGCGGCCGCTCCGGCGCCGCGCGCGAGCTTCGCGCGGAGCGCCGGCAGCGTTTCGGCATCCGCGGTGCCGGGAAGAGCGGCGACGAGCTGCAGGCCGGCGACGAGCGCCGCGACCTCTCGCGTCGTGAAGCGCTGCACGCGCTCGACGCCGACCGTGTGCGTCAGACGGATCGTGTCGTGGCCCTCGAGCGCGTCCCAGTCGATGTCGAACATCTCGCCCGAGTAGAACCCGGCGGTCGGCTCGCCGACGACCGTCAGCGTGCTGAGCATGCGCCGCATCTCCGCGGACGTCACGCCGAACTCCTTCGCCGCGACCGCGACCGGCACGGCGTCGCGCTCGAGCAGCCACGGCACGAGGGTGAGATAGATGCGCACGCGTTCGGTCGAGTCGGTGCTCCGACGCCGCGCGGGCCGCACCGGATCCGCGCGCTCGGCGGCTTCGAGATCCGCCGGCCGCGCGTGCCGCATCTGAACCGCCCGGAGGCGATCGCGCACGAGATCTGCGAGCTCCTCCGGGCGCACCACGCGCGCCTCCGGACCGTACGACGCGAGCTCGTCGGCGAAGACATACGGGTCCACGTACGGCACGATGAGCTCGTCGGCGCCTGCTGGGGCGACGGATCGACGCCCGAGACGCAGCGCGGCCTCGGATCCCGGAACCGCCTCGATCGCAGCACGCTGGTGGTCGGCGAGCCCGCGCAGACCGGCGAGGGCCTCCTCCGCACTCGCATCCCCACCGAGCGGCTCGAACCTCGCGCCGGTCGCCGTCACCGGCGACACGATCCGGCTGAGCAGGAACGTGCGGTCGGCCCCCACTCCCTCATCGCGTCCGCGCAGATGCCAGCGCGCCTCGAACATCACGAGCGCGTGCGGGCGCACCCGCCGGGTCCGCACGCGCTGCGACCCCGGACGCAGGTAGTCGAACGTCACCTCGGCGCCGCGGGCGATCGCCTCCTCCAGCGGGGCGAACGACTCGTCCCGGGCATCGAGGCGCGGCGTGAAGCCGAGGATCGGCTCGTCGATGTCGTAACCGAGCGCGCGGATCTTGCGCAGCCCGGCGCGCGCCTCGCGCGACATCGCCGCCTCGCTCCAGGCATCGGCCGCCAGGCTCAGCACCGCGAGCTCGCCGGCGGTGAACTCGAGGTCGTCGGGAAGCGAGTTGTCCTCGCGCGGAATCCGGTATCGCGCATCCCGCATGTTGCGCGGGTTCGCGGCGTCGCCGATGACCTCGATGCGCGTGCCCAGTTCGGTCAGGGTCTCTTTGTCGCGCTCGAACATGCGCCCGATCGCGGCATCATCCGCACCCTGGCGCACCTGTTCGACGTATCCGGTCACCGAGGAGAAGATCTCGGCGCGCGTCAATCCGACTTCCGTGCCCAGAAGGGCGACCGTGAGGTTCATGAGCCGCTCTTCGGGAGAGATCCGCTGTGCCACGCGGCAATCCTACGGTGCGGCTCAGGCTGCGGGAACCGCTCCGAGCACGTCGATGACCGAGACGGTCGCGTCTCCCGACTCGCCGGGAACGATCGTCAGCACCTGCGAGCCGACCGTGGCGCCCTCGAGCGCCGCGGCGAAGCCTTCCGGCAGCTCGGCGACCGTGCTCGTCTCGGGCGCTCCGCTCTCCCACGTCGACGTCGTGACCGAGCGCGACGACCAGCTGACGTTCGTGTACTGCACCGTCACGGCGTCGCTCTCCGCGATCCGGGGGCCGTCGCCCTTCAGCAGCGTCTGCGTCGTCTGCTCCGAGGGCGCATCGGCGACGGGAACGGAGATGCCCGGGACGCCGTCGGCGTCGCGCACGACGCTCGGCATGCCGAACGCGGCGTTGTAGACGGGCGATCCGTCGGCCGCGGCGGGCAGCACGCGGTTCACGTCGATCACGAGCAGCACGCTGTCGAGCTCGGGCGCCTCCACGGGCTCTTCGCTCGTGGACTGCGCCACCTGCTGCAGCACGCTCTGCAGCTGCTGGCCGAAGTCGGCGGTCACGCCCTCCTCGCCGAGCGAGGCGACGATGCGCGACCCCTCGCTCGCGCAGGCGAGCGCGTCTTCGATCGCGGGCAGCATCTGCTGCGACACGGCCGTCGGCGTCGCAACGCGCGTCAGACTGCCGGGAGCGTCCCACAGCGGGATCTTCGCGCCGGTGGCGGGGTCGACGAACAGCACGTCGAATGCGACCGCCTGGTCCATCGATTCGATGACGGGCCCATCGCCCACCTCGATGTCGCTCACCTCGGAGGCCGCCGAGCGGAAGCCCGCGGGCGCGTCGACCGTCATCTCGGGGCCGAAATCGCCCGACACGTCGACCGCCGACAGGGCGCTGTCGCCCGTGCGACCGCACGTCTCCGGGGTCTCAGGAGCGGCAGAGCATCCCACGAGGGCGAGGGCGGCGAGGCCCAGAACACTGGCTACGGCTGTCGTCTTGCGCACCGGCACAGTCTAAACCGATGCGGGTGTGGATCCGCCCATCGCGCCGTCGGCTGGCGATTCGGCGTCTCGCTGTGCCGCGGCGCGGCGCGCGCCCGATGCCGCCTTCTCGGCGTCGCGCACGCGCTTGCGGAGGTTCTTGTCGGTGATCTCCCGATCGCCGACCGAGCCGGGCGTCCAGGCTTCCTCGTCGTCGTCGCCGTAGCTGCGCTTCGACGCGCGGCGCTTGACTTCCGGCGCGATCGATCCGGGCGCGAGCCTGCGCGTGGTGATGAGGAAGCCGGTGTGCCCCACCATGCGGTGGTCGGGACGCACGGCGAGGCCGTCGACGTGCCACCCCCGCACCATCGTCTCGCTCGATTCGGGCTCGGTGAAGCAGCCCAGACCGCGGATGAACTCCGCGACACGGCTGAGCTGAGTCGCGGTCGCGACGTAGCAGGTGACGACGCCGCCGGGCGCCAGCGCGTCGCTGACCGCGGGCAGCACCTCCCACGGTGCGAGCATGTCGAGCACGACGCGATCGACCGAACCATCCGGCAGGTCGCGCGGAAGCGCCTCCGCGAGGTCTCCGAGGTGGATCTCCCACTGCTCGGGCGTCTCGCCGAAGAACGTCTCGACGTTCGCCCGCGCGACATCCGCGAACTCGGCGCGGCGCTCGAACGAATGCAGCGCGCCGCCGGATCCGACCGCCCGCAGCAGCGACATCGACAGGGCGCCCGAACCGACGCCCGCCTCGACGACGATCGCGCCCGGGAAGATGTCGGCCTGCGCGACGATCTGCGCCGCGTCCTTCGGATACACGATCGCCGCGCCGCGCGGCATCGACATCACGAAATCGCGCAGCAGCGGGCGCAGGCACAGGTACTCGTGCCCCTCGCTGTTGGCGACGACGGAGCCGTCGGGCCGCCCGGCGATGTCGCGATGGCGCAGCACGCCGAGGTGCGTGTGCAGCTCGCCGTCCGGCGCGAGCGTGATCGTCTGCAGCTTGCCCTTGGGCCCGGTCAGCTGCACGCGGTCGCCGAAGACGAACTCGCCCCGCACAGCGTTCACGCGCGGTCCTCCGACCGCGCCGCGCTCCAGACCCGACCGAGGTCCTCGGGCGTACGCCCCGCGAGACTCTTCCAGACCTCTCGCGCGCCGATGTCCTCGAGCGGCACGAGGTGCTCGACCCCGATGCTCGCGGCGCCGGATGCGACCGCGGACGCAAGACCCGTCGGCGAGTCCTCGAGCGCGACGCAGTCTCGGATGTCGACGCCGAGCGCCGCGGCGCCGGCGAGGTACGGATCCGGGAACGGCTTCGGCCGCTCGACGTCATCGCCGCCGAGGACGGCGTCGAAGGCGTCGAAATCGATCGCATCCACCACGCGCTCCGCCATGCGGTGGCGCGACATGGTGACGATCGCCGTCTTCACCCCGAGCGCGCGGAGCGACGAGAGGAGCTCCTTCGCGCCCGGTCGGAACGGCACGCCGTGCTCGGCCAGCTGGGCGATCACCTCGTCGGTGAGCCGCTCGACGATCGCGGACACGGGCATGGCGACGCCCGCCCCCTGCAGCACCGCGGCCGAGCCCTCGAGGTCGTTGCCGACGAGCTGGAGCGACTGCTCGTCGGTCCAGCTGCGCCCGAAACTGGCCACGAGCCGCTTCTCGGCGGCGATCCAGTACGGCTCGGTGTCGACCAGGGTGCCGTCCATGTCCCAGAGAACGGCCTTGGGCAGGGCGATGTCGGTGAGAGTCACCGCACCAGCCTAGGCGGTTGCGCCGGAGCGATAGCCTGGAGTCAGACCTTCAGGAGGGATCCCGATGGATAAGCAGTCGAAGCAGCTTCTCGGACCGCGCGTAGCGGTGGCCGCGTTCGACGGCTGGAACGACGCCGGCGAAGCGGCTTCCCAGTGCGTGCGCGTGCTGAAGGGGCTCCAGCCGACGATCGATGTGGTCTCGGTCGATCCCGAGCTGTACTTCGATTACCAGTACACGCGCCCGATGATGCGCACGGACGGCGAGGGGCAGCGGCTGCTCGAGTGGCCCGAGGCGACGCTCAGCCGTCCCGCCGACGCGAGCGGCTTCTGGACCGCGCACGGCGTCGAACCGGCGCGGGCGTGGCGCGGTTTCACGGCCGAGTTCATCGACGGCCTGCTCGCGGAGGACGTGACCGCGTTCATCACGGTGGGGGCGATGATGAGCGATGTGCCGCACACCCGCCCCATCGCCGTTCATGCGACGAGCGAGAACGAGATGATCCGCGGCGGATTCGACCTCGATCGCAGCCGGTACGAGGGGCCCACGGGAATCCTGGGCGTGCTCGCCGACGGCGCCGAGCGCGCGGGGATCCCGACGCTGTCGCTGTGGGCGAGCGTGCCGCACTACGTCGCGGGTGCGACGCCGTCTCCGAAAGCGTCGCTGGCGCTGCTGGAGAAGCTCGGCGACCTCACCGGCCGAGAACTCGACCTCGGTTCGCTCCCGACGGAGGCCGCCACGTGGGAGGCCACCGTCGATGCCGCGGCGGCCGACGACGAGGAGATGACCGATTACATCCACCAGCTCGAGGAGACGCGTGACACGTGGGACTCCCCCGAGGCGTCCGGCGACGCCATCGCGCAGGCGTTCGAACGCTATCTGCGCGGCGACGGCGGCCCCGGCAAGGGCCGCCGCCCCTAGGGTGCGCCTCAGGCCCCCGCGAACGGCGTCAGCACGCCCAAGCCCAGCATCACCATGATCGCGACGCCGAGCAGGATCCGGTAGATCACGAACGGCATGAAGCTGCCGTGCTCGAGGTAGCGCATGAGGTACGCGACGACGACCCACCCGACGAGGAACGCCACGACGGTCGCCACGATGACGCCTGACCAGCCGTAGGGGCCCGGATCCGCCTCGCCGAGACCGTGCACCAGCTCGAACAGTCCGGATCCGAGCACCGCCGGAATCGCCATGAGGAACGAGAACTCCGCGGCCGTCGTGCGCTTGAACCCGAACAGCCGCGCGGCGGTCGTGGTGGCGCCGGAGCGGGAGACGCCCGGCACGAGCGCGAGAGCCTGGGCGACGCCGATCGTGATGCCCTGCGGGTACGTCACGTCGTCCATCTCGCCGCGCCTGGCGGCGTAGCGGTCGGCGGCGCCGAGGATCAGGCCGAACACGATCAGCACGGCGGCGACGAGCCAGAGGTTGCGGAACACGTCGCGGATGTAGTCCTGCAGCGTGAAGCCGAGAATGCCGATCGGGATCGAGGCGACGATCACGAGCCACCCCATGCGCGCGTCCGGATCGTTGCGCGGCACCTTGCCGACGAGCGACTGTCCCCAGCGTCCGATGATCCTGACGATCTTCGACCAGAAGTAGACGAGCACCGCGATCTCGGTGCCGATCTGCGTGATCGCGGTGAACGTCGCCCCCGGGTCGGCCTGTGACGGCAAGAACTCGCCGACGACGCGGATGTGCGCGCTCGACGAGATCGGCAGGAACTCGGTGAGCCCCTGCACGAGACCGAGGATGATCGCTTCGATGATGTGCATGCTGATCCTTCTGAGCGGTCAGTAAGAGCGGATGAGATCGGTGAGCACGCGCTGCCCGAACTCGAGCGCGGCGGTCGGCACGCGCTCATCGACGCCGTGGAACATGCCGGTGAAATCGAGGTCGCGGGGCAGCTTCAGGGGCGCGAAGCCGTAGCCGGTGATGCCGATCGTCGCGAGGGCCTTGTTGTCGGTTCCGGCGCCGAGGAGGTACGGCAGCACCGGCACGCCGGGGTCGTGCACGCCGATCGCGGCCACCATCTTGTCGACGAGTTCGCCCTCGAACGGCACCTCGAGGCCGATGTCGCGGTGGAAGATCTCGATCTCGACGTCGTCGCCGACGAGCTCTCGCAGTTCGGCGAGCACGCGGTCCTCCGTGCCCGGGAGCACGCGCACATCGACCGTCGCGGTCGCGGCATCGGGGATCACGTTGTGCTTGTACCCGGCCGTCAGCCCCGTCGGGTTCGTCGTCGTGCGCCAGGTCGAGGCGAGGAAGGCTTCCGCAGGCCCCGCGAAGGACGCGATCTCGTCGGGATCATCGCTCTCGGCCCCGCAGACGCCCGTCATGCCAGCGAGCAGCGCGCGCGTCGTGTCGGTGAGTTCGACGGGCCACCGCACGGATCCGATCTTCTCGACCGCGCGAGCGAGGCGCGTGATCGCGTTGTCGGCGTGCACACGGCTGCCGTGACCGGCGCGGCCACGGGCGCGCAGGGTGAGCCACATGAGGGCCTTCTCGCCCACCTGGAGCAGATAGGCGCTCTCATCTCCGACCGGAATCGAGTAGCCGCCGACCTCGCTGATGGCCTCCGTCGCGCCCCGGAACCATTCGGGACGATCCCTGACCACGCGCGCGGATCCCTCGACCCCGCCGTTCTCCTCGTCGCTGAAGAAGACGAGGATCAGATCGCGCGGCGGCTTCTGACCCGAACGGATCAGGTCGGCGACCGACGCGAGAATCATCGCGTCCATGTTCTTCATGTCGACCGCGCCACGCCCCCACAGCAGCCCGTCGATGATCTCGCCCGCGAACGGATCGACCGACCAATCGGCCGCCACGGCGGGAACGACGTCGAGGTGACCGTGCAGCACGAGAGCGGGCTTGTCGGGGTCAGCGCCCGCCACCCGCGCCATGACGTTGGTTCGGCGCGGGAGGGGTTCGTAGTACTCGGGTTCGAGGCCGAGACTCTCGAGGAACGCGCCGACGTACTCGGCGGCCTCGCGCTCGCCCTTCGCGCGTCCTCCGCCGTAGTTGGTGGTGTCGATGCGGATCAGGTCGCGCGCGAGGCGCACGACCTCGGAGAGCTCGTCGGCAGGCATGAGCTCTACGCTACCCGGGCGTGAGTGCAGAACCTGGAACTCCCCCGATCCCCGAATCACGCCATGTCCCAGTTCATGCGGCTATCCGGCGGCCATGCCGTTCCGAAGTGGGACACGGTTCACACCACGTCCCCGTTGATGCGACTCTCCGGCCGTCATACCGTTCCGAAGTGGGACACGGTTCGGGTCAGGTAGCCGGCGGTTGCTGCTCGGGCTCGAAGATCTGGCCGACCGGTTCGCGCTTCTCTGCCTGGAAGGTGTCTTCGGCGCGTCCGGCGGCCCAGTACGCCGACAGCGAGAGCCGCTCGCGCGGAATCCCCCAGGTGCCGTGGACGACGCCGCGCAGCCGCTTCATCGCCGCGCGCTCGCCGTGCGCGAAGACGTCGACGACCTCCGTCGGCGCCGGAAGGTCCTCAACGGCGGCCACGAGCGCGGTTCCGTGCGGCTCCTGTGCGCGATGGACCCATCGGATCCGAACGCCCGCCGGGCCGTCGAGGGCGATCTCGTCGCGCGAGGACTGCACCTCGATGAGGGCGGTTCCGAGAGCGTCCGCCGGCAGGGATTCGATCGCGGACGCGATCGCGGGAAGGGCCGATTCGTCGCCGATGAACAGGTGCTCCGCGACATCGGGGCTCGGCGCGTACTTGCCACCGGGCCCCGATACGGAGACCTTGTCGCCGGCAGCAGCCCGCGCCGCCCACGGGCCGGCGACTCCCGAGTCGCCGTGCACGACGAAATCGATCGCGATGCGGCGCTGGTCGTGATCGATCATTCGCACCGTGTAGGTGCGGCGCGACGGCATGTCCTCCGGCGCGAGCCGGGTGCGCAGCTCGTCGAGGTCGTACGGCGGCTCGAGACCGAGCTCGGGCCGTGCGAAGTGGATCTTCACGTAGGCGTCGGTGCTCGCACGCTCGGCGGCGGCACCAGCGAAGCCGGCGAAGTCCGAGCAGCCGAACCACACGCGCACCAGCTGCGGCGAGACCGCCTCGACCTCAACGACCTCGAACGCGTACGCCGTGCGGGGCTTCTTCTGCTGACCCATGTCCTCATCCTGTCACGTCTGGAGTGAGGTCAGCCTCACCTGCCAGCGTGCGCTGAGTCAGATGAGCGTGACGCCGATGTGTCGCAGCCGGTCGGATACGCGCCGGATGTCCTCATCGCTCGGCAGTTCGTTGAGAACCTTCGCCATCAGCACCTGGGCGTCGATGCGGGAGACCTCTCCGTCGGCGTCGGTGGCGTGCACCAGCTCGTCGGCGACGCGCCCGACCTCGTCGTCGGTCAGGCGACGGCGCAGGAGGGCCAGGAGCGGCACGTAGTCCGTCGTCGGCACGCCCTCCGGATACCCGGCGCGCAGCCAATCGATGACGCGCTCGACGGCGCTGCGGCTGTCGTTCTCGTCGACCGGTGCACCCGGGTCGGTGATCTCGTGGTCGGCGGGTGCCTCGCCCTCGGCCGGATCGGCGGATCCGCTCTGCGCGGGATCGGGTTCGATCTCCTCCGCCAGCCGCATCGCCTTGCCGCTCAGCGGCCAGCCGCCCGCGGCGAGCCGCGCTGCGACCTCGCGCACGTCTTCCTCCTCGGGCTCTTCCGAGGTCGCGCGCTCGATCGCGCTGCGAATGTGGCGCACACGGATCTTCTTCGCCTCGTCGGCAGCGAGCTGCGCGACGATCGCCTCGTAGTCCTCGTCGATCAGCGTGCGCCGCAGCAGCGCGATGAGCGGGAAGGAGTCCTTCGGAGGAATGCCCTCGGGGTACCCCGCGCGCAGCCAGTTGAGGACCGCGCTGATGATGTTCTCTGCCATGTCAGACTCCAAACAGCGTCAGGCCGAAGTAGTGCTGCAGGGTGTGGCGCGTCACGAAGAGCACCCCGACGATCACCGCACCGACGACGATCGCGTACAGCGCGTACGCTCCCGCGGTCGCGAACGGATTGCGGCGCACGGCCGCACCGTCTTCACCCGTTCCCGCGCCCACCGCGTGGAGCTTCATGCCGAGGGCGAACAGCGCCGGCAGCCCCGCGCCGAACAGCAGACCGAGTCCCAGCACGCGCACGGCGGCCAGGCCGATCTCGATGAAATCAATGCTCATGATCATTCTCCGTCAGGTGCCCTCATTTGGCGGCGGCGGCGCTGTCCGAACGCTGCCCGCTCGCCCCCTCATCCCAGTCGGCGTTGACGTTCGACGCGTCGACCTTCTGGCGGCGACTGTGCACATACATGTACGTCGCTGCGGCGACCAGGAGGCCGAACACCACGAGCGCGCCCGGAAGCCCGCCGATCAGGTGCTCGAGGAAGAAGCACAGGGCTCCGACACTACCCGCAGCCGGGATCGTGATGAGCCAGGCGGAGGCCATGCGGCCGGCCACGCCCCAGCGCACCGCTGCGCCGGGCCTGCCCACTCCCGACCCCAGAATGGATCCGGTGGCGACGTGCGTGGTCGACAGCGCCATGCCCATCGACGACGATGTGAGGATGATCGCCGCGGACGAGGCCTCGGCCGCCATCCCCTGCGGCGAGTCGATCTCGACGAGGCCCTTCCCGAGCGTGCGGATGATGCGCCACCCGCCGAGATACGTGCCGAGCGCGATCGCGAGGCCGCACACGAAGATGATCCAGACCGGCAGCCCGTTCTCCTCGATGCCGGCCGTCGTCAGGGATCCGTGCGCGATGAGGGCGAGGGCGATGACGCCCATGGTCTTCTGCGCGTCGCCCGTTCCGTGCGCGAGCGAGACGAGCGACGCGGTTCCGATCTGTCCCCAACGGAACCCGGTCTCACGCCGCTTCGATGCGACGCGCCTCGTGAGGCGGTAGACGCACCAGGTGCCGATCGCCGCGATCGCACAGGCGATCACCGGCGACAGGAAGGCCGGGACGATGATCTTCGAGATGATTCCGCCCCAGTTGACGCCCGAGAAGCCGATGCCGGCGAGGCCGGCGCCGATCAGGCCACCGAACAGTGCGTGCGATGACGATGACGGCAGGCCGAGCAGCCACGTGAGCAGATTCCAGAGGATGCCCCCCACGAGGCCGGCGAAGATGATCATCATCGCGGTCTGCGGGTTCAGGCCCGCGACGAGATCGCCCGAATCGGTCTGGATCCTCAGCACATCCTTGGTGATCGTCGCCGCCACCTCCACGGAGAGGAACGCCCCCACGAGGTTGAGCACCGCCGAGATCGTCACCGCGGCCTTCGGTTTCAGCGCGCCGGTCGCGATGGACGTGGCCATCGCGTTGCCGGTGTCGTGGAATCCGTTGGTGAAGTCGAATGCGATCGCTGTGACGATCACCAGGATCAGGATGAGGAGCTCACCGGACATACGTCAATCGTCGCATTCCTTTTCCTGTAAATGTGACCGACTGCCGCGCGGCCCGATCTCCGAAGCTTGATCCCTCGTGAGATCTGTATTAGTGTCGTAATACACTGATACAGGTCGAGCCGAGCATCCGATCGAAGGGACTCCGTGCATGCAGATCGATGATTCGCGGCCGATCTGGGCGCAGCTCGTCGACGAGTTCCGACGCCGGATCGCGGTCGGTCACTGGCGTCCCGGCGACAAGGTTCCCGCCGTGCGCGAGCTCGCGCTCGAGCTGGGCGTGAACCCCAACACGGTTCAGAAATCGCTCGCCGAGGTCGACCGTCTCGGACTCACGACGACCGAACGCACCGCGGGCCGGTTCGTCACACAGGACGTGTCTGCGATCCGCGCGGCGCGCGCGGCTCTCGCAGCCACAACCGCCGACGGATTCGCAGCCGCCGCCACCGGGCTCGGCATGAGCCTCGAAGAGGCGACGCGTCTGCTCGAACAGCGCTGGAACGCACGAAAGGACGACCAATGACCATCCCCGCCGTCGAGGTCACGAACCTCTCCAAGGCCTATCGCGGGCGCCCCGCACTGCGTGAGCTGGATCTCGCCCTCCCCCAGGGCCGGATCGTCGGCCTCATGGGCGACAACGGGTCCGGCAAGACCACCCTCCTCAAGATCCTCGCAGGGGTGCTCAGCGATTGGCAGGGCACCGTGCGCATCGCGGGACACGCGCCGGGCGCCGCGTCGAAGGCGCTGGTCTCGTTCCTGCCCGATGCATCGTTCCTGCCCGACGCGCACCGACCGGCCGATTCCATCGCCCTGTTCGAGCGGTTCTTCGCCGACTTCGACTCCGGGAAGGCTCGCGAGATGATCGACTTCTTCGCGCTGCCGTGGGACCGCAGCCTGAAAGAGATGTCGAAGGGCATGCGCGAGAAGCTGCAGATCTCGCTCGCGATGTCGCGCCGTGCGCGCGTGTATCTGCTCGACGAGCCGATCTCGGGAGTCGATCCGGCGTCGCGCGACGTCATCATGCGCGGAATCCTGCAGAACTTCGACGACGACTCGCTCCTGCTCGTATCGACCCACCTCATCCAGGACGTCGAACAGATCGTCGACGCCGTCGTGTTCTTGAAGGACGGATCGGTTCTGCTGAGCGGCACCGCGGACGACCTGCGCGATGAGCACGGCATGGGGCTCGATTCGCTCTTCAGAAAGGTGTACGCATCATGATCGGCACGATCTTCGCCCAGGATTTCCGCGCGACGCGGAAGACTCTCGCCACCACCGTCGGCATCCTTCTGATCGTCACCGCGGTGTCGCTCGTTCTCGCCGCGATGAAGGTTCCGGTGCTCGGCGGCTTCGGGCTGGTGCTCGCGATCATCGCGTCGATCCTCATCACGCCCATCGTGCTCGGCCTGCTGGCCGAGAACTACTGGCGCACGATGTACGGCCGCGAGGGATACTTCACCATGGCGCTGCCGGTCGGCGGCCGCGCACTGTTCGCCGCCAAGGTGCTCTACGGCGCGACCATCGCCGTCGCGGCGCTCGCCGTGACCGCGATCGCACTCGTCGCGTGCGCCGGCGCGCTCGCGATCTCGACCGATCAGGGCGTGATCGAGTTCCTCCGGGCGGGCCTCGACGAGATCGACGCGGCGATGTTCTGGCTGATCGCCGGGTCGGTCCTGCTGCAGATCCTCTACCTCGTGATCGTCGGCGCCGGCCTCATGTCGGTCGGCGCTCGGGCTCGCTTCAACCACCTCGGCTTCGGTGCGCCGGTGATCGGAGCCGTGCTCATGTACGTCGTCGTCACCGTGACCGGGTTCGCGGGGATGCTCTTCCTGCCGATGGGCGTGCGACTCACGGGCCCGAACGCCGGGACATTCGTCCCTGAGGGGATGTTCCGCACCTTCGCGGACGAGGTGACGGGTCGAACTTCGACAGATGCTCCCGAGGTCTTCGGCCTCGGCATCCTGCTCGTCAGCGCGGTCGCAACGTGCGTGTTCGCGTGGTGGGGCGCGCGCTCAGTCGCGCTGCACACGTCGCTGCGCTGACCCCTAGCCGAGCAGCGCGATGCCGAAGCCCGCCACGACGGCGCGCAGTTCGACGAGGTAGCGCTTCGCCTGCTCGGTGAGCGGGATCGCGGAGTGGGCGATCCAGCCGATCTCGATGCGCTCCTCGACGTCGAGCGGTATGGCGACGATCTCCGGATCGAGGTCGTCGCTGATGATGCCGGTCGAGATCGTATAGCCGTCGAGCCCGATCATGAGGTTGAAGATCGTCGCGCGGTCGGAGACCCGGATCTCCTGCGGACTCGACAGCGTCGAGAGGATCTCCTCGGCGAGGGAGAAGGAGTTGTTCGCCCCCTGATCGAACGTGAGCCGCGGCATCTCGGCGAGATCGGCGAGACAGACGCGATCCCGGGAGGCCAGCGGATTCTTGCGGGAGATGAAGATGTGAGGTTCGGCCAGGAAGAGCGGGCGGAACGCGAGCCCGGCGTCCCGGAGCAGCTTGTCGATGACGTTGCGATTGAAGTCGTTGCGGTAGAGCACGCCGAGCTCGCTGCGGAACAGACGGACGTCCTCGATGATGTCCCAGGTGCGGGTCTCGCGCAGTGAGAACTCGTATTCGGCCGCCCCGCTCGACCTCACCATCCGAACGAACGCGTCGACGACGAACGAGTAGTGCTGCGCCGACACCCCGAGCAGGCGCCGCGACGGCGGCCGGCCGAGATAGCGCTGCTCGAGCAGCTCCACCTGTTCGACGATCTGCCTGGCGTACCCGAGGAACTCCGCCCCGTCTGCGGTGAGCGCCACCCCGCGGGCGGATCGGCGCAGCAGCGGACGGCCCACCCGGGCCTCCAGATCCTTCATCGCCGCAGACATGGTCGGCTGCGAGACGTAGAGGATGTCCGCCGCTGCGCTGATCGATCCCTCGGCGGCGACCTCGATGAAGTAGTGGAGCCGCTGGAGCGTGATGCCGCTCGATCCTTGAGCCATAGTTACAGGCTATAGGAATGCATAGTCGAACCGAGTTTGTCGATGCCTTCCGCCTGAGGGCACGATGGACGCATCGACTTCCGCAAGGCCGAGCCCGGCCGATCAGCTCTCGGATTGGCCGCTCATGGCGAACGCGTTCACCTTCACCCTCACCACCACCCGCTTCGACGAGGACTACTCGCCGTCGGACAGCTCTCGAACGACGACGAACTTCGCCAACCTGGCGCGGGGCGAGCACCGTCAGCAGAATCTCCGCAACGCGCTGACCATGATCGACCGCCGGTTCAACGACCTCGCGCACTGGGACAACCCGAAGCGCGACCGCTACACCGTCGAGCTCGACATCGTCTCTGCCGAGCTGCAGTTCGCGACCGAGGGCGAGGATCAGCAGTTCCCGCTGCTCGAGATCCTGGATGTGAAGATCGTCGACCGGCGCACCGGTGAGCGCCGTCAGGGGATCGTCGGGAACAACTTCTCCTCCTACCTCCGCGATTACGATTTCAGCGTTCGGCTGCCGGCGGCGGGCAAAGGCGCGACCGGATTCACCGTTCCCGACGACTTCGGCGATCTGCACGGCAAGCTGTTCCAGCACTTCCTCGACTCGGCCGCGTACCGGGAGCGCTTTCCGTCGCCGCCCGTGATCTGCATCAGCGTGTCGACGAGCAAGACATACCGTCGCACCGAGAACCATCACCCGATCCTCGGCGTCGAGTATCAGCAGGACGAGTTCTCGCTGACCGATGAGTACTTCGGCAAGATGGGTCTGCGGGTGCGTTACTTCATGCCGCCCGGCGCGGTGGCGCCGCTGGCGTTCTATTTCCGCGGCGATCTGCTGAACGACTATTCGCCTCTGCAGCTCATCGGCACGATCAGCACGATGGAGACGTTCCAGAAGATCTATCGTCCGGAGATCTACAACACGAACTCGGCGGCGGCGGGCATCTACCGGCCGAGCCTCGAGCAGCAGGACTTCTCACGCACCCAGATCGCCTACGATCGCGCCGAACGCGATCACCTCGCGGTCTCACAGGGCAAGTACACGGCGGAGCACTTCGTGAAGCCGCACGGGAAGGTCCTGGAGCAGTGGGCCGCCGACTCCCCCGTCCCCGCCGGATGACCAGCGAAGGATCATCGATCATGCACACCCTCTTGCCCACCTCCATCGTCGGCAGCCTGCCGAAGCCGTCGTGGCTCGCGCAGCCCGAGACGCTCTGGTCCCCCTGGAAGCTGCAGGATGATGCGCTGGTCGAGGGGAAGCAGGATGCGTTGCGCATCGCCGTCCAGGAGCAGCGCAACGCCGGCATCGACATCGTCAGCGACGGGGAGCAGACGCGCCAGCACTTCGTCACGACGTTCATCGAGCATCTCTCCGGGGTCGATTTCGCGCAGCGCGAGACGGTGCGGATCCGCAATCGGTACGACGCGAGCGTGCCGACCGTCGTCGGCGCCGTGAGCCGCGAGAAGCCCGTATTCGTCGACGACGCGGCGTTCCTCCGCCAGCAGACCGATCAGCCGATCAAGTGGGCCCTCCCCGGTCCGATGACGATGATCGACACGCTCGCCGACCGCCACTACAAGAGCCGGGAGAAGCTCGCGTGGGAGTTCGCGACGATCCTGAACCAGGAGGCGAAGGAGCTCGAGGCGGCGGGCGTCGACATCATCCAGTTCGACGAGCCGGCGTTCAACGTCTTCTTCGACGAGCTCCAGGACTGGGGCGTGGCCGCTCTGGAACGGGCCGTGGAAGGACTGCGCGCGGAAACGGTCGTGCACATCTGCTACGGCTACGGGATCAAGGCGAACAATGATTGGAAGGCGACACTCGGATCCGAGTGGCGGCAGTACGAAGAATCGTTCCCGCTGTTGCAGAAGTCGGCCATCGACACCGTCTCGCTGGAATGCCAGCACTCCCGCGTGCCGATCGATCTCATCGAGCTCCTCCGGGGCAAGAAGGTCATGCTCGGGGCCATCGACGTGGCGAGCGATGCCGTCGAGACCCCGGACGACGTCGCCGATACCCTCCGGAGCGCGCTGGCGTTCGTCGACGCCGACACGCTCATCCCGAGCACGAACTGCGGCATGACCCCGCTGTCCCGGAACGTCGCGCGCGGGAAGCTGAGCGCGCTCAGTGCGGGCGCCGGCATCGTGCGCGAGGAGCTCGCCGCCGAAGCGCGCTGACGGCCTGTTGACGAGCGATCGCCGCGGGCGCTTCCACGTCAGATATGGCCCGTGACGAACATCATGCCGAGCGTCGTGCCGGTCACGATCAGCGACAGGATCCCGCCCAGCGCGAGCGGGCGCAGCCCCGCCGTGCGGATCGCGGCGATGTTCGTCGACAGTCCGACGCCGGCGAGCGCCGTGGCCACGAGGAAGACGCTGATCTCGTTCAGGATCGATGCCGCGGGCGGCGCGATGATCCCCGTCGATGCGAGGCCCGCGACGAGCAGGAAGCCGACGAGGAACCACGGGACGAGCCTCAGGAGCCACCCGGCGGTGATCCGCTGCCCCTGCCCCTCACGCCGCGCCTCGACGACGGCGAGCGCCACGCTGATCGGGATGATCATCAGGGTGCGCACGAGCTTGACGACGACGGCGAACCCGAGCGCCGATGCGCTGAAGACGCCCGCGGCGGCCACGACCGAGCTCGTATCGTTGACGGCTGTGCCGGCGAACAGGCCGAACGCGTGCGGCGTCATGCCGAGCGCGTGCCCGACGAACGGGAAGATCATGACCGCCAGGATGTTGAAGAGGAACACGGTCGAGATCGCGTAGGCGATGTCGGAGCTGCGCGCTCTGATCACCGGTGAGACCGCGGCGATCGCGGACGCGCCGCAGATGCCCGTGCCGACGCCGATGAGGGTGCGGATGTCGCGCTCGATGCGCATCGCTCGCCCGATGAGGAACGCGCCGAGCAGGCACACCACGAGCGAGACGAGCATGACGGGCAGCGACTCCGCGCCGACGGTGACGATGCTCTGGAGCGACAGCTGGGATCCGAGCAGCACGACCGCGAGCTGCAGCACGAACTTGCTCGCGTACGTCACTCCGGGCGAGAGGCGCGCGTTCGGCCGACGCACGAGCGAGATCGCGACGCCGATCACGACGGCGGGGATCGCGGACCCCACGAGCGGCACGAATCGGCCGATCACAGCAGCGGCGGCCGCGATCAGCACGCAGACGGCCAGCCCCGGCCAGATCTCGCGCCCGCGCCCGACGAGTCGTTTCGGCAACGTGGCGACGGGGCTGACCTGCATGACATTCAGGATGTCACGCACCCCGCACCGGCGGCCCCGGCAACGCCGCACGGGCCCGCTGCGGACAACAGGAAAGACCCCCGATCCGAGAAGTTCATCTCAGACCGGGGGTCGATCTCACTGTGCGCGAGGGGGGACTTGAACCCCCACGCCCTAATACGGGCACTAGCACCTCAAGCTAGCGCGTCTACCTATTCCGCCACCCGCGCATTGGGTGTCGATCCGTGCGGCCGCGCAGGCCGCTTTCCGAACCAAGAGACAACACTACCAGCAGGGGTGAATCACCGCTAATCGCCCGCGCATCCCGGGCGCGTCACGCCACGCTCACGCCGAACAGCAGCCCGAGCACGTACGTCACGGCGGCCGCGCCGAATCCGATCGCGAGCTGGCGCAGCGCCCGCGGCAGCGGCGGCGCGCCCGATAGCAGACCGACCATCGCCCCCGTGATCAGCAGTGCGACCCCCACGAGAACGAGAGCGACGACCACGGCGACGATGCCCGACAGTCCGAAGATCCACGGCAGCACGGGGATGATCGCGCCGCTCGAGAACAGGAGGAAGCTCGACAGTGCCGCACGCCACGCGGACCCCACGACGTCGTACGAGACGGGACCGGTGCGCGGCGCCGGCATGTTTCCCCTCTGCGCATCGTCGACGATGCCGCGCGCCTTCGCTTCTGCGTCCTCGGGCGTCATGCCCCGGGTGCGGTACACGAGCGCGAGCTCGTTCGCGTCGAGGTCGAGGTCGGGAAGCCCCGCGTGAGCGTAGTCGCTCGGCTCGGTCGCCGCGAGCAGCTCACGCTGCGACTTCACCGAGACGAACTCCCCCGCCCCCATCGACAGCGCGCCGGCGAGCAGGCCGGCGACGCCGCTGAACAGCACGAACGTGCCCGAGACACCGGTCGCGCCGATGCCCATCACCAACGCGAGGTTCGAGACGAGGCCGTCGTTCGCGCCGAACACGGCCGCGCGGAACGTTCCCGACAGACGTCGGCGGCTGCGCGCCGCGAGACCGCGCACGACCTCGTGGTGGATCTTCTCGTCGGCGCGCATGCGCGGCGACGCATACGGATCCGTGTCGTACGGCGAGCGCGCCTCCGACAGCTGCGCGAGTGCAAGCGTGAAGATCGACCCGAAATGCGATGCGAGCCAGGCGGTCGTGCGGGTGCGCATGCTGGCCTTCGGCATGCGCGCGGGCTCTCCGCCCAGCAGCCGCAGCCAATGCTCTTCGTGCCGTTTCTCGGCGCTCTCCAGCTCCTCGAGGATCTGCCGCTCGTCTCCCTCGCGGCGCCGGGCGAGGCGCCGGTACGTGGCCGCTTCGGCTCGCTCATCGGCGAGGTACTGCGCCCACTTCCGGCGCTCGGCCGGCGCGGCGCCGGACGGATCAACATCGGGGGAAGTCGCAGGCACGCGGAGCTCCTCGGTAGGTGCGGTCGCCCCGCACGTCCCGGCGCGGGGCCGAGATGAATCTACCGAGCACCCCTGGGCGTGGTTGGGAGAGTTTCGGAGCCCCGAAGCCCCTACCGCCGGACGCGCTTTCGCAGCACGTCGATGCGCGCCTGCAGCTGCGCCACCGTCGCCTGCGCCACGGCGGGCCCGCCGCATGTGCGCCGCAGCCACGCGTGCACCTGGCCGTGCGGATCGCCGGTCTGGTTCGCGTACACCCCGACGAGGCTATTCAGCAGCTGCCGCTGCTCTTTCAGCGTGCGGTGCAGCGGGGCGGGAAGCTCGCTCAGCCCGCCCGACTCGCGCTCGCGGGTCTCACGCACCTCGCGGTGCTTCGACTGGCGCGCCTGCCGCTGCATCAGCAGGTCGTGCACGTGCTCGGGCTCCAGGAGACCGGGCAGTCCGATGAACTCCAGCTCCTCCTCGGATCCGGGCACGGCGAGCTGGCCGAACTGCTGGCCGTCGAACACGACCGAGTCGAAATGTGCGACCGAGCCGAGGCTCTGGAACGAGAACTCCTCCTCGAGCAGGTCGTCGCTCGCCTTCTCCTCGCGCTCGGCGGCGTCGAGCAGCGAGTCGTCGAGCCCGTCGCCGTCCTTCTCACCGCGGCCGAGCACGTGATCGCGCTGCTTCTCCATCTCGTGCGCGAGGCTCATCAGCACCGGCACCTGCGGCAGGAACACGCTCGCGGCCTCGCCCTTGCGGCGAGCGCGCACGAATCGGCCGATCGCCTGCGCGAAGAACAGCGGCGTCGACGAACTGGTCGCATACACGCCCACGGCGAGCCGCGGCACGTCGACGCCTTCGGACACCATGCGCACCGCGACCATCCATCGCGATGAGTTCTGAGAGAACTGCTCGATGCGTTTGGATGACTCGGCCTCGTCGCTCAGCACGATCGTCGGCCGCTGACCCGTGTGGATGCGCAGGATCTCGGCGTATGCGCGCGCGTTGGTCTGATCGGTCGCGATGACGAGGCCGCCCGCGTCGGGCACGTGGTTGCGGATCTCGGTGAGGCGCTGGTCGGCGCTCTTCAGCACCGCGGGCATCCAGTCGCCCTCGGGGTCGAGCGCGGTGCGCCAGGCCTGGCTCGTGATGTCTTTGGTGTTGTCCTGGCCGAGCTGCGCCTCGAACTCGTCGCCGGTCTTCGTGCGCCACTTCATCTGTCCCGCGTACACGTGGAACAGCACGGGGCGCACCACCCCGTCTTCGAGGGCGCGGCCATAGCCGTAGTTGTAATCGGTGATGGAGGTGCGCAGGCCCTGCTCGTCGGGCGCGTATTCCACGAACGGAATGGGGGCGTCGTCGCTGCGGAACGGGGTACCGCTCAGCAGCAGACGGCGCGTCGCGGGCTGATACGCGTCGCGGATCGCGTCGCCCCAGCTGAGCGCGTCGCCGCCGTGGTGCACCTCGTCGAGGATCACCAGGGTGCGTGCGTCGGCGACGAGCCTGCGGTGCACGCTCGACTTCACCGCCACCTGCGCGTAGGTCACGACGGCGCCGTGGTAATGCCGAGGTAGAAAAGGGGATCCGTTACTGAAGTCGGGGTCGAGGCGGATGCTCGTGCGTGCGGCGGCGTCGGCCCATTGGGTCTTGAGATGCTCGGTCGGGCACACGACCACGATGCGGTCGATCTCGCCGCGCTGGCGCAGCTCGCGCGCCACCGTCAGGGCGAACGTCGTCTTGCCGGCGCCCGGTGTCGCGGCCACGAGGAAGTCGCGCTTGTCGACCTCGAAGAACTGATCGAGCGCTTCCTGCTGCCACGCGCGCAGTGCCCCCGCTGTGCCCCTCGGGGCACGTTGTGGGTAGGAAGGACTCAGCACGAGCAACCACGATAGCCCCGACCCCTGACACGGATTTTTCGCGTTCTCTCAGGCGGTGGCGGCGCCGCCCCGGAACGGATAGATTGCCATCCGTGATGCAGTCAGACGCCCGCACGCCGTTCATCGCGAACGAAGGCTCGCACCCGTGGCGACGCATGGTCTCGGTCGGCGATTCGTTCACCGAGGGCATCGGCGACCCCGAGCCCGACTCCCCCGACGGCCACCGCGGCTGGGCCGACCGCGTTGCGGATGTGCTGGCCTCCCAGGCCGACGATTTCGCGTATGCGAACCTCGCCGTGCGCGGCAAGCTGATCCGCCAGATCAACGACGAGCAGATCGACGCGGCCCTTGCGCTGAAGCCCGATCTCGTCACGCTCTGCGCGGGCGGCAACGACGTCATCCGTCCCGGCACCGATCCCGACGCGATCGCCGAGATCTTCCGCGACGCCGTCGAGCGGCTGTCGTCATCGGGCGCGGCCGTGGTCGTGTTCACCGGCTTCGACGTCGGCTGGAATCCGGTCTTCCGCTCGTTCCGCGGCAAGGTCGCGATCTACAACGAGAACATGCGCACGATCGCCGAGCAGCACGACGCGATCGTCGCCGACCTGTGGGCCCTGGGAGAGATCCAGGACGCTCGGTTCTGGGCCGACGACCGCCTGCACCTGAACCCTCTCGGGCACCACGAGGTCGCCCGCATGGTGCTGCGCACGCTGAACGTGCCGAACGACCTGCAGCATCTCGAACCGGGTCCGCTGCCCCCGCGCACCTGGCGCGCCGCGCGGCGGGACGATCTCGTCTGGGCCCGCACCCACCTCGTGCCGTGGGTGCTGCGCCGCCTGCGACACCAGTCGTCGGGCGATGGGCGCACGGCCAAACGTCCCGACTTCGGGTGAGCGCCTCAGCCCACCGCGTAGAACGCCACCGCCGACGCGGCGGCGACATTGAGCGAGTCGACACCGCCCCTCATCGGGATCGTCACCCGCCGATCGAGTCGGCGGTCGGCGGCCGCAGTGATGCCGTGGCCCTCCGTGCCGAACACGAGAGCGAGCTTCTCGTGCCGCTCGGCGACCAGCTCATCGAGTGATATCGCCCCCTCCCCCAGCGTCATGCCGGCGACGGTGAAACCGGCGTCCTTCAGCTCGTCGATGCCCGCGGGCCAACGCTCGAAGCGCGTCCACGGCACCTGGAACACGGTGCCCATGCTCACCCGCACCGAGCGCCGGTAGAGCGGATCCGCGCATGAGGGCGATGCGATCACCGCATCGATGCCGAGCGCCGCGGCCGACCGGAAGATCGCCCCGACGTTCGTGTGGTCGGTGATGTTCTCGAGCACCGCGACGCGCGAGCCGTGGAGCACGTCTGCGACGCTCGGCAGCTCGGGTCGGTGCATCGCGGCGAGCATGCCGCGATGCACCGCGTATCCCGTCACGGTCTCGGCGACATCGTCCGAGACGACGTACACCGGTACGTCGTGATCGCCGAGGATCCGTTCGAGGTCGGACAGCCACTTCTCCGATGTGAGGATCGACCGCGGTGCGTGGCCCGCGCGCAGCGCGCGGGAGAGCACCTTCGACGACT
>Ga0308157_10003184_pt1 | contig 24515 bp, 16 predicted proteins | sample PhyBR1_FD_201035 | JGI IMG/M metagenome (GOLD analysis project Ga0308157, IMG submission 201035) | Phyllosphere microbial communities from UC Gill Tract Community Farm, Albany, California, United States - DLSLB.R1 | ecosystem: Host-associated > Plants > Phyllosphere > Unclassified | place: USA...
ACTACGAGCACCGCTTCGCCAATGGCTGGAAGCTGCGCCTGACCTACACCGACGCCACCCGCGACGGCGACTCGCACCTGCTGTACCTGTCGGGCGTGCCGGATCGCGTGACGGGTTCAAGCCTCAATGCCTTCACGGGTTCGTACGTGATCCAGACCAGGCAGAAGGATTTCGGCGTGCACACGAGCGGCAAGTTCACGCTGGGCGAGCGTCAGCACGAAGCCGCCTTCGGCTACCTGCACGCGAAGACCGATTTCAATTCGAACAACCGGCTTGCCAACTACGATAACGCCAGCCAGGTGGTGACCGACATCAACAACTGGAACCCGGCTTCGTATCCGACGCCGACCTTTGGCCCGCAAGCGTTCTACGAGGGTAGCGAAACCACCCAGCAAGGCCTGTACGGCATGGCGCGCTTCACGTTGACCGACCGCCTGAAGGCCGTCGTTGGCGCGCGCTTGACCAGGTATGAAAAAGAAGGGGGCGGCCTGTACACGCCGGCCTACTCGCTCAATTACGACAACGAGATCACGCCCTACGCCGGCCTCGTGTTCGACCTGAACGACACCTACTCGCTGTACGCGAGCCACACCAGCATCTTCGAGCCGCAGAACCTGAAGGACTTCGCGGGCAATATGCTCGACCCGATCGAAGGCAAGGCCAACGAAGCCGGCATCAAGGGCGAGTTCTTCGACCGTCGCGTCAACGCCTCACTGGCCGTGTTCCATCTGAAGCAGGACAACCTGGGCCAGGCCGCCGGCCGCATCGACCGCGATGGCGCGGCCGGGCCACTGCTCGAAGAAAGCTACTACCGCGCCGCCCAGGGCGCCACCAGCAAGGGGATCGAGCTGGACGTGTCGGGCGAAATCGTCTCGGGCCTGAACGCCAGCGTCGGCTATGCGATTTTCCGCGCCAAGGATGCGACCGGCGTCGACTTCAACTCGATCTACCCACGCAAGACGCTGCGCGCATTTGCCAGCTATCGCCTGCCGGGCCAATGGAACAAGCTGACCGTCGGCGGTGGCGTGAACTGGGAAGGCAGCACCTACACGGTCGACGGCACCGTCGCCCCGGGAATCGACGGCCGCATGGAACAGGCATCGTACGCGCTGGTCAACCTGATGGCGCGCTACGAGTTCAACAAGCAGTTGTCGGCCCAGCTCAACGTCAACAATGCGACCGACAAGAAAACGTTCGCAATGTTCGCCGCCTATAACCAGTTCACGTACGGCGCACCGCGCAATACATCGCTGACGCTGCGTTACCGCTTCTGATGGGGTGACGCAGTCAAAAACAAAGGGGTGCTGCAGCAATGCAGCGCCCCTTTTTCATTGCCCGTCTGGTCAGCGTGTCGCCACGGCCCCGGCAGCATCGCGCCAGGCGCAATTTTGCGCGGCAGCGAACCCCTTCAGAAACGCGCGCCGCACCGAACCCGCTGCGATGCAGGCCGAGACGTGCTTCGAATGGCGCTCGGCCCCGCTCAGCTTGCGCACCCAGCCGCGAAACGGGATCAGGCCTTCGGCCGTGCGCTGCAATGCGCCCACCGCCTGGTCCTGGGCCAGCGACGAAGCGCGGTGCATCAGCGAGGGATCGGTTGGCGACACGGCCGTGTCGAGGTCCGCACCGAGTACCTCGTCGAGCGCGCGGATTTCCAGCGAGAGCGCCACGCAATTCTGGCTGGCTGGAAGCTGGTAGGGGTTCTTCAGCGCTGCCAGCAGCACGTCGGGAACATCCTCTCTCGTAACGTTCAGGTCAGCAAACGGTGTGGCCGCTGCCGCCCCGACTCTGGTCGCGGTCGTCGACGCGCAACCGGCCAGCAGGGCCAGCGCAGCGACACAGCCGAGCCTGCGGAGCAGGCGTCCATGGTTCGTCGTCATGGTAGCTTTATTTCCGAATGGAAAGGAATTCAACTGTACCGAGTCCAGCGCAGCCCGCCAGCACGCACATCAATTGTGCGCAGTAAAATGGGCGTCAATTGTCAAATCAGGAGTCACACATGAAACGAACCGCACTCGTCGTTGGTGTTACCGGTATTGGCGGCAACCACGCCGCCCGTGAACTGCTGGCGCAAGGCTGGGATGTTATTGGCCTGTCGCGCCGCGCACCGCGCGACCTGCCGCAGGTGCGCCACATCGCCGCCGACCTGCTCGACCCTGCTGCGCTTGGCGCTGCACTGAAGGATGTTGCACCAACCCACGTCTTCATCACGACCTGGATGCGCCAGGATACCGAAGCCGAGAATATCCGCGTCAACGCCGCACTCGTACGCAATCTGCTGGATGCGCTGTCGTCGCACAAGAGCGTGCGCCACGTCGCACTGGTCACGGGCCTGAAGCATTACCTGGGACCGTTCGAAGCGTACGCCAGTTCAGGCACGCTGCCCGATACGCCGCTGCGCGAATCGCAGCCGCGCCTGGCGCTCGAGAATTTCTATTACGCGCAGGAAGACGAAGTCTATGCAGCCGCCGAGCGCGACCGTTTTACCTGGACCATCCACCGTCCGCACACCGTCATCGGCCTGGCGGTTGGCAACGCGATGAACCTGGGCACCACGCTGGCCGTGTATGCGACGATCTGCAAGGAGACGGGCCGCCCGTTCCAGTTCCCTGGTTCAGCCGCGCAGTGGAATGGCATGTCCGATGTGACCGATGCCCGCATGCTGGCCAAGCAGCTGGTCTGGGCCGCCGACACCGACGCGTCGCGCAACGAAGCCTTCAATATCGTCAATGGCGACGTGTTCCGCTGGAGCTGGCTGTGGCCGAAGCTGGCCGCGTTCTTCGGCGTCGAGGCGGCCGGTTTCAATGGGACGGTGCAGCCACTCGAGGCGGCGATGGCAAACGATGCGCCACTGTGGCGCGACATCGCGGCGCGCCATGGTCTGGCGGAAGCCGATCTCGGTCGCCTGGCCTCGGCCTGGCATACCGACCTCGATCTGGGCCGGCCGCTTGAAGTCATGACCGACATGAGCAACAGCCGCCGCCTTGGCTTTACGGCTTACCAGGCGACGGATGCATCATTCTTCGACCTGTTTGCGCGCCTGCGCGCTGAACGTCTGATCCCGTAAGCAACGAAGCCGGGATGCTGCCGGTCGTGGTGCGATCACGCATTCACGACCGGCTTACGCACCAGCGGCAAGACGCAGCTGCGCAGCGGCAAGCGCGGGGCGATCTTGCCCGCTTGCCCCGCCAGCGGCGCTTGAGAGCCGGAACTGGCCTACCAGGCTGGCCAGGCCCGACGCCTGCGCCTGCAGTTCCTGCGCGGCGGCCGAGGCTTCTTCGACGAGCGCGGTGTTCTGCTGGGTCATGCCGTCCATTTCGCCGATCGCGGTGCTCACTTCGCCCAGGCCGACACTCTGCTCGGCGCTGGCAACCGAAATGTCGCCCATGATTTCGGTGACGCGCTGCACGCTTTCCATCAGGTTCTGCATGGTACTGCCTGCGCGCTGGACCAGTTCGGAGCCCGTGTCCACTTTGCCGACCGAGTCCTCGATCAACACCTTGATTTCCTTGGCAGCGCTCGCCGAACGCTGCGCCAGGTTGCGCACTTCACTGGCGACGACGGCAAACCCGCGCCCTTGTTCGCCTGCGCGGGCTGCTTCTACCGCTGCGTTGAGCGCCAGGATATTCGTCTGGAACGCGATGCCGTCAATCACCGAAATGATGTCGACGATGCGCTTGGATGACATATTGATCGACGCCATCGTATCCGTCACCTGAAGCATGACCGCGCCGCTTTCCTGCGAAACCGAGGACGCCGACTGCGCGAACGTGTTGGCCTGCCGTGCATTGTTCGCGTTCTGCTCGACGGTCGTGGTCAGCTCTTCCATAGCAGACGCAATGCGTTCCAGTGACGACGCCTGTACCTCGGTGCGTGCGGCCAGATCGTAGCTGCCTTCGGCGATTTCGGACGAGGCGCTTGCAATCGCATCGGTTCCATGGCGCACCTTGCCGACGATCGACGCGAGGCTGTCGCGCATGGTTTTCACCGAGAACAGCAGGCTCGTGCTGTCACCGCTGCGAACCTCTACATTTGTGGCAAGGTCGCCCGAGGCAATCATGTTAGCAATCTGGGCAGTATAGGCAGGCTCGCCACCCAGCTGTTTCAGAAGCAGACGCTTGATGGCGCCCGATATCACGACACTCAGCACGAACGCGGCGATGGTCAACCCGATCACCCAGTTACGGGCGGCAGCTTCAGCATGCTCGGCCGACCCTTCAGCATCAGCGGCCTCCCGCTCGGCATTCGCAACCAGCACCGCGATGTCTTTCACGATCTGGTGGCGCAGCGGGCTGCACTCCTCGACCAGGAATTTTCCAAATGCCTCCATCTGGCCCGCTTCGCGGAACCTGCGTGGTTTTTCCAGCGCACTGGCCATTGCAAGCAATCCTGCGCGCACTTTATCGAACTGGGCATCGCCGGCAAACGCCGGTGTCATGGCCTCGAGTGCGGCAAGATACGCCGTCTTTTGCTGATCGACCAGATTGAGCTCGTTCCTGGCTTGCTCGTCACTGGTGAATATATAGGCATTGCGCGCTGCCAGCCCGGTCTGGGCCAATGCTTCACGCGCGATATACAGCGGCTTGAGATGCTCTTGGTTGACGCGACGCAGGTCCTTCGTTGCGCCGTGAATGGCCGTCAAGCCAAATATGGAAAACGCGCCAAGTAACAGCATCAGCGCGGTGACCAGGCCAAACCCCAGCGTAAGCTGAGTGCCGATTTTCATGTTCTTGAACGCGTACACTTTTTTTCCCTTGTAAGGGTTTCTGCTAGTCATCGCAATACGGGATCTGGACTGGCGTCAGTGTAAGCAAAAATTCACCCCACAACGCGATGCCGAGCACATAAAGAGTCTACCGTTGCCGCACAACAACATAACTATTTAATGGTAAGGAGTTCCGCTGGATCAGACTCGAATTTGCTTAAAGTGATAGAATATTTCTCTTGCACAATAAAGATGATCAAAGAGCAATATCTTTGATGTCTACTTTTTCATGACTGATCTCGCTGATATCGCCCAGTGGCGCATCCGTATTTTTGCCTCCCTGATGTCAACCTTGCGCGTACTGGCGATCATCGGCGTCGTGCCAAGCGCGGCGCTGGCCGTCCACCGTGGCGCGTTGGACGTTGCATTGATGGATGCGGTCGCATTGGCTTGGATACTTGTTATCTGCCGCATCAAAACACTCGAGTACAAGTGGCGTGTTCTGAACTACCTGGTCATGCTGTTCAGCGCGGCGGTATGCACGATGATGACGGTCGGAACCCTGGGCTTGTTGTATCTGCTGGCGGCACCGGTGATGGCGGTCATTTTATTGGGCGTGCGCGCAGGGCTGGTCATGGTGGCACTTGGCGCGGCATCCATGATGGTGCTTGGCCTTACAGGCTACAGTCATTTTCCGATAGAACACGCCGATGCCAATTCACTTGGGACCGTTGCGATCTTTACATTGAACTATGCGTGCGTGGGCGCGTTCATCACGCTCACATGCGGCAAGTTATTAAAGGGATTGTCTGCATCGCTGGACGGGCAGCGCTTCGTGGCCGAAGCCCTGGCCGAACGGCAGGCTGCGCTGAGCGCCTCGAACGACGAGCTGCGCTTGACCTCTGCAGCATTGGCCGGACTGAACGATATGGTGCTGATCGCCAGGGTTGCCCCCGAGGGAAGCCCGAAGCACCCGGTCATTTTTGCCAATGCCGCCTTCGAGCGCCGCAGTGGCTACCGTGCCGATGAAATCATCGGGCGCAGCATGCGCATACTGCACGGTCGCGATTCGGAAGCGGCGGTCGTTGACAAGATCGCGCTGGCGATGGCCCGGCAGGAGCCGGTCGCGGGTGAACTCCTGCACTACACCAAGTTCGGCGAGCCGTGCTGGATCGAAGTGGAGATGGTGCCGTTCGCCAATCAGAGCCGTGAGGTCACCCACTGGGTCGCCGTGGGTCGTGACATCACCGAACGGCGCCGCTCGGCCGATGCCATCCACCAGCTGGCATTCTTCGACGTGCTGACCGGCTTGCCGAACCGGCGGCTGCTGATGGAACGGCTGGACCTGATGGTGGCGCGCACGCATGCGGGCGACGGCATGGGCGCGGTGCTCTACATCGACCTGGACAATTTCAAGCACGTCAATGACGCCCGCGGCCATGCGACCGGCGACGCCGTTCTGCGCCATATCGCCTCATGCCTGTCGCGTGCCGTGCATCCCAAGGATACAGTGGCGCGCCTTGGCGGCGACGAATTTGTCGTGCTGGCCGAACATCTGGACTGCGTGACGGGGAGCGCGACCAATTCTGCCCTGGCGCTTGCCGGCCAAGTACGCGCCGCCATGACCGAAGGTGTTCTCATCGACGGGCAGTTGTATCAACTCACTGGCAGTATCGGTATCGCCCTGCCAACCAGGCCAGGCCATACGGTGCCGGACCTCCTGCGCGAAGCGGACACGGCGATGTATCACGCCAAGGACAACGGGCGTAATGGCGTGGCGCTGTTCGAGCCGGGCATGCTGGCCGAAGCCGAGAACAAACTGATCCTGGAGCGCGACCTCGCCCATGCGATCGTCAACGATGAGCTGGCATTGCATCTGCAACTGCAGGTGGACCATGATGGCACGCCCATCGGAGCCGAAGCCCTGCTGCGCTGGCGCCGGGCGGACGGTGTTCTGGTGCCGCCGGACGTGTTCATCCCGGTGGCCGAAGCATCCGGTCAGATCGTGGCGCTCGGCGCCTGGGTATTGCGCCAGGCCTGTCTGACCTGGTGCGAGCTCGACCGGGTGGGCCACGCGCTGCCGCTGTCGATCAACATCAGTCCGCGCCAGTTCCGCGAGCCGGATTTCGTGTCACAAGCCAAGGCAATCATCGGCGCCTCTGGTGTGCCGCCACAGCAGCTGATCTTTGAAGTAACCGAGGGCCTGCTGGTCGACGACCTGGACCTGACGATTGCGCGCATGGACGAACTGGCCCAGTTCGGGATCCGCTTTTCGATCGACGATTTCGGCACCGGTTACTCGAACCTGGCCTACCTGCGGCGCATGCCGCTGTATGAACTCAAGATCGACAAGAGTTTCATGCGCGATATGCCGCATGACATCAATGGCACAGCGATCGTGCAGTCGATCCTCGCCATGGCGGGCCATCTGAAGCTGCGCGTCGTTGCCGAAGGTATCGAAACCGCTGAACAGGCGCACTTTCTGACCGAGCATGGCGGCCCCTGCATGCAAGGCTACCTGTTCTGCCGGCCAATGGCGCTGTCCGACCTGCTTGAGCGCATGACGGCTTCCCGGCAGGCCGTCTCCAGGCTGGAAGTTGTGGCCGGCTGACGCGTCCAGGAGATCGCCAGGGACCGGCTCACGAAACATGCCCTGCGCCGCATGGGCGTCGCCAGCTGTTCGCCCGGCGCACGCGGGCGTGCATGGCATGCCCGATGTCCAGGCGCAGCAGGATCGTGATCGCCACCAGCGAGCCCAGGACCGGCACGCCGCACGCCAGCAGTTTCAGGCCCAGCAGGACGGCCGGCACCTGCGCCGCGCCGGCGACATACCCCAGCTGCCCCAGCACCCAGCCGATCACAGCGAACGCTGCCGCCCCGCTTGCCTTGAGCAGGACCAGGACGACCGCAAACGCCAGCGTTTCCCGGCGCTTCCTGTAGCGGAACTCCGAAAAATCGACGACATCGGCCAGTATTCCCCAGGGCAGCATGAAGACACCCGCCAGGCCAATGCCAGCCAGCGCCGTGGAGGCCAGCAGAAGAAGGCGCACCTGGCCCGCGCAGGCGAACAGCGTGAGGCCGACCGCGGCCACGCCATGGCTCATCGCCAGCAGGGTCGTCTTGTCGTGACGGCGCACGAGCGCAATCCACAAGGTGGCGCCGGCGATCTGGCTCAACGCCAGCGTGAGCAGCACCTTGCCCGCAAAGCCCGGTTCGTGCAGCACATAGGTGCACAGGTACAGCAGCGTCTTGCCGAACATGGGTATGGCAAAGCCGGTAATCACGGCCACGACGGCAAACGAGACGAACAGCCGGTCCAGAGGTGGCCACAGCCGTGACGCGCGCGCATCGCCTGCCAACCGGCGCGCCCGGCCCGCCGTGCGCGAGGACCACGCTGCCAAAAGCATGGTGGCGCAAAACAGCAGGCCGGCGCCGCCCCCCAGCCAGGCCATGCGCACCGGTGCGCTACCGGTATCCGGGACGTTCATGGCTGGCGCGATCACGGTCGCGACGACAATGCCTGCGGCACTGCTGAACAGCGTGCGGTAACCCGAGGCGCGGCCGCGCGCATGGCTGTCCTGCGTCACGCGCGCCAGCAAGCTGTTGTGGGGCACATCGATCAGGGCGAACGCGCCGCGCAGCAGCAGCAAGAGTCCGGCGACGACAGCGAAATCCTTCAGCCGCAGCAGCGGCAGTGTGTACAGGGCGCCAAAAGCGCAGGCGCACGGCAGGACGGCGCAGGCAATCAGGCGCGGGTAGCCGACGCCCCGCTGCTCCAGGCGGGTGGCGATTACGCCGGCGGCAAGGTCGAAGACGAGGTCGCCCAGGAACACGACCAGCATGAGCAGGCTCACCTGCTCCGGCGGCGTGCCAAGGATATCCGTCAGCAAAAACAGCAGCGTGACGTCGATGCTGCCGATGAAGATTGCCTTACCGAAGTTGCCCGATGCGTAGCCGATGACCTGGCGGTCGTTCCTGAATTGGGCGGCGCAGGTTGCGAGGGGGTGCATCCGGGCGAGCATAGCGCGTCCGGATGACAGATTCATGTCACGCTGCCTTATTGGAACACGAGCGCGGTGGCCGCATGGATCGGGAGCAGCGCGGCGCCCAGCGCGATGGCGCTGCCGCCCAGCGCCGACACCCGGACCTGCCCACGCGGGCGCTCTTCCGGCCAGCACAAAGGCCTGGCATTGAGGCGCCCGGCCAGGCGCATGACCACCGAGACGGGCAGCGGACTTGAAAACACGATATCGTCCGGGTCGAACCAGGCAATGGCGCCGTTCACCAGGGGTTCAAGCTGCCCGGCGGCGCGGTCGAGCCAGGCGTCGATGACGTGGTCGTAGTCTTGCGTGAGCGCTTCGAAGTTGGCGACCGACCCGATCGGGCAACCGGCCTGGCGCAGCATCGAAAGCAGGTCAAGCGTGCTGGGGCGCGGCAGATCGCCCGGATAGAGCCGGCCGATTTCGCCGGCGCCGCCGAACTCGCCCTTGATCAGGCGCCCATCCTCGATCACGCCGGCGCCGATGCCGTACCCCAGCACAATCACGACGACGGTCGACGCACGGCGCGCGGCGCTGCCCAGGTAGTACTCGGCCAGCCCCGCGGCATTGGCGTCGTTTTCCAGCAGTACGCTCGTGCCCAGCGCGTCATCGAGCAGCTGCCGCAACGGCACGTTGCGCCACCCCGGCAACTCCTTCACCGTATGCCAGAGCTCGCCGTGGCGGGTGGTTGGCGCACCCGGCACGCCGACACCGATACCGAGAAAGCGCATGCCAAGCAGGCGGTGACGCACGCACAGCGTATTGATGCGTTCTTCGAGAATGGCAGCGAATTCAAGCGGATCCGGTGCGCCGACCTGCTCGAGTTCGAGCGCGATGATCCCGCCTGCGAAATCGACCAGGGCGATTTCGAGCACCCCCATGTGCATGGTCGCGCCGGCTGCAAACCCGCCCTGCGCAGAAATGCCGAGAGGGATGGTTGGCCTGCCGCGCGCGGGTGCTTCGGGCGCTTCAGGCGCGGCACGCTCCTCGACCAGGCCCAGGCTGATGAGCTTGTGCGACAGCTTCGTCAGCGCCGAGTTGCTAACTTGCAGCGACAGCGCGAGCTCCGTGCGCGGCATCGGCCCTTTCGTACGCAGGTGCCAGAGCAGGCGTTTTTCTTCGGACAGCAAATGCAGGCGTGCTGCTTTCATTGTTTCAATTTCATCATGTCAGTCATTTAAGTATTTATTTTACGAGTAATAAATATTGTGGTCAAAAACGGCGCCTATGCTCCGCTTGCTCGACTCCATTCCCTCTCCAGGATTACCGCAATGATGAAGAAAAAGATCACTCTGGCAGTGCACTGTGCACTTGGCGCCCTTGCTGTCGTCGGTGCACCCGCGATGGCGCAGGATACCAGCGCGCCAGCGCCGGCAACGGCCGCCGACAGCACCACCGACTCGCAGGTCGTGGTGGTGACCGGCGCGGCCCGGCCGCAGCGCCGCTTCGATGCCTAGTACGCCGTCAACGCCCTGTCGCAGGGCGACATCCAGAAACTCGCACCGCTGAACATGGCCGACCTGCTGGGCAAGATGCCCGGCATCCAGGTCGAGGCGACCGGCGGCGAAGTGCAGAACGTCACGCGCGTGCGCGGCATCCCGACCGACGACGGCTACGCGCTGTTCCAGCAGGACGGACTGCCGTTGATGACCGAGATTAACGGCTTCTTCTTCCGCGGCGACAGCATGAACCGCTACGACCTGATGACGAAGTCCATCGAGATCGTGCGCGGTGGCCCGGCGCCGGTGTATGCCAGCCAGGCTGCGGCGATCATCAACAGCACCACCATCACCGGCGGCGAGAAGACGATGGGCAAGGCCCGCGTGACGGTTGGCACCACGGGCCTGAAGCGCCTGGATCTGTACCAGTCCGGCAAGATCGACGACAACACCTTCTACGCCGTGGGCGGCTTCATTCGCGAAGACGATGGCCACCGCGACAACGGCTTTCCGAACGATAAAGGCGGCCAGATCCGTGCCAACATCAAGCACGTGACCCAGGCCGGCACCTTCAGGCTCAGCGCCAACTACCTGAACGACCACAACACGTTCTACCTGCCGATCCCGATCTCCGACCCGCGCAACCCGGCCGTGTCGCTGGACCGCTACATCGATTACTTTGACGGCACGATGAATTCGCCGGCGCTGCGCAACGTCAGGCAGCAGTACCGCGACGGCAGCGGCGCGCTCAAGACGGCGCAGCGCGACCTGGCCGACGGCCGCCACCTGGAATTTGGCAATATCGGCCTGCAATACGAAGGCGACATCGGCGCCTGGCGCCTGTCGGCCAAGGGCGGCATGACGCGCGGCACGCTCGATTTCGACGCGTTCTACTCCACCTCGAACCCGGCCGACGCCAGCACCTTCGCCAACGGCTTTCTGCCGGGTGCGCGCACCGCCTTCGGCCCGGTCGCGCGCCTGGGCTATGCCGTTGCCGGCAGCAATGGCGCCCAAACCTACGACCCGGCCAGCGACTCGGGCCTGGTGATGCAGGGCCAGTACCGCGCCGTGGGCGCCGAGTTCTATTCGCACCAGGCGGACGTCAACCTGACGCGCATCTTCGAGACCGGGATGGGCAGCCATGACGTCAAGGCCGGCTTCTATGCCAGCGCCTACGGCACCACCAGCAAGTCGGTCTACAACGACATGCTGATCGAAGTGAAGGGCCAGCCGCGCACCCTCGACCTGATCGCCTATTCAGCCTCGGGCGCGGTGCTCGGCTCGGTCACGGACAACGGCGTGCTGCGCTACACGACAACGCTGAACCAGGGCGACGTCGAAGCGCGCATGGGCGCGCTGTACCTGAACGACACCTGGGAGGTGAACGAGCGCCTGCGCCTGGACGCGGGCGTACGCACCGAGCGCTATCGCTACGACGGCTACGCCCTGCTCACCGCGCAGGCCAACCTGGGCAACAGCGCGACGCTGGCCGATGACACGACGCGCGCCTTCACCGGGGCCCGCCAGCCGCACGTCTACAAGCCGCGCACGACCAACTGGACGCTCGGCGGCAACTACGATTTCACCTCGCGCCTGGGCGGTTACGTGCGCGTGTCGCACCTCGAGGTGCCGCCGACGATGAACGTGGCCTCGTCGATCGATCCGCTGGTGCTTACCACCAAGGCCGACCAGTACGAAGTGGGCATCAAGACCACGTTTGGCCGCTCCTACCTGTACGTGACGGGCTTTCGCACCAACTTCGATCCGCTGAACGCGTCGTTCGCCGCCTTCAATCCGGTCACGGGCCGCAACGACCAGACCGTGCCGTTCTACGGCAAGGCAGTGGTTCAGGGCGCCGAGCTCGATGGCGCCTGGTACCTGACCAACCGCTTCATCGTCAACGCGTCGCTCACGGTCCAGAATCCGGAATACCGCAGTTTCGTCAGCGCCACTGGCGCCGACCCATCGCGCATCATCGGCAACCAGCTGATCCGCCAGCCGAAAGTATTCGGCAATATCCGTCCGAGCTACAGCTTCGGCTTCGCCGGCAACCAGGTCGACGTGTACGGCAGCGTTGCCTACACGGGCAAGCGCTATGTCGACTTCTTCAACGCCACCGAACTGCCGTCCTTCCACACGATTGGCGCGGGCGTGACGGTCACGCGCGGCGACTGGCAGTTCCAGCTCACGGGCGATAACCTCACGAACGAAAAAGGTCTTACCGAAGGCAATACCCGCACCGACTCCCTGGCCGGCCAGGGCAGCAGCGTGGCGATCTACGGGCGCCCGGTGTTCGGCCGCAGCGCGCGTTTCTCCATCACCAAGGCTTGGTAACCATGATCAAACGACTCATTCTCGCTGCGGCGCTGGCCGCGGCGCTCCCTTCACAGACTGCGCTGGCCGCGGTGCTTCCTTCGCAGGCGGCGCTGGCCGTCGACAAACACTGGTCGCTGATGGCAAGCCGGCTGTTCCCGATGGTGTCCAGCCTCGATCCGGCCAGGGTGCCGGGCGCGCTGGCGGCTGTGCTGGCGCAGCGCAAGGCGCGTATCGACGCCTGCGAACTGGCCACCAAGTGCCTGCTGCTGGCGGCAACCTGGAACGATGCCGAGATGGCGGCCGTGGCTGCTGCAGTGCCGGCGTCGAAAAACCAGCCGGGACTGGCCGACGATGGCGTCCAGCCGCAGGTCGCGCGCGAGCTTCGCGGCCTGAACGCGATCCTGCAGGTCTACGGTTTCGGCAACCAGTCACGCTATCCGATGATCGACGGTCCGGTGGAGACGACCGACAGCCCCGGTTTCAAGGCGCTGGTGGCCGACGCGATCTGGCTGGCCGACGCCGGCAAGAACGATCCGGCCGCGCACCTGGACCCGAGCATCGCACTGGCAATTGCCCTCATCGACGCCAACGAGCGACGCGATGCCGTGCAGTTCGAGCCGCTCGACGCGGCCCATAACGGGACGCCGTTCGCACTGGCGCGCAAGACCGACTGGTCGCGGTACCGGTATTCGGCGATCATCATTCCTGGCGTGGGCCCGGAAAACCCGGCAATCACGGTCAGCGCGCGCAGCAAGCTGCACTTGCAGCTGGCTGCGCGCCGCTTCGCACAGGGCGACGTGGCGTTCATCATCACGAGCGGCGCGGCCGTACATCCGAAGGGTTCCCAGTTCGTCGAGGCCGTCGAGATGCGCAGGACGCTCATCGAGCGCTTCGGCATTCCCGCCGAGCGCATCGTGATCGAGCCGTATGCGCGCCACACGACGACCAATCTGCGCAATATCACGCGGCGCCTGCATGCAATGGGCGCGCCACTGGACAAGCAGACGCTGATCGTGGCCAACGCGAGCCAGAGCAAGTACATCTCGAGCCCCGAGTTCGCGGCGCGTAACCCGGCCGAACTGGGATTCGACCCGGGCACGGTCGGCCGGCGTTTCTCGCCTTACGAGGTGGAGTTCCTGCCGTCCCTGAAGTCGCTGCGGGTCGATCCCTGGGATCCACTCGATCCGTGACTACCCGCCCGCGCTTGCTGCGCGGGTCCACAGGAAGCATGAGGTCAGAGCGGCGGTTCAAATCAGTCATTTGCCCGCCGCACTGACTACTCTCTGACCCGATTAATCGGAAGAGAAAAAGCTGGAATCGAGTACAAGTGCCCGAAGCGGCTGGTACTTTTCTATAACCCGCTCCGCTTCAGTCCTCAGTTGTAAGGCAACGTCGACTTTTCCAGCCGCTTCGGCGGTATCTGCGCGCTGCTGTAAAAGAAGGATTCGTTCCTCGATTGCACGAATAGTGTCCCAAAGCCCTTTGTCAATCGCCTCATTGACTTCGACAAGAAGTGACTGCGGAGAATACGCGTGGCCTGTGTGACACCGGAAGCGTACGCCGCCACCTTCTTCGATCTGTACGAGTACGCCGTGGCATTCCGGGCAAGTATATTTCGACACTTGTCCCAAGCTCATAACACCAGCTTGCATGCCGTTTCCTTCGAAGGCAATGAGTGTCTCGATCGCCAGTCTTTGGCTGGAGGCAGGGGCCTCGGGCAATGGGACCTCAGTCGCGAGTGCTTTTACGATTTCCGATACCAACGTGTCGATCGAGCCGACGCAGTCGACCTTGACATGTTCGATTGCACTGGTTGGCATGGACGAGTACTGAGCTTCGTCGGGATCCTGAACAAAGGCCAAGCCGTTGCGGTCTTTGATTTGCCAAAGGCCGGCAGTTCCATCATCCAGCGCACCGGTCAGGATCACACCGATGACGCGCGGACCGAATGCCAACGCTGCTGAGCGAAACAGCACATCAACCGCAGGTCTGGCCCGGCATTCTTTGGGCCCACGAGTTATTCGCACGCAATTACCCTCAATCATGAGGTGGCGGTCCCGCGGGGCCAGATAGACAGTATCCGGCATGAGGAGCTGGCGATCTTGTGCAAAGGCCACGTGCATTTGCGTGCATTTCTGAAGAATACGGTCCAACTCACTTGCCGAGTGCGGTGATAAATGCTGCGTTACAAGAAAGCTTGCTGACGAATCGCGCGGCAAGCCTGAAAAGAGCTTGATCAATGCCTCAATTCCGCCAGCTGAGCTCCCGATGACAACGATATTACGCTTGCCGAAATCCCTGACCTCATTACCCATGTCCGCTTCCCTAATCTCAGCAATATTGAAGCGATTCTACTCTTTAGACGCAAACCACGGTCAAGACAGAGTGCGCAACATTCCGAAAAAGACGCTCTTGCGGCGCGAGCTGGTCCATGATGCCTGGATCATGGGACTGCTCGGAAGGTCTGTAGATCTGCAATAGTGGTATGCCCTATATGGCACCCGGCGGGACTATACCAAAATAGAAATTGGCACTTGCTAGCTAACCTCTATTTCAGTGTGTCTAAAAACCGGGATTACCTGCTGAGTTTTGGTGGGACTACGAATCCTTTGTATTGCAGATTTTCCCAACTGGCATATGCGTGTTGCTGCAGGATGCCGCTTCGGTTCTGGTTACGGCGATTAACCCTGTATCAACACCCTTATCGATCAGGTCGATACCACGCTGAAGGGCCTCCTGCAGTGGCATGCCTTGCTCGATCCAGCCGTAGACAGTGCGGGCGAGCATGTGACGCATGATGTGCTCACCCACCCCAGTGGCAGCGATTGCACCCAGGGGGCCCGCATAAAAGCCGCTGCCGATAACGGCCGTGTCGCCAACGCGGCCAAGGAGCGAAGGAGCCGAGCCGCCGGTCGAGCCGGCTACAGCGAAGTGTCCATCGGGACCACGTACCACTGCACCGACGGTATCGTGCGATTGGCTCGAAGGCAGCGCCAAAGGGGTCTTATAGTTCCAGAATTGCTCAAACATCCGGTTCTCAATGCCTGGCATCACTGGCTCGGAACCAGCAAGTTCGCTCAGGAGCCTGGCGTGCTTTTCGTACTGACTGTCGCGAATCGGCTGGGCTCGCTCGTGTCCCAGCGCGCGGGCTAAACGGTCGGCGCCTTCACCAATCAGGAAAACGTGCGGCGTGTCAGCCACCGCGCGTGCCAGCAATACAGGATTGCGCACGTCGCGCACGCCGGCAATGGCAGCGAGCCGACCGCGTGTATCCATGACGGAGGCGTCCATCTCGATCGTGGTACCGTCCAGGCACAGCACAGCACCGGTGCCTGCGTTAAAGCGTTCGTCTTCTTCCAGGACGACGACAGCAGCGATTGCCGCCTCGAGAGCGTCGCCGGTTTCAAGCATGCACTCGCGACCGCGCCTGGCAGCTGCCTCGCAACCGTCAGTAAATTCCATCGGCTCGCCTGCACCGCCGTGCGTAACGATGGCGAAGTCGTCTAATTCTCTGGTCATTACATTAGTCCTTTGTTTTGGTTGCTACATATGCGAATGTACTTACTCCATTTAGCGCATTATGCAAACCAAAGCAGATAAAACCTATAAGAAGTGCTCCAGTAGGTATGTAAGATTGTCCTTACAAAAGATTTGCAGCTTACTGCGATAATCGGAATGGAACGCCGGCGGGCCACTATCGGCGCTGAAGCCAGTAGCACAATCGGCATATCGAACACTGGTTTTTTGGCATGATGATAAAATAAAAACATCGAAATATCGTGATAGCAATGGCAGATCACGATCAATATGTGCTGTTATCACTGGCAAACCCTGTTCAATGACAGAGCGTGAACCACTAAATAAGGAATAAAGCATGAGTAATGGAAATGTCGCGTTGGTTGTCGGTGCAAGCGGAATTATCGGCAATGCGCTGGTAGAAACATTGGCGGCCCATCCCGACTGGGCGGTGCGGGCCTTGCGACACACTGAAGTACAGGGTGTCGCCACGATCGATGCTGATTTGCACAACGCCGCCGCCACTGCTGCATCCCTGCGTGATGCCAGTGACACGACGCATGTATTTTATGCTGCGCTGGCGCCTCAGTCTGACCTGGGGCATGAGGAAGTCGTCAACCTCGCCATGCTGGAAAATCTTCTTGATGGCCTCAAGGGAGTGGGCGCACCGCTACAGCGGGTAGTGCTCTACCAGGGCGCCAAGGTGTACGGGGTTCACCTTGGCAAGGTTCACGCGCCATTTTACGAAAACGATCCGCGCTATCTTGGCCCTAATTTCTATTATGCCCAGGAAGACTTGCTGTGTAGCCGCGCTGAACGCGATGGCTTCGACTGGTCCATATTGCGCCCGGACGTGGTCGTTGGCAGTACGGCCGGCAATCCAATGAATATCACCGTCACGATGGCGGTGTACGCCGCCTTGAGCCAGGCACGCAAGTTGCCGCTGCGCTTTCCAGGCACATCGGTGACCTATCGTGATGTACTGGCGCAAGTGACGGATGCAAGCTGGCTGGCGCGTGCGAGCTTATGGGCAGCGCTGGCCCCAGCGGCGCGCAATGAGGCGTTCAATCTCGTTGGAGAACCATTTCGCTGGGAGCGCATCTGGCAGCACGTCGCTGACAACTTCGGTATGGAAGTGGCAGCGCCGCAGCCGATGTCGCTGGCGCGACAGATGCCATCGCTTGCAGGCGAATGGGAAAAACTGGTCACGCACCATGCCCTGCAAGGCCCTGCATTCCAGAAGCTGGTCAGCTGGGGGTTCGGTGACTTTATTTTCAATTGCGAATTCGACGTTATTTCCGACATGGGGAAAATCCGTCGCGCAGGCTTCGTCGAGCCCTCTGACAATGAGCGCTGGATTCAAACAGCACTGGACCAGTTGAGGCAGAAGAAAATCATCCCTTGACCAGGTGATTTCGCCAGGCGTTACGCACGCAGAGCATTTCAGCCAACCTTATTGCGGCACTGACCGCCGACTGTCTCGAAGGGCCGCAACAGATCCGGAGCGGACCTTCAGCAGTGGAACCAAACTCCAATGTTCGCCAGACTGGTTTCGATTACCGTGACGTCATAGCTTCCATGACCGCACTCTGGGCAAGAACTTCATACCACGGGTTTATGCCCGGCATTGCGTATACACCAGCCCCATGTTCTGGGTTAGGCCCATTCGTTTACCACGTGTCTGGCATACGGGCGCTTGCCTCTTCGGACGCGGCAGACACTTCGCCTTGGGCGCGTGCCCGAGTGATCTTCACCTTCACATCAGGTCCGCGGTTGACGCAAAGGCCATTCGCGTTGTCGAAGCACTGGTTGCAGACTAGTCGTGAAAGTTTCCGCACCCGTTGAAGTGCGTCTTGCCAGCGGCTACTGCCTTAGTGAAGGCTTTGTCGCGTGCCGAATGCCAGCCCGCTTTGGCCATGCTATCTATCACAATTCATAAACGGTCTCCGTAATAGACCATCCCCTCACATTACGAATTCATAAGCCAATTGTCAGTAACGGACACTAGCTAAATTTGATAGCCAATCACCAAAAGAGTGATTAATGATCGATACAACTATCATGTTTTTTGGACACATAGTTGAAAGATAAAACGAAAGAACTCCATATGTAATTTGTGTTTGCGATTTTATTCAGCATGGACAGAATACAACAGTCGATCAACAGATAAACGGCACGGGTCAGTGTGATACCATGTTGTATTGGGGAAATTTTTCTCGTAATCAGTCAAAAGTCCAGCGGAAAGTGGTTATGAATGGTCTAAATACCATCGAACAGTGGCGTCTTCGCGTCTTTACATCGTTGATGTCGCTCGTGCGGATAGTTGCTTTTATATTAGCTGTACCGAGCGCTGCTTTTGGTCTTATCTACGGAATTGTTGAATTGACAGCATTGTCAGCTGGAGCCCTGGCATGGGTTCTTGCTATTTGTCGATTTGGCCATTTCCCCTACACTGCGCGAGTTTTGAATTTTCTGGCACTTGTCTTTGTCGTAGCGATTGGGACAATGGTAATTATTGGCCCGGTCGGCATCTGTTATTTAATGGCCGGCCCTGTATTCGCAACTATTCTGCTCGGTCTGCGACCCGCGCTATGGACTCTTTCGCTTAGTGCTGCATGTATGGTGAGCCTCGGACTGACAGGTTACTGTTCGCTACCAATCACGAACTTCGCAGATGAATCGATGGCATCAAACGCATTATTTACCTTGATTTTCACTGGTGTAGGAGCAATTATCACATTTACCTGCAACACGCTGATTGAGGGGGTAAGCAGCTCTTTAGACAATGTGAATACGTTTGCGCAGTCCCTCGAAGAGAGACAGAATGTTTTAAATGCACTCAATAAAAAATTGCGGCTGACCTCTGCAGCGTTGGCCGGACTTAACGAGATGGTCATTATTATCAAGGCCGTTAGAGGCCAGAACACAGTTCAGCCAATAATTTTCGCGAATGAGACATTCGAACGTTGCAGCGGCTACCGTACAGACGAAATAATCGGGTGCAGCATGCGCATGTTCCAGGGTTCAGAAACGGACTCACTTGTCGTTGCAAAAATAGCTGACGCCATGACCCATTGTGAAGCAGTGTCCGAAGAACTCATTTACTACACAAAGTCCGGAACGCCATGTTGGGTCGAAATGAACGTCATTCCTTTTTCGAGTGAGGGGGCCGATATTACCCACTGGGTTATCTCGGGACGCGATATAACTGAACGACGCCGGTCCGCAGACGCCATTCATCAACTCGCGTTCTTTGATGTGTTAACCGGACTCCCGAACCGGCGCTTGCTGATGGAACGCCTTGATGTCATGGTTGCTGAAGTTTGTGCCGGGAAAGGTCTTGGTGCAATTCTATATATCGATCTTGACAATTTCAAGCACGTTAATGACGCGCGTGGACATGCGACCGGCGATGCATTACTCAGGCATATCGCATCGTGTCTTTCTCGCGCTGTACATACCCACGATACGGTCGCACGACTCGGCGGAGACGAGTTTGTCGTTCTACTGCAAGATCTTGGTCTGGATAGTGGGGTCGCTACTGCAGCGGCGAAATCTGCGGCCGAGCGCGTTCGTAGCGCACTCATGCAGGGAGTCCATATTGACGGGCAGCTCTATCATTCATCCGGGAGTATCGGTATTGCATTGCCAACAGGGCCGCAACCTAGCGTGCACGATCTGTTACGTGAGGCAGATATAGCCATGTACCATGCCAAAAGCGCAGGGCGTAACGGCGTGGCGTTGTTCGAAACTACAATGTTTGATGAAGCCGAGAACACGTTAACGCTGCAACGTGACTTGGCCAACGCATTAGCCAACAATGAACTCGCGCTGCACCTTCAACTACAGGTCGATAATTGCGGCCTTCCCGTGGGCGCCGAGGTCTTGCTACGCTGGCGGCGTGAAGATGGAATTTTGGTACCGCCTGATATATTTATTCCTGTGGCGGAATCCACTGGCCTGATCGTGGAAATTGGGTTATGGGTTTTGCAACAAGCCTGCGTCGTATGGCATCAGCTCGAACAAACCGGTCATGCACTGCCTATATCAATTAATGTCAGCCCCCGCCAGTTTCAGGAAGCCGCATTTGTCAAAAACGTTATAGCGGTCGTCATGGATAGTGGCGTTCCACCATCGCAATTGATTTTTGAGATCACAGAGGGTCTTCTTGTTGCTGATTTAGAGAAAATCGTATCACGCATGCGGGAACTTGCGGATTTTGGTATCCGGTTCTCGATCGATGATTTTGGTACTGGATATTCGAATTTGGCTTACCTGCGTCAGATGCCTTTGTACGAATTGAAGATCGACAAAAGCTTCATGCGCGACATGCCACATGATGTCAATAGTAAAGCAATTGTGAGGTCAATTCTGTCAATGGCAGAACACCTGAATTTACGTGTCATGGCCGAAGGAGTTGAAAACAGCGAACAGGCAGATTTCTTGACTGAGCATGGAGGGCTGTTCATGCAAGGTTATCTGTTCGGTCGACCAATGCCGATCTTTGATTTATTGAAAGAATTAGCTGCGCATAGGACAACCATCATGTCGGGCAGTTCGGGACAAATAGAGAATTGACACTATTTCCATTAATTCGGAAGTTGTTTTGATGAGTATCCTGCACATTGCCAAGCTTCATACAGATACCAAATATTGATGACGGCCGGGATGTATTTTTCAACCGAATGCCACGCGTATGTCGGAAAGGATCGTGATGAACTCGGCCACGCATTCTGGATCACCAGGCGTTGCGACGCTGTCGCGCGCCACCGCGGACCGACCGCCCAGAGTCGCAGAACAAGCCAGCCACGACCAGCGCAGCGTCTGCAATGCGCGTTTTGCTCTACACTTCCTGTCGCCCGTTTGCACCACGGCGCTGGCGCATGGGCGACGGGTGCGTACTGTCACAACAACCTGGCATCAATCCGCGAATGGAGATCTGGAACCATGAATTCAAGCATGCTCGGCCTTGCCACCACTTTTTCGCTCACCCTGCTCTCGTTCGCCGCCCCGGCGGCCGCAAACGCGCAGGCCAGCGCATCCGCGACCGGCGGCCTGCCTTTCGAGGTCAAGCCGGTCGGCACATTCAACAGCCCATGGGCCATGGCATTTCTGCCTGACGGCAAGGTGCTGGTGACGCAGAAGGAGGGAACGCTGATCCTGTTCGATCCCGCAACCGGCACAAAGCGGACCGTGTCCGGCACACCCACCGTCAGCAGCAAGGGCCAGGGCGCGCTCATGGATATCGTTCCAGCTCCCGACTTCGCGGCCAGCAAAATGCTCTACTTTAGCTACTCCGAAGCCGGTAACGGCGCCGACACCCGGGTGATGCTCGCTACGGCGACACTGGATCAGGCAGGCGGCGCACTCAAGAATACCAAGGTCATTTTCCGCGGCCAGGATGCATCGACTGGCGGGCACTATTCGGGCCGTATCGGCTTCTCCCCGGATGGCAAGTACCTGTTCTTTACCAGTGGCGACCGCCAGCTGTTCGACCCGGCGCAAGACCCGAAGTCGACGCTCGGCAAGGTGTTGCGCCTGAACCTGGACGGCACGCCAGCTGCTGGCAACCCGCTCGCTGCGAAGGGCTTCAATCCAGCCGTCTGGTCGTATGGCCACCGCAATCTGCTGGGCGTGGCCTTCGACAGGCAGGGGCGCTTGTGGGAAATGGAGATGGGGCCGCGCCATGGCGACGAGATCAACCTGATCAAGCCGGGCCTCAACTATGGCTGGCCGAAAGCATCGAATGGCAGCCACTATGACGGCCGGGACATCCCCGACCATAAACCGGGCGACGGCTTCGAAGCCCCGAAAGTGTCCTGGGACCCGGCCATTTCACCAGGCGGTCTCGCCTACTACGATGCGGACCTGTTCCCAAAATGGAAAAATTCCCTCTTCATCACCGGCCTCTCGGGCAAGTCGCTGGACCGCATCGCGCTCGACGGCGAGAACGCGAAGAAGGTCGACCACTGGGACATGGGCGAACGCATCCGCGCCGTTCGCACCGGGCCGGACGGCGCAGTATGGCTGCTGGAGGACGGTCCGAGCGGCAAGCTCCTGATGCTGACACCAAAAAGGTAAGCCGCGGGAACTGCGTGACGCGGGCGTGCCCGCTGTCGCCCTATGGGTTATTCACGCAGGCCAGCGTGCCGCCGGCAACCTGGCTGCGCACGCCGGCCGAGATCGCCGCAGCCAGCTTGGCCAGCGCAGCGCGGTGCCCGGCCACCAGTGCCTCGTAACCAGGCCCCACGTTTTCCTGGAACACGCTGCGGCACGTCTGCACCGAGCCGCCATCGACCTTGCGCACGTTCCATACTGCGTCGATCAGCGCATAGCCACCCTCCTTCGACTCGAAACGCTGGACGTTTGCGCCAATGCGGTACAGCGTGCTGCCGGCCGGCGCCGGATTGCGGTACACATCTACACCACCCAGATTGGCCGCGATCCCCAATGACAGCCCGGTGGTGATTTCATCGGCCAGCGGACCGGCCCAGCGATGGTGTTCCATCAATTCGATCTTGCCGGCCTCGCCCGCCACCATCATTTGCGGACGGCGCACCTGCGCGGGAATCGTCACGGGGCGCATTTCAAAAAACAGCGGTGCGCTGGCGGCCGCCGGCGGCACGACCGTGGCGGCGCCGCCGCTGAGCGTATAGAACTGGTCGGTCGGCGTGCTGGAGCAGCCTGCCAGCAGCAGCGGGGCCGCCAGGGCCGCGCCGGTCAGTGCGCGGCGCGCCTGAATAAACAGCGTCATTCTTTTTTCTCCTGAGGTTTGCCGCGAATGAGCGACTGCGGATTGCGTTCGAGGTAATCGGCCAGCGCATCGATTTTGGCCATCGTGTCGGTCACCGACTGCAGCGCCTTGCGCAGGTCGGACTGCAGCGGCGCATCCTGCGCCAGTACGCTCTCGGCGCTGGCGAAGGTGGCCTTGGCGGCATTGAGCGTCTGCTGCATCTCGGGCAGCACCTTGCCATCGATCCGCGCCAGCGTCGCATTGGCCTGCACCAGCGTGCGGTTCAGGTTCACGCCGATCTCGTCGAATGGAATCTTGTCGAGCTTGCCGGCGATGCGCGATATCTGGCTTTGCAGTTCATCGAGCTGGCCCGGCACCGTCGGCAACACCAGGAATTCGCCCTGTTCGGCGATCGTTGCCTTGCGCGCATTGGGGAAGAAGTCCAGCGCGATGTACAACTGGCCCGTCAGCAGATTGCCGTTGCGCAGCTGCGCGCGCAGGCCGCGGCCCACCATCGCAGTCAGCGCGCGCTGGCCGCCGTCTTCGCGTTCCATCGCCGCCATGAAGCCTTTGCCCAGACGGCCCGGATACAGGTCGACCGTGATCGGCATCGTGAACTTCTGGCGTTCGCGATCGAACTCGATGCCGACGGCGCGCACCTCACCCAGCGCCACGCCGCGGAAATCGACGACGGCGCCCGGCGACAGCCCGCGCAGCGACTGGTCGAAGTACAGCACGGCTGTCACCGCCGGCCCGTCGGGCGGGCGCAGCGCGGCGCTGCGGTCTTCCGACAGCAGGAAGCGCGTGCCGACTGCCGCCGGGGTCACCGGCTTGCGGCCATCGGCCGATTCAAAGGCGATGCCGCCGGTGGCCAGCGCCGCCAGCGATTGCGTATTGAGTTTCAGGCCGCTCGCATCGAGCCGCAGATCGACGCCGCTGGCATGCCACCAGCGCGTGTCCGGACCGACGAGGCCAATATAGGGCTGCTCGACGAAGACCGACATGTCGATGCCCTGCCCCGCCTTGTCCAGCGCCACCGAGGCCACCTGGCCCACGCGCACGCGCTTGAAATAGACAGGCGAACCGGGCGCTACCGAGCCGAGCGTCTCGGCATGCAGCTTGTATTCGCGGCCCTTGAGACCGATCGGAATCGGTGGCGCCGTTTCCAGGCCGGTGAAACTGTTCGTCGTGTCTTCTTTCACACCGGGCGCCGCGCCGATGTAAGGGCCGGACAGCAGCGTGCCCAGGCCCGAGACGCCGCTGGCGCCGATCTGCGGCCGCACGACCCAGAAACGCGAATCGATGGCGGTAAAGCGGTCGGCCTCCTTGGCCATCTCGATCTTGGCGACGACGCGGTTGCCGTCTTCGCCCAGCGTGACCGAGACGACGCGGCCGATGTCGACGTCCTTGTACTTGACCTTGGTCTGGCCCGCCTCGAGCCCTTCGCCGCTGGAGAAATACACGTATACGGTCGCACCCTTGTTGGTGACCCAGCTGACCACCTGCCAGGCGCCGATCAGCGCGGCGAGCACGGGAATCATCCAGATCAGCGATGGCAGCCAGCGGCTGGGGCGGTCGATCGCGGGCGAGGCCGCCAGCGGCGCCGATGGCCCCACGGGTGGTTCCGGCGGGGTCGGCGGGTGGGCAGGTATGTGCGCGCTGTCCGGTTCAGACATGGGGTTCTCCGTTCGATTCAATAGGGTCCCAGATCAGGCGCGGGTCGAACTGGTGGGACGCGACCATCGTCACGATCACCACGCAGCCAAACG
>Ga0308157_10003187_pt1 | contig 24487 bp, 25 predicted proteins | sample PhyBR1_FD_201035 | JGI IMG/M metagenome (GOLD analysis project Ga0308157, IMG submission 201035) | Phyllosphere microbial communities from UC Gill Tract Community Farm, Albany, California, United States - DLSLB.R1 | ecosystem: Host-associated > Plants > Phyllosphere > Unclassified | place: USA...
ACGAATATCCGGGTTTAGGTGGCAATTACGAAGTAATACACCACACACAGTTTATAAATGAATTAATAAACGAAGGAAAATTAAAATTTAGCGAAAATACTTATAAAGGCAAACGCATTACTTTTCACGACCCTTGTTATTTAGGTCGCGCCAATAAAATTTACAATGCCCCGCGCGAAGTGTTGCAAAAAACAACTGCCACCATTGTAGAAATGAAACGCCATAAAAGTACCGCTTTGTGTTGTGGTGCAGGTGGTGCACAAATGTTTAAAGAACCTGAAAAAGGCGATATGGATATTAATGTGCTGCGCACCAAAGACGCCATGGAAACCAACCCAAATATTATAGCAACGGGCTGTCCTTATTGCAATACAATGTTAACCGATGGAGTAAAGTTTAGCCATAAAGAAAACGAAATTCAGGTGTTAGATATTGCCGAATTAATTGCTAACGCACAAGACTTATAGTATGTTTGTACCTTTTGAAGAAATGCCGAAATCAGCTAAAATCTGGATTTATCAGGCAAACAGAAAAATGACCGATGAAGAAGTTGCAACTGCAAACGAATTGTTAACCAGTTTTGTTGAAAATTGGGCAGCACACAGCACACCATTAAAAGCATCGTATCAGTTAAAATACAGCCGTTTTATTATTTTGGCTGTAGATCAGGAATATCATGCAGCGTCTGGTTGTTCTATTGATGCTTCTGTGAGAATCATTCAGGAATTGGAACAGAAATTCGGAATCGATCTATTAGATAAAATGAATGTAACCTATAAAACAGGTGAGTTTATTGCACATAAATCGTTAATCGATTTCAAGAAAATGGCAAAAGAAAAAGCTGTAAACGCAAATACCGTTGTATTTAATAATCTGGTAAATACTATAGAAGAATTCGAAGAGTTTTGGGAAGTTCCTGCAGGCGAAAGCTGGCACAGTCGCTTTTTTTAGTAAAAATTTCAATTAAAAAAAATCCTCTTTATTATTTTAAAGAGGATTTATTATAATAACGATTTTCTTCTCTTATTTTTTAATCAATTTGTAAGTTCCTTGTGTACCTTCGTTGGTTGTAACAGTTACAAAATATAAACCGTTAGCAGCATTTTGTAAATTGATTTCCTTATTAGCTGTAGTTAAAACTTTTTGACCTGTAACATTGAAAACTTCAATTTGTGCAATGTTTAACTCAGAATCTACATTAAAAATTCCAGAAGTAGGGTTGGGATAAACCGTTACCTTGCTTGTATCAAATTTAGGAGTGCTTAATGCGGTTTTCCATTCAATATTATCTATTGTTACTCCTTGATGTTGAGCAGTATATGTAAATTTAAAAGCAATGTATTTATCTCCTGGTGCAGTTATTGCTGAAGTTGTATAAGTACCACCGTTAGGAGTTGGAGTAGGTATCGCTGAAAATGTTGTAACATCAGTATTATCACTCATAGTACCAATTTCAAGGGCTCCATTGTTATTTGGTGCAGCAGTTGTTAAAACATACTCTAATAAATGATTTCCATCAATTGTTGATAATTCTGGAGAAATTAAATAAGTAACGCCACCTGTAGTTGGTGCACTTCCACTATAAAGCATAGCTGCGTTAGAATTTGGCATAAAGTAAATAGTTCCACTGTTAGACCAACATGCTGGCAAAGCAGTAGCGCCATTAAAAGTTTCATTGATAGTTGCAACGGCAGTACATTGGCTGTTCGCGTTAAATGATACTAATCCAACTGCTAATAAGCATAAAGATGTTAAACGTTTTTTTGTTGCGTAAAAATTATTCATAACTGATAGATTAAAATTAAATTAGGCAAATTTATTTATATTAAATCTAAATAAAAAATAAATTACCAAAAAAAATTATAAATTATTTTTGGTTGATTCAAAAATTCAAATAACTTTGTGTTTCAAAGTAAGTAATGATGAATCAAAAAATTTCTGATGATTTAGCGCATATACGTTTCATGATGGAACGTTCGTCTCGATTTTTATCTTTAAGCGGATTATCCGGAATAGGAGCGGGCATTGTTGGTTTGGTAGCAGGTTTTATAGTTATGTATTTAACAAATGATTATTTTGTAGATTATAATCTTGATCAACCTAAAGTTTATCAGCCTGATACGCTTTATAGATTAATTGTTTTAGGTGCATCAGCTTTATTGTTAGCGATTTTTTGTGGTTGTTATTTTACTGTTCGTAAAAGCAAAAAACTGGGTTTGCAAATTTGGACGGCTACTACAAAGAAGATTTTGGTTCAATTGGCAATTCCTTTAGCAGTTGGCGGTATTTTTGTTTTAGCCTTGTTGCAGTACAATTTATATGGATTGATCGCCGGAACAACCTTAATTTTCTACGGACTGGCTTTAGTGAATGCTGAAAAATATACGTATTCTGATATTAAATATTTAGGTTTTCTTGAAATTATTCTAGGTTGCTTGTCTTTATTTTTTATTGGTAAAGGTTTGATTTTTTGGACGTTTGGTTTCGGAGTGTTGCATATAGTTTACGGTATTATTTTATACAGAAAGTACAAGTAAATGAGTATAATTAGCGGTTTAAATAAAGAATTTGAAAGTAGGGTTCGGTTAGGTATAATGTCGGTTCTTATGGTTAATGACTGGGTTGATTTTACCGAAATGAAAAACCTGCTACAGGTTACCGATGGAAATCTGGCAAGCCATTCTACCGCTTTGGAAAAAAATGAATACATAGAAATAAAAAAGGAGTTTGTTGGTAAAAAACCTCGAACTTCTTATAAAATTACCGAAGCGGGTAAGTTTGCATTTCAACAGCACCTAGCTTTTCTTGAAAAAATAATGAGACAGTAAATTAGTCTTATTTTTTTAATAATAAACTTTGAAAAACAAAGTACTTTTAATTATGAATATTATGAAAAAACAGTTTTTAATTTTTATCAGCACAATTTTGTTTGCCGTTCTTTTTTATGATCAGGAACTAGGTGTCAATCTTTCCATCTTTGCATTAATTCTATTGACTGCGCAAATCGTTATGCAACCCAAACTCTTACGCGATAAAAGAGCCATAACTTTAGCACTTTGTGTAGTAGCTACAAGCTTTTCCAATGCTTGGCTGTTGTCTGTAGTTACGGTACTTTCCGTAGTAGTTTCGTCGTTCGTTTTTAGATATTATGTGGTAGATCCGCAAATGAAATTAATTTCAAACGCATTTAATTTTGTATTAAGCTGGCCCGCGTTTGTGGCTCGAATTTTTTTGATAGATCAATGGTTCGAATTTAAAAAAGAAGATTCTAAAAAAACATTGGTTACCATTTTTTCGTACGTAATTTTACCTTTCTGTATCTTATCGGTCTTTTTTGGGCTGTATGTTTCATCGAGCGATATGTTAAGCGAATGGTACAATCGTTACGAATGGAATATCGACGGATTAATCATCTTTACCATCATCTTCGGGTTCTACATAAGTTTTGTTTTTTGGCATATTAAAGTGTTCGATTTTATTAAGATCATAGACCAAAATCTGAAATTTATTTTCACTAAAGAACAGCAAATCAATCAAAAACCGTCGTTTAATTTTATTCCGTTAGATTTTGAAGTCCGCAGTGGAATCATCACATTAGTTAGCTTAAACTGCATGCTGTTGTTTTTTGTAATTGTTTTTAATGTAGAAAACGCACAGCAAACCATTCAGCATATTTCCGAATATAGTTCACGAACGCATAGTCAGATTTATTTGATCATTACATCGGTTTTCTTGGCAATGGTCGTGGTTTTGTTCTTCTTTAAAGATGCTTTAAACTTTATTAAAAACAACACATGGTTGCTTCGATTAACAAAAATTTGGATTGGTTTAAACGGATTTTTAATAGCATCGGCTTTTTATCAAAATTCGGTTTATATCAACGCAATGGGGTTAACTTACAAGAGGTTAGGAGTGTATTTGTTTTTAATTATTTGCTTGATTGGGTTGATTTATTCGTTCCTTAAAATCCACCAAAAAAGAACAAATTATTACTTGATTGATAAAATGTCGTGGACAATTTTTTACAGTTTGATCTTTTGTTCGATTTTTAACTGGGGAAATATTATGACTAATTATAATTTACAGAAAGATACAGTTGATTGGTACTATTTGACTAATGATTTAACAGGAAACGAAAAAACGTTGATTGAATATTACAAAAAACAGAATACGGACGTTCCTGAATTTCTTTTAAATCGAATGAAATATTATGAAGATTTACCGTTTTTATCAAAGCAGTTGTATTATGAATCTAATTAAAAGTTATTTTAAAGTATGGTGGATTCCTGTTGTTTCTTACATTATACCTATTTTATTATTTGTTTTAGGAAATAATTTTGAAAGTGATAATTTAATTGATGCATCCTTAATCGTTTTTTTCTTAAACATTTTAGGAAACATTGTATCGGCAATTGTTCAAATTATTATAAAAAAATGGTATTTTATATTTCCTCAATTAATTGTTACTATATTTTTCTTTGTAATAACATCGGTAATTTTTACTTTATCACCACCAGATTATTACGGTGCAAATAAAACTATTCCCAAAAATATAAAAATTGAGAATCCAATAGAAAGAGAAATTTCTGAAGAAAATTTAAGTTTAAATGACTTTAAAATAGCTGCGTACTCACAACCCGGTATTTATACTTATTATACAAATTATCAACCTAAAGAAAAAGGCTCATTGTTTATTAGAGTTTTCGAAATTACTTCTAATGATAAATTATCGGAAAAGGAAATTTTAGATCGTTCTAAAATTATTGTTAATGAATTAGATGCAAAAATGTATTCAGGAGAATTTGTAATTTATGAGGGTTCATGGGGAGATAAATATGGAGCAAGAATTGAGTTATGGTATCAACCAGATAATGGAATGGAATATAAAATAGCAGAAAAAAATTATGTTGTAGAAGGATGGATGAGATAATAATAAATCCGAGTTTAAACTCGGATTTATTTATTTCTTGTATTTCTGCGTTCGTTTCGTAACGGACGTTGTTCAATGATTTTCTTTTTAAAATCTTTACGATCTTTAGTTGGTGCAGGATTTTTATTAACCAAAGGTTTGTCGGTTTTTGGTAAACTTCCTTCTTCGGTTTTGATACTTTCGCCAATTAAACGGTTTAGTTCGTCCATCTCGGCTTTCGTAATATCTCGGTATTTTCCTACAGGAACGTCTAACGAAATATTAATAATACGGATACGTTTCAAGGCAACAACCGTATAATCAAAATACTCACACATACGACGAATTTGTCGGTTTAAACCCTGTGTTAAAAAAATACGGAATGTTGTACTGCTAATTTTTTCAACTCGACATTCTTTTGTAACAGTATCTAAAATAGGCACACCCGCACTCATACGCTGAATAAAACGATCAGTAATTGTTTTGTCAACTGTAACAATATATTCTTTTTCGTGGTTGTTGCGGGCACGTAGAATTTTGTTCACAATGTCGCCATCGTTCGTCATAATAATCAATCCTTCAGAATCTTTATCCAATCTTCCTACAGGAAAAATTCGTTCAGGATAATTGATAAAATCAACAATATTTCCGCGAACCGATTGATTGGTAGTACATTCAATTCCGGCAGGTTTGTTAACCGCCAAATAAATTTTTGGTTCTTCTTTTTCAGTAACCAATGTTCCGTTTACACGAACTTCATCAGTTGGTAAAACTTTTGTTCCCAATTCCGGAATTTTTCCGTTAATGGTTATTCTGCCTTGTTCCAATAATTTGTCGGCTTCGCGACGTGAACAATATCCAACTTCCGATAAAAATTTATTAATGCGTATTCCTTCCTGATCCATTGTGCAAAATTACGATTTAAAGCGGTTGTTTTCTAAAAAATAAACAATTTGTTCATTCACATCGTCGCTGTACAAACTGTGTCCTAAATCATGAGTTGTGTAAAGCGGAATTTCCGGATGTTTCTCTAAAATCTCCAATGTATCGCTGTATGGAACAACTTTATCTTCTTCATCGTGAATGATTCCAATGGGAACTTTTATCTGATCGACAAACGAACTACTGTTAAAATCGACAGGATCAATAGAAAATCGCTTGGAAAATTCTTTTAGAAAACCTTGATAGGATCTATGGGAAAGAGAAATCAGGTTTCGATAATTTTCGGTAATTCTTAAAAAACGATTGGGAGCACCTAACGATACAATTTTCTTGACAAAATCGGGTTTAAATGTCGCCATGTAATAAAGCATAGTCATACCGCCCAAACTGTGTCCAATTAAAAAATCGGGTTTAAAATGGTTACAAACTTCATTAACAAATTTACTGTATAAAACGGCGTTTAATTCTTTACCGTCGCTTAAACCCTGACCTGGTGCATCTAAAGCTATAATTCGGTAATTGTGTTGTTTAAGAAAATGAATGACGCCTTGCCAACGATTGGCGTTGCTTTCCCAGCCGTGAATAAGCAGAATGGTTTCTTTTTCGCCAAACCATTCGTAGGTTTGAATATCGTGCTGATCTACTTTTAGTTTTTTCATGGCGCTTGATCCCAAAAAAGTAGGCAGCGATTTTAAAACGCCTTCGCGCGGAACAGAAAACAACGTATACGCAGTGTTTGCTGCAAATTTTGCATTTAAGTAGTGCAAGGAATTAATGTACAAACCAAAACCTTTTGTAAGAAGCGTGTATTTTAATCTTTTGAAAAACCCCATAAAAAAAGCCTCTATTAAATTAGAGGCTTAAATTTATTTTAAATTTTTGATAATTGTATCAATTTTTTCTCTTTCTTCTGCTGCTAAAGCTGCATCAACCAAAATACGACCACTGTGTTCGTCTGTCATGATTTTTTTACGACCAGCGATTTCAACCTGAACCTGTGGTGGAATTGTAAAGAACGATCCTGCAGATGCACCACGCTCAATAGAAACTACAGCTAAACGATTTTTAACGCCGTTTCTAATTCTTGTGTACGCATTCAACAAACGGTCTTCAATGATAGCAGAAAACTCTTCTGATTTTATAACCAACGCTTTTTCTTCACGCTCGGTTTCTGTTAAAATACCGTTTAGTTCGTTTTCTTTGTGCTTTAAATGGTTTGTTTTAGTATCTAATTTTTCAGATGTCTGTGAAATTAAATTCTTTTTATACTCCATATTAGCTTTAAACTCTTTAATGTGTTTTTCAGCCAATTCAATTTCTAACGTTTGGTATTCAATTTCTTTTGTTAAAGAGTTGAATTCACGGTTGTTACGAACGTCTTTTTGTTGATCGGTGTATTTTTTTATTGCTTCTTTGTGAGATTCAATTTCGCTTTTCTTTGTTTTAACCTGCTCTTCAACAGTTTGCACCTCGTTGTTAAGCTTTTCTAAACGCGTGGTAAGCCCGGCAACTTCATCTTTTAAATCATCAACCTCAAGAGGTAATTCGCCTCTCATGTTTCTAATTTCGTCAATTCGTGAATCAATCAATTGTAAGTCGTATAACGCTCTTAATTTTTCTTCAACAGTTTCTGCTTTCTTTGCCATATTTATAGGTAGTTAACCGGATTTGTTTTAATGCTTGATAAAATAATTGCAAAAGTACGTATTTTTTTTGATAGATAATCAAAAATATAATTTTTTACGTAACGTTCACTTTCAAAATGACCAACATCGGCTAATAAAATTGAGTTTTCAGCCTGATAAAAATCGTGGTATTTTAAATCGGAAGTTACCAATACATCGGCATTTTGAGCTTTGGCAGCAGCAATTGCAAAACTGCCCGATCCGCCTAAAACCGCCACTTTTTTTACTTTTTTATTCAATAAATCGGAATGACGAATGCCACCTGTTTCTACTTTATTTTTCACTGATTGAAGAAAATCCATTTCTGAAATTTCATTTTCTAACTCACCGATCATTCCTAAACCGATATTTTGATGTTGGTTTTCTAATTTTGTGATTTCATGCGCAACCTCTTCGTACGGATGACTTTCAAACAGCGCTTTTAAAATGTTTTTTTGCAGATGTTTTTCAAAAGTAACTTCCAACTTTATTTCTTCTACTTCGGTAAAAACATTTTGACTGCCAATTACCGGATTACTGTCGTTATTTCCTGTAAAAGATCCAATACCAGCCGAAGTAAAACTGCAATCGTAGTAATTTCCAATAGCTCCGGCTCCTGCATTAAATAACGATTTTTGAATATTAGTTAAATGATCTTTCGGAACAAAAGTGGTTAATTTATATATAAAATCCTGTTTAGGAATCAAGATTTTTGTATTGATCAATCCTAAAGTATCGCACAAAATTTTGTTTACCCCTAGTTTATGATTGTCCAAACCTGTATGAACCGCGTAAATAGCAACATCGTTTTTAATGGCTTTAATAACGGCGCGTTCCACATAATTTTTACCGGTAATTTTTTTTAAACCCGAAAAAAGTATTGGGTGAAAACACACAATTAGGTTACAATTTTTTTCAATGGCTTCGCTAACAACGGTTTCCAAAGCATCGTGACAAACCAGAATGCCTGTAATTGTTGCATTTGCATCGCCCACAAGCAAACCTACATTGTCAAAATCTTCAGCATAGGCTGTTGGCGCCATTTCTTCTAAAATCGGAATAAGTTGTTTTAACTGCACAATATCATTTTTAGTGTATTCAAAGATAAAAATAATCGTTATTTTCGTACAAAATCTTATGAAATTATTCTTAATGAAATATTTACTCCTGTTTTTTATGACTACACTCGTTATGAGTTGTACAAAAGAAAAAGACACCATTGCTGAAATGAATGCCGATGATTACACCATTGAATGGGTGAAATTTGATTATGATTCTATTAAAGGATCAGATAAAAATTACGAATTAATTGAATTATTTATACCAAAAGATAAAAGTAAAGATACTTTATTTAATCAGGCGAAGTTTTATATTAATGGGAAATTAATTGATAATTCTAGTAAATATTATGATATTGAAGTTACAGCTACACCTAAAAAGCATACTTACTTAGCAAAAATTAAAATGTATTCAAAATACTCTAATTTAATGACAGACAAAAACAATAGAAGAATTGTAGATGTTTTTTTTCTAAATTATTACAAAGATAGTTTATGGTTTGAGATTAAACATTTTAAGAATGTTGATAACTTTGAAATTGAATTTACAAATTTTCATAATGATAGATTTACCGGACGTATTACAGAGTATGTTGATAGAGATACTATTATTAGTAATGAAAAAATGATTATTGGAGGAATTAGTAAAATGATTTTGACAAATAAAAAAACTACTTCGACTTCATTTATTGAAAATGATTCTTTATTACAAAGTCAAAAAATTAGTTTAAAAGAAATGTCGGAGAGAAATTAGTGTAATGAAGAACCTACGCAAAATATTATTTCCGTTTTCGTTGATTTATGCAGCCATAACAAGCTTGCGCAATTTTTTGTACGATAAAGGGATTAAAAAATCAACTGCTTTTAACTTGCCTATTATTGCCGTAGGAAACCTGTCGGTTGGTGGAACGGGTAAAACACCAATGGTGGAATATTTAATCAGACTTTTATCAGACAAACATAATTTAGCAGTTTTAAGTCGAGGCTATAAGCGCAAAAGCAAAGGTTTTTATTTGGCAAATGCTACTACAACTATCGAAGAAATTGGCGATGAACCTTTTCAGTATCATTCAAAATTTAGAAATATAAATGTAGCTGTAAACGCAGACAGGGTAGAAGGTGTGAATACTATTTTAGCGGCGTTGCCAAAAACCGATGTTGTTTTGCTAGATGATGCTTTTCAGCACCGAAAAATTAAAGCCGGATTTTACATTATGCTTACCGCTTACAACGATTTGTTTTATAACGATTTGGTGTTGCCTGCCGGAAATTTGCGCGAATGTAAATCGGGAGTAAAAAGAGCAAATGTTGTTGTGGTTACTAAATGTCCTAAAAATTTATCGGAAGCAGAAATGCTTCAGATAAAAAGCAAAATTGCAATTGATAACGATAAAATTTTCTTTTCAACGATTAATTATCATCATTCCGCAACAAATAATTCAGAAGAAATTAAAATCGCCGATTTAAAAAATGATTTTATAGCAGTAGCTGGTATTGCAAAGCCCGAATATTTTTTTGAGTATTTAAATTGTACTAAAAATGATAGTTTGACATTTCCGGACCATCATTTTTTTTCAGATCAAGATTTAAAAAGCATACTACAAAAAGCAAACGGAAGAAAAATCATCACTACAGAAAAAGATTATATGCGCTTGCAAAATCTTCTGCCAAAAGATCAGTTGTATTACTTACCAATTGAAATGGATTTTTTGAAAGATTCAAAGGCTTTTGATTTGGAGATTGGGAAATTGATTGATTAAAAAAAAATTTCATTTACTACTGAATTATTTTTAGTCATATAGTTTTTTTTGATATTTTTAACAAAAATATAGATAACCTAAAAAAATGCTAAAAACACTACTTTTATTTACTACATTACTTTGTAGTTTATCTTCTTTTGCACAAAAAGTATCTCTTTATAAACAATTTTATGGCAGTTATGATTTTACTATGTTAGGTAATACCATGAATGTTAAAGCCAATGGAGATCCCAATTCGTGTGACATTTTAACAGAATCATCGGCAACATTGAATTTAGCGACTGACAAACAAATTGTTGCGGCATATCTATATTGGTCAGGTAATGGTGTGGGTAAAGATGCCGATTTAAAAGTTACTTTAAATGATACGGAAGTAAACGCAGAAAGAACCAACTACATGTATATAACTACAGATCAAAAAGCAGGTTACTTTTCTGCTTTTGCAGATGTAACTTCGGTTGTAAAAAAAGACGGTAGTGGTAATTACACTTTGTCCGATTTAGATCTAACAAAACACATGCCCCAATACTGTGGAGGAAATTATGTAGGTTGGGCTATTGCAGTTGTGTATAATGATGACAATATCGAAAATAATTTAGTAGCAATTTATGATGGTTTTGAATTTTTAGATGGACAAAATTCTACCATTAATATTATTCTAGATGGCTTTAGAATTACAAACGCAGCGAACTCTAAAATTGCTTTTTTAGCATGGGAAGGTGATGAAAATATTAGTGCGGGTGAAGAATTAAGAATCAATAACATGCTGCTTGCAAACGGCTTAAACCCTTCAAATAATGCATTTAACTGTACCAATAGCTTTTCTGGATCAAGAGAACTTTGGAATATGGATCTTGATCTGTACGATTTAAGTAATTATGTAAATGTAGACGACACGGAATTAGATATAAAAATAAAATCGGCGGGTGACGTTGTTCTTATAAATACGATTATTTTGTCTGTTTACAGCGTTTTTCCAGATGCTACAATGACATTAGATAGTTATAAAAACTACTGCCATACAAGAGTTGTTGATTTAAACTATACTGTTGCAAACCATAAAGGTAATCATCCCTTGAAAAAAGATACTCCCATTGCATTTTACATTAATAATGAGTTGGTAGGAACTGCTAAAACAGATGATGAGATTGCTCAAGGAAGCGAAATTAATCAAACGATCACTTTAGATATTCCTAAAAAGTTTGGTTATCGGTTTGATTTAGTTGCTAATGTAGATGATACAGGAAATAAGAAAGGAATAGTGTTTGAAATTGATGAGGAAAATAACTCTTCAAAAACCCATATCGATTTAACAAGAGATTGTCCTATTCAGAGAGGAGTGTCAGCTAATTTTGATGGATCAAATGATGGTTTTGATTTAAGTGTGTACGATCTTAACCAATTAAAAATATATAACAGGTACGGATCAGAAGTTTTTAGCTATGGCAAAGGTTACACCAAACAATGGACAGGCCAAACTATGAACAATAAAGCTTTACCAACCGGAACTTACTATTACGTTTTTACAACAGATTACGAAACTATTTCGGGATATGTCTATTTAATGAAAGAACTAAGATAAATGAAAAAAATACTATTATTAACAACAATATTTGCCCTATTTAGCTGCGATAATGAAATAGACGATCTATTAAACGACTATAAAACAAAACCAAAATCTGCAGATTTACAAGGTTTCTGGGAATTAAAAGGTATTTATCCTCCCGATTCTCTAAAACATGATAATGAAATAGGAATATCGCAAGGTTGGGTAGGAATCGGACCAAATGAAATTCTTTATTTAGATAATGAATACTTAAGATTTTTAAATAAATCAACTGATGAAGATTCTCTTTATCATTACAATAAAAAAGATAGATTGTATTGGTATAATAATGAAAAATTTATCAAATCGGTATATGAGGAAAGTTATAATACTAAAAATTTGCAGTATATCACAGAATATCAAATTCCGTATAAATTTGGAAAGTCAAAAGACACGTTAGTTGTTCAAAGTAATCATAAAACTTTATATTTAATTAAACGATTTGATATTAAATATCGCGAGTATGTATTTGATTAACTAATTGATAGTTAATTTTTTTGTATTTTTATTGAAACTATTTCGGTTATGATAAAAATACTACGATTACTTATATTTTTCTCATGCTTTTTAGCATATAGTCAGCCTGTAAAACTATTTAAACAGTACACCGGTCGTTATGATTTTTTTGTAATAGGCAATACCATGAACACTGCTCCAAATGGAACTGGAGCACCTTGTACTATTTTAACGCAATCAAGTGCGGTTCTTAACCTAAATGCTAATGCCAATATACAAGCAGCGTTTTTGTATTGGTCAGGATCTGGAACTTTAGCACAAGCCGATTTAAATGTTCAGTTAAACGGTACACCTATCACTGCGCAAAGAACATTTACAACAATTGGTCCCACCGGATTAGAATTTTTTGGAGCTTTTGCAGATGTTACAAACTTTGTAAAGGCTACAGGTAATGTTAATTATACACTTTCTGATTTAGATCTTACAAACGTTATACCGCCTTATTGCCCGACAGGTAGTAATTATGCCGGCTGGTCTATTGTTGTGGTGTATGAAGACACCATTTTGCCAAACAGAGTTGTAAGTGTTTACGAAGGATTTCAAATTGTTGATCATACCGGGCAAAGTGCTACCATCACTTTAAACGGTTTAAATGTTACCAATGTTACTAATGCAAAAGTCGGTTTTTTAGCTTGGGAAGGCGACGATAATATAGCAGTTGCCGAAGAGTTAAGAATCAACGGAAATATAATTAGTAATCCGCCGTTAAATCCGGCAAATAATGTATTTAATTCCACCAATACCTATACAAACGTAACTAATTTGTGGAATATGGATATTGATTATTTTAATGTTGGTAGCCTTATTTCTTTAGGCGATACATCAATGACTGTTCAAATTAAAACCGGGCAAGATTTAATAATTGTAAATAACATATTGGTAGCATTAAGCAGTCTTTTTGCCGATGCAACTATCAATATTGATAAAATAAAAGTTGAATGTAATAGCAGAGAAATAAAGGTTGATTATACAGTTTTCAATACCAATAAAGCTACAAATCCATTAATTAAAAATGTTCCTATAGCTTTTTATGCCAATGATGTTTTGGTTGGATCATCTACTACAAAAAATGACATTCCTATAAATGATTTCGAAACAAGAACAATTACTTTAACAATTCCGGAATCTTTTGGCGATAATTTTACAATAACGGCAAGTGTTGATGACGACGGTGATAAAAACAGTACAGTAGTTGAAATAGATGAAACCAACAATACCGATACTGAAAATGTAACCTTAATTTATGGACCAGAAGTAGATGAACCAACCGATATTATCGTTTGTGATGAAGACGAAAAAGGTTTTGTAATTTTCGATTTAACATCGAAGCTGTTTGAAGCAAGTACCAGCAACAACGTTATTATTACTTTTCATGAAAGCAAAGATGAAGCAGAAAAAGGAACAAGAGCTGTTAATAATTTTGGTCGTTATGAATTAAAAAGTCACAGTTCTAAAACAATTTGGATCCGAGTAGAAGATAAAATTACAGGTTGTGCAAATACAACATCTTTTAAGATTACTGCTCAAATGAAACCCTTTACAGAGCTTAAAGAACCTTTAATGATCTGTAATTTTAAAAGTAATCCATTGGCAGCTAATTTGTCATTAGTCTATATACTTTTAAAGAGGATTTTTCCTTATGTTGATGAAATGCAACTGAGTTTTTATGAAACAGAAGCCGATGCTGAAAATGAAATCAATGAAATTACCAATATAAATAGTTATCAGCCACCGCGTTTTCCTTACATTATCTACATTAAAGCAAAAGGTACAAAACTTTGGTGCGATAATATTATTCAATTACAGTTGAACGATTGCGTGGTTCCCAAAGGAATTTCGCCAAACGGCGATGGCATGAATGATGGTTTTAATATAGAAATTTTTAATCCAATTGAATTGAAAATTTTCAATCGTTACGGAATGGAAGTTTACGCGTATGGTGAAGGATATACGGATCAATGGAAAGGTCAGGATAAAAATAATAGTGAACTGCCATCAGGTACTTATTTTTATCATTTTAAAACCCTGTTTGATACGTATATTGGATATGTTCAGGTTATTAAAGAAGTTAAATAAAAAAAGCGTTTCAGAATGAAACGCTTTTTTTTAATATTTAAGCCATTGTGGTGTAGACGTTTTGTACGTCATCGTCTTCTTCAATTTTTTCTAACAATTTTTCTACATCGGCAATTTGCTCTTCGGTAAGTTCTTTTGTTACTTGCGGAATACGATCAAAACCAGATGATAAAATTTCCATGTTGCGTTCTTCTAATTCTTTTTGAATCGATCCGAAACTATTAAACGGAGCATAAATCAAAATTCCGTCTTCATCTTCAAAAATCTCATCTACACCGGCATCAATCAGTTCTAATTCAAATTCTTCCAAATCTAAACCTTCTACTTTTGCAATTCTAAAGTTACAGGTATGATCGAACATAAACTCAACAGATCCTTGTGTTCCCATGGTTCCGCTACATTTATTAAAGTACGAACGAATGTTGGCAACGGTTCTGTTATTGTTATCGGTAGCAGTTTCAATTAATACTGCAATTCCGTGTGGTGCATAGCCTTCAAACAAAACTTCTTTATAGTTGGCTGTATCTTTATCTGATGCTTTTTTAATGGCACGTTCTACGTTTTCTTTTGGCATATTAGCAGCTTTGGCATTCTGCATAACAGCACGTAAACGGGCATTTGTTTCAGGGCTAGGTCCGCCTTCTTTAACAGCCATTACGATATCTTTACCAATACGCGTAAACGTTTTAGCCATTGCCGACCAACGTTTCATTTTTCTAGCTTTTCTAAATTCAAACGCTCTTCCCATTTCTATTTTTATTAATTTTATGCAAAATTATAGAAAAGATGTTTTTCTGTAAAAAAAAACACGAATTATTTTAACTTAAAACACATGAAAAAAACACTTTTTATTGCTTTGCTGGCATCTTTTGCTGTAAATGCGCAGATTAGAGAAAAAGGGGAAATTGAAATTGCGCCTTTTATCGGGTTTTCGTCTTCAGGTTATTATGGAAATACAGATGTTTCATATGAGCCGACATATAATGTTCATTTTGGGATTAGTAGTGATATTTTTTTAAACGAAAAGTGGAGTGTAAGAACTGGTTTGGAACATCAAACGATGGGAACAGATGGAACTGTAAACCTATATGTAGGACGTCAGGAATTTAAAGAAAAATTAAATTACGTAGCAGTACCTTTACACGCAAATGTTCATTTGGGAAAAAAAAGAAATTGGAATATAAACTTTGGTCCAACAGTAGCTTTTCTTGTCTCTGCAACTTCTGAGGGCAAAGATGTAGACGAGTTTATAAAACCTACTCATATTGCTATTGGTGGAGGTTTAGGATATAAATTTCACATAAGTACAAATTTCGACGTCTTGTTAAATTATCAGCAACAATTTGGTGTAACGAGTAACTTTAAATATGGCGATTTTTTAAGCAGTTCTTTTGGAGGACTTAATGTAAAAGCTGTTTTTAAATTAGGTTCTCGTGCAGAAAAAGAAAATTAGTAGAATAAAAAAACGAAGCTTTTAAGCTTCGTTTTTTTATTGTGATATTCTTATTTCTTTAAAAAAGGTGTTTTAACAACCTGTGCTTTTACATCGTTTTTACGTATACGGATAAAAATTTCTGATCCTTCTTTTGCAAACTCTTTGTTTACATACCCCATTCCCACACCTTTATTTAAAGATGGTGATTGAGTTCCAGAAGTTACATGACCAATTACGTTTCCTTCTGCATCAACAATTTCGTAATCGTGACGTGGAATTCCACGATCGATCATTTCAAAACCGATTAATTTTGTTGAAACGCCGTTTTCTTTATCGGCTTTAATGTTTTCACTGTTTACGAAATCTTTAGTGAATTTGGTAACCCAGCCTAAACCTGCAGCAATTGGCGAAGTGGTGTCGTTAATTTCGTTTCCGTATAAACAGTATCCCATTTCTAAACGCAACGTATCACGAGCTGCCAAACCAATTGGTTTAATTCCTAATTGTTCACCTGCTTTTAAAACTTCGTTCCAAATATGCACAACATCTTCGTTTTTAGCATAAATTTCAATTCCGCCCGATCCTGTATAACCAGTTGCCGAAACAATAACGTTTTCTATTCCTGCAAAAGTTCCAACTTCAAACGTATAAAACTTCAAGTTATCCAAATCAATATTTGTTAATAATTGCATAGCTTCATTTGCCTTTGGACCTTGAATTGCCAATAATGAATATTGATCTGATAAATTTTCAAACGCAGCATTCATTGAGTTGTTAGAAGAAATCCATTCAAAATCTTTATCGATGTTCGATGCATTTACAACCATTAAATATTCGTTATCGCTTACTTTATAAGTAATAATATCGTCAACAATTCCACCTTTATCGTTAGGTAAATAGCTGTATTGTGCTTTTCCAGGAACCAAAACAGAAGCGTCGTTAGATGTTACTCTTTGAACCAAATCTAAAGCTTTATCTCCCGAAATTTTAAATAATCCCATGTGCGATACATCAAAAACACCCACATTGTTTCTTACCGTTTCATGCTCAATATTAACGCCTTCGTATTGAACCGGCATATTAAATCCTGCGAAAGGAACCATTTTTGCTCCTAAAGCAACGTGAACGTCATTTAAAGGTACTTGTTTCATATTTGTTGATTGATATTATTTTTATCAAGCGAAATTACATCAATTTTAAACGATTAACAATTTTATTGATTTTATAATTTTACATTTCGCAAACGCACCGCATTCCCAATAACCGATACCGAACTTAAACACATTGCCAAAGCAGCAATCATAGGCGAAAGCAGCATTCCCATTGCGTAATACAAAACTCCCGCGGCAACCGCAATACCGATAACATTGTAAATAAAGGCAAAAAACAGGTTTTGCTGAATGTTTTTCATTACGCGTTCGCTTAAATTGTATGCTTTTTTAAGATTGGCAAACGAACTGTTTAACAGTGTGATTTTCGCAAAATCCTGTGCTAGATCTGATCCGTTGCCCATTGCAATTCCAATATCGGCTTTTGCAAGTGCGGGAGCATCGTTAATTCCGTCGCCAATCATGGTAATAATTTTTCCTTCTTTTTGGATCGATTCTATCATTGACAATTTATCTTGCGGAAGCTGTTGCGCAAAAACAGCATCAATTCCAACTTGTTTTGCAATGGCGTTTGCAGTTAGCTGATGATCGCCCGTTAACATGATGATCTTTATTTTTTTTGAATGAAGATACGCTATGGTTTCTTTTACTTCTGGCTTTACTGCGTCGTGAATAACTGCCAAACCAACCAATTCATTATTTATGGCGATGTATGAAACCGTTTTTCCCTGATTTTTAATTTCGGTTACTTTCAATTTTATTTCTGATGCTATTTCTAATTGATTTTGATTCAGTAATGCTTCGTTTCCTAATAAGATTTTTTTGCCGTTCACCATTCCCTGAATACCTTTTCCTTGAATATTCGCAACCATTTTTGATGGTTTAAAGTCGATATTTCGTTCTTTTGCTTTATCGGTAAACGCTTTTGCAATTGGGTGTTCACTGCTTGCATTTAAATCGGCAGTAATTTTGATTAATTCATCTTCAGGAAAATCTTTTAATGGAATAATTTGTTCTAACGATGGTTTTCCTTCGGTCAGCGTTCCGGTTTTATCGGTTATAATTACATTTGTTTTCTGTAATAATTCCAAAGCTTCGGCTTTTTTTATCAAAATTCCGTATTCGGCTCCTTTTCCAATTCCGACTGAAATAGAAACCGGCGTTGCCAAGCCCAATGCACAAGGACAAGCTATGATTAATACCGAAATGGCGTTTTGCAAACCAAATAAAAGTGATGCTTCGGTTGAAACAAATCCCCAATAAAAAAAGGTACAAACAGCAATTAAAACTACGATAGGTACAAAATATCCCGAGATTTTATCGGCTAAACGCTGAATTGGTGCACGCGAAAGACTCGCTTTATTTACCATTTCTATAATTTGTGCAATGGTTGTTGTTTGCCCAATTCTGGTTGCTTTCATGGTAAACGATTGATCGGTATTGATGCTTCCTGCCAAAACCTCATCGTTTTCTTTTTTGTTTACAGGTAAAGGTTCGCCGGTTAGCAAGGCTTCGTTTACTGATGTTTTTCCGGAAAGAATAACACCGTCAACAGGAATTTTCTCGCCGGGTTTGACCAATAATTCATCGTTGATCTGTACTTTATCGATATCAATTTCTGTTGCATTTCCGTTAATTAAAATGGTAGCTTTCTGCGGAACAAGATTCAGTAAATGTTCTAACGAAGATTTTGTTTTTTGATGCGCTCGGGCTTCTAACCATTGTCCTAAAATCATCAGCGTAAAAATTACGGCTACACTTTCAAAATAAATCGGTAAATGATCGTTTGTGTGAAATGCATGCGGATTTAAAAGTACGTAAACCGAGAAAACGTAGGCTACAACCGCACCCAAACCAATTAAACTAAACATGTTTAAATTCCATGTTTTAAAGGAAACATATGCGCGTTTTAAGTATTTTCTGCCCAAAAACAAAACAGCGGTAGTACCAATAAACTGTAACCAAAGTGCGACGTTGAAAGGGATTATTTTATAGATAAAACTATCGTGACTCATACCAAACATGGCAATAAAAAACACGGGAATAGTTATGACTGCCGATTTTATCAACAGTTTTTTTAGATGATTCAATTCATCGTTATTATTAGTTGAACCGCCAATTTGTACCAAATCCATTCCACAAACGGGACAACCTATATTACTGTCATAAACCTTATCGCCTTCACACAACATAGGGCAATAATATTTACCTGCTAAATGCTCTAACTGTTTTGGTGGTTCGTTATGATTATTGTGATTGTGTACGGCATGATGCGCTATTTCTGAAAGTTTTTCGGATCCGTCTGCATTTACAGTGATTTCCTGAATGGTGTACGGACCTTTGTGTGAAAGTGCGTGCTGTAAATCTTCCAATGCAATTCGTTTGTTCGATTCTATAATGGCTTCCGCAGGATTCAGACTGACATCTACTTTATCTGCAATGGTTTGTAACGCTTCGGTAACTTTGGCTTGACAGCCGCTACACGTCATTTCGTTTATTTTATATCGGGTTTTCATGATTTTACTTCTTTCTGTAAAATTACGCCGAATGCTTAAAAACCGACTTACACAATTGCAAAAAAGGTTTGTATAATTTTATGATGAGTTTAAATCACAAAAGAAAAAACCTCTGTAAAAGAGGTTTTATTTAGTTTCGATATTTTGTAGAACTTCTTCTTTAGAAATCTTTACTTCTTTAAAATGCGTAGGTGCCAAGCCAGTTACTTTTTTAAACTGATTGCTTAAATGCCCAACCGAACTGTAATTCATTTTATAGGCAATTTCGCTCAATGTCAATTCATCGTAAACCAGTAATTCCTTTACCTTTTCTATTTTTTGAAGAATGTAGTATTGCTCAATAGTCTGCGATTCCTGCGTTGAAAAAAGCGAACTTAACGTATGGTATTCTGTTTGCAGCTTGCTTGCCAAATATTCAGAAAGCGTAATGGTTAAATCGTTCATGTCTTTAGAAACCAGTTCAATAATCTGATTTTTAATACGTTCAACCGTCTGACTTTTCTTATCGTCTAAAATTTCAAATCCAAGTTCTACTAATTTAGCCTCAATTTTAACACGGTCTTCCTGCAAAATAGGATCGTGAAATTCTACCAGTCCAAGCTCCACATCGTTCACGTCGTATCCCAAATCTTCAAGTGTTTTTTCAACAGCCATAATACATCGTGGGCAAACCATGTTTTTAATGCGTAGGGTTTTCATAGATTCTTACCTTTATTGTGATTTTTTCAAATATATCATAAACCCCTCGGTTTTTCAAATTATTTAGGGTTTATTTCGTTCAACTGTCAAAATTACGCTTTTATTTTTCAGCAGAAATATTTGGCATAAATTTCATGGAAAATTAATATTGAAGCCGTAAATTTGAGTAAAACTTATTAAAATGAAAGTACAGATTTGGTCGGATATCATGTGTCCGTTTTGTTATATAGGAAAGAAAAATTTTGAAGCAGCTTTAGAAAAACTTCCTTTTAAAGATGAGGTAGAAGTAGAATGGAAAAGTTACCAGTTAGATCCAGAATTGAGTGAAACATCGGGTTCAAAAACAATTAACGAATACCTTGCCGAACGCAAAAGAATACCCATTGCACAAATCGAACAAATGCAGACGCGTATAAAAGATATGGGCAAACAGGTGGGTATTGGTTTTAATATAGAAAATGCCATTGTAGCAAATACTTTTCCAGCTCACAAACTGATCCATTTTGCAGCAAAAAGCAATAAGGCGAATGAAGCGGAAGAATTGTTGTTTCATGCTTATTTTATCGACGGAAAAAATGTTGCAGATCACGACGTATTGGTAAATATTGCTGAAGAATTAGGTTTGGATACTGATCAGGCACAATATGTTTTAAATTCTGATTCGTTTGATTATGAAGTAAAACAAGATATTTTAGAAGCAAGAAATATTGGCGTTACAGGTGTTCCGTTTTTTCTCTTGAACGATAAATACACACTTTCGGGCGCACAACCTCTAGATTTGTTTGTTGAAGCTTTAACGCAAACGTACAATGAAACCAACGCGAATAAATCAGCAGAAGGACAATCTTGTACAATTGATGGTTGTGAATAATTTTAAAACAAATATTTATGAATAGAATCCTAATATTTTCATTGTTGATTACTTTAATTTCTTGTAATTCTAACAATAAAGATCAGATAATTCAATAATTAAAAAAAGAGAATGATTCTTTAAAATCAAAAATTGAAGCTGATTACGATAATGATTTGACTAATTATGTTTTTTATGTAATGAATAAAGATGGAAGAACTATTGGAACATTATCAAAATACGACGGAAAATTGCCAGAATATGATTTAATTGTTGATAAAAACGGAGTAAAAGATACTATTATTAAAAACAGTACCGATTCTGGAATGTATTTTAATTTAGATAAACAAGTTTTTTCTGATTCGTTAACAAAAGTTAATCTAAAATTCAGAAAATCAGGTACACAGTTCTTTGGAATAAAAATTAATGTATCTGAAGAATATTAAAGTTTAAACCTGCAAGATTTCAATAATATTGTAGGTTTTTTTTATAAACAAACAGCGTTTTCAAATCTTTCAATTATTAAATCTTTTAATTTGATTTCAAAAAAACTACTTTTGCAAAGCTTTAAATTATGCAATCATGTACAAGTCAATAATTCGTCCGCTTTTATTCAATTTTGATCCAGAAAAAGTGCATCATTTTACTTTTTCAATGATAAAAACCATGCACGCCATTCCGGGTATGAAATTGGTTTTTAAATCGATTTATCAGGTAAACGACAAAAGATTGGAACGAGAAGTTTTTGGCTTGAAATTTAAAAATCCGGTTGGTTTGGCTGCAGGATTAGATAAAGACGCAAAAATTTATAACGAATTGGATGCATTTGGTTTTGGATTTATTGAAATTGGAACCATTACGCCAAAACCGCAAGAGGGAAATCCTAAAAAACGTTTGTTCCGTTTAAAAGAAGATTCTGGAATTATCAATAGAATGGGCTTTAACAACGGCGGAATTGATTTGGCAATCGAGCGTTTAAAGCAGAACAAAGGCGTTTTAATTGGTGGAAACATCGGTAAAAACAAAATCACTCCAAACGAAGAAGCGGTAAACGATTATATGATTTGTTTCGATGCTTTGTATCCGTATGTTGATTATTTCGTTGTGAATGTAAGTTCGCCAAATACACCGAATTTACGTGCCTTGCAAGACAAAGAACCGTTGACAGAATTATTATCGACATTACAAAATAAAAATCTTCAGCAACCAAAACAAAAGCCAATTCTTTTAAAAATCGCTCCCGATTTAACCAATGAGCAGTTGTTGGATATTATCGATATTATAAACGATACCAAAATTGCCGGTGTAATTGCTACAAATACCACGATTTCACGTGATGGATTACAATCTGTAAATCAAACAGAAATGGGCGGATTATCAGGTAAACCGTTAGCTAAAAGATCAACAGAAGTAATTCGTTTTCTGTCAGAAAAAAGTAATAAATCGTTCCCGATTATCGGTGTAGGCGGAATTCATTCTGCTGCCGATGCGTTAGAAAAATTAGATGCTGGCGCGGCTTTGGTTCAAATTTATACAGGCTTTATTTACGAAGGTCCGGCATTGATTAAAGAAATCAACCAAGCTATTTTAAAACGCAGTTAATGACACTGGAAATCATTATATCGTTCTTTTTTACAAGTTTGGCGTTAACCATTTCGCCGGGACCAGATATAATGTATGTTTTATCGACAAGTTTAGCTAAAGGAAAACAGTTTGGTATTGCAGCTGCAATAGGTTTAAGTTCAGGTTTGCTGTTTCACACCACATTGCTGGCGTTTGGAATATCTACTTTAATCGTTGCCATTCCGTGGCTTTTTATCGCCATAAAAATTTTCGGAACGTTGTATTTACTTCGAATCATCTACCTTTTATATAAAGCGCCAATTGAACCGATTACGGTTAGTGTTGATCATGCACCCATTTCAAGAAGCAATGTATTTCAACAGGTTCAGCAAGGATTAATAATGAATATTCTGAATCCAAAGATCATGCTGTTCTTTTTGTCGTTATTTCCTTCGTTTTTACATCCTGAATTAGGAAATATTAAAATGCAGGTTTATACTCTAGGAAGTATTTTTATGTTGCAGGCATTGATTGTATTTTGTTTGATAGCAGTTTTAAGCGGATACGTTAGCAAATTTTTAATGAAAAACAAATACGTTCAAGGTTATATGAATTATTTTCAGATAGCTATCTTCATAGCGCTTATCGTATTTATGTGGATTAAATAGGTAAACATTAATTGTTTATTTTTTTGCAGATATTTTATCTTTCTATTATCTTTGAAACTTATGAAGCCAGTAAAAATAATAGAATGTCCGCGCGATGCCATGCAAGGCATTAAAATGTTTATTCCTACCGAACAAAAAGTTCAATACATTCAATCGTTGCTACGTTGTGGTTTTGATACGTTAGATTTCGGAAGTTTCGTTTCGCCTAAAGCCATTCCGCAAATGCAGGATACTGCTGAGGTCTTGGCACAGTTGGATCTATCGGAAACCAAAACAAAATTACTGGCTATTATTGCAAATACAAAAGGTGCCGAAATGGCATCGGTTCATAACGAAATTCAGTATTTAGGCTTTCCTTTTTCTATTTCAGAGAATTTTCAAATGCGCAATACGCATAAAACCATTGCAGAATCTATCGTTACCTTACAAGAAATTTTAGAAATCGCCAATAAAACCAATAAAGAAGTGGTGGCGTATCTTTCTATGGGCTTCGGAAATCCATACGGCGATCCTTGGAATGTTGATATTGTGGGCGAATGGACAGAAAAACTGGCAAACATGGGAGTGACTATTTTATCGCTTTCTGATACCGTTGGATCTTCCACTGCAGAAGATATCGATTATCTTTTTTCTAATTTGATACCAAAATATCCTAATATTGAATTTGGTGCACATTTGCATACAACTCCCGATGCTTGGTTCGAAAAAGTTGATGCTGCCTATAAAGCAGGCTGTATCCGTTTTGATGGAGCTATTAAAGGTTTTGGCGGATGCCCCATGGCAAAAGACGATTTAACAGGAAACATGCCTACAGAAAAAATGTTGAGTTATTTTACGGCAAATAAAGCTGCAACCAACGTTCAGATGACTTCTTTTGAAGCTGCTTATAACGAAGCGTTGAAGATATTTAATTTTTATCATTAAAATTTTATTATATCGTAAAAAATCATTAAATTCGCATGCAATTCAACTACAATTGCAACATGAAAGCACATACAACTAAAATTGTCGGACAAGGATTAACCTATGACGACGTACTTTTAATACCTGCTTACTCAGAAATATTACCGCGCGAAGTAAGCATTCAATCAAAATTTTCAAGAAACATTACCTTAA
>Ga0308157_10003188_pt1 | contig 24476 bp, 24 predicted proteins | sample PhyBR1_FD_201035 | JGI IMG/M metagenome (GOLD analysis project Ga0308157, IMG submission 201035) | Phyllosphere microbial communities from UC Gill Tract Community Farm, Albany, California, United States - DLSLB.R1 | ecosystem: Host-associated > Plants > Phyllosphere > Unclassified | place: USA...
CGTACGGCTCGGAGCCGGTCGGCGAAGGCACGTAGCCTTGAACGTTATTCGAAGCGGCCAAGAGCGGCGTGGAGTGTACCAGCGGTACCCACGGCGCGTCGTCATGCACGATGACCTGCGCTTCTTCGTACAACTTGGCGCGCTCGTCTTGATTCGTTTCCTGCTGCGCCTTTACCAGCACTTCGTGCAGCGGATCGCTGGCGTATTGGCTGTAGTTGTTGCCGCCGATGGAATCTTTGTCGAGCAGCGGGTAGAAGAAGTTGTCCGGGTCGCCATTGTCGCCGGTCCAACCGATGATGAACAGATCGTCTTTTTCACCCTTGCTCAGATCATCGAGATATGTGGCCCATTCCGGCGACTCGATATTCACCGTTACGCCAATTTGCGCGAAGCTGGCTTGAATGACTTCCGCCACCTTGCGGCCGTCCGGCATGTACGGGCGGGATACCGGCATCGCGTAGAAAGTCAGCGGCTGCTCGATTCCGTTCGCGTATCCGGCGTCGGCGAGCAATTGCTTGGCTTGTTCGAGATCGTACGGGTAATCTTCGATGCTGTCGTTGTAGCCCCACAGCGACGGCGGAATCGGGTTTTTGGCCGGCTCGGCTTGTCCCGCGAAGAACGCGTCCACGATTCCCTGCTTGTCGACGGCGTGGCTGAGCGCGATGCGCACCTTCGGATCGTCGAACGGCTTTTTCGTGACATTGAAGCCGAGGTAAGCGACGTTGAACGGCGGGCGGTTGAACTTTTGCAGATCCGGATTGCTTTCCAGCGTCGCCAGATCGTCCGGGCTGAGGTCTTCCATCAGGTCGATCTCGCCGTTTTGGAGAGCGTTGAAGCGTGCCGTGTTGTCCGGGATCGAACGCACGATGACCGTATCGACCTTCGGCAGACCTTCCTGCCAGTATTCCGGGTTCTTTTCCAAGGTGATCGAGTCGCTGCGTTTCCATTCCTTGAATACGAACGGACCGGTTCCGACCGGATTGGCTTTGAAGTCGGCTCCCGACTCCTGAACCGCTTTCGGACTGGCGATCGAGAACGGCGGCATCGCCAGGTTTTGCAGGAACGGGGCTTGCGGCTGGTTCAGTTCGAACACGACCGTCGATGCGTCGGAAGCCGTTACGCTTTTGATGACGCGGGCTTCGGCGGGGCCGAACATGGAGTCATAATAGTCAAAAGAATCACCCTCGAACTTAAACTCGCTGTCCGGGTCATTCCAACGATCGAAATTGAAAACAACCGCGTCGGCGTTAAAGTCTGTTCCATCATGAAACTTCACGCCTTCGCGCAACTTGAACGTGTACGTCAGCCCGTCGTCGGAAATCTCCCAACTTTCGGCGAGCGCTCCTTCGACTTCCGTCGTGCCTGCTTTGTAAGCAAGCAGCGGATCGAATACCTGCTGCGCGATTTTGAGCGATTCGCCATCGGTTACGATTGCGGGGTCGAGTGCTGCGGAATCTCCGCCGCGCCCGACGATTAACGTACCGCCGGCCGCGTCTGCGGCAGGTTCGGCAGCCGGATCGGCCGTCGTCGCGGTTCCGGTGTCCGTCTGCGCCGCCGGTTCCGTGGCACTATCCCCTCCGCCGCAGGCGGCAAGCACAAGCATCAACGACAACATAAGCACGAACAAAAATCCCAATCTTTTTCTCATCAACAGTAGGCTCCCCTCAAGATCGCATTCTTCCCGTACCCGAAGCCCGTTTGAAGCCTCTTTTCTGCTTATGTAGACAACGGGCCTGCAAAACGTAAGTTATGATCGGTTCGAGTGAGTATAAATTACATGAAATGAAGCGTTATGGCAATATGCTTTCGCATAAAAACCTATTTATGTTATTTTAACTAACACAATTGGTGAATTTATTAAAATTTCACTTTCATCTATTACCGTCAATCGAAACGTTTGGAATGAGCCGGCAAAAAAATTCGGCTCGCAGCATTAACTTCCGAGGGTAAAATAGAGATATGCCGATTGTATCGACGCAAATTCAGGAAGGAGCACGACGATGAACAAAAAAATCGGGATCTTCGCTGCGGCGGGGATTTTCATTTCGGGAGTCGCCGCCGCCTTTTACCTGTTCGGCGCTTCGTCCGGAAGTCCTCAGCATTACGCTTTCGATATTCAGACCGAAGATTTGTCCGTCCGCAATATCGGCTGGTTCGCCTACGGCGATTCGGTCTATGTGGACGGAGCTTATTATCTGCAAAGCGAAAAGCCGGACGCGTCTTTCGAAGGAGTCACCCTGACGACCCACATCGACGACGAGCCGCTGCTGTCTTTCGCGCAGTCCGACGATCCGTTCAAACTTCCCGATGCCGCGAACGGCCGTTATCATTTGGGCTCCCGGGGCATCCTGCACAAACCGGGGATCGCGCCCGGCGATTATCTGTACATCATGATGCGCTATGATATCGACGGCGTATCCAAAACGTATCGGCAGGCGGTTCCCGTACACCAATTGAAAGCCCGTCCGTCGACCATGGCGGAAGTGATTATGATGGGACGCGAAGAACCGGACAGCTGATGCGGCCACTGCGAAGCGACGTTTTCGACTCTGCACCGCCGCCTTCAAGTCGCCTGCCCGAATGACGGAGATCGTACCGAATGCCTCCGGCCCTCTCCGTTCCGCTATTCTGACGCAGTATTCCTCTTTTTTCTCGAATAACGGCCAACGTGTACTCCCTGCCCTGCGTTTATGTAGGTAAAACAACGCTTCACAAGGGGGCTGCAGGTCATGAGCGTTATCCGCAAAAAGAAGTTTTGGCTGATCCTGATCGGCGTCGTCGCGACGGCTGTCGCCGTTTCGTATACCGCGCTGATGTTCAAGCTGCACGGCTTCGAACGCGACATGCGTCTGTATCTGATCGCGCAGGGCGTCGACGAATCGGAAATTCTGAGTATCGAAGCCAAACGTTCCATGCTGCCGACGTATCCGGTTTCGGTTGTTTTCGAACACGATCCCGAACGGTCTTACATGTTCAAACCGGACGAGACGGAAAAGGGGCAATTCGTGCTGCTGGATTCCAGGATTCCTCCCCAGCTCGTCGATCGCGAAGCGCAAAACGCGGAGTATGCGGCATATTTGGAAGCATACGGTTTTACCGATGCGAAAAGGCTGGGCATGACCGATTCGTCGGTGCTGGCCGAAGGCGAAAAGGCTGCCGAGCTGCTCCGAACGTCGCGCGGCGAGTCCGAAACGGACATGTCCGCTCTGAACGGACAGCGTGTCAATACGTATAAGTTTTCCGTCGATCATCCCGAGCTTCGCGAACAGTTGAGTCTGAGTGAAAAAGACAAGATCGACGCTTATCTGATAAAGATCGGCACTCTGGTTCGCGGCGGTTACGTAGAAGTCCGCAGGTCTTCTTCGGACGGACAGAATCACACGCAGCCCGAACGTTATACGCTTCGCGGCGAGCCGGCAGCACCATAAATCGCGAGTACCTTGACCGCTTAAGATATCAGGTTTCGCCGATCCGCAAAATGCCGCGTGTTCCTATACCGAACAGGAGGTTTGCCTGATGCGCGCACTGTATCCCCTGATCGCTTTGCTCAGTTTGTCGTCGGCTGTCTTATCGGCTGTTCTGTTTGTTTTTCCGGTGCTGACTTGGTACGGTTCGCAGTGGCTGCCCGGCTTTCTGATCGCGCTGACGGGCAGCGCCGTCGGCGCGATGTTCTTGTTTCCGGACCGCCGCCGTTCGGCGCTGCGCGCGTTATCGTTTTATGCCGCGCCGGTCGTCTTGATCCCGTACTTGTTTCTGCTCACGCCGTTCGCTTACCTACTCGGCACCTGATCGCCAAACGATATTCCCGCCACGCACACGCTTATCCAAAGCGCCGGGAATATCGTTTTTTTATTTTTCGAAAAAATGTGTTGCCAACCACGTAAATCTGTTTTATATTTATGTGGTCGGCAACACTTTATCATTTCATCCTCATATTCCCTATCCAAAAGGAGACGATAATTATGACTCAAAACACGATGAAAGCTATTTTGATCGACCGTTACGGCGACGCCGACGTGCTGGAACTGCGCGAAACGAACCGCCCTCGACCACAGGAAGACGAAGTGCTCGTCCGCATCTCTTACGCCGCCATGATCCCGCTGGACTGGAAAATTCGCAATGGTTGGCTGGAGCAGGTCTTCCCGACGATTTTCCCTTATACGCCTGGTTTTTACGCCTCGGGCATCGTCGAAACGGTAGGCTCGCAGGTTGCGGAGCTTCAACCGGGCGACCGGGTCTTCGGCGATCTGCGCGGCTCTTACGCCCAGTATGCCGTCGCCAAAGAAGACGCATTGGTCAAGCTGCCGGACTCCATCTCGCTCGAAGACGCCGCCGCGATCAAAGCCGGAGCCGATTCCGCCTGGAAAGCGCTGTTCCTCGAAGGAAACCTGCAAAGCGGGCAAACGGTGCTCATTCATGCCGCTGCGGGCGGAGTCGGTCAATTCGCCGTTCAGCTCGCCAAGTGGAAAGGAGCGACCGTGATCGGCACGGCTTCGGCGGACAATCTGGAATTCGTGCAATCGCTCGGCGCGGATGTGGTCATCGACTACCGCAGCGAAGACTTTTCCGAACTTGTAAAAGATGTCGATCTGGTGGTCGATACGGTCGGCGGGGATACGGAGCAGCGTTCGTGGGGCGTACTGAAGCGCGGCGGCATTCTGGTCTCCCTCGTCGGCGATCCGGATGCGCAGCAGGCCGCGGCGCACGGGGTGACGGCGAAATTCAACACGGTGTTTGCCGCTCGCGAGCATCTGCTTCAGATCGTCGACCTGCTTGCGGACGGCACTTTGAAAATGGAAACGGGACGCGTCTATCCGCTCAGCGAAGCCGGAGAAGCGCAGCGCTTCAGCGAACAGCGCCGCGGGCGCGGACGGATTCTGTTGAATCCCGAAGCGTGACCGCAGCTTGAAGCGGGACAAAATGCCGGCATACGCTGTATGATAGAAGCAGCAGTGCCTTGACGCGTACGGGAGTCCGCAAACTTGAGATTTCCGCACACAGACCGGGCAGAAACGAGGAAAACGCGATGACTCATGAACACGCTCAGCCACCTGAAGATTTTCAGCCTAACCATCAAAACGGCACGTCGGCAGATTCCGATGGCGCAACTCCTTCTTCCCTACCCGCTCCCCGAGAGTTCAGCGCCGGCGAGCGGTATCCGGTCAGCTTCGCGATCTTTGCCATGGGACGCTCGCACAAAGGATTGGCTGCTCAACTTTTGCGGGAAATCGGGCTGTTTGCCGGGCAGGAGATTCTGTTATTCCAGCTCTGGGACAAAGACTCGCAATCGCAGAATAGTCTGGGGCGCGCGCTGAGACTGGACCATTCCACCGTAGCCAAATCCGTCAAAAGGCTGGAAGAAGCCGGGTTGGTATCACGCTCGCGCTCGCCCGAAGACGGCCGCGTCACGCTGGTATCGCTGACGGATGCGGGGCGTGCGTTGGAACAGCGCGTGACGGAGGTCTGGCAGCAGGTGGAGCAGGCGACGACGGAAGGATTTACCGAGGAGGAGCTGGCGACGCTGACCAGGTTGGCATTGAAAGCGGCGGCGAATGCGGATAAGCATTTGAAATGACGGGTTGAACCGAATAAACAGGATGAAAAGACCGTTTCTTTGCGAAGCGGTCTTTTGCGTGGTCGAGAGGTTCTTTTCGATCTTTTTTCATGTAAAATAAAGGAATATGAGGGGAGATGAGCTCGATATGATCGTGTTGAAAAAAGGAGCAGCGTGTGCCGTGTTATTTCTCTCGCTGTATTTGCCCGCGGGTCAAGCCGCTGCGCCGCCGTCAAGGGTCGCTTCCGATGCCGATCCCATCATCGGTACGGCTTCCTCAACGCCAGCGGAACATGCGCTTGACGGGGCAATCCGATACGTTTTCCCAACTGAAGATGAAGCGGTAAAAGGGATCGAGATCCAGCTTTCCGCGCGTGAAATGATGGAGGGGCATAGCACCGAATCGTATGCGCGTCCGCTGTACAAGTTCGATCCAGTGGAGATTGGGTTATTGGAGCAAGGGATTTAGAAGCAGTTCGGATATGGAAAAGAGACCTTATCGAGGCGATGAAGGTCTCTTTGTTGATGGATTCAAACGGGCTTCCGGATCAGTTCTTCCCCAGCGCCTTCTCCACCGCATAATCTTCCAAGGGCAAATCCGTCTCCTGTCCCAGCGCGAGCTTCGCCAACTGGCTGCCGAGGAACGGCCCCATCGTCAAGCCGGACGCGCCCAAGCCGTTGGCAGTGATCAGTCCTTCCCAGCCCGGAACGCGTCCGATCACCGGCAAAAATCCCGGCGTGAACGGACGGAATCCGACGCGGACCTCCTCTACTTCTCCGTCTGCCAGACCGGACGCAAGTGCCAGTCCTTTGTCCAGCACCTCGTGCATGCCGCCCGCCGTCACGCGCACGTCGTCCAGCTCCACCCCGTTCTCGTGCGTGGCGCCAACGACCATTTTCCCGTCATCGAACGCCAGCAAATACTGATCGGTCGGCGGGATCACGACAGGCCAACGGCCGCTGTCCGGCTGACTCGGAATGCCGAGATGCAAGATCTGCCCTTTCTGATACGTCACTTGGAAATCCAGCCCCAGAGACCGCAGCAGCTCGCCGGACCATGCACCTGCGCATACAACGACTTCGTCCGCAGATAGGAACTCGCCGCTTACGTCCACCCCCGTTACTCGTCCTTCCGACGTCTCGAGCCTCGCCTGTCCTTCCTTCACTTTCGCGCCATTACGCACGGCTGCCGACACCATCGCATTCCGCAGCGCACGCCCGTCCACCCGAGCCGCTCCGCTGACCTGAACCGCCAGATAGCCTTCGTTTAAAAGCGGGAAAAGCTCTCGAACCTGCGCCTCGTCCAGCACCGTAATCTCCCCGATCTCCGGCGCGTCCTCCCTGCGTTTCTCGGCGCGTTCGCGCATCTGCTCGATCTTGCCCGGGTCCGTATGCAGGCTCAGCGCGCCGACCCGGGCATATCCGGTATCATGCTCGCCTTCCGCGCGCAGACGCTCCGTCAGCTCGGCGTAGTACCTTGCTCCTGACTTGGCGAGCCTATACCAGGCCTGATTGCGACGCTGCGACAGCCACGGGCAAATAATCCCGGCCGCCGCATCCGTCGCGCGTCCGGGATGCTTGGCGTCGATCAGGGTCACCTCGGCGTCCGAGCGGGATAGATGATAAGCCGCCGAAGCTCCGAGAATGCCAGAGCCGACGACGATAATTTTTTTCATACGATAAAATTCCTTTCTGCGGGTAAAAATAAGTTCTTTGGCCGTTCAGCCTTTCCATAACTATTATACCGGGCGGCGGGTTCATCTTTATAGAAAAAGAAAAAATGCGTTTAGCGTATGCACGCAAAAAGGGGTTAACCATGTTATTTGAAATTTTTCCGGATTTGAATCCGCTGCTCCTGATCCTCGCGATCGCTCCGATGTTGGCCGTGGCGCTGGTATTGATCGGTAAACGGTTGAAGCTGCATGCCGGTTGGAGCGTAGCGGCGAGCTTGTTCATTCCGCTGCTTTTTATCTGGACGGATTGGTCGATGCTGAAGGCGAATGTGGATAGTTGGGTGATTTACGGCGCGGCTTACGGGGCGATTGCTTGGGTGGTCGGTTGGGTGTTGAAGGGAAGGAAAGTACGAGCGTGACCGGGAAAAGAGGATTGGGCCGTGAAGCGATCGAAAAAGCCGTGGATCGTGTTGTTGGTCGTTGTGTCGCTGTATAGCGGTGTGGAACTCTTCGTCTTTGTGACCGGATATGCAGGCACGTTCCATACGGTTCGGCGCATGGCAGCGGCTGCTCCGGCAGTGGAGTGGCAAGGCGCACGACTGGCGTATGTCGGTACGGAACGCCTTTCAAATACCGATCGGGTTGAACTAAGCCGTGCGGAAAACGATTCGGAAATCATGCTTTATAAGATCGCTTACGCCCGGACAATCCGCCGTATGTATTTGTGCACCAGAAGGGTGAGAAATACTTCAAATACCGGATTCCGCGGGCAGCTTGGTCGATGTGAGAGGAGTGCGAGTGAGATGAGAAAGCATCCTTTTATTTATTCGCTGCTTATCCTGCTGCTTGCGACCGGATGCGCGCCAGAAGGACAAACCGCAACGTCAGCAAGCTTCGCACAGGAAAAAGCGGTGATGTTTGCAGGGAAAATGTATGCAGGTTCGGATGAACCCGTTACCGATATCGGAGATCAGATTGGCGTCATCGATCACCAGATCACCCAAGAAAGCGAAGAAGAACATACGCAAGGGAATTACTCCAATTATTATCCGGCAGGAACGAAAGTCTATGAGGTGAAAAGGAAACCGGTGTCGGAAGGAATTGCTTTGGAGATCGGGGAGCGCGAGTATGTGGAGGTTAAGGTATTTCCTACTGAATAAGAAGCTGGTCATTTCAAGATCCGCAATCAAGATGATCCCGCAGCACGCGTATCGAGGAAAGGCGTTGGTTGTACAGCATCCTTTTCCATTGCGCATGCCTATTACCTCTCATCCCTGGGTCCACCGTAACATTTTGTTGCAGATATCGTATTGCTAAGCACCTAAATTAGGTATCTGCTCCTACACTGGAGATGTATCCTCAATTTTTTACATATTACCGCTTATTTCGTATTCCGCACGTCCGCCTCAACTTTTCCTCATTTTCCATGCAAGCCCGGCTTTTCACCCCTACCTAAAGGAGCGCTACATTATGGCAACGACATCCGGTTCCGCGCAAGACATCCTGACTCAACCGCTCACGCTTGAACAGATTCACGACATTCAGGAAAACAATCGCATTGCCGCTGTTCTCCCGGTAAGTTTGCAGGACGTTTCCGATCTCTCTCCCGAAGAACTGGCCGACCACCTTTCGATCCAATTGACGGACAGCGATCTGCTGACCGACGTGCAGTTCGAACGCGTTGGCGTGCAGGACGAAGATACCGTGCTCATGAAAGTGTCGGGAGACGTCACGATGCTGCTGGAGACGCTGGAGCTGTTCTCCGAGCATGCGGACGAGGAAGACGAAGAAGAGGACGAAGACAAGGAATAGACGGTTACGGTTGAAAAAGATGCAGCGTTCGCTTCGGGAATGTCGGGGCGGGCGCTGTTTGGCGTGGGAAAGCTTTACGAAGCGGCAGCAGGTTCATTCGATGTCCGTGCGTTCCAACCACAGGCCGTCCAGACTTTCGAGATTTCGTTTTCGCAAAAAGGATTCTGTCGCTGCTTCTACCTGTTGAATACGCTCGACCCAAAGCGAATCCCTGAAACGGTACACGCCGCTTCGGGTGCTGTCGAATCGGTCGGGAATATCAAAAGCCTCCTGCCACAACGCATTCAATTCCGCAAAGTTTTCGATGACGCCCAAGTCTTTTTCGCTTAGCGGCCCGATCTTTTCTTCGCCTGCGAAGCTGGTTATTTTCAGAGCCGTGACCGAGATGATCCCGTAAGGGTACTCCCGCTGTTCTCGCTTGAAATGGACGGCTGTGCGTTTGTATTTTTCCCAGAGTTCGGCAAGTTTCTGATGGGTTGCGATGATGCGAATTCGCTGATTTTCATCCAATGTACGGGTCCGCAATATCTCTTCGTAGACCAGCCGGTTATCGTCGATCGCTTGGATCATGTTCGAAAAGTCAACTTGCATCTCGTAGTCGATATAGCTTCGGTAGGTTCGGTTAGAGGCATACAGCATGACCGTCGAGATCAGCAGAATAAGCGACAGGAGTCCGAGGACGACTGTTTTTTTGTGTGCCCGGATACGTTTGAACAGGGTTCAGCACTCCTTTCGCCGCAGCTTACTGACAATGAGATCAAGGATGGAAGTTCTTGCGCTCTTCCCGCTCCCGCTTGAACACGACCGTTTCTTCTTTGCCTCCGCCCATGATCGTGACTTCGAAGTCGAGACCGTTCAACGTTGGCGTCGGGATATTTTCGATGTCGATCTCGACTTCTTTGCCGATCTCGCCTTCGAGCGCTTGTTCCGAATCCTCAAAATAAAGCTTGGCCGGGCTGCCTTCGTACGCTGCCGCATTTTCGTTAAGCACAATGCGAAGGGTCGATCCTTCCGGCGCGGGCTTGACGGAATCGACGGTCTTCAATTCGATCTCGAAGCTGTCGGACGTGCCGGTGTAAAAGGAACGATAATACGTCTCCGCTCCGGGAGGGACGCAGGCGGTTAACGATAGGGTCAGTAAAATAAATAAAATCGATAGAAGTTTGAATTTGGACATGCGATCACCCTGGCATTTGACGTAAGAGAGAAACGAAGTTCCGCTCCAGTGGCTGTTTCGGCTGTCGGGTCAGGTTGTCGGATTGGGATGGGTGTTTTGTATCTTCTATAATTAGAGCGTTTGATTCCCATGAAAAGTTGGGACACCTATCGAAAAACCTGAAGCCGCGTCGAAACGCTGCTCCAGGTTTGGTTAGGTACTTATGCGTTTATGAATCGCTTTTATGCTTCCTTCCCGTGAAAGCCGCGAATACTACGATATATACCAGAACAAAAGCATAAAAATTACGGTTTATCATGTGCAAAAAGCCGGAGTCGGAACCGGGATCGATCCAGGTCAACATGAAAGCACCTGCTATAAGCCCCATATTTTCTTTCGCGTGATAATCGACTCCGTGACGCAGAGCCCGATATATGACTAACGCAAGAACGACGATTAATATCATACTAACAAAATAATCCATAAATCCCTCCCATGCAGGCCATTATAGGTGAAGGATTTCGATTTGTAAAACAGGAAGAAGGTGGACAATCATTTTAAGTATCGGGTACTTATAGCAGCTTAGATGATGTGTCTAGCCTCTTCCCCATTTCCATAATAGAATAGGAATATAGATGCAGAACAAGCACAACCTATCCTAAGCTGCATACCGGAGGCATTCATGAAAAAACATATTCACGTAGTCGGAGCAGTCATTATCGAAAACGGAAAAATTCTGTGCGCACAACGCGGGAATACGAAAGCCTTAGCTCACAAATGGGAATTTCCCGGCGGGAAAATCGAGGAAGGTGAAACGCCGCAGGAAGCCCTGAAACGCGAAATCAATGAGGAAATGAAATGTATCGTGGAAATCGGAGATGCGATTGAGACGACGATATACGAATATGACTTCGGATTTGTACATCTATCGACGTTCTACTGTTCTTTGATTCAAGGAGAGCCTATATTGACAGAACATATCGAGATTCGTTGGTTATCTTCTGAAGAACTGGATACATTGGACTGGGCACCTGCGGATATTCCGGCAGTGAAGCGAATCAAGGAGCGGATGACTTTATAATGGATCACTCTACTCGACATTTGAACGAATCTCTGAATTGGGGTTTTATCAATCATAAACAAAAATCGCTTGAGCATTACAAACCCAAACTACTCGTAAACGATCGGCACACGGGCGATTATATTCTGACCCCGTTACTGGAAGAACTTCAACAGTGCTTGTCGTTCACCTTCTCGGTGGCCTTTATTACGGAGAGCGGACTGGCCGTACTAAAATCTCACCTTGCCGATCTTCATAACCGAGGTATACAAGGCCGAATTCTCACCTCTCATTATCTGAAATTCAATCGCCCGAAGACATTTATCGAACTCATGAAGATTCCCAATATTGAAGTTCGTTTAACGGAATTAAGTGGTTTTCATGCCAAAGGATACGTATTTCAGCATACAGAGCATTCGACGATCATCATGGGCAGCGCCAACCTCACGGCAGCAGCTCTTAAAACCAACTATGAGTGGAATGTGAAGCTGACTTCTTTCGAGAACGGAGGTCTGCTTGGGCAATTCAACGCAGAATTCGATAAGGCGTGGCAAGCAGCAACCCCCCTCTCAACCGAATGGATCGTCGCTTATCAAATTTTATACGCAGAGACGCGCAAAGCAGACAAAAAGCTTCAAACCGAAATTCAGCCGTCTCCGGAAGCAACAACGCCTTATCACATATTAAGCCCAATTAAGCCGAACAGCATGCAGCGACAAGCTTTGCGGAATCTTGGTGCTTTGAGAGAAAGCGGAGCCCGTAGAGGCTTAATTATTTCGGCTACCGGTACCGGAAAGACATATCTATCCGCATTCGATGTTAAAAGCGCAGCGCCTGGTCGTATGCTGTTCGTTGTACACCGAGAACAGATTCTGAATCAAGCACTAAACGATTACCGGAGAATCATAGGCGGGCCGGAAAACGACTTTGGTATTTTTTCCGGTGATCGCCGAGACTCAGAAGCCAAGTATGTCTTTGCCACGATTCAAACCCTCTCCAAGACTGAGCATTTAAGTTTATTTAGTGCCGATACTTTTGATTACATCTTGATTGACGAAGTACATAAAGCTGGAGCAACTTCGTATCTTGATCTGATCGAACATTTCAAGCCGAAGTTTCTGCTAGGCATGACTGCAACGCCGGAACGTACCGACAGTTTCAACATTTACGAGTTATTCGATTATAAGATTGCTTATGAAATCAGGCTGCAAGAAGCATTGGAAGAAGAAATGCTTTGTCCGTTCCACTACTTTGGCGTAGCAGATTATGCTCGCAGCGGTGAGCTGCTCAATGACTCTGCCAAATTATCAGAAGAGGAACAGCAACAACGCGTGTCCCACTTGATAGAGAAAATCGAATATTACGGACATTCGGGCGAATCCGTGCGCGGCCTGATCTTTTGCAGTCGTAAGACCGAAGCTATTGAACTATCCAATATGATGAATGAACGCGGTTATCGGACAGTAGCTCTCGATGCAAAAGACAAATCGCAAGAACGCGAACGCCGAGTGAATCAATTGGAAGAAGGCGAGCTGCAATATATCCTTACCGTAGACATATTCAACGAAGGCATCGACATTCCGTCTATCAATCAAGTCGTTATGCTGCGTCAGACTAAGTCCAGCATCATATTCATCCAACAGCTCGGCCGCGGACTACGCAAGCATGAGAGTAAAGAATTCGTGACCGTCATTGACTTCATCGGCAACTATAAAAGCAATTACCTAATCCCGATCGCCTTATCCGGGGACAAATCGCAAAACAAAGATAACATTCGCAGACATATGAAAGACACGAGTTATATACGCGGCCTGTCCTCCATCAACTTCGAAGAGGTGGCACGGCAGCAAATCTTCAAATCAATCAATCAAAGCAATCTGACAGCGTTCAAGCTAATACGTGAAGCCTATCTGGAATTAAAAAACCGATTGAACCGTATTCCCAAGTTGATGGATTTCATAGAGAATCATTCACTCGATCCTCTGATTTTTTCCAATGAATTCTTAAGCTATTATCATTTTCTATTGAAAATTCGAGAACCGGTACCTAGTCTGTCAGAGCAAGAACAACAGTTTTTGAAGATGCTTTCCGGCGAAGTTTTAAATGGAAAAAGACGACATGAAGTTGTGCTCCTGGATATGCTGTTGCAGCAGGGTACCGTTACCAAGAAGGCTTACATGCAACGTCTCCTTACGGATGAATGTCGATTAGATGAAGGAACTTTGGATTCGGTTATACAAGTGTTAAGTCTAAAATTCTTTAATCAACAAGCACGGGAAAAATACGGAACGAATCCGCTTGTTGATCAGCAAGACGATCAGAGCTACAAGTTTCATCCGGTTATGCAAAAAGCTTTGCAACAGACCGACTACTTCAAACAGTCAGTGGTCGATCTTCTTGCTACAGCCTTCTCCAAAAACGAACAGTATGAAAATGATGTTCCCATGACCTTATACAAGAAATATTCCAGAAAAGATGCCAGCAAGATGCTGAACTGGGACAAAGACGGTACGCCTACCCTATTTGGTTATCAAACGAAGCATGGCACGTGTCCGATCTTCGTCACTTATAAAAAACACGACAGTATAAGCGCCAGCACCAAATACGAAGATGAATTCATGAATTCGCAAGTATTGCGTTGGTCTTCTAAACATCATAGAACTCTGGCTTCAAAAGATGTTCAACACATATTGAATGCTGACAAAGACGGCACAATCATTCATATGTTCTTGAAAAAAGATGACGGAGAAGGAACGGAATCTTATTATCTTGGCCAAGCGCATTACGATGGTCAAAGCGCAATAGATAGTACCATGCTGGACGACAATGGCAATTCAATTCCCGTTGTGCATATGAACTTGGTCTTAGAACATGCAGTTGAAGAAAAGTTATATAGATACTTGACTGGAGATTAAAACAATGACTCCATGTTCCAAATGTTCTTTTTGTTAAACTTGTGGTATATTTCTACCATAAAACAAAAGGAGTTGAGTCGTCTATGGGAAGTCTTAAGCACAAACCTTCTTCTTACGATGGCCTCAAAAATCAGATTTTGAAAAAAATGCGAATCAGCGAAATGGAAGCCGATACGCTGGTACAGGCACATATCCTCAAACTTCGAACCGAAAGAAGACTTCAAAAGGCGCAGTCTAAACTTTCCGCAGAACTTCAAAGCGAATTTTCAAAAACGATCGAAGACGGCGAATTGCAGGAAGAAATCGAACGGGTCGTATCTGAGTTAGAACGTGAAGAAGAAGTTCCAAATTCCGATAAACTAATCATGCCTAAATATTTCACCGTTCGCGAAGTTTCAACATATAAAGGGATCACGCCTCAACAGGTGAGACGGAACTGTATAGCCGGAAAATATAAGGCTGAGCAGGTTGCCGGAGAACATTCTTCTTGGAGAATTTTCGCGGAACAATTCGAGTCTGAAAAAGGCTTCGAATCCTTCTTGCGAGAAAGAAATCAAATTGCAGAACGAACGGCTCAAGCCGCTAGAATCGCTATTGAACTCTGGCAAGACGGCAAAAATGCAATTCCTGAAAAGGATAACGACGATCATGAGTAACTTGGAAACGGATTTTCCTACTACGTACATGCTCGATACCAATCTGCTGCGCTATCTAACAGGAAAAACTTCCAGCCAAACGGAAGAGCAGCGTTTGAAGAAAAGTGCGGAAGAATTTTGGAGTAAAGTTCTTGAAGAGGTTAGAGATTTGGATGCTCAAATTTTATTACCGCAAGAAGTTGTCCGCGAGCTCAACATTCAAATGCACATCTTGCCTACCAAGACACAGGAACAGCTTCGATCTATCTTATCCAACTTAGAAACAGAGGACTTCGACCTCTCTTCTTCTTTAGAATATGAATTAAGGGAATTCAGCAGTTATGCCATCCAGACCTATAGAGATCAGATACGTCCGACTCAGCAAACGACTACATCCAGCGGCAAGAAAGAGTATAAGCTAGAGTACCTACAAGCTTCCGACGCTCGAATTCTGGTTGCCGCTTATTTGAATGACGCCGTTTTAGTGACACGTAACATCAAAGATTTTATTGTTTATCTTCTGTTTTGTGCTCCTGAAGAAAAGCGGTTATACGATTTTGTCGAGAAGCAGTTTGTAACGATTCCGGCAGAAGGATTAGCACTTGTTTATCAAGATGAGTACTTCCAAGCCATTCAAGCCAAGCTGGAACATTTATTAATGGGGTGAGACATTTAGATTCCAGGCATTACAAAGAGCACGGTTCCATAATTCAATGGAACCGTGCTCTTTTATTCAGAATTTTGAGATTGTGCTCGTCGCTCAAAATGCACATGCAGCCGATACTCGCAAACCTCCCGCGTCCAGCGATAGATCAGCTCTTTATCTTCCTCCGCTACATCAAACGCCAATCCGAACTTTCCATCCGCAAACTCCACCTGACTCCCTTTCGCACCTGCCCACTTGCTCATCGGCATATCCGCGATCAGTTTCGCCACCTTAGTTTGCGTCTGCTCGTTCCAGTTCCACATCGCTTTCGCTTCTTTGCCCGAGAAGTCGATCCGTTTTCGGTACTCCTTCTCCGTCAAATACTCATGGAAAAAGACTGCTGCTTCCTCAGCTGTCACCGGATCAGTCCAACGCTCCGCGCCGCGCTCCAGCATATAGGCAAGCACGACCATTTTGTAGCTTCTCGCCATCGCCGTTTTTTCCGCGTCGTGCAGCCAAGCTTCATACCGCTCGTACACCTGCTGCTCCCGCTCATCCAACAGTCCGGCCCAATTCAGGAACCCGACATACGACCCGAATTCACCCCGATAGCCTTTGCTCACAGACCGCCCTTGCAAATGCAGCTCCAAATAAGTCGGTATACGCCCCAGTTCGCTTTTGACATCCAGAAAATCGCGATGCAGCTTCTCCCGGTACGGAGCGCGTTTGCGGCTCAGTTCTTCCAGCAGATTGACGACCGCCGTTTCCAGTTGGATGGAGCAGCTTTCCGGCACGTTCGGGATACCGGTCGACCGTTCCTTTTTCCCGCCTTCGTCCTCATCCTCAGGTTCCGCAAACAACCGCAGCTTCACGTCCGCATTCCGGTAGTTGCCGATCAAGTCGATAATGACGCAGTGCGACTTCCCTTCCGCCAAACGCAGCCCGCGACCTACCTGCTGCGTGAACACGGTCAGCGACTCGGTCGGCCGGACAAACAGCAGCGTATCCACGCTCGGAATATCCGTGCCTTCGTTGAACAGGTCCACCGTGAACAGCACGTCCATTTCTCCCGCATCCAGCCGCCGAATGGCTTCTTCCCGGCTCATTTCTTTGGTACGCGAATGCAAACTTAACGTACGGCTGCCGCGAATACGGAAGTAATCGTTTAGATAATCCGCCTGCTGAATCGACGAGCAAAACGCGATCGTACGCGTCTGCCGCCGTGCTGCCCAAGCTTCGTACACGCGCTCCGCATACTCTTCCCGAAGCTGCGCCGCAAGCAGCTGCTCCTCGTCGTAATGCATGCCCAGCCAGCGAATGCCGGAATAATCCGTCTCGTCGTGCACCCCGTAATATTGGAAAGGCGCCAGCCACTCCCGACGGATCGCCTCGATAAAGTGTATCCGGTACGCTACGTTCCCGCCGCACAGCGCATACACGTCCTGCCCGTCCATCCGATCCGGCGTCGCCGTGATACCCAGCATGAACTGCGGCCGGAAATAGTCGAGCACCGACCGATACGATCTCGCTGCCGCATGATGGAACTCGTCGATAACGATCAGGTCGAAGTCATCAGGGGAAAAGGCTTCGCGATGCTTTTTCATCCCTAGCGTATAAATAGAAGCGAATACGCAGTCGCTTTGGCTGTCTTTGCTCTGCCCGTTGTACAGACCATGGCTTCGCTCCGGAAGCACATGCCGAAACGAACGCGCCGCCTGCTGAAGAATCTCTTCGCGGTGAGCGACGAACAGCACTCTTCGATAACGTTTCGCCAAAAAAGCAGCCAGGTACGTTTTGCCCAGTCCGGTCGCCATCACTACCATTGCACGGTCGTATTCTTCCTCGATCGTCGCGTCCAGTGCACCCAGCGCCATCGCTTGAGCCGGTCTTGGCTGGATGGTGGCGTCCGTGCTTTTTTCCTCCGTCGGCGCTTCGATCTGCGCTTCTCCGACGTCCGCTTCGGCTTCCTCCATCTGGATCACCTGACGCTGCAATTCAGGATTTTTACGGTGATTGAGTAGATACTCCTCTTCGTACAGCGTGATCGTATCCTCTGTCAGCGGCAGCGTAGCGTCATGATACAGATTCTCCATGAACTGATCCATCGCGTTCTGGAACGTATACGGCTCCGCCTGCGCATTCATCGCCAGATTCCATTCATACCCCGTCTTCAACGCCGAAAACGAAAAGTTGGAAGAGCCGACGATCAGCAGCCCTTCGCCGTTCTCGTAGTCGAATAGATAGGCTTTGGGGTGGAAAGACGTCCCCATGCTTCGCCACAGCCGCGCTTCCAGTCGATCGTCGATCGACAGCAGTTTGCGCAGTCCTTCCGGTTGGGTGATGTACAGATAGTCCCCCGCCAACATCTTCACCTCAGCCCCGCGATCCAGCGCCTTTTTCAGATGCGGAGCCAGCAAATTAACGCCAGACTGCATGAGAAAAGACGTCATGATATAGATCCCCGTCGCATGCTGCATCCCCGCAATAAGCTCATCCCCCAGGTTGCGGGTGATGAGCTTGACGTTAAGATTCGTGGACATCGATCAGGTAGATCCGCTGGTCGAACCCACCGCGCTTAGCGGCTTTGTCGGCGCGGATCTGCTCCAACTGCTCGGGATCTGCGCCGTGAGTAGCTGCAAGAGCGCGGATCACTTCGAGCATATCAGCGAGTTCTTCCAGCGCGTCAGCGTCGGAGGAAGCGGCGAAGTATTCGATGACTTCCTCGCGCAACTTGGCGCGGAGTTCGGTTTTATATTCGGCTTTGTTCAGGATGCGGGTGGTGGACGATTTGCCAGTGGATGCGATAATATTAGGGATTAGGTTGCGGATTAGTTTGTTGTGGGTTGTCATGATTCTCCCCTTTTTATACGTATTATTTCATTTATTTCTTAAAAAATGAAATCTTCGAATTTTATTCTTTCTTTTTTTGGAAAATTTTTTTCTTTTGAATTTATATGAATTCTTTCTTTCTAGCTTTTGTTCAACAAACTCAAGAGTAGTTTCTTTTACTGCTTCGAAGTATTCATTACTCCGATCCTCTTCTCCGTCAATCTCAACAACCAATTCATCTTCATGCCTACTTATAAATTCCGTATAAGCAGGCTGTTCCCTCATCTCAGAAAATAAAGGCCACTCTTTTACAGAGTTCAAATCAATATCGTGTGGAATCGCACTTTCTAATAACTCGAAAAAGCTCTCTGTCTCATCGTTAAGAGCAAAAATAGCTAACTGAAATCTTCTGTTGTAAGCTCCAAAATCTGCATTTTCTATATCTTTTTGAATAGACTTAAATTCTCCTTTCCTTTTCATAGAAAGCCAATAGTTTATTTGTGCTACTAGCCTCTGTTGCGCATTAATCTCTTTTTCTATCAATACAGCACTACTCATTGCTGCTGAAAGTTCCCAATTCTCTTCCATCATTGCATCATATATGTCATCCAGAAGCATTTCTACTCTTTCTGGTGATACCTTCTCGGCTTTTCTCCACATTTCAATCAAAATGAATGTACCGCTAATCTCTATTAATAATATTGAACTATTAATGTAATCACGATCAATAATTATCTTGTCCCCTAATTTTATACTGTCTCTAAGTTCTGAAATTACATTTTTAAAATATATAGAATTAGCTATACCGTCGTTATGAACAACAATATTTCTTCTTTGAAAAATCTCTATTAATCTATCTTTGTTTTTCTCAAAATAAGGAACTCCAATTTTGATTTTTTCAGTAAGGTATTTGTACCATTTTTCTAAGCTACCGAACATTATATTTTCAATCTCTTGATCTATAAGATGTTTTTCAGCATCCTCAAAGGTTCCTAATCTTCTTATCTCTTCTAAGCTCAAAGTTTTTTCTTTTATACTCATAATCCCTGGAAATTTTGTGATATGCGTATGAAGAACTCGGGATATCGATAATTCAAAGAAGACAATTAAGCTTATAAGTGAGCTTTGATAGAGCATATTGATCTGTCCTCTATGAAATACAATTTCTTCAAACGCTTCTTCTACCTCTTGCCCAGTTCTTCCTAATATATTCAGTGAATAGCCTTGACTTTTATCCTCCTCATCTTTATACACTACTTGTACCTGATCACTATAAGATTTTTTCACAGATTCATAAAGTTCTGAGGGCATTTGATATATGGCTGGTTCTGCTTCATGGTAAGCTAGCATTGCAGGGATTAGCTTGTTTACATTCTTTTTAATCGACTCTCTTTCCTGACTTAATAAGCTTGCTTCTACTCCAGAAACAAAGACTTTTAAAGTACTTAAGTTACTATGAAAATTTTTAAAAATAGCCTCGTAAGAATTAGAACTACTCATTATTCCACCTCAATTTCACTCAAATATTATTTATCAAATTAATATTTTTCCGGAATGAAGTACCTTTGGAAAATTCCAACCACCCTGCAAACCCAACCCCCTCACAATAACTCAACACCAACCACTCCATCGCCCTCGTCATCCCGATATAAAACAACGAAACTTCCCGCTCCACATTCTCTTCCAACTTAAACGGCATACTTTCCACGTTTACGATAAACACCGCCCGGAAATCCAGCCCTTTCGAGCTGTCAATCGTCGACAGCTTCACTTTCTCCGCTCCCCGATCGTAAGCCCGCTTCGCCGCAGTGTTCTCCGCGATCCAATCGTGCGGAATCTCCAAGCGATTCAGTTCTTTGCGCAGCCGATCCACGTACGAATACGAGTAGTTGTTCCGCACCCGGTACAGAATCGCGATCTCCGCGTACGGAACCTTTTTCTCATCATGCAGCTTGCGGATCGCGCGGGCGACCCAAGCGGCTTCTTCATTGAAGTTGGCGCATTGCTTGATGATCGGTTCCGGGCCTTTGCGCTTGGTGCTTTGAGGCGGGATGATCTCGACGCCGTCGACGCTGCTGCCTTCTTTGACGCGGTCTTTCAGAGCGGAGTGCGTTCGGTAAAAGTCCCAGGCGAAGTTCACGATCTGCGCCGTGTTGCGGTAGTTGATGCTCAGGATCTTGGAACGTCCGCGGAAATCGAGTCCGGTACTGGACGAGAGGCTGCTTTTGCGTCTGAAAATGTTCTGCGCTTTGTCTTCGACCAGCAGCAAGGATTGCGTTTCCGGGTTCAACACTTTGCTTAGCAGTTCCAACCAGCTCGGTTCGAAGTCTTGGCCTTCGTCGATCAGGATCGCGTCGTAGGTCGGAAGGATCGCTTCGCCGAGTTTGACCTTTTCCAGCAGCGGCTCGATTCCGGCGTCCGGGATGCGCAGCGTGTTTTTCAACCATTCGTGGAACGTCGCCGTCTCGATGTTGTGCTTCTTGGCAACCTCATTGCCGCTTTCTTCCGCGCTCATCGCCGCAAAGTCGAACAAATCTTCCGGTTCTTCCATCATGTTGTGGATCATGGACTTCAGCACACGGGACAGCGGAATGCCGTAGCAGAGCACGAGAATTTTCCAATCGGGATGTTCTTTGGACAGCAGGCGGGCGCGGGCGGACAAGATGAGCGTTTTTCCGCTTCCGGCAACACCGCGGATCAGACGGTTTTTGTCGCCGAGCTGACGCGCCAGCGATTCCTGATGCAGATCCATCGCTTGAAGATTATGTAACGACAGCAGCAGTTGATCGTCGTGATGCACGGGAGGCTTGTACTCCGCGCTGATCCGCACTTCGGGGAACAGGTGGTAGCGGATCGCTTTGATATCGTCTTCGCCGAGCATTTGCTTTTCGTGAAAAGGAACGGTGAACATGTCCAGCATCCGCTCCAGCAGCGCCGTGCCGTCGAAGCCTTCGCGGTCGGTGTCGATATCGTCGCGAGTCAGCATGAACTGCGGCTCGATCACCCGATGCAGCTGATGTTTGACGATATGCATCTCCCGCATCTGGGTCAACACGACGCCGAAGCCGAACCGGAATTTGAGGTTGCCGCGGTATGCGCCGTCCAACTGCACGAGGCTTTTGTCTTTTTTAAGTTTGCTGGCGATACGGAATGCATAATTGCGGGCCTGATGCAGCGGATTGATTACCGTGCTCAGTTCGCCCTGTTTGTTATAAATGCGCCATTCTTCGGGAAAAAGTTCGTATAGCGTGCTTTCGGTATAGTCTTTCACTTCCAGCACAAGCATGCCGAGGTCCGGGCCGATCACGACGAAGTCGGGACAGCGGCCGAAGATGCGGGGTTCGTAGTAGACGATGTAATCGTCGGGCAGATGTTCTTTGAGAGTAGCGAACAGCAGGCGTTCGCCTGCGGTAACTTTCGCGCCTCGGGGAAGGGTCTCCGGGATCATATAAGCCATAAGGTGTCACTCCTTGATGCGTGCAGATCCCGTGTTAGTCCGGTGCTTCCGGAATCTGGGCGAGATGGTGCATCGAACCGTCCGAAGACGCTCCGTGCGTGAGAAGACATAACGTATAGTTCTATTACCTTATCAACGCTAAAAGTAAGGTTATGCCCACCTGAAACGCACCTAAACCCATGATTAAGAGTTGCTAAGGTTCTATATCAAAAATGATTCGAATGTCATAGGCCGTAAGACCGCTTTGCTTGCTGACCTTATTGTACTTGGTCTGGACACAAATGGGAATAACAAATCAGTGAACGATTGTTAATTTGTCAATTTGAGTGAGCAGAGTTACTTTCGGTAAAGCGTAACTTTAATGATGCTGCGGCGTTTAACAAGTAGCTTGAAGCCAATTGCATCTGCATGATTTTTATACCAAACTTGCTCAAGGAGCCTACCCACTATGACAAATATCTTCTTCCCTCTGATCAGCCTGCTCTTCATTATCCAAATGCCGCTTCGACTGTTTATCGTGGAAGGCAAAGCCGAATTCATCGACAAAAACCTGAAAAGGCGTTACGTCTGGACGCACACCGGGCTGACCGCACTGCTGATTATTGTGGCGCTGCTGTGTCTCTACCTGCTGCTGGATCAAGTCGCGCTGCCTACGGCGATTTTGGTGGTTGGCTTGATCTATCTGACGAATGCTCTGGTCGAATTCAAGTACGTACGCGGCACGAAAGAGCATGTCGTATCCGCGATTATGGCCGCCGTGTACCTAGTGCTTGCGATCGCGCTGTATGTATTCGGCTGGACGGACTCGCTATAACAAAAACCGGCACCGATGAAGACGGGCGCCGGTTTTTTGCTGTATTCAAGTCGGAGTCTTCTCCGTTTATTTCCGCTTTTCGATCACTACTTCTTTACCTTCACCAACAGCGCATTGCTCACCGGCCGCCCCGGCTTCGTAATATACTTCCCATTCAGGTACAGCCCGCTCGAAGCCCCGCCGTCCAGGTTCATCGCCTGATACGCGCCCGCCTGCTTCATGATCCGGGCGAGCTGCGGCATCGAGGCTCTCGGCGTCGTCACCATGATCAGCTCATGATTCCGCGTGATCCCGATTGCGCTGCGCGCCGCCTGACCTCGCAGGATCGCCGGATCGCGGAAACCTTCTCTCGGCGCGTTTACCGCGACGACGCCGTTTTGCACCAGCAGCGGCCCCGCTTGCACGGCCCCTTCCACCTGTCCCGCAGCGTACGCCTGGCCGAATTTCAGACCCGGAATCAGACGCGTCATATGGTTCTGGTCATACGCGAATACCGTCAGGTTGGAACCGCCGTTGACGAACTTCATATTCCCTTTGCTGACCAGATACCCGTACGGCGCTCTGTAGAGCGCCGAGCTGTACGCGTCGAAATACGTCGCGTTGATCGCCGCATACGCGTAATTTTCCGAAGCGATCCATTTCAGGTTCTGCACCGTTCCCGCTTTGTTATGGGCAAAAGCCGCATCGAGCGACACCCGGGGATGCATCAGCTGCACGGTCACGATATTCGCCCGGAACGCGGCACCGCCGGAGTAGAACACCTGCTGGCGGTACGTCACCGGCTTGTCCGTCAAGGAACCGCGCGCGATGATCGGCAGATCCATCGACTTTCCGCCGCTTGCGATGCGCATCGAGGAAGTCGATTCGTGCCATTTGACGTTCAATCCCAGATGCTGCGCGGCAAAGCCGAGCGGCACGTAAGTCACTCCGTCATAGGCAAAAGGCGCCGCGTCGATCTTCGCTTTTTTGCCGTCCACTTCCGCTTTCTTTTTTCCGATATGGAGCACGATTTTTTTGTTCCCTTTGACGATTTCCAGCTTGCTCGCATCCTGCGCCGCATTGACTTTCGCTCCGGCGAACGTGCTGAGCACGCGGATCGGAATATACGTGCGGCCCGCCGCCGAGTCCGAGTATCCGAAGATTTTGGCCGAGGACGAGGTCGCAGCTGCCGCCGTGGCAACTTCCGCTCCCGGCACCGCGCCTGTCGTGATCGTTCCTGCAACCAGCGCGATCGCCAGCAGCGTTTTTAACCCCTTTTTCATGTGAGCCCTATCCCCTTTGCCTCTGCTTATTCGTTGAAGGTTGATTTCCGTCAGCCGTGATGACCCTGTTTGTTTCTTCCCTTTTATATATCTGTTTTTTCGGCGGCGGAATGAACCTTTTTCAAGAAAAACCCTCCTTCGGAATTAGATAAAAATCGTAACTTCGCCATTCTCACGAGAGTCTATTCAAAAGTAAGAACAAAGCCCCAAATCCGAAACGCACCGATCTGCTGCCGAAAGGAGACTACCTCATGCTGGATGACCTGCTACTCCTGCTGCTTCCGTTTACCCTGGCCCAATCCCTGCTTCAATTCTTCATCGTCAAAAACAAAGCGGAGATCGCCGATCCTGCGAAAAAGTGGAGATATCACCTTTGGACATCCGCTCCGTTTCTGCTGCTCATCCCGATCTTTCCGCTGCTCTACCACTCCGAAGGACGCGAAGCGTGGCCGACGGTCATGAGCTTGATCGCGTTGACCTTTGCGCTGAATGCCGCAGCCGAACGCAAATACGCACCGGCAAAAAGGCAGCATCTGGCGTCCGCGATTCTGTCGGTACTTTATATCGGAACGTCTGCGGCGCTCTACATGAATTTTTGAATCGATCACCCAACTAATTCCACTTATAAAGCGTTTATTCATATAGAGGTGAACGCTTATGGGA
>Ga0308157_10003189_pt1 | contig 24475 bp, 16 predicted proteins | sample PhyBR1_FD_201035 | JGI IMG/M metagenome (GOLD analysis project Ga0308157, IMG submission 201035) | Phyllosphere microbial communities from UC Gill Tract Community Farm, Albany, California, United States - DLSLB.R1 | ecosystem: Host-associated > Plants > Phyllosphere > Unclassified | place: USA...
GTATCATTGCAAATCCGAATTTTTCCGCACGAAAAATCTGAAAAATTGGGGGATTAGCTCATCTGGCTAGAGCGTTAGACTGGCAGTCTAAAGGTGGTCGGTTCGATCCCGATATCCTCCACTTTTTACATTTTTAAACCCTTGATTATCAAGGGTTTTCTGTTTTTATGTAATTTAGTTGTCTTGTATTTGTCTTGTTATGGAAAAAATATTGCCAATAGACAACTTTATTTCTCCGTTTCTCCATAAAAGTTGCTTCTGAATTTCCACCTTATAATTAACATTATTTTCTTACGAATTTTTAAATTTTTATTCAAATCCAAGGTAGATTATTTCTTTGGATGATTACTTATTCTATCGGATTGTTTTTCCTTAACACTTCTTAACGTTATAAAAAACTACGTAATACTTTTTTGATCTTTTTAAAGCCACAAGTATAATGGTTAAGTTAAAGTTGATGAGTAATGGTTTCGAAGGGATGTGATTATGGTATTTCGAATCTAATTTTGTCGTGTTACTGTCGAAGAAATTATTAAATATCAGGCTCGTTACTGACAGATATTCAAAATTCAATCAAGCACAAAAATGTAAAAACATAAATTATGCAAATTACTTTCGAAACATTACCGATGGCTATTGAAATTCTTATTAAGGAGGTGAGAGGTTTAAAAGCGGATATTAATAAAAATAATTCTCATGAAAATGAGGAGAAGGTTGTTGATAGACTCGAGGCGCGTAGAATTCTTGGAACTCATGGAAAAAGATTATCTGAAGCTCGATTCGCACAATTAAAAAATGAAGGTAGAATCACAACTTATGGCTTTGGTGGTAAACATTTTTATAATGTAGAAGAATTAGAAAATTTAAAACGGAAATGATTGTGAAAACGAAATATTATTCAGCCTCAAAACACACATATTCTTACCACATAAACTTTTGCAAAAGGTTCTTAAATTCTAAAATAGAGCTGTTTCAATACGCACAAAGTAAGCGAACTAATCGCTAAAATTCATACCTAAATTATTGTCGAAAAATCCGAATTAGAAATAGTCGGACTAAATAAACCTACAAAAATGTCACAAGAAACACCCTATTTAAGAGTCGGAACCAGTTATTACAAAACCATTGAAAAGCCGCTGATTTCGGGGGATAAAATTTCAATATTAGTTCGCTGGAATCGGGAGACGATCGTGAGCGATCATGGAAAAACTTACGTTTCATCAATTCCCAAGTACGATGGTTTTTGTTGCATTCCAAGTCATTTGAATTATCAAAAAGTGATAGAGGGTTTTTATAATATGTACAATGAAATTCCCTACCAGCCAGATGAAGCGAACGAACAGCTTCATTCCATCAAAGATAAAATCCCATTTTCCCTCAATTTTATGGAGCATATTTTTGGTGAACAGATAGAGTTGGGATTAGATTATTTGAAAATTTTAGTGCAGTATCCAACGCAAATTCTTCCGATACTTTGCCTCGTCAGTAAAGAACGAGCTACCGGAAAATCTACTTTTATTAAATGGCTGAAATCTATTTTCGGATTGAATATGACTTACATCAAAGGAGATTCGTTCGGAAGCCAGTTTAATGCAGATTGGACATCGATGCTTATTGTTGCGATTGACGAAGTGTTCTTTGATAAAAAGGAAATTACTGAACGGCTGAAATATCTTTCGACAACGGACAAAGATAAAAAAGAAGCCAAAGGAAAAGACAGGGAGGAAATTGATTTTTTCGCCAAGTTCATTCTTTGTTCCAACAATGAAGATAATTTTATTCAGATTGATGAAAATGAAATCCGCTTTTGGATCATCAAGATAAAACCGATCAAATTTGAAATCACAGAATTTCTAAGCAATCTAAATTCTGAAATCCCTTATTTCTTAAGCTATCTGATTCAAAGACCATTTCACAGTCACAAGAAAACAAGAATGTGGTTTACTCATACTGAGATCAGAACTCCCGCGCTGCAAAAATTAGTCTGGAAAAATAATAACAAACTAGAATCCCGAATCATTGAATTATTATTTGAGTTTTTTGAAAGCGTGGAAGATCAGGAGATCAATGTTATACCTCAAGATATTCTGAATATGCTCAACAAAATGTTTAAAAGCAGCTACTGGACAATCAATGATGTAAGAAAACTTTTAAAAGAAATCTGGAATCTTGAGCCTCAAAAAAATTCCCTGGCCTACGTGAAATATGATCTGGATTACGGCGGCAGTTTTTATCAACAGAATAAAACAGGAAGATATTTTACGATAGAAAGAAATTTTATTTCTCAAAAATTTGATGAAATGATGAAGTAATTGATAATGAAAAGAGAATCAACTACTTACTATTCATCAGAGCGCTCATCAAATTTGAAAACCTTCTTTTTTGATGAGAGAATGATGAGCAAATAAAATTGAGTTTGATGAGATGATGAGTATTTGATGAGAGTATAACTTTCTAATTTATAGTAATATACAAGACTTCCTCATCAATTCATCAAAAATTAACTAAAACCAAACCCGGAAAATTACAACAATGAATTGCAGCCAATTTAATACAATCCCTTTGGAAGAAGTCCTTCTTTCACTCGGACACCTTCCCTCGAAACAATCGGAAAAAGAAGCGTGGTTTCTGAATCCTTTTGCCCCGGAAAACCACGCATCTTTTAAACTGAATAAACGCCTGAATATTTGGTATTTATTTTCAGAGGGAATCGGCGGTAACAATATTGATTTTATGAAAAAATATTTAAATACTTCGATAAGCGATGTTTTAGATTGGGCAGAAAGTCAAAATTTTTCTTCTTTTCAAAAGCAAAAGTTTTCAACTCAGAAATTAGAAAATTTTCCGAAAACTTATGAAATAACTGAAGTAAAAGAAATTCAGCATCCTGCACTTTTGGAGTATTTACAAAGTAGAAAAGTGGAAAGCCAAATCGAATTTTTAAAAGAGATCCATTATCAAATGAATGACAAAAACTATTTCGGAATTGGTTTCAAAAATGGTTCTGGAGGATATGAAATTCGGAACGCCTATTCTAAAATCTGTTTGGGAAAAAAAGATATTTCTACCATAACAAACGCTTCAAGATCCATTCGGATTTTTGAGGGCTTTTTTGATTTTTTATCCTTTAAAAATGTGGAGCAGTTTCTTGAGAAAGAACGTTCAAACTACGTGATTTTGAATTCAGTTTCGATGATTCATAAAATCAAAAACGAGATCCAAAAATATGAAAACGTTGAACTTTATTTTGATAACGATGAAGCTGGAGATCGAGCCGTTGAAATAATAAAAAGTAAAAACAAAAAAGCTGAAGATTGTAGAATTTTATATTCCAGTTTTAAAGATTTAAATGACTGGTTAATTCACAAAAAACCATCAAACGAAGTTCAAGTCCAATATAAATCTGCATTCAAGAGATGAAAAATTCCGAAAATTTTAATGAAAAGTTATTTGAAAAAATTTTTGATTTGAATTCAAGGAATAAAATTGGCTCTAACACGATTACAGTTTTTACATTTATTTTGTATAAATGCGAAGATGTTCAAAAGGAAATTGAATTGTCCGATTACGAAATGGCGAGAGAACTGGGGCTTTCCAGACAAACGGTAATTACAGCGAAAAATAAACTGAAACTTTTAGGACTTTTAGATTATCGAAGAAATCCTGGTTTTCCTAATCGTTTTATTTTGAAAGCAAATGAATTACCTAAAGAAAAACCAACAATAATAATTGAAACAAAAGAGATTCCGGTGGATGGTTTAAAGCGGATCCCAGAGCCAAAAGCTGTTGCAATTAATTCGTTTTCCAAATTTCCTACGCTTGAGCAGTTTATGGATTTTGCAAAAACCTTAAATAATTATTCAGAAAAATTAGATGAGTTGTTGGCTAAGAAATTTCATCAATGGGAAAATTCTGATTGGAAAAACCCGTTGGGAAAACCTATCTTAAATTGGCAATCTGTTCTTGAGAAAAACATTATTATGCTGGAGATATCACTATCTAAAGAAAGCCATTCTCTTCCCAAAATTCCAAATATCAGTAGACCGAAAGTAGACTAAAATACGCTACTCCAACCGGTTTAAAATATAGTAGTCTAAATAAAATTTCTTAATTCTGAAAGATTAATAGCAAGATGTGTCTTTGTACCTACAAAATTTACATTTTGTACTACCAAAAGATTTTCTTGCCTTTTTGCAAAAGGGGAAAAACTTCGGAACTTGTTTTTTTATTCAGTGGAATTCTTTAAATGATATTGAAAAACTGATGTCGCTTGAACTGAAACAGCACATCTTTTCCGGATCGATAAACCCAAACAACAAAGACACTTTAATTCATTTGGCAGAATGCATGCTTATCAACTTATACGAACTCGAAACCTTAACCGTCCAGAAATAGGATCACTGAAAGAACTCATTACAAAAAACCATAATCCGCATTCGGAAGGCCTACGACCATAACAACGAAAACATTCCACGCCGTGCCAGCTTCGCTGGCAGCGTGCACACCGCACAGTTCCTAAACGACACCACGGGTTCGCGTCGCTTTTTTTGCTTTGAACTGGAAAAACATAGAATACCAGCATAAAGTAGATAAACCTTTGCTACGCTCATGCTTACAAATTGTATCAGAATATTTTCCGCCATCTGTTCAACCAGGAAGAAATTAAAAGATGGACGCAAATAATGAACAGTACCAGTTGAAAAGTCCTGAAGAACAGCTCCTTTTGATATGGTTCGAACCTGCAGAAAAACAGAGTGCAGATTACTTCTTTACCACCACTCAGATTGCGCAGGACCTTTCCTCCAGAGCAAACTTAAACATCACCGAAACAACCATCCGAAAAATCGGAATGGCGCTGAAGAAACATGGCTTTACAAGAATTTCCAAAAATAAAACCTACGTTTACCCGGTTTTACTCAAGGAATTCGAAGCAGTGGGCAAAGAAAATAAGCAGTCTGGTGATAAATTTGAGGAGGTAATTTTTGAGTAAAATAGTACCATAATTACCTGAAAAATGAATGAGTGTAAAACCTGCACTCATTTTCTTTTAAATACCCTGCTTTATGGGAGTAAGTACTTTTTCACAAAACAAAATTTATTTTTTTTCGCAGAAAAAAAACATATTAGTCCAGTGCAGTTGGCTGAAAACAAAACCTCACTCTTTATTATTTTGCTTTTAACGTATTCGTATTAATACCTTTATTCAAAACCAAAAAATAAAAAAAATTTTTTGCCCAAATTCACTTACTTACTTACTCCCTTTACGGTTTCCCTCTTTTGCTTTCGATTGCATTTACTATATTTACAGTGTATGATAAAAAATGAATATCATAATACCAGGATCGATAAGAAGCTATGCGATATGCAGGTAAATATATTGATTACGGTGTGAATAAGATAATGTAAGTAATACAATCAACACATATGCCTGAAATTTTACCTTTTAAAGAGATCTTTTCCAATAAAATATTCCGCATTCCCGATTACCAAAGAGGCTATTCGTGGGAGGAATCGCAACTTGAAGATCTCTGGGCAGATCTTACAAACATTCATCTTACCAATAACGCCTACCACTTTACCGGTATCCTAACTATCAATGATTTTTCAGACGACGATTTTGAAAATCTCGCTAAGGAAGGATTTAGTAATGCTATTGATCGTCAGGAAAAGATCGTGCGGTTAAATGAAGAAGAATTCAAGGCTTATAATTTAGTGGATGGACAGCAAAGGTTAACCACCATACTGATCCTGCTATCACAACTGAATGAAAAATTTCGGCATGCAGCCGATAAACTACCGATTTCCCGTAAATACTTCTTCAGATATGAGGAGGGTAACAAATACCTTTTCGGTTATCATGTGGATGTTCCTTCTCATAATTATTTGATTCATAACATTTTTGAAGACAGCTCTTACGATCCTGAGAAAACAGAAACATTGTACACCCACAATCTCGATTTTGCCAAAAGATTCTTCCAGGGAAAACTGTTAGGTTACACGCTGAATAATATTCGCGACATGATTACCAAAATCACGGAAAGACTTCTGTTTTCAGTCTTGAATCTCAGCGAAGCTGCCGGTACCAACCTGGATATCTCAATGGTGTTCGAAACCCTGAATTTTAGGGGCAAGCAGTTGTCCGGACTGGAAAGGTTTAAGAACCGTGCCTTATACTTGTTGTCTAAGCAGGCTTTTGGTGCAAATCAAATTGCATCCCGAAGAGTAACCATCAACAAAACATGGCTGCAGATCTATAAATGGCTGGGCAGAAATCCTGCGCCCAAAAGTGCGATGGATGATGACGCTTTCCTGAAAGCATTTTGGCTTCTGTATTTTTCAAATGACAGTATGGTTGCGAAGGAATTCAAAGCATACCAGAAAAATCTTTTTGAAAACGATTTTAATCTGCTGAACATCAACAACAACCGGTATATGATGCCGGATACACTCCGAAAGTGGTTAACATGCATGCGTCATTCGGTGGTACTATGGTATTTTATTAACAATCCTTACGAAGTGGATAAGGATCAGGATTTCAATTATCATTATACTCCCAAAATACAAAGATCTCTACTCCGCCTTCATAGTTTTCCTTATGGTTATGGCCGCTATATGCTCAACCTGATACTTGCAGTTTTGGTTAAGCTTCTGCCTCCTAAAGTTGATGGACAGGCGCTGTCTCCCCAAGAACAGAACAATTTACAGTCAATTGAAGAGTTATTATGGGCAGCAGAACGGCATAACATCATGTGTTTTCTGTTTTACGGTAACAAAACCAATTTCAACCAGGAAGTAATATTCAGGGAGATCAATAAATTCTATAATGCTGGAAATGCCGGCAGCATACCTGCGTTAATCAGCACCATTCTCAATGTTAGAGTGGGTCATTTCAATTGGGACACTGTACTTCGGAATATTACCATGGGACAGGATTTTGCAAATTGGGACGGTATTCACTTCTTATTAAAAGAGTACGACGAACATCTGTCCGGGGAACCCGTTCACCGCGAAGTGGCCGTTAATCTGATTTTTCCTGACGATCAAAACCCTTCCACTAGAGTATTTTATTCAGACATCAATCGCTGGGGTCAGGCGAAGAAAAGAAAATACACCTATGCGCTGGGAAATCTGTTCATGTCAAACAACACCCATTCTCCCAGATCCTTCGAGGACCACAAAACCCGGATACAAAATGCGATCGATAGAGGGCATACCGTCTATGAATCTGAAAAGGAACTGAGGAATTATCCTTCCTGGAAGACAGAACATGTCATAGAGCGTACCCATAAAATTATTGATTTTGTTGTCGGTAAATGGTCGCTTCCGGATCCCGCGGATACTTTTAAAAATTATTATAATTAAAACGCAACAGCCTAAAAGCTTAAATAAACAAAAATCCGCTCTTTAGCGACGGAAAGAAATATGAACAAACAGGATTTAATAAAAAAAATCAACAAGATACAGGGCATCTCACGCGAAGAAAAAGCGTATTTGGTAGATTTAGTAAACACGAAGAAGAAATACGGTCTGGTATGGGAAAACAAACCCGAAGATGTAGAAGAACAGCTGCGCAGCATGCTGCCGGTTTTTAAGGAGGTAAAGGAACGAGCCATTATCTCAGAAGACAAAACCGCGCCCAACCATATCCTGATTGAAGGTGATAACCTGCATGCCCTTACTGCGCTAACCTACACCCACGAAGAGAAAATTGATGTCATCTACATTGATCCGCCTTATAATACGGGAAATAAAGATTTCATCTACAACGACCATTATGTAGATAAAGAAGATACGTACCGGCACAGCAAATGGCTTTCTTTTATGGAAAAGCGGCTGAAAATTGCGAAGCATCTTTTATCCGAAAAAGGGGTAATCTTCATTTCAATTGATGATAATGAAGTAGCACAATTAAAAATGCTTTGCGATGAAACTTTTGGTCCCAATAATTTTTTAGGGAACTTAATTTGGCAGTCTAGAACGTCAATTTCTAATGATGATTATATATCAACTAATCACAATCATACATTAATATTTTCCAAGAATAAGACTCTAGTTTCCTTTTATGGTGAGAAACTAAATGAAAGTGAATATGTCAACCCCGATGGAGATAAAAGGGGGCCATGGAAGTTGGTACCTATTGATGCGAATAAGCCGGGAGGCAATACTGTTTATGGAATCATTAATCCTAAAACAGGTAAAGAATATTTTCCTCCAAATAAAAGAATATGGGCTATTAACCGCGATAGCTATGAAATTTTATTTAATCAGGGTCGCATAAAATTTGGAATGAACGATGATTCATCGCCAAAAAAAAAATTATACCTAGCCGAGAGATTAGCTAAAGGAGATAATAAAACACCTTCATCTTTATTATTAAGCGCGGGCACTACAAAAGATGGTACGAACGAGATAATAAATATTCTAGGCTCGAAAAAATTTAGCTATCCTAAACCTAGTATATTAATAGCAAAACTCTTAGAATATACAACCAATTTTCAAAACTCTTATACCATTTTAGACTTCTTTGCCGGCTCCGGAACCACTTTACACGCTACCATGGCACTCAATGCTGAAGACGGAGGCAACCGCCAGTGCATTTTGGTAACCAATAACGAAAACAATATTGCCGAAGAGGTAACCTACGAACGCAACAAACGCGTTATACAGGGCTATACCAATGCGAAAGGCGATCAGGTAGAAGGTCTTACAAACAATAACTTGCGATATTATCAGTCAGATTTTATCCCAAGCGCACGCACCGAGGTGAACCGCCGTCAGCTCACCGCACGCTCCACAGAACTGCTTTGCATAAAAGAAAACTGTTACCACTGTATTACCGCAGATTTTGGGATCAACCCCAAACAGGCGCAGCTCTTTACCGACCTTCTGGGCAGGTATATGGTCGTCGTTTATCATTCCCGGTCCATGGAAGCAGTGGTAGAAAAACTGACGGAAGTCATCCAAGGTTTGGAGACCACGGAGAAAGTAAAAATCTATGCCTTCAGCCCTGAAAAAGATTCCATAGAAGACGATTTTTTTGCGGTACAGGATAAGATAGAAACGGTACCGCTCCCGGACAGCATTTACAACGCATACGTAGCCACGTTCCGCAATATAACTTTAAGCCAGAATCAGGCAGATGCCTCCACCCAAAAACAGGATAATTAATGTACACCCTATTAGAATTTCAGGAAAAAGCAGTCGGCCAGTTGCAGGATCATGTAATTGCGGCGTTGGAAAGTCCTTTCTCCCAAACTCCCGTTTTATTAAAAGCACCTACAGGATCCGGCAAAACCGTCATGGCGGCGGCGTTAATAGAGCGCATTGTGGATCAGGCGCATCTACACCCCGGTCTTGATAACAATATTGCCTTCATTTGGTTCGCGCCCAATACCCTGCATATTCAGAGTTACGATTCACTCCATGCGCTGTATGAAGAATCCCGACGATTAAACTGCATCAACTTGAGCGAACTTTCCGCAAATCCGGTCTTAAATCCGGGCGATCTGCTCTTTGCAAACTGGAGCAGCCTGAGCAGCGCCACCAACATCTGGCGTAAAGAAAACGAAACCAACACCAATCTGGAATCGCTTATTGAAAATACCCGGAACAATGATACCAAGATTATATTGGTAATTGACGAGGCGCACTTAAGTGCTTTTACGGGAGCCCAGGCGAAAGCGGTTCGCAGCCTTATTGCGGCAGATGTAGAAATATTGATCACCGCGACGCCAGCTCACATACCGGACCGCAATGTCGTTGTGCAGCGCAGCGAAGTGATTGAACAGGAATTGATTAAAAAATCAGTACGCCTGAACATGGGATTAGATCCTGCTCAGCAAAAGAGCGATAATGTGCACATTCATCTCCTCAGGAAAGCTTTTGAAAAAAAGGCGGAACTTCAGAAACTCTATGATGAAGAATTAGGGGAAGGCATCGTAAACCCTTTATTGCTCATTCAGCTTCCATCAGATTCCCTTACATTGTCCGCCGAAGACAAAACCATTCGGGAAACGCTCGAAGGAATTCTCGCCTCAGATTATAACATTACTTTGAACAACGGTCGTTTAGCGGTGTGGTTATCCGGTGAAAAAAATAAAGATGACCTGGAAGACCTGAACGGTTTGCAGGATGTCCTGATATTTAAACAGGCCATTGCCCAGGGTTGGGATTGTCCGCGGGCGTCCATCTTGGTGAGTTACCGTAATGTCCGCTCTGAGGATTTTGGAATCCAGACCGTCGGCCGCATTTTACGCATGCCGCACAGGAGACATTACCTTCACGATGACCTGAACCACGGCTATGTATACACCAATATACAAACCAACCAGATTAAATTGGTGCCTTCAGATTCTGATTATTTCGACAAACTTTTGGCTATGAGACAATCGGATAAAGGGTGGGATTTTCCGGTCATGCCGTCGGCACAAATGATCAATGACCGTAAAACTAGTGCTACCTTAACCTCCAGATTTCAGTCCATATTTTTCAGCTATATGGAAAACAAGTACGGTATTAAACAGCTTCCGGACATCGACTTATTTACGCCCCGCGCTGAGGATGATGAAGATGTTTTGAAGATTAAAGAAGATAATACCCGGAAGATGTTGGAAAAAGGCTGGGTATTCGAAATCGATGACCACCAGATAAAAATTCCTTCCGACATAAAAGTCGACCCCTATCAGGTAGATGCCATTCAGCTTACCACTGGCAACCGTAAGGAATTTGCCATTACCCATGAAGAATTCAGGCAGTATTTCGACCGGTTTTGCTACGACAGCATCACACGCTTGATCAAGGAGAAGTCTTGGCGTAAAATGAGGGAAACACTCATTAATTTTGCTGAATATTACTTGCAGTCTTTTGAATTTGATGCCCGGAAAATTTACCTTTTCCCCCACAACAGAGCAATTATATTAGATGACATCAAGGTAGCTCTGGAGAAATTTGATGCCTGGCAGCAGGCCGTCGGAAACGAGAGACGAAGGGTGGAATATTCCGATTGGTCAATTCCTGCCGAGCGGTACTACAGTGAAAAACACACCAGAGAAGAAATTGAAAATCATGCGTTGAGCCCGTTTTATGAACAGAACGGTGCTTCTAATCCCGAAAAACTGTTTAAGCAGTTTTTAATTGCCAATGTAGATAAGTTGAATTATTGGTATAAGAATGGAGACAGCGGCCGCGAACATTTTGCAGTTGATTATGTAGATGTATCAGGCACGCCACGCCTTTTTTATGTAGATTTTATAATATGTACGAAAGATGGTCGCATCGGATTATTTGATACCAAGTCATTAAAATCAGATATCGACGACGCAAACAAACACAACGGTCTGCGAAAGTGGATCACAACCAATGGCGATCAATATTTTGGTGGAGTCTTAATTCCGGTGGAAATGGCTGGAATCTGGAAATTCTATTTCTCGGAATTCGATCTGCAGGAAAATGCATATATAGAAAACACAACTGGTTTCACGGATATCAGTCAGAAATTATAATTTATTACAATCAACTGAAAGTTTTACAATAACGAGAAAGTTGTGATATGGATATCATGTTACAAAAATTGAAAAACGATAACATTTTCCACAATTCGTGTTACAAAAACTAGAAAAAACGAACATATCTGCAATATCATGTTACATTTTAGATCAGGAGAGAACACATTAAAATAACAAAAACGAAAGAGATGAATAAAGGATTAGATGCGATGTTTATGCATTCCGGTATTAGGAATGAAGATATGGCAATTATAGAGAATATTTGTAAAGATAATGACATTGACTTCGAGTGGTTCAAAGATACCATACTCAAAGAATACCACGAGTTAAAAATGAAAAACGAAGATATAAGTTCAAAGTCCCTTCAAACGCTTTTGGAAAAGGCATTAGCTAACAAATAAAAATCTACAGAATGCTCATCACAAAAATTGCAGCTAAAAATTACAAGACCTATAAAGAACTGGATCTGGATTTATCGGTAAACCCCGATCAGCCGATTGTACTCATCGGCGGCCAAAACGGCGGGGGAAAAACAACCCTCTTCCAGGCTATTTACGCTGCCTTATACGGTCTGGAAATTAAGGACGCAGCTCATTTCAAAAGACTTATCACCGCTTCAGTACCGTTTACTGATGATATTAAAATAGAATTGGAAATTGATTTTAAGGGAAAAGTTTTATCACAGGACTTCCTCTACAAAATTAAGAGAGTATATGCCCTCAATACCCAGAACAACCCGGTGGAATCGGTATCTCTTAATTTTAATGGGGACATTTTTACTTATGGCTCGGCAATGCCTTTCTCCCAAAGGAACAAAATGGAAGCAGAGGTCAATAAAATCATCAAGGCAAACCTTCCAAAAGAACTAAGCAAATATTTCTTATTTGATGCGATGGAATCCGGTGACCTGCTGAAAGAGGATTATCTCTCTCGGGTTATTAAAGAAAATATTGAGAACGTAATGGGATTCAATAAATACTTGCATCTTGGCGAAGCAGCGCATAAACTGAAAGAAAGATATATTGCGGATACAATAGAAATACAGTCCGAACGTATTGCGTATCAAAAACTATTGGATACGAAGTCTGATATAGAAGCAAAAATAAAATTACTGAAGGAAGAGCAGCAAATAAAACTGGGATATTCTATAGATAAAAAAGATTTTTATAAAAAAGCCAAAGAGGGCAAAAATTTACAGCAGGAATACAAGGACCAGATAAACCTGTTAGAAAATAGAATCGCTGAACTGAAAGATAAAGAGGTGGAATACCTGCACTGGGTGAACAAATATGCCGAGGAAGTGGAATTACAGGCTTTTGTGCCCAAATTGGTTGATACCATCAGAGAAGAATTGGAACTCATCTTGAGTAAAACCGAAGTGATGGGAAGTAATGACAATTTTACTGCACTTCAACTTAATTACATTAATGACCGGATTAACCGGTTTTTTAAAGAAAATAAATATGCTGATGTAGCTCCTGAGCAGTTGGCATCGGAAATCACCGATTACATAAGAACAGATCTGAAAAAAGAGGAATCAGGAAATGATTTCGGTTTCTTATCTGATGAAGAACTGAACAGCATCAGGTTGTTATTAAATCAAACATCAATAAATAATTTCAAATTTATATATCATACCAAAGAAATCTTACAGAAAGAATTAAAACAGCTCCCTATATTAAAGGCTGATTTAGCCGAAGCAAAAAGCCACACTTCCAATGATGAAAGCGCTGTAATTGATGCGTACGAAAACAATGAAAGCATCCTTAACGACCTAAAAGCTAGTATCAGCAGCTTGGAAGGCGAGGTAGTTCGTATAAATACCGAAATCAACCGGTATGATATTTCCGAAGAGGAAATTCCAAATCCCAAACTTGAAATCCTTAAAAAAATTGAACCTGTCTTTGATCAGATTTCTAATGCCTTATTGAAAGCTAAGAAAAATCGTATTGAAGAAACAATGAAAGAGGATCTCAATGCTACTTTGGTGGCATACAGCAATCAGGTCGGTAAAGTGGAACTTTCGGAAAAGTTGAATGATCTGACCTTTAAAATATACCATAAATCAGGAAACGAAATTTATCTCGAAGAACTGAATGCTGCTTCAAAACAGATTATCGTACAGGTGTTGCTTAAGGCATTACACCAATTTGGTGATTATAACCCTCCGGTGATGATTGATACGGTGATGGGTTATTTGGACGAAGAAAGCAGAGCCTCATTATTGGAAAATTATTTCCCTATGTTGTCTCATCAGACCATATTGCTGAGTACGGATAGTGAAATTAGGACTGACAAAGATCTCATGAAAATCGAAGAATTTATTTCGAAGAAATATACCTTGGAACGGGACAAAGAAAATCAGTACACCAATGTGCGGGTCGGTTATTTTAATGCTTAATTATTGATATTTATGTTGACTTTACAAACGAATTTACGTATTGCTGAGGCGGTAGCTCCCAAAATGGATCAGCTGCGCACAAAATTTGAACAGATACTTAACTTGGACAAATATGAGTTTGAGCAAAAACCTTTTGCTGTAAAGGGAAATGCTAAATACATGCGGATTTCTTTACTGGCAGGTCTGGCTTTAAAGGAAGCGCGCACAACAGATTTTACAAATCTTGTCATGACCAGCAACAGTATCCATCCCACCTTATTTACAGTTCATAACTTATCAAATTACTTAAATACACTGTTGCATTACCGGTACAGTCACTTAGACATCAATTGGGAAGACAGTATTACAAGAAGTAAGGTGATATGTCATGAAATTTTAATGGGCGCAGAAGCGCTGCTTCAGGGTGAGCAATTATTGGAGTGGCTCAGTTTTACAGGCAGTTCATCCACCCAGAACAACGGAATCCCTCACCTGAATCTAAATATTGGGGAATACCACGATGAAATTCCGGCATTCCTGGACATGAACAGTTCCGCAATTACCAACACCCAGATATTAATTGCTGGAACCACCGGCTCAGGAAAATCAAACCTGTTGGCCGTGTTGATGACTGAAATTCGCTCTTTGTCGGTGGAAACAAATTATCCGGTGAACTTTTTATTTTTTGATTACAAGGGTGAATTTTCAGATATTGCCAATAACAGCTGGTTGAATCACTTTGCCGTCGACCGCACAGCAATTCTGGATCCCATTGAAGAACCATTACCTTTTACGCCATTTAAAAATTTTGTCAGTGCAAACCAGAACGAAATAAATATTTATTCTACAGAAATGGCAAATGCACTGTGCGCAATCGATAGAGCAACGATCAGTGCAAATATGAGCAACAGATTGTCCGAGGCGATTATTGATTCCTACGCAGCAACCAAAGGACATCCGATATCTTTTGAACTCATATTGGATGCTTACACGGATCTTCAGCCTTCCAATGAAAAAGAAAAAGTAGATAGTGTGAAGTCCGTTTTGAACCAGTTAATAAGGTCAAACCTTTTCCTCAACGAGGATAAAGTCGATCTGGTAAAAAATAGTTTTATTATTAAAATGGATAAGTATGCAAGCCAGGGAGCAATAGGTAAAGCAATAGTTTACTTTATTGTTTCTAAACTGAATTCAATCTACGAAAATCTTTCTCAACAGGCCAACGATGGGGAGAAAGTGCAGCTACGTCATTTTACGATAATAGACGAAGCCCACTACATGCTGGATTTTGATAACAAGCCCCTTAGAAACCTTATCGCTGTCGGTCGTAATAAAGGAATGAGCGTTGTGCTTGCCACCCAGAACATGGAGCATTTTAAATCGAAGCACTTCGACTTCTACGCTAATGCACAATACCCCTTAATAATGAAACAGCAAACGATAAACGACGGAGTACTAAAGGATATGTATGGCGCCAATGCTGCAGAACTTCAGGACATTAAGCAGGCCATAGCAGCTTTAGGAAAAGGCGAACTCATCATAAAAAATAACGAGGCCATAATGATTGGTATCGGTAAAAAATTTAAAAAAGTAAAAGTGAGACACTTAATATAATGATTGATTAATGGGCCACATCGTTACCCCGTCAAATTCCGGAAGACAAGAAAACAGCACCCCGAAAATTAGAAAGTTTGAAAGCGATCCCAAAGAAGATTCATTTATTATTCATTTAGATGAAGTCCAGAACCCGATATGGTTGTGTTAGCATTGTAATGTTTGCCAAATAAAAGAGCATTAGTTCAGAGTTTGAAAGACCTTAATGTCCTATTTATTTTAGGTCGCCGAAGATCTCCCAACTAATTAATCTATTAAATCAGCTGCATGTCTAAACCTTAAACCAAAGCCAACACTAAAGCGAATCCATATAAATTTTTAAAACCTGTTACAAATACATATAAAGCCGTTAAGAAATGGGAAAATTTGGTTGGCAGATGTATTAATTTTATTAATTCAATTTAGTTCCTTTTATAAAAACAATTGAAATTTATGGCACTCGAAATTTTTTTTAACTGCGCACGCACTCACGAAAATGAACAGTTCAGAAGGGTGGTTGAAATCATAGAAAAAACCTTCAGTGAGCTTGGCTATGAGGGCTTGTTAATTGGTAACCCAAACAATGATAATTTTCCTAGGTTTCGTGCTGATGCAATTTTGTATTATAGCAACGGTATTGTTATAATCGATTTTAAAGATTTCTCCGGTACGGTAGAACTGCCTTCAAACCCTGATGATTTCAATGAAATAAAATGGAAATTTAATAATGAGATAGACCGTAGTCTTGTTGACCTAAAAGCAGGGAAAAGTTTTTCTAATCAGTTCCGGCAACTTAAGTATTATCGTGAAGCTTTTTACGAGATAATTACCCAAAACCCATATTTGAACGGATACTTGAATCCAAGCAAGGTTTGTATTATCAATATTTTTACGGGGCCTCTAACCATCATAAATAAAGTGCCTGGAAAGTTTCCTTATTACAAAATTGTAGGGGAATCGACACTTGCACACTTTTTACACGATTTTAAAAGTGAAAATCACTTTGACAATAATGTTGCGCTAGCGCTTAAAAAAGTTTTTCCTGCAGAAAAATGGTTTAAAGGATTGTCTTTAAAGCCCGCCGTCATAGAAATGGAACACATAATTTCCATTAATGAAAATGTCGAAGAAGAGATCAATAAGTTTTTGTCGAAGTCAGAAGGAGGTGTGCTTGTGTTAAAGTCCAAAGATACCGGTGAAAGAGATAACTGGCTACAATATATATTGGCATCTTCTGCTGATTTTGAGTTATCTGTTGTTGAAACTCTGTGCCATTCATCCAGAATAAGCCGGAAAATTGAGAAAAGGACAGGAATTAGACCTATGGGGCTTTATGGGCATATTTACGGTGGTTCAAAAAAGATATCGGGTATCGACAATGAGAAAATTGAAAATGACGAAACTGATGAAGAATTATTGGAAATAATTCCCGTTAGAGGAGAAAATATGTTAGAGCAAAATGCTTTATTGATAGTTCATGAAGCACATTTGCTGAGTAGGAGCTATAATAGATCAGATTTGCTCCAGTTCGGGTCGGGCCGTCTCTTGGAAGATTTCATGACCTATATTGGAGAAGAAAATAGGCACAAAATCATTTTTATTGGGGATCCCTATTCCTTAAGTTATGGCAAAGTAGAAGATTCAGCGCTAAATACTGATACTCTTGCAGAACTCACAGCGCAGAGCATATCTGTTTACAAATCCCCTCTCCTGGATGATTATTCAAACGGCAAAGAGCATTTAATTAATAATTTGGCTGCTGGCATTGAAAATTCTTTATTTAATAATTTGGATTATCAGATAGATGAGCGTTCATTATTTATAGTTGAACGGGAGCAGATAGCGCACAAACTTTCAGCATGGTTTTCTTCACCTCTTTTTAATGAACCAGATCATGCGTTTCTATTTTATAAAAAATTAGATGCGCTGAAAACAAATATTTGGATAAAGAATAAATTCCTTTCTAACGGAAGTGAATTAGCTTCCGGAGATTTATTGGTGGTGAGTAATAATGCGATAATTCCAGATCATACCGGTCAGCAGATTCCGACCTCAATAGTCAACGGGATGTATTTCACTTTATTGGAAATTGTGGACAACAAAACCGAACCTATTGCCATACAACAAAAAGCAAGTCCTGTTGTACTGTCTTTTACAAAAATCAAAGTAAAATGCTTAAGTGTAAATAATAAACCTGAAACGGAAGTATGGATGCTTGATAATTATTTTCGATCAGAAGATGATCTCTCAAAAGAGGAATCTGTCGCTTTTCAGATGTTTATCAATAATACACTGAATAACAGGAAAAAAGAATTCTTGTTTAAAGATAGTATTGAATATAAAAAAATGTTGGAAGATCAGTCCTACATAAATTTGAGTATTGACGAAAAAGGTTCAATACGTGATCTTATTCAGAATTATGATAAGAAAAAAGAAGACAAATTAAAAGTTTCCACAACCCAGAAAGCGAGAGGCATTCTGTCATCTTATAATGAAAAATATACCCAGCGAATTTTTTCTGAAGTCAAAAATAATGATCCTTTTGTAAATGCTCTAAAGCTTAATTATGGTTGGGCATTAACGGCTCATAAGGCTTTGGGAAGTGTATTTAATGAAATAATTATAAAAGGACATCGGAAAGATTCTGATGGTGTAACAAATGAATCATACTACAGATGGTTATATAGTGCTGTCTCAACTGCTGAATTTGCAGTACATATTACACATCCGCAACGTATCAATCCATTTATGAAAGCAGAGTTTAGAGATCTTTGTGAAAATTGGCATCAAAAAGAAATAGCTGGAGGGAAATCGTTGCTTTTCTTTAAAGAGTATGTACCTGATGAATATTTTGTCAGCAAAATATCAGAGGTTACCAATCCAAACGTTATTGGTGCTGCTTGCGAAATTGGTAAATTATTGGAAAGGGAGGGCTTGATAGTTGAAAAAATATATAAAAAAGGAGATTTTCTTTCTGCAGTTGAGTTCTCAGTACCAATGACTTCAAATGGTGATCTTTTACTATTTATTGATAATAAAGGTCCTAAAGATAATTTTGGAGTGACAAATATCAGAATCAACCGACTTAATAATTTCAGCCGAGAAATAGTGGACGAAAAAATTGAAATGTTACAGTACCTTTTTGCTGATAAAATGCCTATAGAAACAAGTAATAATAATTCTAGACCGCAGTACATCGACGATATCTATAGCTTATGGTACGAGAAGTTAAAAAGTGAATCTATAGATCTTAAAATTATTGAGTCCCACAAGAATCAGGACATTTTTCATATTAAAAACGAGGAAAAACACGCAAAATTTCGAGTGTGGTACGGAACCAGTGCCGACTCTCATACCAAAGGATTTATTTCCAAAATCGAATTATTGGAAAAATCTGATGATGATTTAGTACCAAACATTCAAAACTTACTCCTATGAACTCACGGGAAATCTATGAACTAAGACGGGAAGGCAATTTGCTTGAAGCATATAATTTGGCAAATTCGATTATTCACCAGGAAGGAGAGGATGACGATCTTAATAAGGCATTGGCATGGACTTTAATAGACATTTGTAAAGAAAATATCCAACAAAATAAAGTTGATATTGCCATAAAATTTTTCGACATTTTACAGAATATTCACTTTGACTACAGTGATAGTTTTGTGGAAACAATTGAAAATCAGATTGCTTTCATTAGAAAAAAAGTTGATGTCCAGTATGGTTTAATCGAAAAAGCGGATAATCTTAGTAAATCAGGAAGATATTTAGAAGGTTACCAGCAGTTAAAAAGTTTATTTTCTCAGGAGAAACTATCACCTATACATCACGAAACCTACGGATGGGCGATTTATAGATATTTAAAGGCAGATTCTGAAAAACTTTCTTCCATTCAGGTTAGAACTTTACTCCGCGACTATATGCTTCTGAAAAATGAAAGACCATCAATGTTACATTCAACAATGTTGAATTTTGCATTGAATTATTCTAAAATAAATTCAGAGTTCAACTTTCTTAATTTTTTTAAACTTTGGGATCCACAAAATTTGCGGGTAGAAGATTTAAATGAGTCAAGAAATGCGGATAAAACGTTCCCTTCACTGTTATCCCGTATTTGTAAGGATTTTGTAAATAGGAATGAAACATTTGATCTTGAGGATATTTTATTAAAAGATCGCGGAAATCATAGAACTAAAATTATTGATTACTTCCGGGAACAATACTTTTGGAACATCTTCAATGCTCATAAAGAAGGGAATTTAGATAAAACCTGGCAACTTTTCAGCAGCTATAACAGAGACTACGCTCAATATGGCCCCTCTCATTGGCATTCTGAAGTTTTAAGTATTGCGGAAAGATTTATGCAGACGAACGACCAATGGAGATTTTCAGCATTTTTTAAAGCTTGGTCACCCGAGAATTTGCTTAATTCAGATTGGGAAGAAAAAGTAGTTGAAGATAAAACATATAAATGTTTAGCAAAAAAAGCAATAAAAAAAGCTTATGAAATTGAAAAAACCAAAGATAATTCGGAGGATTTAGGATGGCTATCAAAAGTATATGATACTGCTTTGGCTAAATTTCCATCAGACGAATGGCTTTTTAGACAAAAGGCTACTCTTTTATTAAAACAGGGAAATATTAAAGAGGCCGAAGTAATATATAAAAAAATAATTTTGGATCTCAGCGATAAATACTACATATGGCAGGAATACGCGAATTGTTTTGAAAATAATCTGGAGCTTAAAATAGCAATGCTATGTAAAGCATTAACGATCGAGAAAAATGAAGATTACATTGGTGACTTACACCTTGATCTGGCAAAACTTTTAGCGTCCTCTAACTTACCGGAGAAAGCTGCGGTTGAATTGAAAAAGTATAGCGATCATAGGGTAGAAAAAAAATGGCCTCTATCTGGAAAATATGAGCAAATTAGACAAAGTATAAATTACACTGGAAGTATTATCGGCGATAATTTTCCTTTTTATGAAACCAGAGCGGGTGTAGCTGAAGACTTTGTTTTTGATGAAGTTCCTTTTATTCCGATGGTAATTATCGATATCTGGAAAGATAATAAACAAAGAAATCGCATTAAGGTATCAGATGGAGATAAGCTGGAATTCCAATTATCAATGAATCGCTTCAAACAACTAAGAAACGTTACCGTAGGTGATGTTATTGACATTCGAGTACATACGAAAGTCACTTTTTTGGATACTCCCTCGGCCGAGGATCACGATATATTTTCTTTATATCAATCAAAAAAACAGGATGTGACAGAAGAAAAATTCATTGTTCTTCAGGCAAATAGAACTGAGCTTGCGAAATGGTCTGTATTAAAACAAACCTATGCCATAGTGGATTATATAAATGTAGAAAAAAATATACTGCACATCTTGACTAAAGGTAATAATGAAGTTTTTATAAAAAAAGAGGATGAGGACTTACAAAGAGGGGATTTCGTTTCAGCAAAGTTTTATTACACGAAAATTAAAGACGAGCAAAGATTGTTTTTGGTGGATATGACAAAGGTATCTCCGGACGCAGCTCTTCCTAAATTTAATACATACACTGCCGTTGTTGACGACGTTAACCCAACCAAAAATCTGTTTCATTTTGTAATTAATTCAAAACTACAAGGAATTGTATATTTTGACAATGTTACAACAGTACCTGATCTAGGAGATTTGCTTGCTGTAACTGTAATTCATAAGAAATCTAACAACAGACTTATAGTCCTATTAGTCGAACCGTCTCAAAAAGAGACGTCACCATTAAAAAAAGTTGTCAAAGGAACTTTATGTCCAAAATACAAAACTGATTTTGGGGTATTTGATTTTGATGTTTTAAAGGATCATAGTCTGGATTACAATGTTGGCAGGAATCAACCAGATTTCGGTTTTATTAATGATTACTATGTTCCAAAAAAGCTTTTAGTTGAAAATAGAATCATAGCGGAGACCGAAGTTGTTGCAACTATCGTCTACGCAGGTGATAAATGGAAAACTGTTAAAATTGAAATAGTGGAAGAATAAATTTTGCTCAGTTTGTAATTGTTTTTGACCAATCAATAAAGATGAAAAAGTCCAATTGTGTACTCTTTACAATCATGCCAATTTCCCATTAACAAATATCAACTGTTTTCGCATTTAAATAAAACGATGTCATAAAACTAGCCCAATTTGGAAACGGTGCCATACATACTTTATAGTAAGATACTGGTTAGTTTTGAACAGATTCATGAATTCCCCGCTTTGCCACAGCAAATAACATAATTGCAATTATAGTCAATTTGCCAACACGAACCGTTGCCCTCCGCTCCGCTGCGCTTCGTTCCGTGCAAACCTGCACCATTATCACCTATAATTGAAAATTATGTTAAATGCTTTCCTTTTTTTTGGGCGAAGCCCACACAAGCCACCGCCTTCCAGCCGCCAAGGTTGTTGGGATTTAGAAAATCTGTTAATGATTGCGCTAAGTGAATACATGCTGAAAAGCCCATGTGCCTACAGTCCATATCTTGCAAGAAAAGTTGATTAGGGAAATCTCTGGAAAGGCGTTCCCCGAACAACTCACTGGCTCCAAAAGGAAGTGGGCTATGCTATCAACAAAAACGTGTGGAAAAGCTTTGCAAGCTACCTCGCCTGAGTGCCTTTGCAGGGTGAGATTGGTATGATCCTGCAAGAAATATCCATGGTAGTTTATTGGATGAAGTTAATAAGAATACTTTGGAGTTAAGGAAGAAGAATTATTTAGATCGTCAATGTCTTTATGTTTTTTTTTATGTGCAGGTTGTGTATATTTCTGCCAGAGCTTAACCAATTCTTGGTCAACGTCCTTTCTCAATTTAAAAGATTTCCACGGTGCGATTTTTGGCAGGCAGATTCGCAAAATTTCATTTTCATCAAAATATAATCTCGAATTTTCATAAATAATTGCCTGGTCAATAATTCCTGAATTTTTTAAATTTTGCGCGGTTTTTACACTTACGTTAAGAAGACTAGCTACACCCTTTATTCCTTTAACTTTTTTAATGATGAAAACTTGGTTTTTTGCAGTTTCAAAAAGATAGAAGAGTGCTTCAGAAGGCTCCATCTTATTGCATTCATTTTTTAGAACTGCAATGTATTTTCCAGATAGATTTTTATCAGATAAATAATTTTGAATATTGGTAATGTCTGATTTATCCAATGCAGTAATTAGCTCCCTGATTTCATCATTCAAACCTTCAAATGCATTCATGTTTGTATTTATTTAAGGTTTTTAAATATTTGCAAAGCTCTTTCGATGGGTTTGGCTTTTATATATTGTAGCAACATTGCTTCTGTGCTGTGCCCACTGAAATACATAATATCGGAGGTTGGCCAAATTCCATAATGATTGGTACAGAAACTTCTACGCGCAGTATGTCCTGCAACTAAATCCTTCTTTGGGTAATAGCCCGGAACTCCGCGCCAAATTCCACTTTCTTCATCATTTGGGTCTAGCAATACTTTTATTCTCTTTACTCCTAACACGGTTTCGGTGATTTTCGATTGTTCACATACAAGTTTAATATAGTCATTGAATTTTTGATCTGATATTCTTCGAGGAAATTCACCATTTCTTTTTTCGAGTATTCTTAGCACTCTACTGCTTAAAGGTAAGAGCATTTGTTTCTTCGTCTTCTTCTGAATGAAATTGATAAGCGTAACACCATTAATCGTTTTAAGCATTTCCTTATCGAACCGCAAAAAATCCGAAATTCTTTGACCAGTCTCATATCCAATTAGAAATATATCTCGTGCATTGTCCAAATATTCTGGTAAATCATTATTGTTTTCAATATCTTCTATTTCCTTTGGCGTCAGATAAACTTCCAATATTTCCTCTGGGTTATCCCGATTGTCTGTGTAAGGATTTTTAATTTTTTCTAATTTGTATTGTACACGTTCTAGTTTGTTATAAATTTCTAAGTCAAGTTCGTTGGAGGCATAGTAGCAGATCGTGCGTATAAAAGTAAGGTCTCGGGAAATTGTTCCGGCAGCATACTGATTTTCGTTTGACCACTTTATGAAGCGGTCCCGAAAATCGGTATTGATGTCTGTTGTTTTTAGTCTTATCTTTAAATCATTCTCAAAGCGATCCAATTTACTTTTAACAACTCCCATCTTCTTTATTGTGTTAAAAGTTAAATCAGATTTGTAATTTTTATAATGTTCCAGAACCGTAATAAGATCATTTCCAACGATTTTAACAACAGTATTTTTCTTTTTAAAGCCAGGATGCAAATATTCATAGATGATATCCTTGAACCATTCTTTAGTGAGAGACTCTTTATTTTCGGTGTTGTTGAAACGGTCAATAACCAAATTCCTCAGTTTATTTTCTTCTGTATCTAAGTCCGATGCGACCTTTCGTTTGTCCAAATTTTTGGAACTTTTTTCCTTTTCTCTTAAAATTGGGTCTTTATATGTCTTGGAAAAATATTCTTTGTCCACAAAAAATCTTTTATCTTCCAAAAGAGCGTCAAAGTAGATATCTTTGGATTTTTCAGCAAACTCAATCCTATACTGGAATCGCGCGGTTAAGTAGCCTTTATTTTTTGTAGATCTGAATTTATAATAGAGTGTTGACATCGCAAGACAAGTTGTAAAAATTTGTCTTGCAAATGTAGAATTAATCGAAATAGTATGAAAGTCAAAAAAACTGAAATTATTTAATTATCTGATAGTCAACAATATAATTATTTTTAATTTCGTTAAATTTCAATAAATTCCATAAAAGTGGGGCGATATCCTCCACAACCACTAATTTGTAAAAATTGGTGGTTTTTTTTATGCTTTTTTTCAATTTTTCATTCCCACCGGCACGCACGAAAAAGTGACCAAATTCCAATGGAATTTCAAATAAACCACAAAAAAAGCCGCAAAAAATGCGGCTTAATTTATTTCTATACGAAATTTATTTTTTAGCTACGATGTTCAGCTCCAGGTCAACACCTTGAGAAATCATCCAG
>Ga0308157_10003191_pt1 | contig 24469 bp, 28 predicted proteins | sample PhyBR1_FD_201035 | JGI IMG/M metagenome (GOLD analysis project Ga0308157, IMG submission 201035) | Phyllosphere microbial communities from UC Gill Tract Community Farm, Albany, California, United States - DLSLB.R1 | ecosystem: Host-associated > Plants > Phyllosphere > Unclassified | place: USA...
GTAGTCGTCCAGGCAATCGGGAAGGAGCGTGATCTGCTGACGATCCTCGCCTGCGATGAAGCGCTTCATCCCGACCTCCCAAGATCGGGATTTACTCTACCAGAGCAGCACGTTTTCACACAGCCTGGACCCCTTCCGGACCTTCCTCCCTGCCTGTTCGGATGTCCGCTCTGAAGGCAAAAGCGGACCTGAAAGCGGCGGCCATGACATCAGGAAGTTGTGCTACATTAAACGGGCCGGCCTCCTCGCTCCTAGGCTAGGCCCTCTAGGTCCGATGCCGTATCCAACATTGGCCAAGCGGCTCAGGCGATACTCGCGCCTTCCCGACCGGAATAGGCCCGATCGGCGATCGAGGCGCGGACCGGGGACCGCCCCGACCGCGCGAGCATGAGTCAGTCCCGCCCGTGGATGAGGAGCCCGAGCAGGTACCCGACCCCGAGGGCGGCCAGGAGTGCGATCACCGGAGCCTCTTCCACGTGGCCCCGCACCGCCGTGGTGCCGCGCCGGTAGGCCTCGTCGGCACCCGGCAACCGCTCCCGGCCGGCGCGCAGAGCGTCCCGCGCGATGTCGCCCGCCTGCCCGGCGGCCTGGCGCGCCTGGTCGGCGATGTCGGCTGCCACGTCCTTGGCTTGCCCGACCAGGTTCTCCGCCGTGCCGCGCAGCTCGGTCGCCTGCCCTTCCGCCTTCGTCTCCTTGTCACCGGTCAGGTCGCCCACCGCGCCCTCGACCTGCCCCGCCACCTTCTTGGCCTCGCCGGTCACCCGTTTCTCGTCCATGTCGGCCTCCGTCGGCGCAGCGTCGCGCCCTCGGCGCCTTAACGCGCACCACGGCGGTTCGGACCCGTAACTGGACGGGCGGCGGGGTCGGAACCCTCCGCGCCCGCCTCCCGTTGTAGACGCGCCGCGACCCCGCTCGCGCGCGGGAGAACTCATGATGCCCGACCCGTCCGCAACGTCCGTGGAGCACGACCCCTCGCCGGGCGTCGGCCTCGCGGGGGCGATCCGCGAGCAGGTGCAGGGCTACGCCGCCAACCGGAAGCAGGACGCGGTTCGCGCAGTCTCGGACGTGGCCGCAGCCATCCGGGAGAGCGGCTCCGGTTTCGAGGGTGCGCCCAACGTGAAGGCGTTCTTCGACAGCGCCGCCGCCGGCGTCGAGGAGCTCTCCGAGGACATCGGGCGCCGTACGGTCAGCGAGCTCTACGACGAGGTCGAGGCCGCGGTCCGGCGCAGGCCGGGCGTCGCCCTGGCCGCCGCGGCGATGGCCGGCTTCGCGCTCTACCGGTTCTTCAAGGCTTCCGCCATCAGGCCGATCCCGCGGTCCCGCGCGATCGTGCCCGTCGACGTCCTGCCCGTTCCAGACCTGGACCGCCGCCCTTGACCGAACCCCGGCCCCGAACCGTCTCGGAGCTTGCCGGCGACGCCGTCCGCGAGACCCGGGACCTCGTCTCGGCGGAGGTCGCGCTCCTGCGCACCGAGATGGTCGAGGGCCTGCACCACCTCACCGTTGCGCTGGGTCTGTTCATGGCCGCCGGCGTGCTCGTCCTAACGGCCCTCCTGGTGTGGATCTTCGCCCTGGTGAAGAGCTTGGCGGTGCTGCTCCAGTCCGACGCGTTGGCGGCCCTGATCGTCGGCGGCGTGTTCGCCGTCATCGCCATCGGCCTGGCACTGTTCGGGCGCAGCAAGGCGTCGCTCTCGGGGCTGATGCCGACCCGGACGGAGCGGCAGCTCAGGCAGGATGCCGCCATCATCACGGAGCGCGTGGACGCATGAGCACGTCGGCCAACGAGCTGGAGCGCGAGGTCGAGGCGACCCGCGGCAGGCTGGAGACCACGCTGGCCGGCCTGTCGTCCCGCCTCAACCCGTCGAGCCTGGCCGAGGAGCTGACCGGAACGCGTGATCCGGGGGGCGCGGTGGGCCAGACGGCTGAGCGCCTCGCGGGCACCCTGCGGGCCAACCCGCTTCCCGCGCTCCTCATCGGCGCGGGCCTTGCCTTCCTCGTCTACGAGACGATGCGGCAGGGTGCGGAGCGGCGCCGGCTCCGCGTTCTCTCCGAGGATGCGGTGCGGCACGGGACCTCCGACAGTACCTTGCCCGGCAACTATCCGGACCGGCTTGAGGACAAGCTCGACGACGCCCTGGAGGAGACCTTCCCCGGCAGCGATCCGATCTCGGTGAAGATCACGAAGTAGGCGTAGCCGGGCGGAGGAACGCGACGCCCGGCGGCTTTGGCGCCCGGTCAGGCCGTATCGCCGTCGACGGCTGCAGGCACGATCACGCCGGGAATCCGTGCTGCCGCCGCCCCGAGTGACGGGGTCTCGGCGCCCGCTTTCGCTCGCGGCTTCGGTGGCTCAGCCCTTCTTGCCCTGCTTGTAGCTCTTGATGGCGCCCTGGCATCCCGGCGAGAGCTTCGACATGTTCTTCTCGAAGCAGGCGTGCGTCTCGGGACCGTCATCAGGGGCATGTCCCCGCAGAAGGTCGTGAAGTCCCCCATGCACTGCTGTTGAAGCATGGCCTTGTCGTCGGCGGACATGGGCGCCGCAACGGCGGCGTTCGCGGCACCAGCGAGTAGCGAGACGGACGACACGAGACGTATCAACATGGCGAGCTCCCGGCCCATCCGGAGAAAACCGGGATGGAAGCCGCGGGGGCGGCAAACCGTTGCACGCGGTGCACCCGATCTCGAACCGACCCGCCTCCGCTCAGCCGACGTCGGCTCAGCCGCGCTTGGTCATGTTCATGGACATGCCCTCGCAGCAGCAGCCACCCTTCTTCCCCTTCATGCCGTGGTTCATGGCCATGCCGCCCTTGGGGCCGGCCTTACCGCACATCATCGCACCCTTGCCCTTGCCGCCGCCGCAGCAGGACGTCGCCATCGCCGGGGACGCAGCCAGCAGCAGCAGGGTGGCCGAGGCCAGCACGACACGCTTCATAGGGTTTCCTCCAGATCCGCCGGGCACGCCCATCCGATGAGGCTCACGCCGACAGCGGTCAGGTTGGCCGTTCCCACGGGGGGACAGTCAATCCGCGGTCTCTACGCGGCCGTCGCGTTGATGCGCGGGCCGGCTCAGTCCCGCCCGGACGACGGCAGCACGTACTTAAGAAGGGCGGCGATGGCCAGGATCAGGGCGCCGAGGACGAGCAGGCCGAAGACGGCCATGCCGCCCATCATCCAGCCGCCGTCACCCATCATGCCGGACATCATGGCGGTGACCCCGGTGCATGAAGAGGTGCATGAGCGGACAGGCGAGCAGGAGCAGGTACGGCAGCGCCAAGAGGACATGCCCGGTGTGGATCGCGAGCAAGTAGGCGCCGAGCGCCGCGAGGGCGAGCGTGACCAGCAGGCCTGGCATTGAGCCGATGAAGGCCGAGAACTTGCCCTGGGCGTGCTGAGTGGCGGGTGCCTCGTCCATGGTCATCCTCCGGTAGTGACAGGTCATGCCTGGGCCGGCGGTCGGCCGACGAGGGTGCTCCAGCGCGGGAAGAAGGCCGGCACGCGCCGCATGTAGTCTGCATAGGCGTCGCCGAAGGCGGCCAGGGCCTCGCGCTCCTCGTTGCGGGCAAGGCGCAGGTACATGACCACCAAGAGGGGGAACATCGTCAAGGTCAGCAGGGTCGGCCACTGCACGAGGAACCCGAGCAGCACCAGGACGAACCGGACGTACTGCGGGTGCCGCATGTAGGCGTAGGCTCCCCCGGTCGCGAGCCGCCCCTCGCGTTGCGCCGCGTAGAGGACCTTCCAGGCCGCCGCAGTCAGCCAGAAGCCGGCGCCGATGAGCGCGAAGCTGAGGACATGGAAGGGCCCGAGATGCGGGTTGGCCTTCCAGCCGAACATCATCTCCAAGAGGTGCCCGGCGTCGTGCGAGAACCAGTCGACCCCAGGGAAGCGCGACTGCAGCCAGCCGGACAGTACGTAGATGGTCAGCGGGAAGCCGTACATCTCGGCAAACAAGGCGACCAGGAAGGCACTGAACGCCCCGAAGGAGTGCCAGTCCCAAGCCGTTCGGGGCTTCGCGAAGCTGAAGGCGAAGCCGATGAAGATCGCCGCGTTGAGGAGCGCGTAGCCCCACAGGCCGTAGGCGGACGAGGTGTCATGCACGGGCTTTCCCTCCGGTCCTCAGGTACCTTGGCGAGCGCCGACGGCGTGGGCCTTGAGGCAGATCAACACGGGGCCCGGCGCCCGCGCACAGGGTGAACGGCACGGAATGGAACCCGGAGGCCGCCATGGCCACGCTCACCTCTGACCGCATGTCCGCCGGCACCCGATTGCGGACACCCATGAACCTCGTCGCGGCCGGCTGGGGCCTGACCACCGCCCTGGTCGGCCTGTTCGTGATCTGCTTCGCCCTGTCGTTCGTCTGGCCCGTCGGAGGCGGCTCGCACGCCTGGATCAAGCTGTTCGCGTCCGAGCCCGACAATATCCCGCGGACCTTCGTGGAGGGTGTCCTGGGCAGCGCGGTCGCGGCCTGGCTGGCGGCCGTGCTGTTCGTGCCGGTCTATAACCGGATGTCTGGCCGCTAGCCGAGCCGCGTCGCGCGCAGGCGCAAGGCGTTGCCGATGACGCTGACCGAGGAGAGCGCCATCGCTGCGGCTGCGATGATTGGCGAGAGCAGGATGCCGAGGAACGGGTAGAGTACGCCCGCCGCCACCGGCACGCCGGCCGCGTTGTAGATAAAGGCGAAGAACAGGTTCTGGCGGATGTTGCCCATCACCGCCCGAGACAGCCGCCGCGCCCGGACGATCCCCAACAGGTCGCCCTTGAGCAGTGTCAGGCCGGCGCTCTTGATGGCGACATCCGTGCCTGTGCCCATCGCGATGCCGACATCCGCTGCGGCGAGCGCCGGGGCATCGTTGACGCCGTCGCCCGCCATGGCGACCACCTGACCGGCCGCCTGGTGCCGCTCGACCACGGCGGCCTTCTGGTCGGGCAGCACTTCGGCCTCGATCTCCTCGATGCCGAGGCGACGCGCCACCGCCTCGGCGGTCGTGCGGTTGTCCCCGGTCAGCATCACGACCCGGATGCCCTCGGCCCGAAGCGCGGCGAGCGCCTCGGGCGTCGTGGCCTTTACGGGATCGGCGATGGCGATGACGCCGGCCACGCGTCCGTCGACCCCGACGAAGATCGCGGTCGCGCCGTCTCGCCTCAGTTCATCCGCCTCGGCCGCCTGGGCCGAGACGTCCACGCCCTGCTCGCGCAGGAAGGCGGCGTTCCCGAGGGCCACCCGGCGGCCTTCGACGGTGCCGAGCGCGCCCTTGCCGGTCGGGCTGTCAAAATCGGCCACGGCCGCCGTGACGATGCCGCGCGCCTCGGCGGCCTTCACGATGGCGACGGCCAGCGGGTGCTCGCTCGCCCGCTCGACACTCGCAGAGAGGCGCAGCACGGTGGCCTCGTCGAAGCCCGCCGCCGGTACCACCCGCGTCACCGTCGGCCTGCCCTCGGTCAGCGTGCCGGTCTTGTCGACCACGAGCGTATCGACGCGCTCCATGCGCTCCAGAGCCTCGGCGTTCTTGACCAGCACCCCGGCCTGGGCGCCCCGGCCGACGCCGACCATGATCGACATCGGCGTCGCCAGGCCGAGCGCGCAGGGACAGGCGATGATGAGGACTGCGACCGCCGCCAGCAGCGCGAAGGTGAAGCGCGGCTCGGGCCCGAAAGCCATCCAGGCGGCGAAGGCCAGGACCGCCACGCCGATGACGGCGGGCACGAACCAGCCGGCGACCTGGTCGGCAAGGCGTTGGATGGGGGCCCGGCTGCGCTGGGCCTCGGCCACCATCTGGACGATGCGGGCCAGCATGGTGTCGCGCCCGACCTTGGTCGCCTCGACGACGAGCGAGCCGGACTGGTTGAGGCTGCCGCCGATGACGGTGGCGCCGACCTCCTTGGTGACGGGCATCGATTCCCCCGTCACCAGGCTCTCGTCGACGGAGCTGCGACCCTCCACGACGGCACCGTCGACCGGGACCTTCTCGCCGGGGCGCATGCGCAGGCGGTCGCCGACGCCGATGGCGTCGAGCGGCACCTCCTCGTCGGTGCCGTCTGCCCGGATGCGACGAGCCGTCTTCGGCGCGAGGTCGAGCAGGGCCCGGATCGCGCCGCCCGTGCTCTCGCGGGCGCGCAGCTCCAGGACCTGCCCTAGGAGTACCAGCACCGTGATGACCGCGGCCGCCTCGAAATAGGCCGGCACCGCCCCGCCGTGCCCGCGTAGCGCCTGCGGGAAGAGCCCGGGCGCGACGGTGGCGACGACGCTGTAGGCCCAGGCCACCCCGGTGCCCATCGCGATCAGGGTGAACATGTTGAGGTTGCGGCTGCGCACCGACGCCCACCCGCGCACGAAGAACGGCCAGCCGGCCCAGAGCACGACCGGCGTCGCCAGGACGAGCTGGATCCAGTTCGCGTTCTGTTGGCCGAGGAGGTCGAGGAGGCCGGTGAGGTGGCCGCCCATCTCCAGCGCGAACACCGGCAGGGTCAGCACGAGCCCGACCCAGAACCGGCGGGTCATGTCGACGAGTTCCGCGCTCGGGCCCTCGTCGGCGCCGACCAGCACCGGCTCCAAGGCCATGCCGCAGATCGGGCAGGCCCCGGGGCCGACCTTCCGGATTTCGGGGTGCATCGGGCAGGTGTAGATCGTGCCCTCGGGCACCGGGTCCCCCTTCACCGCGGCGGAGGCGGGGTCGACGTAGCGGACCGGGTCGGCCTCGAACTTGGTTCGGCAGCCGTTCGAGCAGAAATAGTACCGATGCCCATCGTGTTCGGTCCGGTGCTTCGTCGCGTGCGGGTCGACCATCATCCCGCAGACCAGGTCCTTCACCCGATAGGCTCCGTCATCGTTGGCGACCGTTGCAGCGGACCCGTGTGCGTCGCCATGGGCGGCGTGGCCGTGGGCGGCGCGGTCATGGCCGGTCGCGCAGGCGTGGCCTCCCGCGGCCGAATGATGATCCTGTGTCGCGTCGCTCATGGCTGCTCCTTCGACGTGGCCCCGTGGCCGCCGCGCCGGGAGGGTGCGACGGCCTGATCGCTGTTCGCGTCGGGCTAGCGGCTGCCTTCCGTCTTCGCGTTCTTGTCGAGCCAGGCGACGAGCTCCTTGATGCTCTTCTCCTGCTCCTCGATGGTCTTCTCGGCCAGGCGCTTGCTCTCGGCGTTGTCGGCTCCCTTCAGGCCTGCCCGGGCCATGTCGATGGCGCCTTGGTGGTGCGGGATCATCGCGCAGATCCAGGCAACGTCGGGATCGCCCGCCATCATACCTTGCATCATCGGACCGTTCATCGACATCATGGCCTGCTGCAGGCCCTTCTGCGTCTCGGTCATCTGACCGCCCATTCCCTGCATGGCCTGGGACATGTGTCCCTGCATGTCCTTCATCATGGCCTCCTTGCCGGCGGTGGCCGCCTTGCAGGCTTCCGGCAGCTTCACGGCTGAGGACATGGAGCCGTGGTCGTGGTCGGCGGCGAGCGCCGTGCCGACGCCCGGGAGCGCCAGGGCCGCGGCGAGGATCAAGGTACGAACAAGCATGGTGGCGTCCTTTCTTTGGGTGTGAGGGGCGTCCGGCCGGACGCCCCGGGGTTTAGGCGGCCATTTTCCGGCAGCTCTCGGCGCAGCGCCGGCATTGCTGGACGCAGTCGTCCATGTCGCCGACCTGCTCGCAGCTCTTGGCGCACGCCTCGCAGACCTCAGCGCAGGCCCGGCAAGTGTGCTTGTGCTCGGGGGTGCCGAGCAGCATGAAGTGCGCCGAGGTCCGGCAGATCTCCGCGCAGGCCATCATCAGCCGGAAATGTCCCGGCTCGACGTGCTTGCCGCCAGCCGGGAGGCAGTGGTTCGAGGCCATGCCCAGGCAGGTCTGGTAGCAGCGCAGGCACTCGTCGATGCAGGACTGCATTTCGCTTGACATCTGGTGCATTGGGGTGCTCCGTTTTTCGTTTATTTCGACCAGCGGCATGACTGAAGAACTGGCTCAGTATAACTGAAGTCAACCAGTCATGGCCTGAAATACAAACGTCCAAAATGCGCGTGCGTTCAGAAATAAATACTCTGAATGCTTACGGACCCGGGAGACGGCCGTCGCCCCGCGCGGGTGCCATCACTGGGTGCCCTTCCTCTTGAGGAATGCCTCCATCTGGGCGATCTCGCCGTCCTGGGCCTTGATGATCTCCTCCGCCAGCTTCCGGATCTCGGGGTCCTTGGAATACTGGAGCGCGACCTTGGCCATGCCGATGGCCCCCTTGTGATGGGGGATCATGCCGCGCACGAAGTCGACGTCGACGTCGTTTGAGTAGCGGATGTCCATGTTCCGGTGCATCTCGGCGTCGACATCCCGGAACGCCTTGGTGGCCGGCGTGTCCGTCTTGTCCGCCGCCGCCATGGCGGCATGGTCGTGCCCGCCGTGGCCGGGGCTCTCGTGCGCCATGGCGGCGCCCAAGAGGCCGAGGGCCACGGCTGCGGCGGCGAGGGTGGTCGTCAGGGTCTTCATCGAAGGGTTCTTCCTGGTGGGAGGGGTCAGTTGAACTTGCCGCTGGCGGTCGTGCCGTCCGGGCCGGTGAGCTGCACGGCACCCTTCGGGCCGTCGCCGAGCGCCGCGGCGGCCTTGCCAGTCAGGCGATTGCCGTCGGCGGGCTCAAGCGGCACCCGGGTCGGCTTGCCGCCGACGACCAAGATGGCCGTGCCCTTGAAGCCCGTTGCCGGGATCGGCTTCTGCTCGGCGTCCGACAGGAAGACGTCGACGGTCTCGCCCTTGGCGACGAGTTCGACGTGGAACTTGCCGGCGTCCGTCACCCGGCCGCCGTGCTGGCCGGAGGTCTCGTGGGCGCACACGGTCGTCGCGGCGAGCAGGCCGACGACGAGGGTCAGTCTCGGTAAGATCACGCTCATGTCTCCTCTGGGGGTCAGTAGGCCTCGGCCGGGCGCGGGCGCACGCCGTCCGGGGTTGGGTGGGCCGGCGCCTCGGCGTGGAGGGTACGCAGCCGCTCAAGCGGCTTGCAGCCGAAGCGCAGGAACAGGACGGGGGTCAGGAAGGTGTCGAGCAGGGTGGCGCTGACGAGGCCGCCGAAGATCGTCACCGCGACCGGGTGCAGGATCTCCTTGCCTGGGCTCGCCGCGTCGTAGAGCAGCGGCACCAGCGCCACACCGGCCGATAGCGCCGTCATCAGGACCGGGGTCAGCCGTTCCAGGCTGCCGCGCACCACGAGGTCGGGCCCGAACGGCACCCCCTCGTGCAGCGACAGGTTCAGGTAGTGGCTGATCTTCAGGATGCCGTTGCGCGCGGCGATGCCGGTCAGCGTGATGAAGCCGATCATCGAGGCGACCGAGAGCGGCTGCCCGACCAGCCACAGCGCGGCCACAGAGCCGATCAGGGCGAGCGGCACGTTGCCCATGATGATGAGGGCGAGCGCGGCCGAGCGGTAGCGGCTGTAGAGGATGGCGAAGACCAGGGCCAAGGACAGCGCCGAGAGCGCCGCGATGGTCCGGCTCGCCTCCTCCTGCGCCTGGAAGGTGCCCTCCAGGCTGATGAAGAAGCCCGGCGGCAGCGGCTCCTTCGCCACGGCCTCGCGGATGGCCGCCACGACGGTCGCCATGTCGCTCTCGCCGTTGGTGTTGGCCTGCACCACGATGCGGCGGCGGGCGTTCTCGCGCAGGATCTGGTTCGGCCCGTCGGTCTCGCGGATGTCGGCCACCTGCCTAGCCGGCACCCAGCCCGAGGGCGTCTCCAGCAGCAGGTCGCCCAAGCCGGTGGTCGTCCGGCGGTTCTCCGACAGGCGCAGGACCACGTCGAAGCGGCGGACGCCGTCGACTACGGTCGAGACCACCCGCCCGTTCGAGAGGCGGCTGATCTGCTCGACCACCGCCGCCGGCTGCACGCCGTAGAGGGCCGCCCGGGTGTAGTCGACGCGCACCTCCAGCTGCGGGATGCGGACCTGCCGCTCGACCTGCAGGTCGACGAGGCCGGGAATGGAGGCCATCCGCTCGCGCAGGGCGTTCGCCACCCGGCGCAGGGCGCCGAGGTCCTCGCCGAAGACCTTCAGCGCGATCTCGGCCCGCACGCCCGAGAGCATGTGGTCGAGGCGGTGGGAGATGGGCTGGCCGACGTTCACCGCCACCGGCAGGGCCGCGAGGCGCCCGCGGATGTCGGCGACGAGCGCGTCCTTCGGGCGCTTCGCGCCCTCGTCCAGCGCCACCTCGATCTCGGAGGAGTGGACGCCCTCGGCGTGCTCATCGAGCTCGGCCCGACCGGTGCGGCGGCCGACCGCCTTCACGCCCGGAATGTCGAGGAGCAGCCGCTCCGCGATCAGCCCGACCCGGTTGCTCTCGACCAGCGAGATCCCCGGGTTGAAGGTCATGTTGACCGTGAACGAGCCCTCGTTGAACGGCGGCAGGAACGCCCGCGGCAGGTTCCAGGCGGCCACGCCCGCGGCCACGACGGCCACCACGACGCTGCCGACGAGCAGGCCCTTGTGCCGGAAGGCGACCCGCAGCAGGGCGGCGTTGCCGCGCTTGAGCAGCTTCAGGAAGCGGCTGTCGTGCTCCTCCAGGTTCTTGAGCCCCGGCAGCAGGAGCGAGGCCAGCACCGGGGTCAGGGTGATGGAGGTGAGCAGGCTCGCCAGGATCGAGATGATGTAGGCCTGCCCCAGCGGCGCGAAGAGCCGGCCCTCGATGCCTGAGAGCGCGAACAGCGGCACGAACACCAGGATGATGATCAGCGTCGCGTAGACGATGCCGGAGCGGACCTCGTTCGAGGCTTCGACCACCACCTGGAACACGCCTTTCGGGTTGCCAGCCCGCCGGTTCTCGCCGAGCCGGCGGTAGATGTTCTCGACGTCCACCACTGCGTCGTCGACCAGCTCGCCGATGGCGATGGCCAGGCCGCCCAGCGTCATCGTGTTGATAGACAACCCGAACAGGTGGAACACCACCGCGGTCGTCAGCACCGAGACCGGGATGGCGAGCAGCGAGATGGCCGTGGTGCGCACGTTCAGCAGGAAGGCGAACAGCACCACCGCCACCACCAGCACGGCCTCGACGAGGACGCGCTCGACGTTGCGGATTGAGGTCTCGATGAAGTCGGCCTGCCGGAACAGGACCTGGTCGGCCTTGATGCCGGCCGGCAGGGTCGGCGACATCTCCTTCAAGGCCGTCTCGATGCTGCGGGTGAGCCGTACCGTGTCGACGTCCGGCTGCTTCTCGACCGAGACGATGACCGAGGGCTTGGCCATGTAGCCGGCGTCGCCCCGCTTCGTCCGGGCCGCGAAGGACACCTCCGCGACTTGGCGCAGGTGGACCGGGGTGTCGGCGACCGTCGCGACCACGAGGTTGCGCAGGTCGTCGAGGCTCATGGTCCGGCCGATGTTCCGGATGAGGTACTCGCGGGAATGCTGGTCGGTGAAGCCGCCGCCGGCATTGGTGCCGAACTGCGCCAGCGCCGTCTCAAGCTGGGCGTTGGTGATGCCGAGCGAGCGCATAGCGGCCGGGTTCGGGCTGACCCGGAACTGGCGCACCTCGCCCCCGATGGGGATGACCTGCGCCACACCCGGAATGGTCAGCAGACGGGGCCGAATGGTGAAGTCGGCGACCTCGCGCACCTGCATCGGGCTCGCGGTCTCGCCGGTGACTGCCACCAGCAGGATCTGGCCCATGATCGAGGAGATCGGCCCCATGACCGGGGTCACGCCCCGGGGCAGCTGGTCCTGGACCAGAGCCAGCCGCTCGGCGACCTGCTGGCGGTTGCGGTAGATGTCGGTGCCCCAGTCGAACTCGACGTAGGTGATGGACAAGCCGGCGCCCGAGACCGAGCGCACGCGGGTCACCCCGGGCAGCCCGTTCATTCGGGTCTCGATGGGGTAGGTGACGAGCTGCTCGACCTCCTGGGGCGCGTAGCCCTCCGCCTCCGTCATGACCGTAACGGTCGGCTTGTTGAGGTCGGGGAAGACGTCGACCGGCAGCTTGGTCGCGGTGAAGGCGCCGTAGAGCACCAGCACCGTAGCCATGGCCAGGACGAGCAGGCGGTTGCGGACCGACTGGCTGACGAGGAAGGTGAACATCGGGGCGGCCTCCTCAGCGGACCTGGTCGAGGAGCTCGGCGCCCTGCGTCACGACCCGCTTGCCGGGCCCGATCCCTTCGGCCACCAGCACGCGGCCGCCATCGAGCGGCTCGACCCGGACGGGCCGCGCCTCGAAGCGCTCGGCGGTGGTGTGCTCGTAGACGACGTCCTGCCCGTTGCCGGTGCGCACGACGGCCGAGCGCGGCAGCGCTAGGCCGGACAGCTCCGTGTCGGTCCCGGCCAGCACAGTGACGAACTGGCCGACCCGCAGGCCGGAGGCGTCGCCGAGGACCGCGAACTGGACCGGAATGGCCTGGTTACGGTCCGCGAGCCCCGTGCCCTGGTAGGCGAGCTTCAGGGTGCGCCCGTCGGCGAGCCGTGCCGTGGCGTTCTCGGCCGCCGTCAGGGCGTCGAAGCTCAGCGCCTCGACCCAGAGGCGGTTGGGGTCGACGATCTGGAAGACCATGGCGCCGGGCGCCGCCATCTGACCGGCGACCGCGGTCGCCTGCGCCACCACCCCGTCGACGGGCGCTACCAGGGTCTCAGGCTGCTGCCGGATCTTGTCGAGGGCGGCGCGGCGGTCGCGCAGGCCGTTCAACTCGGCGACCGCGTCGTCGAGTTGGGTCTGTGCGACGGCGCCGGTGGTTGCGAGCTTCCTGAAGCGCTCGACCCGGCGCTCGACGATGGCGATCTGCTGGTCGAGCTCGCCCTGGCGCTGGCGCATGTCGGAGACGTCGACCGCCTGCACTGGCGGGGTCACGGTGGCGAGCACGTCGCCCTTGCGCACCTTGGTGCCGAGGCGGGGGAACAGGCCGGAGGGCGGCGGCGATAGGCGGCCGCCAACCGAGGACTGCACCACGCCGCTGGCGTTCGGGTCCGGGATGATCCGGCCTGGGAGCTCGACCGAGCGGTGGAAGCTGCCCTGCTCGGTCATGGTGGTGCGCAGGACGAGGAGCCGCTGCGTGGGCTTGGGCACGAAGACGGAGCCGTCGGGCAAGCGCTGCGCGAGGTCGGAGGAGCCGGGGGCTCGCGGCTCGATCAGGGCGGCTCCCTGCACGGGGGCGCCATGCTCCTCGTCGCCGTGCGCGAAGGCGGCGGTGCCGAGGACGAGGGTGATGCCGATGGCGAGCAGGGCCACGGCCGGAGCACCCCGTCGGCCGCGCGCGAGCGCCGTCACGAGGACGCCGAGCAGGAAGGCGGCGGCGACCGCGGCCACCAGGGTTGGGTCCTTGGCCATCAGCCGCTCCTGGACGCCGTGGGCGACCTCGGTGACGCGCGCCAGGGCCGCCTGTGCCCGGGCCGGCTTGGCGGGCGCCGCGGCCGCGGTGACCTTCGGGTCGGGTATGGTGACGCCGACAGTGAGCACGTCCACGGCGTCGCCCGCGGTGACCGTCGCGACGAGCTCGTGCCGGCCTGGCTTCGACAGCCACGGGGCCGGTAGCGCGTAGCCGCCGTCAGGCGTGACGGCCGCGACCTTCGGGTCCTCGGGCGTCTCGACCTCGATGGTGGCGCCGGTCACCGGCTCGTTCGTCCGGAAGCGGTCGAGGAACAGCGTCAGGGTGCCGTCGCGCGGGATGGCGACGAGCTCGAAGGCGTCCGAGAGCGCCTCGCCGCGCGGCGCGATGGTCTTCGAGACGGGCGGCGGGGCTGCGCTGTGGTCGTGCCCCTCGTGAGCGTGCACGGGCCCCGCCAGGACGGCGGCAAGAAGCGCCACCGCGCCATAGGCGGCGGCAAAACGGGTCAACATGAACAGGAATCCTCGCGTCGGGAAGTCCGGACGGCGCCGATTGCGGGCGCATTCCGGGCGTCGCGCGCCTCAGGCGCGCCCTACTTCACGCGAGGGTTCGTGGGGGCTTGGGCAGGGCCTCGGGGTCGGCGCCCGAGCGGCCGGAGACGTCACGCGGGATCAGCGTGAAGGTCCGGAACAGGGACGGCGACAAGACCGTGGGGCCGGGCAGGATGCCGGTCGCGCAGCAGGCCATCGGTCCGCAGCAACGGGCCTTGCAGGGCCCCGGGCAGCAGCCGCCCTCCTCGTCCGCCTCGATACGTGCGGACTCGACGGCAGCGACCGGGAGCGCGACCTTGAAGCGGGACGGCGCCTCGGCCCGGACAGCCGGCCTGACAGGCGCGGTCGCCGTGGCCTTGGCCGTCGCCGGGACGGCCTTCGGCTGCGCCGCGGCCACGTGGTGCCCGTGGTGCGCGTGCCACTCGTGTGCCTGGACGGCGGACGGCGCGACGTAGGCGATGATCGCGAGGATCATCGCCGCCATCAGGCGCACGATATGCCGGTCGAGGCTCATGAGGTCTGACTTACACCGTTATCGGTGGCGGGCCTATGTCCGCCGTCGAGACGTGAATATCCGCAGGCACGTTTGGTTTCCGGCGCGGCGTTTCAAGCCGCCGCGAGCAGCGGCGTGGCCGGATACCCGGCGGTGGCGATGGCCTGGGCGATGCGGTCGGCCGGGCCGGCGGCTCCGAATACGGTCACGAGCTTGGCTCCCAGGTCCACCTCGACGCGGGCGTTCGGCTCGATGTCGAGGACGGTGCGGGTCACGGACTTGGCGCAGCCGCCGCAGCCCATCTTGTCGACCTTGTAGCGGAACATGACGCTCTCCCGTGATGGCGTCCCGACCAGATGGGGCTTCCCATAATGGGAAGGTCAAGGGCCGGAACGCGGTGTCCGCGTGAACGTCCGCCAGCGGAAGGTTGTCCGCGTTAAGAGCCCACGGTCAATCCGGGGCGTCCGTCTGTGCCATGCACGCTTGCGCGATTTCCGGCGGATCCGCGAACCCCCTGCTCGCGGTGAGTTCCGCGAGCAGCCAAAGCTTGGGCATGTGCGGCCGTAGCAGGTCGAGCGCCAGCGTCCGGGCCTCGGCGACGAGGACATCGGGGTCCTGCACCCTACTCTCGGCGGCATGCTGCCGGATCAGGGCCTCATCTATCGGATGCGGGCCCAGGAAGCCGATATCTCCCGGGCAAGCCTCGGGTGCGTCGGGAAGCCGTCCCTGCCGGATCGCCAGGTGGACCGCGGCCCAGCCTCCAAACGTCCACGCCATGATACCCCGCCAGTCCCCACGGGATCGGGGCGGACGGCCGAGGGGATTGAACTCGGGTCTCGGCATGTAGCCGCCGTATTCGCCGTCCACGGTGAAAACGACGACGGGCTCGGTCCGGCCGTAGAGCAGGTGGAACGTGGCCCCGTGCCCGAGCTCATGCATGGCGACCCTCTCGCCGGGCGACCTGTAGGTAGCTGTCATCCTCAACCCGCATCTTCCGGAGGCAAGCAGGCCACGCATCGTTCGAGGCAAGCCGGCGTCCGAGGTCCTTACGACTGCGCCTTGTCCCCGCGGTACCGCGCGAACGCGCTACGCCCCTCAGGTCCGAACAAGATGACCTCGTAGGCTTCCGGTTCCACGCCATCGACCTCCATGCCGGGCGAGCCGGCCGGCATGCCCGGGACAGCAAGGCCCGTTGCCTTGGGCTTCTCCGCGAGCGGGCGCTTGATGGCACCGACGGGGACGTGCCCCTCAACCACGTAGCCGCCGATCCTGGGCGGTGTGGCAGGAGGCGAGCTCCCGCGGCACGCCGAGGCGCGCCTTGACCGGGTTCACAGGACCCTCGGTCACCGTGACGGTGAAGCCGGCCTCGCGCATGTGGGCGACCCACTTCTCGCAGCAGCCGCAGCTCGGGTCCTTCGTCACCGCGACCTCCGGCAGTCCCGCGGCGATCACCTGCCGTCCCGTGGCCAACCCCGCGGCCAGGCCGGCGAGCACCGCTCGGCGCGTCGTCTGCGTCTCGGCCTTCATCGATCGCACCCCGTCGGTTCGTCCTGCCTCGGCCGCCGACCGAGTGGCCCAGGCCCGAGTACGGCTTCCCACGCTTGGAAGGTCAAGGCGCTCCAGCCGCTGCCGCCCGGACGCAAAGAGCCTCCGCGGCCCACCGGAGGTGGCGGACCGCGGGGCGTGGGTCGACCGGTTCGGCAGACCGCCTTCAGTACCCGTGATGATGGTGGTGGCGACCGCGCTCGAAATGGACCGGCCGGTCGTAGCCGTGATGGTGGCGGCGTTCGTGGCCGTAGCCATGACCGTAGCCGTGATCATGGTGATGGTAGTGGCCCCAGTGATGGTGGTGATGTCGGGGCCCATGGTCGTAGGACGTTGTGGCCGCCGGACCAACCATTTCATCTCAACGGCAGCTGTCGGCCTCCAAGCGGCCATTCCAGCGGTTTTGGCCGAAGGTCGGCTGATGGCGCATCCCGGCTGTTCATTGCTGAAGAGCTGCGCGGCCGTGATCCTCTGTAAAACGCTGGAGGTGTAGGCCAACATCGGCCTGCGCGCTCGCTGGTTAAGAAGCTAAATCAACGCAATTCCTCTTCACCCCGGCGGATGAGATCGTCCGCCAGACCGCGCCCCCGCTACGCCGCTGCTCTCTTCCCAGGAGCGGTCCTCTCCCCTGCCGCCGTGCCGCTCCCTACCTGCCCTCCTGCAGCCAGCGATCGCCCTGCAGACGGCCTGGCGATCTACGTCTGCCGCCTTCATCCTCCTCCCGCCCGCAACTTCTGCCTGGCCTGCCTGAAGCTTCGGCTGTTCCACACAGCTCGAGGCCTTCATGCCGCGCCCCATTCCGCCAGTCGCCGATCCCGCACCGCTCGGTGCTCAGTCGCTCACCCGAGCACCGCTCGCCCCTGAGGCGCTCGTTCGTCGCCACAGGTGCTTCATCCCCGGTGACACTCGCTTCCGCGCCGCCGCCCGCCTGCGCCAGTCGCTCTGGCGCGAGGAACAGGGTCTCCCTGCCGGCCTTCATCGCCCCCGCGGCAACCGCATCCTGCCGCACCTGCCACTCGGCTCCACCCTGCAGCCCGCTGACGCGGGGCGCGGCCTGAACTTCTTCAGCCCAGCCGTGCACACCTTCGTCCGCCGCTGCCTCATCCTCCGCGAGGAAGGCGCCATGGTTCATTACGAGCGACTGCACCGGAATTTGCTCTCCTCCGAGCCGCTCTGCTTCAACCTTTTGACGCCACTCGCCCTCAACCTCGACCTCGCCACCGCTGTCTTCCGCCAGCTCCTGCCGGCCTTCGTCCACCAAGTCACCGGCATCCGCTTCGAAACCAGTCCCGGCCGGCACGACGCCCGCTACCTCGCCGATGGCACCGCCTTCGACGCCGCCCTCTCTGTCATCACGCCTGAGGGCGAACCGGCCACCGTGTTCATCGAGGTGAAGTACAGCGAGGGCTGCACCGGCCCGGCCGCTACGCACCGCCCACGCTACGATGAGGCCAGCCGCGAGGCAGCCCTTCATCATGACCCCGACAGTCCAGCGCTCCGCTCGACGCTGCTAGAGCAGTTCTGGCGTCTCCACCTCCTCGCGCAGCTGGCCGTTCGTCACAGCGTCACGCCGCGCGCTCACCTCCTCGTCCTTTACCCGCAGCTCAACCGCCGCGTCCGCTCGGCCACTCGCCTCTACGCTGCCGAACTCTCCGACCCCACCGGTTCATCGCCGGCCGTCACCGGCTTCTCCGCCTTGACGCTGGAGTCCTTCGTCGCTGCACTGGCGCAGGCGGGCGGCAGCACGGAAGCGGCCTACCTGCATCACAGGTACCTCAATCTCCAGCCGGTTCTCGACCTCATCTTGGCTGAGCCCACCACGCCAGACCGGGATCCGCCTCCGGCCGGAACACCGCTGCTGCTGCCACCTCCTTCATCGGCAGCATCAACCGCTGAAGCAGTGGCTGCCCCTATCGTCCCTTCACCGAACGACAAGGCCGGTCCTTCTCGCCGGCAGCGGCAACGACCCACCGCGACCGCGACAGCACCTTCATCAGGCGCGACAGCTCGTCAGCCAGTGCGGAGGCTTAAGGGCGAGGCCGCTGTACCCGCACTACGTACGTCAGCCCGTTCACCGGCGCCCTGCCGGCAGACACAGGAGGTGCGCTGATGGTCCAGCCGCTCCTCACGCCCTCTCAGCGGGAGCAGCTTCTCACCAACGGCCGCCGTACAGCCCGAGGCGATGAGATCGACCCGCCTCCCGTGGTGAAGCTGTTCATGCCCGACGGCCCGGGCACCTGGCTCTTCACCGAACTCGATCCGATGGAGCCGACACGCGCTTTCGGCCTTTGCGACCCCGGCCTCGGCTCCCCCGAACTCGGTTACGTCTGCCTGCTCGAAGTCGCGGCCCTACGAGGCCGCCTTCGTCTGCCCGTCGAGCGCGACCTCCACTTCCGTGCTGACCGCCCACTCTCGGCCTACGCCGCCGAGGCTCAAGTCGCTGGGAGGATCACGGTATGAGCCAGAACCAGATCTCCCCGTCCCTCGCCCCGGACGATCCCGAAGACGCGCTAGTCCCGCACGTCCTCCAGGATCCAGATACCGGCCTCCCTTGGCCCGACCCTACCACTCCGGAGCCGGACTTCGTCACTCTCGCGCAGTTCCTCTTCGAGGCTGTGGCCGAGACGACCGACGGCTGCCTTGTCGAGCCCGACGGCGTCTGCCGGCACGGCCATCCCTCGTGGCTCCTGCGCCTCGGTGTGATCTGAACTCTATCAGCGCCTCGGTGGATCGGGAGTAGCCGCGGCGAGCCAACGGTCCACCCCTGCCGCATCAACGAACTAAGCGCCTGAACTCCCACTCAACCATATCGCCTCGACCAATTCGGGCGCACCGCTCTCCGCGATTGCTCTGAACGTCCCGTCCTTAGAGCCGCCCGTCTGTTTGCTCTTTCACCATCTTAGAAGAACCCATTCGATGATCACGACCGACGCCAAGTTCTTCGACGTCCTCCTGACCGCTGCGATCCGCCTGCATGAGGTGATGATCGAGGAGGGCACCACAACCCCCGCCGCCATCGAGGCCCTCCTCATCCACCTGACCCCTCACCTCGACTCTGACGAGCGCCGCTTCGTCCTGCGCCTCGCCGCCTGGGTGGCCGCCTACACCCAGCACGTCATCGACGAGGCCATGTCGGACATCATCCGCGCCGCAGACCCGACGCTCGCGCTAGGTGCGCTCTCCGTGCAGTCTCGGTGGGCAGCCTTCGACCTGCGGGTCTGCCGGGGCGAGCATCCGGACGACCCCGACAAGGACCGATTGCGCAACGAGGAGGTCGAGTACTTCCGCGCCGCCGTGGCAGGCACGCCGGATTTCGTGTTTGGACGGCTGTTCCGTGAACAGCTAGCCACCACCCCAACGACGCCACCGTATGAGGACTATCTCGCCTGACGCTCTGCTCAGATGCGCACTACCGCACGCCGGTCGGCGCATGAGAGGCACCGCCCACTCGTCTCTCGCCCGGTAGCGCGCCGGCGTAGGCAGATCCAGGTTCGGCACCAGCGAGGAATTCATGGACTGGTTCAAGGCCCTGACCGGCTTCTACGAAGGCGACTACGCGCACACGCAGAGCCGGCTGTCCGTCGTCGACGGGCGATTGCACTCGGATGCTACGCGGCGCAGCTATGTCGTCGGCACCTTTGAGCTGCCCAGCCTGTTCGAGCTGCGCGCCCGGGCCCAAGCCGTTGAACTACTGGGCCGCCTGAGGCTGTCGATCGCAGAGGGCGACGTCCGCAAGATGCACCGGCTGGCGGAAAACCGCGGTGCCCTGTTCCAGGTCGCCTCGCAGTTCAACATGCTGGAGATGGTCCACCAGGACATCATGCCCGAGGATGGGGTGACCGGCTATGCACATGACGGCACGCAAGGGCCGGCCTGCGCTATGGCGGCCGGAGCAGCCACGATCTACCGCAACTATCTCGTACCGATGGACGGGGCGATCGGCCAGACGGCAGACCGGCAGCTCGATGGTCTGGCGGATCTCGGCCGCGAGTTGGCCGGGCGCCTGGGCAAACCCGTCTCCGCGCTCTGGCGCATGCAGAACGGCTACGCGCTCGCGACCAACGAAGGCTTGGCGGCGATCGGCACGCTACTGACGGAGGTCGACGATGCAACGCGCGATGCCCTGCGCGGGATGTTGCGGATCGGCGTGCACTGGGACGCCGAGGTGACGGATGGGCAGGCTCCCGGCCCGCTCGTTACGCAGGCGTTCTGCTCGGCGCTGCCGGTTGCCTACTCGGATGTACCGGCCGCAGCCTGGGCGCCATTCGCGCAGCACATTCTGGAGGCAGCCTACGAAGCGACGTTGCTGACCGGTGTACTGAACGCCGCCCGCGGTGGCTCACGCCGCGTGCTGCTGACCCGGCTCGGCGGCGGCGCGTTCGGCAACGCGGATGCTTGGATCGATGAAGCCCTGCTGCGTGCCTGCCAGCTCACCGCTAGGGCCGATCTCGATGTGATGATCGTGAGCTATCGCCGGCCCTCGGAAAGCCTTGAGGATCTCGTGCACCGGTTCGAAGCTTCGGCTTCGTGTGGATTGACCTGACCGGCTGGCTTTGGGCCGGGCTGATTGAGAGGATCAGCCTGGATCAGAGGAGTGGGGAATGAAGCGAGGACAGAGGCCGAGCGCGGAGCAGGTGGTGCTGATGCTGCGCCAGATCGAGGTACAGACGGCGCAAGGCAAGAGTATCGCTGTCGCATGCAAGGAGGCGGATGTCTCCGAGCAAAGCTGGACGCGGCAATCCGGTCAGTGGCGAGGGAGGAGCTTCATCGCAGGCGGCCGCGCACCTGTTCGCACGGTGCTGTTCATGGGGGCCATGGTGGCCAGCCGTCACAACGCCGCGCTGAAAACCTTCCGTGACCGGCTCATCGCAGCCGGTAAGCCCAAGCTCGTCGCCCTGATTGCCACCGCTCGGAAGCTGATCACCATCCTCGACGCCATCCTGAGAGACGGAACGCCATGGCAACCCGCTTGACCAGCAAGACAGTCGCTCAATCGGCCCGGTCCAAAATACCGGTCAGGTCATCGGTTCGGCTAGGACCCCTCGACGTTTGGTCCACGGTAGTGGTACACATGGAGCCTCATGGCGACCCGATAAGTAATTGAAATGACAGCATCCTTGGCGCTTGGGAGACATTCCCTCCGACAATCCTCCCAACCTCGGAGCAACCATTCGGCGGCCGTTCTGCACCTGGCCATGATTACCTGACGTCGCCGCCCTCAAGCTGTGGACAACGGAGTACGTCATCGAATGAACGCGGACTGCGTGCCAGCACGTCCGATATTTCACTCCATTCGCCTAGGCCTGTGGCCGACGGGTACTTTGTGCCAACCAGGAGAGATGGGTGCCAAACGCAATACACCTGATTTGCCGTCGCGATGACGGGGTGAATCTAAACGGTCTCGAAAAGCTCTCCGACGGTTCCTGGCGGTCCTGCTGTTGGACCATCTCGCACAGCGAGGCCACATCGCTTGTGGGAGGATGGGTTTATCTCCACGGGGCCAAAAAAGGCGAATCTGAGTTTGGCGGCCTCATTCGCGCTGTCGAGCCCACGATGCGTGCTGGAAATGCCCGAGAGAACGGTTGGGCTATCATTTTCGAAGCCCGTGCTGAGGGCCGTAAGCAGGCGTGGCGCGGTGCAAATCACCCCATGGCCTGGACAGGTGGCCTTGTGGAACTCGACAATGCGCATGAGCGACCAGTCTTCTGACGCCGACTGAAGTGCATGGCCAACAGCGCCTCGAAAACATGTGGCAACGCCATTTGCATGACGGAAACGCTGGTAACGCCAAGATGACTGCGCCCGAGAATGTGACTGTACGCTGCGGTGGCACCGGCGGGGGCTTCACCTGTCTGTAACTTACAGTTCGGAGAGTAGTCCCAGCGTACTGCAACATGCGAAACGACTGTAAAAGAGTTGAGGAATCATTTTCGTATACTGTTCACAACATACCACCGCCCGATCGTAATTTGACCGGATCGCCACACGTCCCGTTGACACTGACCGTCCAGAAGTTCCAAATCACACACTATGACTGGGAGTGCTGGCGCGATGAGTGAGGCCGAAATCCGCGAGGACGTGCTTGCGCGGGATGCTCTTCGCCGGTCCTCGGGCCTCCCACACATTGATGTTGAAGAAGAAATTCGGAAGGCCGTTCGGGAGGCCCGTGATGCTGCATCACGTAAGTATCGTCAAAAGCAATATGAAGCACATGCCAGGGACCGCGAGCTCATCCGGCAAGCTATCATCGCAGAATACAGGGCAACTGGGAACAGCACATTTCCTAATGGATGGAGCGGCCACTATCTTCTAAATACGCTCGTTGAAATGCGCTTCGCTCAATTTTTGGCGGAGCTGCAGGGCGACAGTCTGGCCCGCAGCGCCGCAGCGCTCCCGCAAGACACACCGGCGGCCGATTTAGGCTCGTGAGGCGCGCCGAGCGCTGCGCCACTCGCGCTCGGTAAGATTTGGGAGTGCCCATGCCGGAACGGACGGTCGCTCCAGGGGCACAACTTAGAGATGGATTCGATCAGGTTCGGTCATAGGCATCGTAGCCTGCCGCGGCGAGGTCGTCGCGGCACTCTTTGTGGATCCGCAGCAACCAAGCGGCGTCCCTCCCCGCACAGGTTGAGCGGGGGCCGATCCTCGTCGTGGCCCCGACAGCGCTCCTGAAGAACTGGGAGGCCGAGTGCCGCCTGCACCTCTCGGTGCAGGGGCTTGGCGCAAGACTAGACGCCTACGGCCCGGGCTTACGCCACCTCAAATTGGATCCCGCCCGGCGCGCGGATCCAGGTGAGACCCTCGACGTCGGACACCTCCGCGCGGCCGATTGGATTCTGACGACCTACGAGACCCTGACCGACCACGAGCAGGCCTTCGCGCGGATCCGCTACAGCGTGGTGCTGTTTGACGAGATGCAGAAGATCAAGGCGCCCGACACCCTCAACACCAAAGCCGCCAAGACTTTGAATGCCGCCTTCGTTCTGGGCCTGACCGGGACGCCGATCGAGAACCGGCTTGAGGACCTCTGGTGCATCCTGGATCGGCTCACGCCGGGCTATCTCGGCGATCTGAAGAGCTTCAGCAGCACCTACGGTACCGAGGAGGCTGATGCCCTGCGCGCGTTGAAGCGCAAACTCGACGAGCCGGTTGGCGCGGCCCCTGCCGTGATGCTGCGCCGGATGAAGAGCGACGTCCTTGAGGGGCTGCCGAACAAGCAGGAGGTTCGCTACCCGGTGGAGATGCCGGGAGCGCAGGCGGCCGCCTATCAGCGGATCGTGATGGAGGCGCAACAGGGAGCGGGCTCCCGCAAGCCGGGGGATATGCTCCGCGTTATTCACGCGCTGCGGGGGGTCTCGCTCCACCCTGATGATCCGGAGCGCGTTGAGGGAACGGATGCGCGATCCTTTACGGCGTTCGCCGCGCGCTCGGCTCGGCTGCAGACCACGCTCGACATCCTGCGCGCTGTGCACCGGCGCGGCGAGAAAGCCATCCTATTCATCGAGAGCCTTGCCATGCAGCAGGTGGTGGCCCGGGGCGTGAGCGAGCTCTTCGATCTGCCGGTGCTCCCCGGCATCATCAACGGCGGCACACCGGGCGAGCAGCGTCAGCGCATCGTCGACGGCTTTCAGGCAGCGCCGCGGGGCTTCGGGCTGCTCGTCCTCTCCCCCAAGGCCGCCGGGGTCGGATTGACGATCACGGCAGCCAACCACGTGATCCATCTCAGTCGCTGGTGGAATCCGGCCGTCGAGGATCAGTGCAACGACCGCGCATACCGCATTGGGCAGGTGCGCGATGTGACGATCCACCTGCCGATGGCCATCTATGCGGGCAATCCTGAGGCGTCCTTCGATCGGACGCTCGACGCGCTCCTGCAGCAGAAGCGCGCGTTGTCCCGCGAGATGCTTGCCTCACCGGTCAGTGCGCACGACACCCGCGAGATCTTCGAGCGCACAATCGGCTTTACCCGAGTCCGGCCGCGGGCAGGCGGTCGTCCCTGATCTGTGCGAGGATATGGACGGATGTGGTCAGACATCGAGGCCCGCATTGCCGAGAATGACCGCGAGAGGCCTAATACCAGGAGCCGGGAACTGCTGGACGTCATCCGTGCCAGCGGCCTCGTCCCGAACGGGAACGCGAGCAAGTACACAGGACGTAGAGGATGCCGTCCGTCACCGCGCGCAGCGACCAGCGCCAGGGGCGGCCTGTTCGGGACGGGGCGGCAGTAGCGGTGCAAGCACGGCCCATTCAGCGTCGCTCAGGCAAGTTGCGTAAGGCAGGCTCTCGCGCACAAGCTCAGCGCGGGCGGCGGGCGTCCACATCGGGTCTCTCGGGTGAGCGTCAGACACTCTCTCAACGCCCGCGACGCCTGCCGCTCACTCAACCGTCAAGCCGCACGATGCGTTATGAAATTGGGGTCTAAGACGACATGTCTCCAGCCTGGTAGATGACCGTTGCCGAAGCCTCGCCAATCCAAACGCACCGCAGTTGGTCAACCAGACTGTGATCTGATCGGCCCCCACGCGGTGGTCCAAGTTCTAAGTTAGTGCAGGGTCGGCCTTTGCTCCACGGGTAGCTTGGCCGGCGGAGCCGACCGGGTGAGCGCAGCCGGCCAAGCGGTGA